>JAABUN010002206.1_pt1 | contig 36082 bp, 26 predicted proteins | sample 5559311 | NCBI WGS metagenome assembly JAABUN01 (sample SAMN10711877, study PRJNA513370) | rock metagenome | isolation source: Antarctica rocks | place: Antarctica: Victoria Land, Siegfried Peak sud | reverse complement strand
TATCTTCTTCAAAGCCGCCAGGTTAATTATTATATTTAGTGAGATAAAAATTAACGGAAAAAAGCCCCGGTAAAATAATGTGTATAATAAAACCAATGGCATGTATTTGCTCTAGTGTTTACGAATGATTTAAGTTAAGCTTACTATTTACTTCGATACTTGTAAGGAGTTTGGGATTAGATAATGTCTTAGTTTTTACAATTTATACCACAGGCTCTCACCTTTCTTTCTTGTTTATGGTTGAAAGGAAATTTGTCTGTACTGCTTTAATGTGTTGGTCTTTACCTAATTCATGATAGTATAAATGACCATTAATAGTGGAGTGGTTACTTAATATTATAGCTCCTCTTCAGCTGGCAAAGGCTTTCAGGAGTAAGTTAACAGTATTGAATTAACCTATTTATATAATCTTATTCTATTTATTTTTTACACATGAAACGACAATTTCATAATAATAGAATTATACTAAGTTGCCAAACCAACTTGTACGAAGCTTAATCCTCGAACATTATTAGCTTTAGCAAATTCTATAAAGGCGTCTGTGCAATAATAAGTATGTAATAGTTTGCTATCCCTAAAAATTATATGATTATCAATAAGATCTCTTGAAAATTCAATGTTATTATTTCTAATTTTATCCATTAATACCTTCAATTCTAGACCTTCTTTCTTTATAGCATCTATGATTGTTAATACATTTATAAAAAAGTAAACATCAGATATATCACTTACAATTACGGGTAGGATCTCAACTTCAGCATCTAACAATTCAAGAAATGGTTTTGTTAGTTCATTATTAATTACTAATCTTCCAGAAAAATAGCAGCTCGCGTTAAAGTCCTCTCTTTTGTTTCTCTCCTTTTTTTTAGGTTCAGTAAATATTTCAAAATTTAAAGGTGTCCAATTACTCTTTAATGATTGACCTTTAAAATTTAATGTTCTTTTTGATGAAACTCCATCTTCCTTAAATACCAAGAATTTATAATGATCATAATCTTGTTTCAATTCATAAATTTTCATTACCATATAATCTTATTAAATAATAAATCATTTTGTATTTCTTCTAACTCATTAAGAACACTTGATTTTCCACCTAATGCATCTGCTGCTTCAATTCGCATATTTACATTATCAAAATATGTATTAGTATGTATCTCCCTATGATAGGCACCAGGCTGTTTACTAACAATATTGATATGTCTTAAATAAATTCCATTTTCTGCACTATTTAAATCAATTCCATATTTGTCCAAAATATCCCTAGCTACTTGTGCTCTAGGATGGTCTCCTGCAACAATATGATGCGCTGCTGAACCTTTTTCTTTACGCCAAGCCCTGTTTTGAAGTTTATTATTCTTTCTCAATTCTCTATTAGCCTTGTTGATATTCTTCCTCAATTCTTTTGTACAAGATAGGCCTAACACATCTACCCATTCGTTTAGATCATGAACATAACCATATAATGAAAATCGACCATTCAAACCAATCGGATCCTGGCTCACATACATCCCTTCCTCCAGTGCATAATACCTAAACCTATTATAATATAACCCCGTCTCTTCATCCTCATACTGCCCCTGGTAACGGAATGGACAGGCAGACTTCCTGCCAAACATACGGCGAACCTTACCATAAATATCATACTCCGCTTCCCAGGTGGCTTCGCCATTGTTATCGTACATGGCGACCGGTGTACCGATGTGGTCGGTGATGATGCTGTAGCTGGTTCCACCTACCAGTTTGGCCATCGGGATAAAGCTATCGGCTTCAAACAACCATGTGGTAAGCGGTTGCAATACTTCGGCATGAAAGGCTGTCTGGCTCACCAGCTGGCCTTTTTCATCTACCCTAAGGGCACTTTTGTTCCAGTCTACCTGGCCTGTGTCTTCCACCCATTCATGTAACGGGGTATTGCCATCCCATACCCAGCGGGTGGTTTGGCCTTTAAATGTCTTTCCTATCCTGCGGCCCAGGGCATCATACACGAAGGTTACGGCTTCCGCATCGGGGCGAACCACTTGTTTCAGCATGCCATTAGCATACCAGTGATAGTTCCATACTTTATTACCGGGTTCAACCTTCTGTACCAGATTGCCTTCAGCATCGTACGCATACCTAGTGCCGTTTGCTTCCAGCAGCTGCCCGGCGGGCCCGTACTTGCGGTCGGTGCGTGCCTGGGTGCGGAACAGGTTGCCTACGGCATCGGGCATCTTGTAATCAAAAGCGCCATCATCATATTTTGCCCAGGCCAGGTTGCCAAAGGCATCGTGCCCGAAAGTGGTACCCGCACTTTTGACTTCATCCATGATGGCGGTAAGGCGGTCGTTTACATTCCAGGTATAGCGCTTGCTCCGTAACCGGGTACCGGATTTAGTCAGCGTATGTGCGATAGGTCGGCCCAGGCGGTCGCGCTCCCATCGGTTCGACAGGCCTCCGGGCAATGACCGTTCTATTTCCTGGCCCAGTATGTCACGTTTAAAGGTCGCTTCCCAGGCGGCATTCCCGTTACCTGCTGTTACTTTGCTTACATCACCTACGATGTCGCGTTCCATGCGGATATCGGCGCCTAACGAGGAAGTAATGCCGGTTCGGTTACCCCATTCATTCCATATTGACCTAACCTCTAAACTCCCCTGTACTTCTTTCAGCACCCTGCCCGATACATCGCGTTCAAACAGTATCGTGGCAACTTCATTCTCCGCGGTCATCAACGCCCCATCCGCCCGGTAACTGTACCGCTCTTCGCTGCCATCGGCCTGCTTTACCTGCACGATACGGCCGCCATCATCGTACTGGTAGGCGGTTACTGCTCCCCAGGGTTTAACTACCCGGGTTACCTTACCCGCGGCATCGCGCTGGTAACGGCGGATGATGCCATCAAAACCGATCTCCTCCGCTACATTACCTGCGGCATCTAATTTAAATGTATAAGGAAAGCCGTGTTCATTTTTAATGCCGGTAAGGTTCTCTTCCGGGTCGTATAGAAATTCTATCCGGGTACCTGCTTCTATGCGGGCCGCCATGCGGTTCATGCCCCGGTACTCGAAGTGTACGTCGTGCTGGTTGTCTTTTGCATGCACCACGTTTCCTTCCCCGTCGTATTGCAGGAACCGGATGTTGCCGTCGGCTTCATACACCTGCACCGTATTGCCCAGCCGGTCGTGTACTAACTGTTGCGTGTTGCCTTTGGGATCGGTGCTGGCCACACAGGTGCCCATCGCATCATAGCGCCAGTGGCTGGCACTGCCATCGGCAAGCCGAAAAGTAACCAGGTTACCGGCTTTGTCGAAGTCAAGCTGCAGGGTATTGCCGGCGGGGTCGATGACGGATTGCAGCCTGCTATCCTGGTACACGAAGCGCGTCAGGTTGCTGTCAGGGTCTATGCGCTGTACCAGCTGGCCCTTTTCATTGTACCGCCATATGGAGGTTCCGCCCACCGGGTCGGAGGCCTGTACCGGAAGGTCGTCTTTGAACAAGGTGTTGTAGGTAGCGCCGTCCGGCAGGATCACGCTGGTCTGGTTGCCGCGTTCATCATACGAATAAGCTGTGGACGCGCCCGCTGCATCTGTTTCCCGAACCAGGTCGTTATAGGCATTGTATTCACTGTAGGTGCTGTTGCCGTTCGCGTCGATCACCTCGCTTACCAGTCCCTGCCCGTCTAACACATACGTGGTGTTAAAACCAAGGGAATTGGTGACCGTAGTGGTGCCTTCTTCATACTGTATCTTGTGATCGTAAATGCCGTCATCGCCCCAGGTATGCAGGCATTTTGCATCAGGTGCTGCGCTGTCGTACTGAAAATAAAAGCTTAAGCCCTTGCGGTTGGTTTCTTTTACCAGCTGGTGTCCCTGGTACTCAAAGCGCATAGCCTGTTCCATGGCGTCCCTTACCTCAACCAAATTTTGGTTGCTGTCGTAATGGTAACTGGCCAGCTTGTAATTTACCGGCAGGTGGCCCGTCCTGATTTCGGTGATACGTCCGTTGGCGTCGTTGGTTACCTGCAACAGCCTTCCTGCACTGTCGGTGATGCTTTGCAGCAACCCGCCTGCGGTGTGGGAAAACTGTATGGATGATCCCGTTGCATTCTCTATCGCGGAGAGTAAAAATACCTGCGGGTCGCGGGTGGCGGTTTGAAAGCGATGTACCAGCCTGCCCTTGTCTTTAATGCCCCACCCTATTTCATCTCGGATGAGGGAAAGCTTTTCCTTGCGGTCGAAAAATTCTTCCCCCGGTTCAACGAACGGGAAAGCGACCGGGCGGCCATCGGGCATGCGCAGGGCAACGAGCTGATTAGCCTCATCAACGGATAATGCCATGTCGTAGCTATGGTGCCATCCATGGCCCAGCGGCCCTTCGTATACGGAACAGGAGTACCAGGTTCTTTCCCACCTGAACGGGATCGGGCCTGATAATTCAATATCCACCCCATCCGTAAATACCTTGCCGGTAGCCACGTCAACCGGGTGGCCGGTCACAAAACATATGGCCTTGTGCACCATATTCTGTACACTGTCAGGAACCCCCAGCTTTTTCATGGCCGCCGCGGCCTTGTCATGTATCTTTCCGGACAGCTTCTTGGCGAACTTGCTTTTCCCCAGCTTTCCTAAACCGGCTAACGCCCCTTTCATAGCCATCGCCATCATATCGATGGTCGGCGGTCCGCCTATCAACACCGGCATGCCGGCGGGTATGGCCATCAATACGGAGCTTGGAAGAAAGAATCCCATCTTAGCTGATTTCTTTTTCTTTCTTGCCGGGCTCGGCATGCCGATGCACTGGCAACTCAGTACCGGCATGCCCATCCGGGCAAAAGGAGACCCCTCCACCAGTACCGTAGCACTGCCCATGAACACTTCGCATTCGTTGCCGATCGGTTTAATAAAAGTGCCGCCGATGGGAATATGCACCGGAAGATTTTTGCCGGCAGAGCCGGCCTGCGCCCTTGGAATGCCGTTAACATACACGGAAGCGCCCACAAAAGGAATGAAATCCATCGGGTCGAAAAGCATGCCGATGAAAGGGTGGGGAATGGGAATAGGCGGTACCGGCCCCGGTGGTTGAATCAGGTGCACATCCACTCCCATTACGATATCAAAATTCTTTGCTGCTAACATTTTTGCCTGCTTTTAAGCTACCGCTGCTTTTTCACGCCAGTTATTCCCTACCATGGCAATCATGTCGTGGTTGATTTTTTCCATCATACTTTGCTTGCCGGTATGCTTTGCCAGTTCCGTCATGGCGGCTCCAACGAAGGGCAAAGCCGAACTCTCCCTGACCGGCTTGTCAAGATTTTTGCCACTCTCCATAGCATTGGTGTAATACTGCCAGGCAGCGTCTGCGCGGCCGCTTCTTTCCGAGGAAAAAGCAGCCATGCGCCAGCCTTCCATTGCATTCAGCCAGTCGTTCATAGCGGTTGCCTTTCCGGCCATCTGTGCGTAAACGGTCGCCGCCTCCCCGTAATCTTTTGCTAACGTATAGCATGACCCGATCAACGAAAGGGATTGTATCACCAGTGCACCGCATGCCTCGTCTCCCTGGCTGTACGCCGCTTCACTCACCTGCAGGCTGTTGTTGTATAGTGCTATCGAACGGTTGTATTTTTTAAAATTCAGCAGGTAACCGGCCGTTAGCATATACGCTACTGCTTCCAGGTGCTTCCATCCCGCTTTTACCGCAATCTCCAATGCCTTGCTTCCCCAATATTCGATGTCGCCCAAATTTTTTTTTGCTGCTGCATCCGACATATTAAAGAAACATTTACGAAACTGTACGTCCGGCGCAGCAGGGTTGCCTGCTGTGGCTGCCTGCTTCAGGGCTTTATCCATTTGCAGGTCGGGGTTCAGGGTCACCACTTGATCGCGGCATCTTTCCTGTAAGTAATCATAGTACGTGTATACATCAGTATCCGCTATCATGATGCGGATGCGGTTTGAAAATTGTTTCTCCAGTAAACCTTTTAGCCACTTCGAAAAGTTTTTGTAATTACTGCAGCTTTGAGGCGATATGTACAGCACAATGTTGGATTCAAAATCAGGTATGGCATGGATAAAATGGGAAAGCTGATCAAAAAATACTTTTGAAAAATCAAGATCATTACGCTGTAACAGTTGTACAGCTGATTCCCTGTTGATAGGTATGCCTGCTTCGGCTAAAGAAGCCAACGTATCCGGATCGTTTTCAAAATTTGTTTCCCATTCAGTGAGCAACGCCTTAAAGTACGTGTTGATTTCAGTAAAAGGTGCTTCCATGCGAAAAAACAAATCGGGCAGTTCGCCATGTTCGGAGGCTTCCAGTTCAAAGAAGCCTTCCACCATCGAAAATTCATCCTGCTTCACCTTCCACCGGAAAACACGTATACCAGGGATGGCATGGGCTTTTTCCCAGTATGCCCGTACTATCTCAATCCGGTTCGCTATGGGGTTTTGCGTCATGTAAACAAGTTAGAGTAAGTAAATATACTTGGATTTAGTATCATGTCAAATAGATACGCCTATTTTGCTATAAGTGCAGCGTTGAATATAACGTCACTACAGTTTCAATGCCAAAGCAAAGATTATTAAAATCTATGTAGTAGAGCTTCTACAATAACAAAGAGAATATACACAAGATTGAACCTATTGATGTGCATACGTTTATCTAAAACAAAGTAAATGTTTTTTTAACAGTAGTTACTTTTAAATTTTATGATGGCATCAATGAATCAACAACAATAATTTTATCAGCCCGGCTTATAAGTGAAGTTTCACTCTTTGACTAATAAATCCCTGCTTGCTATATTGCATTCATGATCTTTTATTGAAAGCGTTTTCAAAGTCCTGCTACTTGACCCTGTAGCTACGAACGCCAGCCATCACCAAACATGTTACACACAAGTTGCTTTACTGATTTCAATGTAAGAAACTCTTCTATTAATTTGTTTATACTTAAAAATTTACAGGTTATGCTTTACATTTGCTGCATTAACTAAGGGGTGCCTTAAAAGGCTGAGAATATACCCAATGAAAGAGAACCAGCTTTGGCAATCTGCTTTCATACACCTGATCCGGGTAATGCCGGCGTAGGGAAAAAATTAATTATGGATACACATAGATGGTTGCAACTCGTTGCAGAACAATTTAAAGAAACCGATTGGCTGCAATGGATGGGGTTTTTATTGGGGATATGTGAAGTGCTGCTGGCCCGTGCTAATAAAATAGCATTGTATCCAACAGGCATTGTTGCGTCTGCCATTTCTATTTACTTATTGTGGAAGGGAGGGTTGTATGGTGAATGCCTGCTAAGTTTTTATTATATAGTGATGAGCTTTTACGGTTGGTGGTATTGGGTAAAAAAGAAAAATCTTCCTCCTGTAAAGATCAGCTACTCCACAAAAAAAGAATGGGTGGTTGTGACCGGTATTGTAGTTGGTGGATATTTATTGTTGTATATCGTACTGAGATTTTTTACGCCTTCTACCGTGCCTCATTGGGACGCGCTGGTTAGCGCAACCGCTTGGGCAGGCATGTGGCTGCTGGCAAGACGGAAAATCGAGAACTGGGTTTTATTAAATATCTCAAACGCGTTTGCCATTCCGCTATTGTTCCAAAAAGCACTGCCGCTGTATGCATTGCTAACCATATTTTTATTTATCGTAGCTATGCATGGTTATTATTGCTGGAGAAAAAATATAAAAAAAGAAAATGATGTTTCAAGAATTAGTGCTGCCTCCTGAAATTACCAACATCATCCGTAAAGATTCCTTAGAAGCTGAAGCGCAGGGCATGTTATCCCCTGACCAACTAAAACTAATTTACCAACAAAAATGGTTTCATCTATTTGTTCCAAAAGAATATAGCGGGCTTGCGCTGTCATTACCGGAGGCAGTGAGGTTAGAAGAAAGTATTGCCTACGCAGATGGCAGTGTTGGATGGGTGGTAACCTTATGTGCAGGTGCGGCAATGTTTATCGGATATTTCAATGAAGACCTGGTTGACGAAATATTTAATGATCCTTTTGTATGCCTTGCAGGCAGCGGACAGGCCAATGGTTCAGCAAAAATCATTAATGGTGGATTTGAAATAAATGGTTTCTGGCCATATGCCAGCGGCGCCCCCCATGGCACGCATTTTACAGCCAACTGTATCATTAATGGCAGTCAGCAGGTGCAAACATTTATCTTTAAAAAAGAAGAAGTAACCCTGCATCCTAACTGGAAATACATCGGGTTGAATGCCACAGCAGGATATTCATTTTCAGTTAAAGACCTGAAGATCCCTGCTAACCGGACTTTTATAATAGATCCGGAGCACGCAAGATTACCCCACCCGGTTTACAGGTATCCCTTTTTACAGCTTGCAGAAACTACTATCGCCTGTAATATATCAGGAATGTGTGTGTATTTTTTTGATCTGGCAAAACACCTTCTTACCAAAAAGCAACATACCAATGTAAGATCTGAAGGAGTAAAAAATAAAGGACTTCAATTAATTATCTCGGCAACAAAAGAAATGGAACTACTCCGGAAAGAATTTTATAATGCGCTGAATGCATCGTGGTCATCCCATGTTGCAAATAATGAAATAACAACGGTGGAATTAAATGCAGTGAGCCAAACTAGCATTCATTTAGCACAAAAGTCAAGAAATCTCGTCAACCAGTTGTATCCTTACTGCGGCTTGGATGCTGCAAGAACAGATACGGCAATTAATCAGGTATGGAGAAATATTAATACCGCAAGCCAGCATACATTATTATCAAGCGTTGAGATATAATTAATGAGCAAAGAGTTTACTACTTTTATATTCTAAAGTAATACCATGAAAATAATTACCCTTCTTTTGTTTTATGCTGTTCTGAATTTTATAGGTTACCCACAACTAAATGACAATAACAATCTGGTTATTGCAAAGGGTAAGATGCCTAACGTGGCTAAAGATAAAAGCAATAACATTCATATTGTTTATGGAACCGGCGATAGCATTATGTATGTCTCTTCAGTTGATGGCAAAGTTTTTACATCTCCGGCTTTAGTTGCTGTGCTGCCAAAGTTGTTTGCTTCTGCTATGAGAGGACCGCAAATAGCGGCAGGAGCTAACGGCGTTGTTGTTACAGCCTGTACTAATAACGGCAATATATTTTCCTACAAAAAAGAGAATACAGGTAAATGGACTAAGGCCGTAAGAGTTAATGATATAAATGAAGTGGCTAAAGAAGCCTTAATGGCTCTAAGTGCCGACGGTTCAAATGCCTATGCGGTATGGCTTGGGGTTAAGGGTACAAAGGGTCAAAATGTTTATGGCGCCAGATCAGTTGATGGTGGAATGACGTGGAGTAAAAATGTTCTGGTGTATGCATCTCCCGACAGTACGGTTTGTGAATGTTGCAAGCCTTCGGTAGCAGTAGCAGGAAATAACGTTTATATTATGTTCCGGAACTGGTTGAATCAAAGCAGAGACCTGTATTTAATTAAATCATCTGACGGTGGAAAGACTTTTGAACAAGCACAAAAGTTAGGAAAAGGAAGCTGGAAGTTAAATGGTTGTCCTATGGATGGTGGCGGGCTTGTTGTTAATAAAAACGGCGTTCCTGAAACTGTATGGCGCCGGGAAGGAAAAATTTTTGCATCCACGCCAGGTACCTCTGAATTAGAAATCGGTGAAGGCCGTAGCTGCTCTATTGAATCTGTAAACAATAATAACTTTTATGCCTGGACAGAAACCGGAAATATAGTGGTGTTGTCATCCGGTAATAAAAAAATCAATATAGGAAAAGGAAGCGTGCCATTGATCAAAGCACTTAATGATGCACAGTTGCTTTGTGTATGGGAAAATGACAACCAGATACATGCATCCCTTCTGGATTTATAGTTAAAGGGCAGTTCGTTGGAAACTGCCCTTAATCTTCATTAAAAATTATACTTAAGATTCAGGCCACCATAAATAGTTGCGTTCATAGGCGCAGGCATGTAAGCATCCGGTATCTGGTTTATAAAAACCATCAGGTAATACTTTTGATTGGTTAAGTTGGCGGATCCAACATAAACATTCAAATCAAAATGCCTACCCAGGCTTTTTTGATAACCAATTTTAGCATTCAACAAGTTAAAGCTACTTGCATACAAATCGTTCAAAGAAGTAATAGGCATTCTGTCTTTATAGTTATAACTGCCACTGGCATAAAAGCCATGCTGCAATATTATGTCTACACCTAGGTTAGCCACGATCTTTGAAACACCCGCCACTTCTTTGCCACTGTAATCTTCCATTGCAGTTACTGATTTTTGTATAGTGAAATTACTTCCATACTTAAAATCAGAATAAGTAAGATTAGCAAAAGGACTAATAGAACTGAAAAAACCTTTGGTGTTAATGGTGTATTTCAAAAGTGCTTCTACACCATTATGCTTTTGCCTGCCGCCATTAACCATATAAGAAAAAAGGGTGGTGGTGGGTGATGCAGGAGAAACAACAGGGATAGCTGTCATCTTGTTTGAAAACACGGCATTAAAATATGCCAGTTCGTAGGTTAGATTTTCATTTATTAACTGGCCCTTACTACCAATCTCAAACTGGTTACCAATCTCAGGTTTTAATTCACTGTTTACCCTGCCGGTAGCCGGAGTGGCCGGTACAGTTATAGCAGGTGTGGTAATATAAAAATAAGAGCTTACAGGTGCTTTATATCCTTTGCTGTATGAAGCATAAATAGAAAGTTTTTTACTGAATACCTTATTTATAGCCAAATGAGGGGATACCATGGATTTGTATGTGGTATCAAAAGTTGATGGCCTTGTTGGCAAAGCCGGGTTAAACCGGTCACTCAGGTTTATTCTCATATTGCTGGTACCAACTCCTGCTGTCAGGGTTATATCATTTGGCATTCCTAATGTCCATTCGGTGAACAGCGACATTGTTTTACTTATCGTAGCAAAATTGGAAGTTGCCGCATTCAAGATCCAGTATGGACTAATTCCATATTTCCATGCTGTGCCAGTATCAGTAGGATCCTGTTTCATGCTGTAACCGATGGTTTGTGCATCTTGTCGTTGCATTTCTATACCGGTAATACCACTTAACGTAACTCCTTTTTTCAGATCAACTCTGGTATCGAAAACGGAGCGCATACCATAGTTAATTGTATTCTTATCAGTCCACCCACCTGCGGAACTTGCATTACTCGTAAAGCCTGTTCCAAATACGGTAGTGGTATTGGAGATAGTCTTATTAAAATTGCAGGTATGCCCTACACCGGCACGAAAAGTGATTACACCACTATGCCCGTTCCTCTTAATATAATCTGTGTTACCTGAATAATCTGAGTTGTTAAACTGTGCTACCGTAAGTTCACCAAACCTTTGATCATAACTATTGCTATACCCAAAATAAGTATTGACTGTTTGTTTCTCCTTAAGACTAAAAGTACCAACAAAGTTTATAAAGTCTTTAATTGACTTATTATGAATAGTTGACCCATCATATTTTTGATGGCCATAATTAACCAGCACCGAAGAATGTTCACCAGCGGTTTGAAACGTGGTTGTGTATCTTTGCAGTCCATAGTTTCCTATCATCACTTCCTGGCCAATGGAAGTTTTTGCTTTTTCAGGCTCTGCAGTTCTCAGGTTAACCGCACCTGAAATTGCCAGGCCATACAAAGTTCCTGCAGGCCCTTTAACCACTTCAACATTACCGATGGAGCCAAAATCAATATCATCCATAGTGGTGATACCTTCAGCATCAGTTAATGGAATACCATTCAGGTATACTTTATAACCCTGGCCATCGAAATTACTGCTAAATCCTCTAGTGCCTCTTGACCCGTTACCATAACCCCTGATATTAAATTGCTGGCCCCCGGAAACTGATCTCCTGTTCATCGTTACACCCGGTACATTTGTCTGTATGGCATCATCAAGGAAAAGGCCGGTTCCTCTTTTTAATTCTATAGAAGTAAGTTTAGTGATAGAAGAAGGCTGATATAAAATTGACCTGTTTGGATTTGAAGTGGCTGTAATTTCAACTTCATTCAGATTTGAACCAGCAGAAGCAAGCGCGATTATAATTTCAGCATCAAAATTTTTTATAGTTTTTATTTGAGTGCCAAATCCTACAAAAGAAATGGTCAATGAATTTGTTTTATTACAGTCAACACTAAACATTCCATTCATGTCTGTAGTGGTACCCTTCTTTCCAAAAGTGATAGTGGCTCCCGTTAGTGGCTTGTTACTGGAAGCGTCTATAACTTTACCTTTTAGTAAATTTTGTGCAAAGACACCTGGTGATGCCAATAAAATTATAAGGATAAATAGATATCTATGTTTCATTGTAATTGTAATTGTTGGTGTAAGTAAATAGAAAGTACAATACGATTGTTTTCCTGATAGGATGTATAGGGTTCTGTTGAGGACAATAAGTTGTGTCTCTTCAGGAGTTGATACAATAATTTAATATTAAGTAAAGCACGAAATCAGTAAAGCTTGAAATCACGTATTGATTTGCTATCAGCTTTTTGCCAGCGGTAGCTTAGTGAAGAAGAGTCAGCAATCAGGAGTTACTGCGTAATATGTTTCCTCCTGATAGCTGACTACTGATAGCAAAATTGTTATTTAAAACTTTCCTGCAGAATAAAATTATGCTACTATATTCCAGGGTGGAGGTATGATTATCTGCCTGCAAATGGAAGTCAATGCAGCTTTATAATTGAAAAACTCAGGTAAGGTAAGACGCTCAAATAATATTGTTGAAACTAAATAAATTATATGCTGTTCCACTAGGTGAAACCTGAAGGAATGTTTGTTGTTTTTTCCTCTTTCATTATCAGTGGAAGATTTAATCGATTTCGCAAAGTTCCTTACAAGCTGCTCCTCATTTTTGTCATTAAGACAATATAAAATTTTTTTACCATTGATCTCTTTTATCCTTACAACATCATAAAATTCATCTTTTAAACTGAATTCTTTTCCTTCCTCTTCCCACTCTATATTAATGTTATATTCTATCCTCTCAAGGTAACGGTCGGGCACACCTGCAAGGATCTCTTCCCGGACCTCATTTTTTATATGCCATTTGTTAATACTGTATATGACATAATTAGCCGTTTGACTTAAACAAAATAAGAGTAAGAAGAATATTGCAATTGCTTTTTTCAATTAGTATGTTATAGCTGGTTTCACAATCAAATTTATAAACCATTTATTTTTCCAGGGAATTTCTTTTGAACTACAGCTTTAAAACTTCAGCTTCTTTAATTTACTTACATCACTTTAAAATGATTCTTTAGGTTGCATCATCAGCTTACTACCCTTATTTTTTAAATAATATCGAAAACGAATTATCGAGGCAACAATAATCAATAATAAGCATCCCTCAGAGACCATCTTTTCTGCATCCACCAGGTCCACGGGCCTGTCTTTCAGTTGAGGGTCAATAATCATCCCATGAATAAGAAAGAGTAAGGCGGTTCCATAGGAGATAAGGTGAATATTTTTCCAGGTACGAAATTTCATAGATCGTTTTATTACTTTCTGAGTTGTAATAACCACCACAAATAGCGCATAAATAGAAATTGTTCCAAAGGCCACCATCAATTTCTCATGTGGCGCATTCAACGGGAACAAAACATTAATTAAGGTAAATTTAGTTGAGGAATCAAAAAGCAATAGCAAGGGATGCAGCATAACCAATACTAAAGCTACATAAGCTGTCCAGTTATGAATCTTGAGCAGATCCCATTATTTAATACCATCCGGCAAGCGCTTCCAATAAGCATGTTTGGTATATCCGGTGCTAAGCATCATGCCAAGCAATAAATTCAACGTAAGCACTCCTGTTGCAAGCAAACCTGCATAAGAAGAAAGTTCAAGAAAAGAAAACAACTCCATTACAATAGTTTATTTATTTACGCATATTAAGAATCAGGATTAGGAGGACTACTGCTATCAGGAAATTCAAATCATTAACTTTTCCTACTGACAGCTGATCGCTGGCGGCTGATAGCGAACACATCAATTTATACTTAACTTAACATTAGTAACTTACAATCAACAATAACTATATTAAAAACTATTATATCAAATATAAGGTCTTTTAAACCGCTATTTTACAGTAAAGAAAACTGGAATTCGCAGAAGAAGGACATAGGCTTTTTGACCTTGTTCGTACAGGAAATGCTTTAACCAAACTGGTGGCAGTTGACAGGAAGAATGGTCCTAATGTAGCGCTGACAACACCAGGCAGGCAGGTATTCCCTATTCCATCATTCGAAGTAAATTCTAATGCCAATATGGTTCAGAACGAAGCATATAAATAATTTTTATTAGCAACCTGAAATTATACACAGCTAAATTTTAACTTTTCTAATGATTAAAAAATCCTTCACTAACCAGGTTTGCCTGATTGCGATAGCCGGTGTTTTTGTAATTGTTGATCATGCTGGCCTGATCGCACAGGGCAATTCGGCAACAAGGGTAACAAGTGCTCCATCCGGTGCACAATCTGCAATGGATATTTACAAAGGCATGAAATACCGTAATATCGGTCCTAACAGGGGTGGACGGTCTTTAGGCGCAGCTGGTAGTCCTACCCGTAAAAATGAATATTATTTTGGCGCAGTGGGCGGTGGCTTGTGGAAGACCACTGATGGAGGGTTGAACTGGTTACCAGTTACCGATGGGCAATTGGGCAGTTCATCCGTAGGTGCAGTAGCCGTGGCGGAAACTAATCCGGATATTGTTTACATAGGCATGGGTGAAACAGAATTTCGTGGTAATATCATGCAGGGTGATGGCGTGTATAAATCTACTGACGCGGGAAAAACATGGAAGAATACAGGCTTGAAAAACACGCAGGCAATTTCAAGGGTACGCATTCATCCTACAAACCCCGATATCGTTTATGTATCGGCGTTAGGGCACCCTTATGGTCCGAATGAAGAAAGAGGTGTTTTCCGTACAAAAGACGGAGGGAAAACCTGGAAAAAAGTTCTTTATATAAATGATAAGGCAGGAGCCGAAGAACTGGTTATTGATAGAAACAATCCAAACGTTTTATATGCCACCATCTGGGAAGTGTACCGTACCCCCTGGAAAATGTGGGGCGGTGGCGGAGCTTGTGGTTTGTATAAATCAAAAGATGGTGGGGATACATGGGAAAACCTGACAAGAAAACCCGGTATGCCTACAGGCCTGGTGGGAAAAATAGGGGTGGCAGTTTCTCCTGTAGACTCTTCCAGGGTATGGGCTATTGTGGAAGCAGACTCAGGTGGTATCTATCGTTCAGACAACGCTGGTATGACATGGAAATACGTTAATAAAGAACGCAAGCTTCGCCAGCGTGCTTTTTATTATTCAAGGATCTATGCTGATACAAAAGATAAAGATGGTCTTTATGGCCTTAATGTAGGATTCTTTAAATCTACTGACGGGGGAGTAACATTTGATAAAACCATACGCGTTCCTCATGGGGATAACCACGATCTTTGGATAGACCCTAGTGATCCTATGCGAATGGTTACTGCTAACGATGGCGGAGGCGCTGTTTCAGAGAATGGAGGAAAAAGCTGGACGGATGAAGATTTTCCCACAGCGCAGTTGTATCATATAATAGCTACTAGTGATTTCCCTTACCATGTTGCAGGTGCACAACAGGATAATTCAACCATCGCCGTACCTAACGAAGAATGGGATTTTATGTCGGCAAGAATGAACTCTACTAAAAGAAAAGGATGGGCATACGCTGTGGGTGGTGGCGAAAGCGGCTATGTAACACAGGATCCAAAAAATCCGGATATATTTTATTCCGGTAGCCAAGGTGCATTAATTACAAGATTTGACAGGAAGACAGGACAGATACGTGACATCCAGCCCTATCCAAGATTTTTTTCCGGGGAACCTTCCAGTGCGCTGCCTGAACGCTGGCAATGGACATTCCCTATTGTATTTTCCCCTGTAGATCCCAAACGTTTATTTATATGTTCCCAGCATGTTTGGATGACAACCGATGAAGGACAGACATGGAAGAAAATGAGCCCCGATCTTACGCTCGCTGACTCATCAACGTTAGGTATCAGTGGTGGTGTTATTACTAACGATATGAACGGTCCCGAAATATATGCGACCGTTTTTACATTAGCGCCATCTTATCATAATGTTAATACAATATGGGCAGGATCTGATGATGGCCTGGTTCATATCACCCGCGACAATGGTGTTTCCTGGCAGAATATCACTCCACCTGACATGCCTAAGTTTACCAGAGTGAGCATTATTGATGCATCACGTCATAAACCAGGTACAGCTTATATTGCTGGAAAAAGATACCAGATGGATGACCGTGCTCCCTATATCTGGAAAACGGATGATTATGGTAAGAGCTGGACAAAAATTGTTAATGGTATTAGCGGAGATGACTATGTACATTCTGTAAGAGAAGATATGAAAAAGCCGGGCTTATTGTATGCAGGAACCGAACATGGAGTTTGGATATCATTTGATGATGGCAGCAACTGGCAGTCATTGCAGTTGAATCTCCCAAACACACAGGTTGCAGATCTTGTGGTAACAGACAATGACCTGGTAGTAGGTACTCATGGCCGCTCTATTTATGTACTGGATGAAATTGGTCCTTTACGTGAATACAAACCTGGTATGGCGACAGATAAAGTTTTGTTGTTTAAACCAAGTAATGCAGTGAGAAGAGTACAGAATGCTTTGTTTCAGTATTACCTTCCGTCCCGTGTAGATTCTGTAAAAATAGATATACTTGATTCAACCGGTAAACTGGTAAAATCATTCACAGGCAAACCAGCCGCGGATACTGCAGCGGCAAAGAGTCAGGATTCTACTGCAACCGGAGATTCGGCAGCAGCCCGTGTTCGTCTTGCCAAGGTAGATAGCGTTGCTGTGGCGCCGGAAGAAGATGAAGATGGCCCTGGAAGAATTCAGAAGCCTCCGGGTGTTGCAGCCGGTATCAACCAGTTCGAGTGGAACCTCCGTTACCCAGGAGCAACGGAATTTCCGGGAATGATTATGTGGAGCGCGCGTCCGCAGAACGGACCACTGGCAGTGCCGGGCAGGTACGCTGTAAAATTCACTGCCCGCGGACAAACATTTACAGAACCTTTTGAAATAAAAGCAGACCCAAGATTAAAGAATGTTTCCATAGCCGATATGAAGGAACAGTTTAAACTTGCCATGGAATTAAGAGATAAAGTAAGCCAGGCTAATGAATCCGTGGTTCAGATCAGGGCAATAAAAGCAACCCTGACTAATAAAAAAATAAAATCAGCAACCGATCAAAAATTGTTAGGCCAACTTACAACTATCGAGGAAGCGCTTTACCAGGTTAGGAACCAGAGCGGACAGGATCCGTTAAACTTTCCTATCAAAATAAATAATCGTATCGCTGCACTATGGAGAAGTGTTGAAACAGGTGATTCTAAACCAACCGCTGCATCGTATGAAATTTCAAAACAACTCTCTGCTGATCTTGACAAACAAATCATTGAACTGAAAAAGATCACTGGTACCAGGAAAGCTTTTTAGTGTTAAGTTAAGTATGAAATCACGCATGAAGTTGCTATCAGCTATCAGCAATCAGCAATTAGCAGATCAGCAAATCACTGCCATCAAGGTTTCCTCCTGATAGCTGACGGCTGATAGCATTAATACAACATTTTATGATTGACACAACACTAGTAACATCTAAAAAAAGTCCTTGCTTAATAACATATTCAATAATCACTATTTATAAAATGATGTTGAACCCAACAAAAAGGAAAATGAAAAAAAATACAATTATACCTATCGCAATCTTTCAGATCATAACAGTATTGTGCCTTTTAAATGTTTTTGACACTCAGGCACAGAACAGTGCAAGTAATATCAACAAAACCTCCCTTGTAAACAGTGTAGCGGCCAAAGAATCGGATTTTTTTAAAGGGTTAAAATACCGTAACATAGGACCATTCAGGGGAGGAAGGTCAACAGGTATAGCCGGAACTTCGAAACGCAAAAACGAATATTATTTCGGAGCTACTGGAGGCGGGTTATGGAAAACAACTGATGGAGGATTCAGCTGGGTTCCGGTAACAGACAGCCAGATGACCTGTTCTTCAGTTGGCGCAGTAGGTATTTCCGAATCAAACCCTGATATCGTTTATATCGGTACCGGAGAAAGTGAATTCAGAGGTAATATTATGCAGGGTGACGGAGTGTATAAATCAATCGATGCCGGCAAGACCTGGAAGAATGTAGGTTTAAAAACCACTCAAACCATCGCACGCATACGTGTTCATCCAACCAATCCTGATATCGCTTATGCAGCAGCGTTAGGCCATCCTTATGATCACAATCCGGACAGGGGAGTATTCCGTACCAGGGATGGCGGTAAAACCTGGCAGAAAGTATTGTATAAAAGTGATAAGGCTGGCGCCGAAGACCTGATCATAGATCCAACCAATCCTGATATTTTATATGCCTCTATATGGGAAGTTTACAGAACGCCCTGGAAAATGTGGGGAGGTGGTGATGATTGCGGATTGTACAAATCAATTAATGGTGGTGATACATGGGAAGAACTGACTAAGAAACCCGGAATGCCTAAAGGCCCTCTCGGTAAGATAGGTGTAACCGTGTCACCTGTTAAACCTGACAGGGTGTGGGCTATCATCGAAGCTGATTCCGGCGGTGTATACCGTTCAGATAATGCGGGTAAAACGTGGAAATATATCAACCGCGATCGTAAACTTCGCCAGCGTGCATTTTATTACTCCCGCCTTTATGCAGATACAAAAGATTCTAATACAATTTATGGCCTGAACGTAGGGTTTAATAAGTCTACCGATGGTGGCGTAACCTTCCCTAAGCCGATCAGGGTTCCTCATGGTGATAACCATGACCTATGGATTGATCCTAATGACCCTAATCGTATGGCGACATCCAATGATGGTGGCGGATCAATTTCTGTTAATGGTGGTAAAACCTGGACGGATGAGGATTTCCCTACAGCTCAATTATATCATATAATTGTTACCAGCGATGTGCCCTATCATGTTGCCGGTGCACAACAGGATAACTCCACCATTGCTGTTCCCAGTGAAGGATGGGCTCATATTAATGCGCGAAGCAATAGTATTAAAAAAGGCACCTGGTCTTATGCAGTGGGTGGTGGTGAAAGTGGATATATAGCCCAGGATCCAAAAAACCCTGATGTATTTTTTGCAGGAAGTTATTCTGCAGTACTTACCCGCATCAATAGAAAAACAGGTGAGAGTAAAGAGGTCACTCCCTATCCACGTTATTTTATGGGTGAGGCGCCAAAGGATATTCCTGAACGTTGGCAATGGACCTACCCTATCGTATTTTCTCCTAAAGATCCAAAGCGTTTATATACTTGTTCTCAGCATGTTTGGCTAACAACAGATGACGGACATTCATGGAAAAAAATCAGTCCGGATTTAACGCTGGCTGATACAGCGACACTGGGTATCAGTGGTGGTATACTTACCAATGATATGACAGGGGTTGAGATTTATGGAACCGTTTTTGCGCTCGCCCCTTCCTTTCATGATGTAAATACAATTTGGGCAGGCTCTGATGATGGCCTGCTTCACATTACCCGGGATGGAGGAACTAACTGGACAAATATTACTCCGCCGGATATGCCAAAACACACCAGGGTTAGTATCATAGATGAATCAAGACATAAACCAGGTACAGCTTATGTTGCAGCAAAGCGTTACCAGATGGGAGACCGTGCACCCTATATCTGGAAAACTGATAACTATGGTAAAAGCTGGACCAAGATTGTTAATGGGTTACCGGAAAATGAAATCGTTCATGCGGTAAGAGAAGACATTAAAAAGCCGGGATTGCTTTACGCAGGAACAGAAAACGGTGTTTTTGTTTCGTTTAACGATGGCGCGGTGTGGCAACCTTTACAACTTAATCTTCCAAACACACAGGTTGCCGATTTGGTGGTTACAGACAGAGACCTGGTAGTAGGAACACATGGCCGTTCTATTTATATTCTTGATGATATTACTCCCCTGAGGGAATACAAACCAGAATTACTGAATGCTACCGTAACTTTATTTAAACCCGGGAATGCAATAAGAAGATTACAGACTGCAACTTTCCAATATTATCTTTCACAGCCAGCCGACTCTGTAAAAATTGAAATCCTGGATTCTAACAATGTAGTAATAAATACATTTAAAAGCCTTAAACCAAAAGCAGACTCAGCTACATCAGATTCTTTAAAAATAAAAGCAATACCTGATTCTACCGGCGCCCTTGCAAAGACAAATATAATCCCTATAACTGACTCAGCTTCTAAGATAGCGGCTGTTAATGGAGAAGATGATGATGAATTTTCTATTCCCAAGCCTAAATTCCCTGGAAACTTAGCAGGTGTTAACCAGTATGAATGGGACCTTCATTATCCGGGAGCTACAGATTTTCCCGGAATGATTTTATGGGGGGCACGTATCACTCAGGGGCCCTGGGCGTTGCCTGGAAAATATACTGTGAGACTTACTGCAGCCGGAAAAACTATCACGCATCCTTTTGAAATCAGGCCTAATCCCAATACACCGGATATTACCATGGCTGATATGAAAGAGCAATTCAAACTTGCAATGGAACTTAGGGACAAAACAAGCAAGGCAAATGAAACTGTGGTACAAATAAGAAATATCAAAGCAACCCTCAATAATAAAAAAGTTAAAACCCCTGCTGAAAAAAGATTGATTGATCAGCTTAGTGAAATTGAACAATCCCTTTACCAGGTTAAGAATGAAAGCAATCAGGATCCATTGAACTTTGGTATCAGATTAAACAACCGGCTTGCTTCACTATGGAAAATTGTTGAATCAGGAGATGGAAAACCAACCGAAGGTTCATACCAGGTAACAAAAGAATTAACCGCTGAATTAGAAAAGCAGGTACAGGATGTTAAAAAGATCGCCACTCTAAGAAAGGCGTTCTGATGTTGTGTTAAGTACATAATTCCGTATCATTAGCTATCAGCCGTCAGCTTCTGGCCTAGTAAACTTAGCGAAGCAGGTCAGCGGTCATGAATTAATCCCGTTCATCCTCCTGACCGCTGATAGCTGACTGCTGATAGCTATAATAAATATAAACCCAAGGAATGATTTCGTTAGCATGATAGCTATACAGGTCGTATTACAACTATCTTTAAACGCTGTTATATTAGCTGAACAAATCTTTAAATATGCACCTCTATATAAAAAATATGGTATGCAACAGATGCATCCTGGTGGTAAGACAGGAATTAGAGAAACTAAATATCAAGACGCGCAATATTACTTTAGGTGAGGTAGAGACAGATATCGCACTTCCTAAAGATAAAATAGTACAACTTTCAAATTGTTTAGCAGCCCTGGGCTTTGAACTATTAGATAATGCGAAACAACAAATTATTGAAAAGATAAAAAATACAGTAATCAGCCAGGTTCATTATAGTAAACAGGAGAGGCATCATAACTTTTCAGACATTCTTTCTTCAACACTTCATAAAGATTACTCTTATCTAAGCAACCTGTTTTCTGAAGTTGAAGGTATTACTATTGAGAAATATATAATTAACCAGAAGATTGAAAGAGTAAAAGAGTTAATGATCTATGACGAACTTAACCTGAGTGAAATAGCTTTTGATATGGGCTATAGTAGCGTTTCACACCTTTCAAACCAGTTTAAAAAAGTTACCGGACTAACGCCCAGCCATTTTAAGTTGGTTGGAAAAAACAAGCGTAAACCATTAGATAAGGTATAGGTTAGCCCAAAATTTTACAAACCTTATCCATAATACTATAACATTACCAGGTAGATGTAATAGTAGCTTTGCTATATTAAATGAAATAATATGGCAGCAGTAAACGAATCATTAATATATATTCCATTAGAGGGTGTTGACAGCGAATATGGTGCTTTGATAGTTGATAAAGAATTAAGCAAAGTTCCTGGCATTACATCACATAAGATAGAACTGAATAACAGCCGGGCAGTCATTAATACCAATGGAGATGTAGAAGTAGTTCCCAATACAGTAAAAGCCATAAGAGGTATAGGCTACGAGGTTGATACAGTAAAGAAAAATTTTCCTGTACTCAACATGACATGTGCATCTTGTGCAAGCAGTTCACAAAGCATCCTGGAAAATCAGATTGGTGTAATAAACGTAGCCGTGAATTATGCAAATGCTACCGCGCAGATAGAATACATTCCAAACCTAACTGACCCACACAAATTAAAGGCAGCATTACAAGGCATTGGGTATGACCTGATGATAGATGAAAGTGAAGAAGCCACAGATGCCATGGAAGGATTACAAGTTGAAAAATTTAAAAAGCTTACAACAAAAACCATTGCTTCTATTGTATTATCTATTCCTATCATACTTATAGGAATGTTCTTTATGGATATCCCGTATGCAAATTATATCATGTGGGTATTGTCAACACCAGTAGTGTTTTTGTTTGGAAGACAGTTCTTTATTGGCGCATGGAAACAACTAAAGCATCGCTCATCGAATATGGACACCCTCGTTGCATTAAGCACCGGAGTGGCATACCTGTTTAGTGCATTTAATACATTGTTTCCCGGGTATTGGCAAAGCCGTGGATTACCTGCTCATGTTTATTTTGAAGCGGCGTCTGTAGTAATTGCTTTTATACTGTTAGGTAAAATGTTAGAGGATAAAGCAAAAGGAAAAACTTCATCTGCCATAAAAAAGCTAATGGAGTTACAGCCAAAAACGGTGACTATAGTGCATCATGGCGGTCATCAAATGGTAATGCCCATCACTGATGTCAGGATGGGTAACATCTTGTTAATAAAGCCAGGTGAAAAGATTGCAGTGGACGGAACAGTAAGCACCGGAAGTTCATTTGTAGATGAAAGCATGATCAGCGGTGAGCCGGTTCCGGTAGAAAAAAATATTGGGTCTAAAGTCTTTGCAGGAACAATCAACCAAAAAGGAAGTTTTGAATTTACTGCCGATAAAATAGGCGGTGACACTGTTTTAGCACAAATCATTAAACTGGTTCAGGAAGCTCAGGGGAGTAAAGCACCCGTTCAAAAAATGGTTGATAAAATTGCAGGCATCTTTGTTCCCATAGTTATACTTATTGCCATCATAAGCCTGCTCTTCTGGGTATTATTAGGGGGAGAAAACGGCTTCACACAAGGTATGCTGGCTTTAGTAACGGTATTGGTTATTGCTTGTCCCTGTGCGCTTGGCCTGGCTACGCCGACAGCTATTATGGCCGGAATAGGAAAAGGAGCAGAAAATGGAATCCTGATAAAAGATGCGGAGAGCCTTGAATCGGCAAAGAATATAACAGCAATTATTTTTGATAAAACAGGTACCATTACAGAAGGCAGACCCGTTGTTACGGATATGCTCTGGTTGAACAATACTGTCAGCAATATACAAGTCTTTGCTTCATTAGAAAAACAATCCGAACATCCGTTAGCCGAAGCTGTGTTAAAACACCTGGGGAAAATAGATTACTTACCCGTACTTGGTTTTGAGAGCATTACTGGTTCCGGAGCCAAAGCAACTATTAATGGCAAACTGTATTTTACAGGAAATGAATCACTATTAACAAAAAATAAAATTTTTATTGAAGGAGCATTAAAAAATGCAGCCATAAAATGGCTTAGTGAAGCAAAAACAGTGATATACTTTGCTGATGAACAAAAAGCCTTTGCCATAATTGCCATTGCAGATAAAGTAAAGGAGTCGTCTATTGAAGCGGTAAAACAAATAAAAGCCCTGGACATTGATATTTATTTGGTTACCGGTGATAACCAGTTTACCGCAAAAGCCATTGCAGACCAGGTAGGAATAAAAGTTTTCAAATCCGAAGTATTACCAGCTCAAAAAGCAGCCTTTATAAAAGAGTTACAGCAACAGGGTAAGGTGGTGGCCATGGTAGGCGACGGTATTAACGACAGTACCGCGTTAGCCCAGGCAGATGTTAGCATTGCTATGGGAAAAGGAAGCGATATTGCAATGGATGTTGCTAAAATGACAATCATTTCATCTGACCTTTTAAAGATACCACAAGCTATAAAGTTATCCAGGTACACTGTTTCAATCATCAGGCAAAACCTCTTTTGGGCTTTCATTTATAACCTTATCGGAATTCCCATCGCGGCAGGCATTTTATATCCATTGAATGGCTTCCTATTAAATCCGATGATAGCCGGGGCAGCGATGGCCTTGAGTTCCGTTTCAGTTGTCAGTAATAGTTTGCGGTTAAAGTCAAAAAGACTTTAATCCAAAAATTATGCAAATCAAATCAATAACTGTATAACGGCAGAAGTGTTATCTAAACTAATTTTGTAAAATAATTAAAATATAAGACATGAAAACTATAGAATTAAAAACAAATATCATGTGCGGCTCATGCGTAGCAAAGGTTACCCCATCATTAAATGAAACAGCCGGAGAAGCTAACTGGAAGGTAGATATTCAAAATCCAAAGAAAATCCTTACGGTATCAACCGGGAATTTAAGTGAAGCCGATGTTATTAAAGCCGTGGAAAGAGCTGGGTATAAAGCTGAGAAAGTAGTGTAGATGAATTGTAATAAAGCCGGGCAATGTTTGCCTGGCTTTAATTATTCGTTGTTATATAATACATGACAACGAGAATATAGTCCTATCAAATTATATAATTTTTTTAAGAATTTATGGAACTATCTTTGTATTTACATGTAATTACAATTTGACATCCGCCTAAGGTTTAATGAAAAAATTTTTTTCTATACAAGTTAAAGCCGCCTTTTTCCTTATCGTGTTTTCATTAAATACGATCATTGGTTTTGCCTGCTCTATTGGAATGGATCTAGGATTTAATAGTCATCATCATAACAACGAAGGTCCCCGGGTTTCGTTGCATGTTCACGCGGATGGCAAGAAGCATCAGCATAAGAGTAATACCGGTAAACAACAAAGTAATGGGGAGATCCATCAACATGAATCAAAAGATAGCAAAGATAATTGCTGTAATAATAAGGTGATAAAATTCGTACAGGTTGACAAATCCTTATCTCCTTCTCTCAAGTTTGTAATAAATCCTCTATTCAGTATTCCATTCGTTTCTGCATTTTATAATATAAATGTTTTAGTTTTTCCGCAGTTTATTAAAAGCATTAAATGCTTTGTCCGAAGTCACCATCCTCCTATCCCTGACATTCGCATCGCTATTCAGAGTTTCCAGATTTAATTGATTAAATGTTTCAGATTTGCGTGGCATTATTTGCCTTGCAGGAAATTATTTTACCGTAACATTAAATTAATTAAATGAAAAAGCTATTTTATATAGTTACTTTCTTAGCATTTGTATCTATACAAGCTTCATATGCTCAGGACACTATAAAAACTCAACCTTCTCAATTACTCACTTCTTACTATAACATAAAAGACGCATTGGTTAACGATAATGCAGTTGCTGCAGCTTCGAATGCGCAAGAATTTATACAAACAATTAATGGTATAAATAAGGAAAATTTACCAGAAGCAAGCCGTAATACTTTATTAAAAAATGCAGGGCAGATATCTGAAACCAAGGACATTAAACGCCAGCGTGAAAACTTTGCTAATCTTTCTGCCAACATGTTTGCCCTAGCAAAAGATGTTAAGCTTACAACAGAGCCAATGTATCAACAGTATTGTCCAATGAAAAAGTCTTCCTGGTTGAGTCCTAACAAGGCAATTAAAAACCCTTATTTTGGCAAGTCTATGCTTACATGTGGTAAGGTTGCAGCAACCTTATAATACCTCAACCAATTTCTTAAAAGTAAAATTATAAAGATGAGAAAAATTATCATTGGCAGCGCCATATCTATGCTTTTATTCGCTGCTTGTAATAACGGCAATAATAAATCTACAAGTGAAAACACCACGAGCAACGATACCACTCAGACAGAGGCCATGGATAATAAAGAAACTGCTTCACCCAACGTGGTAGAGGCAAAATCAAATACATCCGTTAAGGAGATGGTAGCGGGTTATTTACAGGTCAAAAATGCATTAGCTAGTGATAATGGAAAAGATGCCGCTACTGGTGGAAACGCCATTGTTGAAGCAATGGGGAAATTTGATAAATCTGCATTAACTGCTGATCAAAAAAAAGCATATGATGATGTAGCAGATGATACTAAAGAAATGGCGGAACATATAAGTAAGAATGCCGATAAGATTGCACATCAGCGGGAACATTTCGATATGCTCAGTAAAGATATGTACGACCTGGTAAAAACATTTGGTGCAGGACAGCCGTTGTATCAGGACTTCTGCCCGATGTACAACGATAAAAAAGGCGCTACCTGGATTAGTGAAACAAAAGAGATAAGAAATCCTTATCTCGGAAAGAAAATGCCTACCTGCGGCACTGTAAAAGAAGAAATTAAATAATCAGGATGAGCAGTTTAAAAAAATTGGTATTGTCGTTACTGATTTTATTTATTGTTATACAATTTATCCAACCTGCCCGCAATAACAACGGGCAGGTATTGCCAAGTGATATAACAAAAATGTATAGCCTTCCGAAAAATGTACAGTCTGTATTTAAAACTGCTTGTTACGATTGCCATAGTAACAATACCAATTATCCTTTGTATGTACATATCCAGCCTATGGGATGGTTAATGGCATGGCATATTAAAAATGGTAAAGAGAACCTGAACTTTAGTGAATTTGGAGGTTACTCTAAAAGAAAACAATTTAATAAATTAAGGGCAATTGAAACAAGCATTAAAGAGGGATCAATGCCAATATCTTCTTACACTTTTATGCACTCAAATGCCAAGCTTGGTAGAGAGGATAAAAAATTGATCACAGATTGGGTTTCAATAACAAAGGATAGCCTTTCTACAAAAAATTAATATTAATGGATAGAATAAAGAAATTACTGATCGTAATTTTTAAAGCAATTTTTATTAGAAAAAAGAATGCTGTAAATAATAGCTAGTGTTAAGTTATGTATGAAATGACGCATGAAGTTGCTATCAGCGGCTTTCAGCAATCAGCAGATCACTGCCAGCTATGTTTCCTCCTGATAGCTGATAGCTGACGGCTGATAGCAAATACATGATTAACCATAATTCATCAAAGAAACAATTAACAATAGCAAAATGAAAAATATTATATTAATAATTATTGGATTAGCGCTTTACTTCATTGCCGCTGCACAGGATATGCCGGCAATGAAAATGCCAAAGCCAAAAGGGGAAACGAATAAAACACCTGGTGAAAATAAAAATAGTAAGCCAGTTGAAAAACTAACCTACACCTGTGTAATGCATCCTGAAATACATGCAACGAAGCCGGGTAACTGTCCAAAATGCGGAATGAAGCTGGTTAAAGGAAAATCAAAAGTTGCGACAATGCCATCAAATAATAAGCATGATGAAGTGAACATTTCAAAAGATACATCCATGTCAGAGGGTAATGGTATGGGCAATATGCCTGGGAAGGACACTTCACAAAAAGGGGACATGAATATGGATGATATAAAGGGCACGGACCTATCAAAAAATAAAAACACAAAGCAGATACAGCCTGAAACTTACACTTGTGTAATGCATCCTGAAATTCATTCCATAAAACCAGGCAATTGCCCTAAGTGTGGAATGAAGCTGGTGAAGGAAAAACCAAAAGCTTCGGCAGAGCCTAAACATCACCAAATGGAAATGCCCGGCGATACTTCCAAAGGAAAGTCAATGGACATGGGCAATATGAAAATGGACAACATGGACAAAATTGGTATGCCAAAAATAAACTTAGGCCCAATAAAAACAGTTCCAATTAATACACCCCCACGGACCGTAGTTTATCATTTATACGTAAGGGATACCCTGGTAAATTTCACGGGAAAAACTAAAAGGGCCATTGCAGTAAACGGACAGATACCAATGCCGGCACTTACTTTTACAGAAGGCGACACCGCAGAAATATGGGTACACAACGAATTAAACGAAGTAACTTCCCTGCACTGGCATGGACTCTTTTTGCCTAACCGGTACGATGGCGTCCCTTTTCTAACGCAAATGCCTATTAAGCCCCATACAACTTACCTATATAAATTTCCTATTATTCAGCATGGCACCCACTGGTATCACAGCCATTCCGGTTTACAGGAACAAATTGGCATGTACGGTGCTTTTATCATGAATAAAAGAAAGGAATGGGATATACCTACCCTGCCCGTTGTGCTAAGCGACTGGATAGATATGAAACCAGCAGAAGTGAATCGCAGCCTGCATAATCAAACGGATTGGTTCGGCATTAGAAAAAACACCATACAAAGTTATTCAGAAGCTATCAGCACAGGCCATTTAAAAACCAAGCTTACCAACGAATGGAAACGAATGACGGCAATGGATGTAAGTGATATAGCTTATGATGAATTTTTAATTAATGGAAAAAATCAGGCAGAGCAGCCCCAGTTTAAGGCAGGAGATAAAGTAAGGCTGCGCATAGGTAACGGTGGCGCCTCATCCTACTTCTGGCTTACTTATTCAGGTGGTAAAATAACTGTAGTAGCTACTGATGGAAACGACGTAGTGCCGGTAGAAGTAGACCGGTTACTTATTGCAGTTTCAGAAACTTATGATGTCGTAGTAACCATACCGGAAAACAAGAGTTATGAATTTTTAGTAACACCGGAAGACCGTACAAAATCTGCTTCATTATGGTTAGGCAGTGGGAAAAAAGTACCAGCCGCAAAGTTGCCCAAGCTAAAATATTTTGCCGGGATGAAGATGATGAACGACATGATGGATATGAAAGGTAATATGATTGAAATGGATGGTATGCAAATGAGCAACCAGGTAATGGATATGAATACGGTGATGTATCCTGAAATAACTGGAGTTGAAAATCCGAAAGATACAACAGTAGGTAATGGAAAAGGACTGAAGATGGATGATAAAATGCAAATGAACAGCGGTAAAGAAATGCAGATGAACAAGGGCCAGCATAGTATGGCAGGTATGGATATGGACAACAATAATACGGATATTGTAACCCTTAATTATGCTATGCTTCGTTCCCCTGAAAAAACAACATTGAGAGAAGGCCCGCTAAAAGAATTAAACTTTGATCTGACTGGTAACATGAACCGTTATGTATGGAGCATGAATAATAAAGTGGTATCTGAATCAGATAAAATTCTAATAAAAAAAGGCGAGAACATAAGAATTGTTCTTTATAACAATACGATGATGCGTCACCCCATGCACCTTCATGGGCACGATTTCAGGCTACTGAACGGCCAAGGGGATTATTCTATTATGAAAAATATAATAGACATAATGCCCATGGAAAGAGACACAATAGAATTTGCTGCAACCGAAAGCGGAGATTGGTTCTTTCATTGCCATATTTTATACCACATGATGAGTGGAATGGGCAGGGTGATTAGTTATACAGACTCACTCGCCGCAACAGATATTACCAACACAAAAGTAGCCAAACGTGGGCTAAATTCTGATGACAGGATGTTTCACACAATGGCTAGAATTGCCCTTGAAAGCAATGGTAGCGATGGAGAATTAATGTTTGCGCAAACACGCTGGAAAGCAAGTACCCTATGGCACCTGGGCTTAAGCGATATGCATGGATATGAAAGTGAAACCATGATTGGCCGGCATCTCGGCAGAATGCAGTGGTGGTACCCGTACGCAGGATTCGATTATCACTTTAAATCATACAATCATAAAGAAAAAAACATATTTGGCGGCGATGTAAAAAATATGTTTGGGCAGGCAAGCAACAAAGAGCATAGAAAAACAGTAGTTGCAGGTATTGCATATACCTTACCTATGTTAATTATTGCAGATGCAAGGATAGATGGTAATGGAAAATACCGGTTTCAGTTAAGCCGGGAAGATATTCCCCTGACTCCTAAAATACGATTTAACTGGATGGTTAACACAGACAAAGAATATACGGCAGGTTTAAGGTATATACTTACAAAATATTTTAGTGTATCATCCCACTATGATAGCGACATGGGTCTTGGTGCAGGTATAACTATCACCTATTAACAATTAAAACAATTATTTCTAAACAATAAAAATCAACTATTATGACAGGTTATCACACGTACAAAAGCTGTATTGAAGCATGTTTAAAATGTGCTGCAATTTGCAATCATTGCGCCTCATCCTGCACACAGGAAGAAGATGTAAAAATGATGGCAGGATGTATTCAACTAGACATGGAATGTGCAGCATTGTGCTATGCATCGGCACAATTAATGAGTTTAGGCAGCACAAAAGCAAAAGAAATATGCAGCTTATGTGCAGACATTTGCGAAGCATGCGGCAACGAGTGTGCTAAGCATTCACACAGCAAACATTGCCAGGAATGTGCACAGGCATGTAAGGAATGTGCAGAGGAATGCCGAAAAATGGCCGCTTAAAAATAAAATGCTTAAAAAAAATCTTAAAATGATTACTTAATCGGACACAGTAAATGAAGAAAATTATTACACAAATTTTAAAATAAAACAAATGAAACAAATAGTATTAGTAATAGCAAGCGCTTCTATTTTAATGTTTACAGCATGTAGTAAAGAAGATACTTTGCAACACCTCCAAGCTCACAACGACAATAAGATGATGACAATTATGCATCAGATGATGAGCCAGATGGATACTGTTACCAAAACAAACGATCCTGAAATAGATTTTTTAAAAATGATGAGAGTACACCACCAGGGAGCGATCAATATGGCACACCTTGAATTGCAGGAAGGAAAAAATGATAGTTTAAAGCATACAGCTCAAAAGATCATCAAAGAGCAACAAGAAGAAATCATACAGTTCAATGCTTATTTAGCTACCCATGGCGTTAATAACAGTGTTCCCCATTTTATGATGGAACATGAAGAAAGTATGATGAAAATGGCTAAGATGGCTGATATTCAATTTATAACGGGTGATATTGATAATGACTTTGCAACCTTAATGATTCCACACCACCAGGCAGCAATAGAAAATTCCATGACTTATCTGAAATATGGAAATGATGAACTGGTTACAATCTGGGCGCATAACATCATAGAAACACAAAAAATGGAAATCATTGAATTAAGCAATTGGTTAATAGCAAATAAGCGATAGTGTTTTAAGAATGCAGATGAATGGAAAAGAATAAATGTATTAAAGGCCCTTACCTGCACACTTAACCGAGGTGTAATTTATAATTAGAAAATGCCGGATTTAGACAATCAATTAAGTGATACAGTCTTTGAAAAACAAAATAGCTTCTAAGTAAATTGCGATTACTATGACAAAGACATATCTACATATTAAAAACATGTGCTGCGATAGATGCATTGAAGTAGACTACATCATCCAATGGAAACATGCTAACTACGGCATTAGTAGCTTTAGCACTTTTGGAGCCATAGCTATGCGCTCATCGGTTACTCTTCCGATAAAGCTGCAGAGCTTTACAGGTACTAACGATCATTGCACGGATGTGCTCCATTGGAAAACGTCATATGAGCAGAACATAAACTATTTCGACATTCAATACAGTAGTGATGGCACGTATTATAGTTCTTTCGCCCAAGTAAGCGGCATTAATAATCCACTGGGCAGCGCTTATACCTGGAGCAGTCCTAAACAATCTGTAAGAGGATTCTACCGGTTAAGCATAGTTGATAATGATGGTTTAAGGTCTTTTAGCCAGATTGTCACTTTGTCCAATCCGGCCTGCGGCGGAAACAGTTGGTCAATACTAACCAATCCGGTTACAAAGGATGACCAAATCACAATAAGAATTAATGGTAGATCCAGGATGCAAAACCTCAAGATTATAATTAGCAACCTTCCGGGGCAGAAACTCCTGACAAAAGATGTCCGGACATATTCTGGGCTACTGCAGCTAAACTTACCGACCGCCGGTTTGGCCAGGGGCGCCTACATGCTTAGCGTAAATGATGGCACAGGGAATTCCTTAGGGCAGGCATAGTAGGTGATAATACGATACGGTTGATTTATTAACCTTGTATTAATAATTGCTTTCTTCAATGCATGCAGCATCCAATGTTATGATAATTATAAATAGACGCATTTGCTTTCAGCATCTTGCCGGCCGTAGCTAAGCTATGACAGACAAGATGTTGATAACAAATGATGGAATTTTAAAATTTTAATTTCAATCTTACCATCATTTCAGGGAAAGACTTTGTTATAACAGGCAGGCACTAAGCAACATCCGGCTAACACTAAGGTTAGACGAAGAGGTTTTTTGAGGACACTTGCTCATTTCTTTTTTGGTGCCGCTTTTTTGGGAGCCGCCTTCTTTGCAGCGGTTTTCTTTGGTTGATCACCCTTATCGCCCTGCCCGGATTTTACTTTTGTTTTAGCGGACTTTTTTATATCCTGACTCAAAGACCTGCCCTGATCGTCGCTTTCTTTTATCCGGCCCTTCTCATCCCTGCGTATATACCTTTTATCGCCGTTTGGTTCTATTAAGGTGCGTTTGGCTGAATGTTTTTTTGCTGCTTTTGCCATAAGTTTTTATTGAAAAGCTAATTATTATTCATGATCATGCTGGAAAGATTTATGCACACATGTGAATAAGCATAAAACGGAGATAGAACAATTCTAATTCAAGAATTAGTAACTGATTTATTATCCCGCAAAATATTAGCTAAGAAATATACGTTGTACACTTAATCGCATAACCGGTTCAAAAATTTGCTCCGGTAAGGTTTATCCCTTATTGTGCTGCTGGTGAAAGATCTGCAATTAATAAAATTTTTACAGTACATTTATTGATCACAATTTCTAAAACTCGAACTTATGGAAAAAAGAGTACTTGGTATTATTCTCTCCCTATTAGGTGTTATCGGACTTATTCTTGCTGCTGTTAATTTTATGAATGGTGGCAGTGGCACAAAAAACATAAAAGAAATATTAATTTATGGCATACTGGGAGCTATTTTCTTTTTTGCAGGAATAGGCCTTGTTCGAAGCACAAAAGATAAAGCCACATAAACTTTCCTGATTAGTGGAAGTTTAATTTTTAACGGTTCAGGTTATTACAATATACCAGGATAAAATAATATTGAATCGTTGACAAGAATATTCACTCTGTCTTGTTAAACAGCTAGTTAATCAGTACCGGTTTCCTGCTTATTTTTATAAGCATGCACTATCTAAACAATTACAGAACTTATTAAGTACGATTAGGAAGAATAAGCACAAAGTGATCACTTAATATTCTTCTCAAAATCAGATTCATTTACCCAGCCTGCTTTCACCTGTTCACCTTTCTTAAAACGTTCATAGAAATTCCGTACTTTGGGCTCCCCATAAGGATAGTTATCAAACACATTTCCATTGCCATACATTCGCGGGTCATGCTGCATTTTAAGTTCTTGTTCCATTTGGCTTTTTAGATTATTCTTTGTGGATGAATATCGCCGGTCGTTCGCAAGATTTTTCAAACAGTAGGGATCTTTGCTGACCTGGCAAAGCTCTTCACCTTCTCTTTTACCAAAAGCCATTTGCCAGAGATTATTGTAATTACCGTTTCGATGACTTTCAAGAATAGCGGTTTTTGTCGGGCTCCCATCGCAATCCAGGTAGCCTGTTTCTGGATTGCCGGTTGGCCACCGGCCTGGTTCATAATTTTTGATATACATGAACCCACCTTTCACAATAGCCCGCACAGGATAACCCATATCATGCGGACGGCCAACATCGGTTCTCTCTTTTCCAAGCAGCACATGGTCTCTTTTTGCATCCGTTATGTTTTCCTTTGCGGAGGTTAACAGATTCATTATAGATTTTCCCTGGATGGGTTGCATTTGGGATTCTTCCTGTCTTAATCCTGCCAGCTCAAGAAATGTAGGAGCAAAATCAATAAAACTTATATAATCCTTAATTTTTCTGCCTGGATTGTTGATATGATTCTTCCACATAATCGCCAGCGGTAAATGATTATCAAATTCATATACCTGTCCCTTCACGCGCGGAAAAGGCATTCCATTATCAGAAGTGGCTACAATTATAGTGTTCTCCAGCTCACCTTTTTTTTCCAGGATATCAAGTATTTTTTGAAGATGGCTGTCAAAGTATTCAACTTCATATGCATAGTCAAGCATGTCGTTTCTTACTGTATCATTATCCATCCAATACTCCGGAACTTTCTTTATATCTATCAATTTCTTTTTTCCCTTTGCTACTCCTGATCCATATTCATATGCCCTATGTGGTTCATGTCCTCCGTACCAGAAACAAAATGGCTTATCAACAGGTTGGCTTTTTAAAAACGCTTCGAAATTAGCAGCGTAATTGATAGGTGACATTTCTTTTGTTGGTGTTTCCATTTTTATGTCACTGTAAGCAGGGCCGGTTAATTGCCTGGGCTTTCCTTCAACCTCGCCCGGATTACCATGCGCCTATCCTTTGCCGGTAAAACCTACCTTATAACCGTTACCTTTAAGCGCCTCTATAAAAGTTATAAATTTTTCAGGATAAATGGGTGCATGGTTACCTGCTGCCTCCAGCTGCCAGGAGTTTCTTCCAGTTAAGATACAAGCCCGGGATGGCGAGCACTTTGCGTTAGGGGTATATGCATTAACGAATAATAAGCCCTCTTTTGCAACACGGTCAAAGGCAGGCGTTTTAACCAACGATGATCCATAAGCGCCAATGAATTCAAGAGAGGCATCATCAGCAATACAAAATAAAATATTAGGCCGTTTGCCTGCTTTAATAAAAGATGGTTGTTCCTTTTGCAGGTTGCCCAAAAATAGAAAGCTTAACAAGTAAAGCCACAAGTATTTTCTGTTAGGAAATGATTTATTCATGAAAACAATATTGAATACTTAAGTTAGATTCATTGCTATCAGCCGTCAGCTATCAGGTATCAGCTATACCTTGCCTGAGTTTTCTCCTGGTCGCTGATAGTTGACTGCTGATAGCAAAAATTAAAGGACAAATTATGTTTGACATAACACTACCTGTATTAATTTTCTGACTGCCGACCTTCTATGTTAAGCTTCAACAGGCAGGTAGCCCTGTTGGTTAAAACATCCGCCATATCTTCGTCTATCCATCGTGCTGCTTTGCCACCGCTCATCCATCCAATGCGGCTGATTCCGTTAATGATCGTATTATCATGGCCGTGAGAATACTTCATCTTAAGCCACCCAGGGTTTTCACTGCCGGTTGGATCATTTCCTACTTTCTTGTCATAGTTTACCTGAATGAAATCTTTGGAGTCAAGGTCAACAACGCGGTGGTTCTCTAATAAACGCAAGGCACCCTGTCGCCTGTAGCGGGCATAATAAAGCAATATCGAAACCTATTTCTAACGGCCCTGGCTTAATATCCCCGTTCCAGTCCGGACCACCCTGAGGCCCCAGTCCGAGGTGCCATTTTCCAACAACTCCGGTTTTATATCCTGCTTTCTGAAGCATGCCTGGCATGGTGGTAATATTTGTGGGGATGATCAGTGCCGCATCGCCCGGAGCTACTCTGGTTCCCTGCTGCCACCAGGCATATTTACCTGTGAGTATTGAATAACGGGATGGAGTACACGTAGCTGAAGAAGTATGCGCATTGGTAAATTTCAGCCCCTGCGCGGCGATGCGGGCAATGTTGGGAGTTTTAATTTTTCTTGCTCCATAAGCGCTTACATCACCATAACTTACGTCATCAGAATATATGATAACAATATTTGGTTTTTGCTGGCCATGGGTGAGGTGTACAAAACCAATAAAAAATGTCGCAATAAAATACAGTGTTTTTTTCATGATTTAATTTAATGTATCCGCATAATTCAGTCGGCTTAACGGGATTATTGCTGGCTTAAAAACCTCATTTTAGCTTTGGATTTATATTTACTTCCTCTTGTGGAACAGGCCATTCATAATCCTGCGCCCTGAAACTTTTTGATGTAACATACCACCTGCTGTATCAGGGCTGTTGTGTTCTAAATTATCATGTTGTATAAGCAGTCGATATCGTTTGCTACCAGCCGCATTGCTTGGGCAAGGTTTGAATAATTGTGTTTTCTAAAAATATTGATACCTATATTTTTTATC
>JAABUN010002205.1_pt1 | contig 36084 bp, 40 predicted proteins | sample 5559311 | NCBI WGS metagenome assembly JAABUN01 (sample SAMN10711877, study PRJNA513370) | rock metagenome | isolation source: Antarctica rocks | place: Antarctica: Victoria Land, Siegfried Peak sud | reverse complement strand
CCTGGAAAGTGCTCCTTGTTCAGTGCCGAACGGAACCTTCGCAAGTCCCATTCTGCCTGCCAGGGAGCACTTTTCATGTCATCAACACCCCACACCGACCCCCGGTCGATGAAAGATCCAGGTTAGGTGCATGATTGTCCCCCCTTGTACTACCTACGTCCTCGGCTGTCTCGACTGCTCGCTTCCAGCTGGGCGGACGTGGTGGGCGGAGCGGGCTCCGGGATACTCGAGGAGACGCATTGGGACGAGACGCCCATTGTCGGAGGCCACAGCCACAATGGGGCAGCATGCGGCTCCATCTGCTGCCCTCACCAACCGATGTTCGGGCCGCCCCCGGGGTCGGTCCCCTGTCCTCTCGGCCGGACGCGGCGGCGTATCGCTCACCGGCGATACGGTCGCGGTTGCCGAGTGGGCTGGCTTGGCGGCGGCCGGCAGCCTGCGCATCCTGCACCAGCTTCTGCTGGCATCGGGATCGGAAACCCCAGCAAGCTCGACGACACGCTCGCACCGGGAGCCGACGTCCGGGTGTACATGACCGTCTACGCCGACAAGGGCGACCAGCTGCGCTCTGACCAAGAGGTTCGCTACCAGGTCGTCAGCAACGACTGCCCTCAGTACCCCGTCGGCGACCCCTCGGTGCGTCCGTACACGTACGAGACGAAGCCCAGCAGCGACTGCATGGGCTTGTGGTACAACCGGCCTGTGCCGGCATCCCTGGAGGGCAAGAGGTTCTCACCCGTCCTGAACCGAGAGGACCGGTTCATGAGCGGCGACACGGACCTGTTCGATGCGCCGGGTAGGTGGGCCTACTACTCAGGACTCGGGACCTACCCGGAAGCGCCGTTCGGGTGACCTCGGGACGAGACGTGCTCTCGCGCACCAAGGCAGCTGGCAGACTCCTCGCACGGCTGCTCGCCGGTCTCGTCGTGCTGCTCATTGGCTGGCTGATGGTGCTGAGCGCTGTCGGCGGCATCGGCTTCGACAAGGACGGGTTCGAGGAAGTCTGCTACGACAGCCCTCGCCTGCGGCCGCCGCCCGGCTCCGGGGTGTCGGGCGAGGCCCGCTCGGGGGTCGACGTCGGCCTGCACCCGTTCCCCGTCGGGCTCGACTGCATCTACGAAGGTCCGCAGGGAGAGGAGATCGTGGTGAACGACATCAAGCTCTGGCCCACGATCGCTCTCGTCGCCGGGCCTGCAGTGATGCTGTACGGGGTGTGCCTGCCGTTCCTCCAGCGACGCCTCCCGCGCCGGCGGCCGTGAACCGCCCGCGCCAGCTTGCTCGGTACGACTAGCAGGCCACGGCACTGGACGGCTGCGGCTCGCCGGAACCTGCAGGCGGAGCTCGTCGAGCTCGGCGCAGCCCCGCCGCCTTGAGCCGGGTGACGAGCTCGCGGCTGCCGACCGGTTCGGCTCCGAGGGCCAGGGCCTGCTCCCTCAGGGAGGCGGGCAGGTCGTAGTGGTCGCCCTGGAAGGCCCGGCGCGGCACGCCGAGCTGGTCCGCGAAGGCGTGCAGCTCGTCGTAGGAGGCGTCGCTCACGAGGTGCGCCCACAGCTCGCCCCGCCACAGCGCGGCTCGCCTGCACAGGTTGTGTGGGAGGCGTATCACGTCGCGCACCGGCCGGTGATGACCTGTGCTACCGCGCAGACCAGCCGGGTACGCGCCTTGCTGCTTGCCGGTTCCAGCCCCGATGGCAACGGCACTGGTGACGACGCCGACCGTGCGCTGGCCCGCCGAGCCATGCCCCCCACCGTCATCGCGGTCCTGGCCCGACGGAGGCTCCTCGCGGGCGCCACCCGGATGCAAGCGGTGCGGCACGCCGAGATCCGCCGTCTCGCGGCGCGCGCTAGGAGCCAGCGCCGCAGCCTTCAAGGCGAACGCGGCCAGCTTGCGCGAGATCGTCCAGGACCTCGCACCCGGGCTCATGGATCGGCCCGGGCTGGGCCCCGTGACCGCGGCCCAGACCCTCGTCAGTCACTCCCACCCCGGTCGGGTCCGCAACGACGCGGCCTTCGCCGCCCTCGCCGGCACCGCCCCCATCCCCGCCAGCAGCGGCCTCAAGACCCGCCACCGCCTCAACCGCGGTGGCGACCGCGCCCTGAACCAGGCCATCCACACCATCGCCGTCACGCGCATGCGCTGCGACTCACGCACCCGCGACTACGTCGCCAAGCGTGTCGCCGAAGGCAAGACGACCCGCGAGATCCGCCGCTGCCTCAAGCGCTACATCACCCGCGAGCTCTACAAGACCCTCAACCCCGCCGAGCCCACGCCCGCCCCTTGACAAACATAGAAGCGTCAAGCGCGTGGCCTGTGGCTTCCGCAACCAGGCCAACTACGAACGGCGCATCATGTTGCACAGCGCAGCCCTCCGGGCCGCGTGAACCACCAGCGGTCGAGGACCCCGCTCAAGTGCGGAGAGCCTCCTCACCAACCCTGTGATCACACTCATGTGGTGATTACACGCTTACGCAGCAACACTGTCAACGACGACCCGTACGTCCTCATGTGCAGCTCCCCAGCCAGGTCGCAGGACATCTCCGATCAGGCGCCTGGAGACGCTCTTCTCAAACCCGCGCAACGCCGGCCGGCGCGGTGCACGGCAAGCGGAACACTGCCAGGATCAACGAGCTGGCCAGCCGGGTGCAGCGTGAGAACCCCCAGGTAGCTGCCGAGCTCGCGGTGATCGCCCGGTTGCGTTCGGAGAACTCGTGACCGGGCTACCTCACCTCGCCGGGTCCCGGCGCAGAACGCCCCGAGCCACCAGTTCGACGGTCACGACGACGGCGACCGCTTGGACGGCGAGCACCCCCACGAGGATCAGGACCTGGACCGCCCCTGCCTCCACTGGCGTCGCTCCCCCGAGCAGAGTGCCGACGAAAGCGCCAGGCAGTGCGACGAGTCCGACCGTGCGCGTCTGATCGAGGGCCGGCACGAGCGCCTCGGCGGCAGCGGGGCGCGACACCATCAGCGCCGCGTCACGGGCGCCGAGCCCGATCGCAAGCGCCGCCTCGACTTCTCCCCTTCGGGCACGCAGCTCGTCGAGGCCGCGCCTGCCCGCGAGGATCGTCGCCGTCATCGCTCCGCCGATCAGGATCCCGGCCACGGGCACCACGGCGACACCCTCGGCAGGGAGGACGCCGAGGGCGAGCAGGCCCCCGCCGGCGAGCAGGGGTCCGACGACGACGGGGATGGCGCACACGCCGGATGCCTCGGCTCCCGTGAGGCGACGCGCAGCGGTGACACTGGCGACCGCCGACATGGACGCCACGAACGCCAGGCTGGCCGCGAGCGACCCCACGATCGCGGCGAGCACGAGGGCCACGAGGCTGAGCTGGCCGATGGCACGCAGCGCGGCGGTGATCACCCCCCTCGCGTGGCCGAGCCGGCCCCACCGAGCGACCGCCGACCCGACCAGCACGAGCAGCAGCACGGCGACGGCGAGGGCCGGGCCGATGCGGACGAGGGTGCTCACCCGGACACTCGACCACGCGCGAGACAGCCCCTGGATCCGCTCCCACTCGATACGCTGCCCAGGTGCTCACGGTCGCGGGAAGACGTACGCGATCGGCCGTCACCGTCGTGCTCGCGCTCCTCGTCCTGGCCGGGACGTTCGTCGGGCAGGACGACGTCTTCCCCTTCGGCCCGTTCCGCATGTACGCCACGCGCGACGACCCGGACGGCCTGGTCCGCTCCACTCGGGTCGAGGCCGTCGACGCCGACGGGCTGCTGCGCACCGTCGACGAGAGCTCGACCGGGCTCAAGCGGGCTGAGGTCGAGGGCCAGGTGGACCGCTTCATGGCGGCTCCGCAGACGTTGGCGCTGCTGGCCCGGGCTCATGCGCGACTGCGTCCGAACGAGCCCCCGCTGGTGGAGGTCCGCGTCGTCGAGCGGGCCTACGTCCTGCGCGACAGCCGGCCGACCGGAGAGCAGAGCGAGCAGGTCGTGGCCAGGTGGACCGCGCCGTGACCGGCTCCCTCGAGGTCGGGCACGCCCCAGCCCCCCGAGCTGAGCACCGGCCGGCCGCCGGTTGGCTCTTCTCCCCCGCTCCCCTCGCGCGGATCGCCGTCCTTCGGATCGTCGTCTACCTGTTCGTGCCCGTCGACGTGCTGCTCACGACGACCTGGGTTCGAGCTCACGGCTCCGTCCCAGGAGAGCTCTACGTGCCCCTGAGGATCGGGCGGCTCCTCCCCCTGCCGACACCGGGCCCCTGGGTCGAGGTGTTCCAGATGGCCCTCGTCGCCGCGGCGGTCGCCGCTGCTGCCGCCGCAGTCGTCGACCGGCTCCCCCGGCTGGCCGGCTGGCTCGTGGCCCTGCTCTACCTCGAGTGGATGGTCGTGGCGATGAGCTACGGCAAGGTCGACCATGACCGGTTCGCCTTCCTGATCGCCCTTCTCGTGCTGCCGACCGTCAGCCGCGCCAGCCTACGAAGCCGCGGCGACTCCCAGGCCGCCGGCTGGGCCCTGTCGATGATCGCGCTGGCCGTGGTCGCGACCTACACCCTTGCCGCCGTCGCCAAGATCCGGTTCGGGGGCTGGGACTGGGTCGACGGTGCGACACTCACCCGCGCGGTCCTCCGTCGAGGAACACCCCTCGCCGAACCCCTGCTGGAAGCCCCGCTCGTGCTCCACGCCGCGCAGTACGGCCTGATGCTGATGGAACTCGTGGTCGCTCCGCTGCTGCTGGTGCGCTGGTCCGATCCCCGGTGGGGTTGGGTGCTCGCCGCCGTCTTCCTCGGCTTCCATGTGATGACCTTCGCGCTGATCACGATCATCTTCCTGCCGCACTGCATCGCCCTGCTGGCCCTGCTGCCGCTGGAGCGGGCGGTGCGCTCTTCGCGGCGACCCCGCCCGTGACCCGGCTGGTCGCCGTCTTCGACATCGACGGGGTGCTGGCCGATGTCCGGCATCGCGTCCACCACGTCGAAGGCCGGCGTCGGAACTGGAAGGCCTTCTTCGCCGCGGCTCCGTACGACACACCCCTCGCCGAGGGGGTCGCGCTCGCGGTCGAGAGCGCCAAGGAGTGCGACGTCCTCTACGTCACCGGCCGGCCAGAGACCTGCCGGACGGCCACGCTGCGTTGGTTCCAGCGGCACGGCCTGCCCGCCGGGGAGCTGTGCATGCGCTCCGCGCGGGACAGGCGTCCCGCCCGGGTAGCCAAGCCCGAGATGCTGGTCAGAGCGCTCGGCGGCCGGATCGTCGCCCTCGTCGTCGATGACGACGAGCAGGTCTGCCGGGCATACGAGAAGTCGGGGTTCCGCGTGCTGCGCGCGACCTGGATGAGCGCCCAGCCGGCTCTGGAACGGGCTCAGGAGCTGGACGGGCGCACCTGAGCCCGACGGGCCGGGGCCATCGGCAGTCAACGCGCGAGCGCCGCCATCACCGGGCTCGCCTTCGCATGTGCTTCGGCCACCTCGTCGAGCGGGTCGCTCGACCAGGTGATCCCCCCTCCGGCCCAGAGGTGCACCGACTCGTCGACGGCAGCGATAGTGCGGATCGTCAACCCGAGGTCGAGTCCACCCGGCCAGATGAGACCAAGGGCTCCCATGGATGGCCCGCGCCCGACGGGTTCCAGGGCCGCAAGCCGCTCCCAGGCTGCTCTTTTCGGCGCCCCGGTGACCGAACCGCCGGGGAGCAGCGCGCGAAGGACGTCGATCGTGGTGACCCCTGGCCCGAGCCGGGCGGCCACCGTCGAGGTCGCCTGCCACAGCCCGGACCAGTCGACCAGGTGGAAGAGCCGCTCCACGTCGACGGTGCCGATCTCCGCCACCCGCGAGAGGTCGTTGCGCTCGAGATCGACGATCATCACGTGCTCCGCCCGGTCCTTCTCGCTGGACAGCAGACGCGCGTGCGACCCGGGGCGGACCGGCAGGGTGCCCTTGATCGGGATCGTCGTGAGCCTCCCGTCGACGAGCTGGAGGAGCTGCTCGGGCGAGGCGCAACCCACCGCCCAGCCGTCCCCGGTCAGCACCCCCGCGTACGTCGCCCCGGGCAGTCCGGACACCAGACGGGCCAGCTCGCGTGGATCACGCCGGTGCGGGGCAGCCCGGTGACCGACGACGTTGGCCTGGTAGAGCTCGCCTCGAGCAATGGCCTGCCGCACGGTCTCCACCGCTGCCGCGTGCTCGTCGTCGGTCCAGGTGGTCCGCCAAGGACCGACACCACGCGGTCCGGAGGCCGAAACCCCACGCTGCAGGGCCGACCCTCCGGCGAGGGGGCGGCAGGCCACCGCGACGAGGTCTGGCACAGCAGGCACCGGTGATCGTCTGCCGAGGCTCAGCCCTCCCAGGCCAGCGGCGCCAGCGGCGCCGGCGGCGCCGGCGAACAGGACCACGGCCGTCGTCCCGGTTTGTGTCGCAGGCTCGCCGGACAGAGCATGGAACGACAGGAAGCTCGTCACGCCTTCGACAGGATCAGCCGGATCGCCGGCTCGCCACTCCCAGCGCTCGAGCTCGCGCAGCGGACCGGCCCATCGTGACGGCGTCCCGGGCGGGGGCATGAGCAGTTCGGGTTTCGAAAGATGGTCACCCGATCGCGTGTCGGAGCGTTCAGTCATCGTTCTGGCAAGCCGACGATGAGACTGTCACGAAGAACAAGGAACATCCCTTGGACCAGGAGCACGACGATGTGCCGTGAACAGACCCCCCGTAGCTGCCAGCACTCTCCCGCCTGCCCGTCGGCCAGCGCCGCCGACCACGACGCCGCTCGGGTCGTCAGCCGCCATCCTGAGCAGGGGTGGAGCTTGCTGTGCAACGGCGTGGTCGTCTTCGAGGACACCGGTGAGCTCCTCCCCGACCGCCAGACCGTGGCCCCGCACCGACCGCTCTACCGGCTCGTCGACGCCGCCTGACCCCACCTCGTCCACTCACCTCACTCACCCTGTCGACTCACCCCACCCTGTCGACGGCTCAGCTCTCGTAGGCCTCGGGCGAAGGACACGAGCAGACCAGGTTCCGATCGCCGTACGCCCCGTCGATCCGCCTCACCGGCGGCCAGTACTTCGAGGTCCTCGAGACGCCCGAAGGAAAGACGGCCTGCTCTCGGGTGTAGGGCCGGTCCCACTCCCCCGTGACGCACGACGCCGTGTGGGGCGCGTGCCGCAGGGGGTTGTCGTCCTTGGGCCAGGTACCGGCCGCCACCTGCTCGATCTCCTTGCGGATCTCGATCATCGCGTCGCAGAACCGGTCGAGCTCGGCCAGGTCTTCACTCTCAGTCGGTTCGATCATCAGGGTTCCGGCGACGGGGAAGCTCATGGTCGGGGCGTGGAAGCCGTAGTCGACGAGCCGCTTGGCCACGTCGTCCACCGTCACGCCGGTCGCCTTGGTGATCGCACGCAGATCGACGATGCACTCGTGGGCGACCAGGCCGCCGCGTCCGGTGTAGAGGACCGGGAAGTGCGGCTGGAGCCGCGCGGCGACGTAGTTGGCCGACAGCACGGCCACTTGGGTCGCCCGGGTCAGCCCCTCCCCACCCATCAGGCGCACGTAGGCCCAGCTGATCGGAAGGATGCCGGCACTGCCGTACGGAGCGGCGCTGACCGGGCCTGGGCCCGAGGCAGGTCCGGCGGCCGCGTCCAGCGGGTGGTTCGGCAGGTAGGGGGCCAGGTGGCTGCGGACAGCGACCGGGCCGACACCGGGGCCTCCCCCGCCGTGCGGGATGCAGAAGGTCTTGTGGAGGTTGAGGTGGCTGACGTCTGCACCGAACTCTCCCGGGCGAGCCAGGCCGACGAGGGCGTTCAGGTTGGCCCCGTCGACGTAGACCTGCCCACCGGCGGCGTGCACACTGGCGCAGACGTCGCTGATCGTGTCTTCGAAGACCCCGTGGGTGCTGGGGTAGGTGACCATCAGGGCGGCCAGGCGCTCCCCGTGCTGAGCGATCTTCGCGTGGAGGTCGTCGACGTCGACGTCCCCACTCGGGGCCGTGGCGACGACCACCACGCGCATCCCGGCCATGACGGCACTGGCCGCGTTGGTCCCGTGCGCGCTCGCGGGGATGAGGCAGACGTCCCGCTGCTCGTCGCCGCGCGCGAGGTGGAAAGAGCGGATAGCGAGCAGTCCGGCGAACTCGCCCTGCGAGCCCGCGTTGGGCTGCAGGCTGACGGCGTCGTAGCCGGTGATCTCGCACAGCCACTGCGACAGGTCGTCGATCAGCCGTCGGTAGCCTCGAGCGTTGGCCGTAGGCGCGAAGGGGTGCAGACCACCGAACTCGGGCCAGGTCACCGGTTCCATCTCGGTGGTGGCGTTGAGCTTCATCGTGCACGATCCCAGCGGGATCATGGTGCGGTCGAGGGCGAGGTCCCGGTCCGACAGCCGGCGCAGGTAGCGCAGCAGCCCCGTCTCACTGCGGTGCGCCGAGAACACCGGGTGGCTCAAGAAGGGTCCCTGCCGTGCGGACGCCTTCGGCAGGGCCTCGGGCAGTGCGCGGTCGAGGGCGTCCCAGTCCGGCGCCGTCGCCCCGAACGCCGTGACCACGACGTCGAGGTGGGCCCGGGTCGTCGTCTCGTCCGTGGCGACCGCCACGGTGTCGTCGTCGACCAGTCGCAGGTCCACCCCAGCCTCGGCTGCGTTGGCGACGACCTCTCGAGCCCGCCCGGGCACACGAACGGTGATCGTGTCGAAGTAAGCGCCGTGCGCGAGCGTCGTCTCGGGCAGTGCGGACAGCGCCCCGCCGAGCAGGCTGGCCGTGCGTGCAGTGCGGCGGGCGATGTCCCGCAGCCCCTCCGGGCCGTGGAAAACGGCGTACATGCCGGCGATGACCGCCAGGAGCACCTGCGCGGTGCAGATGTTGCTCGTCGCCTTCTCCCGCCGGATGTGCTGCTCACGGGTCTGCAGGGCCAGGCGGTAGGCCGGGTTGCCGTCGGTGTCGACGCTGACGCCGACCAGGCGACCAGGCAGGGTGCGCTCCAGTCCTCGACGTACGGCCAGGAAGCCGGCGTGCGGCCCGCCGTATCCCAGGGGGACGCCGAAGCGCTGGCTCGAGCCGACCGCGACGTCAGCACCCATCTCTCCGGGGCTGGTGAGCAGGGTCAGTGCGAGCAGGTCGCAGGCGACGATCGCCAGGGCCCCGTGCTCGTGTGCCCGTGTGATGACGGGCGCGGGATCGCGGACAGCACCGCTGGCGCCGGGGTACTGGAGCAAGATCCCAAAAGCCTCTACGTCGTCGAAGACGCTTGTCGACACATCGACGACGTGGACGGGGATGCCGAGTGGCTTCGCCCGTGTCTGCACGACGGCGATGGTCTGCGGGAGACAGTCGGCATCGACGAGGAAGACCGCCTCCTGCGATGCCTTGCTGCTACGGCGAGTCAGCGTCATCGCCTCCGCAGCCGCCGTGGCCTCGTCGAGCAGTGAGGCGCCAGCGATCGCGAGGCCGGTCAGGTCGGTCACGACGGTCTGGAAGTTGAGCAGCGCCTCGAGCCGCCCCTGGCTGATCTCGGGCTGGTACGGCGTGTAGGCGGTATACCAAGCGGGATTCTCGAGGACGTTGCGCAGCACGACAGGAGGTGTGTGCGTCCCGGAGTAGCCCAGCCCGATCATCGGGACGGTCACCTTGTTGAGCGCGGCGTAGTCCCGCAGCTCGGCCAGCACCTCGGCCTCTGAGCGCCCGGCAGGCAGGTCGAGGGCCCGAGTCGCCGCGATGACTTCCGGGACTGCCGCCGCCGTCAGCTCGTCCAGGCTCCCGTGACCGAGGACAGCCAGCATCTTGGCCTGCTGGTCCTCGTCCGGACCGATGTGGCGCGTGGCGAAGGGAGCGGACTGCTCAAGATCGCGCAAGGTGGCACGGGCGGGATAGGTCGAGCTCATGCTGTCGCGTTCAAGGCGGGGGCTCCTGGCCTGCTGCCGGGACGGGACGCGGGCGCGCACCGCTGCCCTCCCCGCTCTGTCATGGGACCTGAGAGCTTCACCCCGAGGGGCTTGCACCGTCGGTGAGAGACGCGGCGGACCGGGGTCCGTTCGGCCTCCGCTTTCCAGAGGTGCCTGACCCGCGCGGTCCGGTGGCCTGAGAGGTTGGATTGGGGAGGATTGCTCCTTCGGCGCCCCCCACTGGCGGTGGGGGGACTCTCCCGCGCGGGATCGTCGGCCCCTCCAGGCTAGCAGCGGGGGGCGTGCCTGGCCCGGCGGCCCGACCCGCGGTCCTTCGCGTCGTGCCGGGTCAGCGGGGTGGTGCGTCAGCAGCCGCCGGTGGCCTGGCGCGTGCGTGCGTCAGGCGGTGGTGCGACGACGCCGACGACCGGCCAACTCGTCTGCTCCCGGCTCGAGGGAGGCCGTATCCACCGCGGCGCTGGACGCGGTGGCCCGCTCCCCGGGCAGGGCAGCGAGCGTGCCTTCCACTTCGCGCACGTGACGGCCGACAGCGATTCCGAAGACGGCCTGGTCACCCTGCAGGAGGTCGACCATCTCGTCGGTCGACGTGCACTCGTAGACCGACGTGCCGTCGCTCATGAGAGTGATCTCTGCGAGGTCGGCCACCCCGCGCTCGCGCAGCGTGGCGATGGCCGTGCGGATGTTGTGCAGTGAGATGCCGACGTCCAGGAGCTTCTTGACCAGCTTGAGCACGAGGATGTCCCGGAAGGAGTACAGGCGTTGCGTGCCCGACCCTGAGGCCTCGCGGACTGTCGGCTCCACCAGCCCGGTCCGGGCCCAGTAGTCGAGCTGCCGGTAGCTGATCCCGGCTACCGCGCAGGCAGTCGGTCCGCGGTAGCCGATGTCCTCAGCGGAGGCGCCCGGCCGCTCGGCCTCGGGCAGGTCGTCGAACAGCGTGCCCTGCAGGCCGAGCTGCGCCCGGGACTGGGCCGCCGAGGGATCGTCCACCACGTCGGGCTCCTGTCTGCGGTCCTGCTCTGACGGGTCCTGCTCTGACTCGTGCTGCTCTGACGGGTGCTGCTCTCACGGGTGCTGCGGCCGTACCTGCCGGGCGCCCGGCCTCAAGGGGAGGCCTGCGGCGTCTGCTCCGCCCGCCCTGGTTGCTCGGACCCCGACGCTAGGGAGTGGACCCGCTGGGGTCAACGACTGCTGCACAGCGCGTCGCAACCCTAGAGGTTACGTAGAGGGTCAGGACTCCTTGTCGAAGTCCTCGGGGGTGATCGTGTCGAGGAACTCCCGGAACTTCTCGACCTCGTCCTCCTGCTCGTCGGGGATCGCGATACCTGCCTCGTCCAGCACCGAGCCGGCACTGCGGATGGTCGCGCCGCTGCGCATGGCCAGTGCGATCGCGTCCGAGGGCCGGGCGCTCACCGTCACCCCACCGGAGAAGCCGAGCTCGGCGTAGAAGATGCCCTCCTTGAGCTCGGTGATGGTCACCGTCTGGAGAGTGCGGTCGAACGCCCCCAAGAGGTCGCGCATGAGGTCGTGAGTCATCGGGCGAGCCGTGACGACCCCCTGCTGGGCAAAGGCGATCGCTGTTGCCTCGACGGCGCCGATCCAGATCGGGAGGTAGCGATCGCCGTCCACCTCCTTGAGCAGCACGATGGGTTGCTGGCTGGGCAGTTCGACCCGCACCCCGACGACACTCAGCTCGGACAGCGAGGTGCTCTCACCGGCCTCGTCCACAGGGCTGCTCCTCGACGATCACGGGCATGGGCGGGGGCACGGGCACTGGCAGGAGCGGCAAGGCGAACGTTCACAGCGAACGGTCAAGCGAACGGGTCACAGCGAACGGTCAAGGCGCAGGACGTGCCAGCGACTCTGGCGCCAGAGTCCCGAGCCTACCTCCCGAGAGAGGGCTCGGGGCCGGCCGACGGCCGCAGATCAGCGACGCAGACCAGGGCCGAGGCCGGCCCGGACGAGCGTCGCGTGGAGCTTCACCGACAGGGCGGCGAGCTCACGCGAGACCTCCTCCGCCCGGGCTCGCGCCTCCGGCCCGCGCTGCCGTACGAGCGGCGTGACGACCTGCTCGACGAGGCCGATCTCGCGCTCCGCAGCCGCCTTGAACGGCCGAAGGTGGCGGGCCTCGATGCCGAAGCGGGCCATCTCGGCGACGGTCTTGGCGACGACGAGGGCGTCGCCGTCGTAGTGGCTCGCACCCTGGCGCGGCCCGAGCAGGCCGTACTGCTCGAGCTGGTCGAGCTGCTCCGGTGACAGTCCCGCCGCGTCCATGAGCTCGCGGCGCGACAGCCGGATCTCGCTGACCTCCGGTAGGAACGCCTCAGGGCCAGGCAGTCCCTCAGCTGCGACAAGGGCCCGCGGGACCCTCGGGCCGCCGTTCTGCGCTGGCGGCTCGAGCCCGCGGTCGATGGCGTCGAGGTGGTCCTTGATCACCCGGAGCGGGAGGTACTGGTCTCGCTGGGCGGAGAGCACGTAGCGCAGGCGGCTCAGGTCCTCACGCGAGAACTTCCGGTAGCCCGAAGCGGTGCGCTCGGGTTCGACGAGCCCCTCGGCCTCGAGGAACCGGATCTTGGAGATGGTGATGTCGGAGAACTCGGGCCGCAGCTGGCCGAGCACCTCACCGATGCTCATGAAGGCCCGGGCCGGCGCGCCGGAGGCACCCAGACCCGCGCTCACCTCTCGCCGCCGCGGGTGCCCACCAGGAAGACCAGGCGGTACTTGCCGATCTGGACCTCGTCCCCCGCGGAGAGGCCGGCAGCCTCGATCCGCTCGCGGTTGAGGTAGGTGCCGTTGAGGCTTCCGACGTCGCGGACCAGGAAGCCGCCGCCCTCGCGCACGAACTCGGCGTGCCGTCTCGAGACGGTGACGTCGTCGAGGAAGATGTCGGACTCGGGGTGCCGACCTGCGGTCGTGGTGTCGGCGTCCAGCAAGAAGCGACTGCCGGCGTTGGGCCCGCGCTTGACCACGAGCAGGGCGCTGCCAGGAGGAAGGCCCTCAAGAGCGCCCCTCTCGGCCGCATCGGGGGCAGCCTCCGCGACCGGAGCGCCGTCACCCTCGAGAGCCCCCTCGAGCGCTGCGATCGAGATGGTGGACGTGCTGTCGACGGGGCCCTCGGAGCCCGAACGCGACAGTGCCGCCCCGCAGGAGGCGCAGAAGCGGCTCCCGTCCGGGTTCTGATGCCCGCACTGGTTGCAGAACACGCTCTTGCCGCCTCCCGGGATGGTGTGCTCGCGCCGGACGACGTCCGAGGCGCCGGCACTCACGGCCGGCTGGTCGTCGCGAACCTAGTGGTCTCGGTGCCGCAGGGTCAACCGCTGGATGAGGGCAGGCCAACCCCTTCGATGTGAACCAGACATCGAGACGACTGCCGCGATGAAACCCCGGATCGAATCCTGTCCTGCCCGCGGCTCAAGAAGCACCACGTGTACGCCGGAGGCGGCCGGCTCAGCCGCCCTCGGTCAGGGCGGCGTAGGCCGTCGCATCCAGCCAACCGGACTCCTGCCACGCCTGCTCCGTACCTTCGGCGGGAGCGAGCTCGACCATCCACCCGGCTCCGAGGGGGTCGGTGTTCACGAGCTCGGGTGAGCCCTCGAGCTGCTCGTTGCTGGCCGTGATGCGACCCGCCACCGGCGCGTAGACGTCGGACACGCTCTTGGTGCTCTCGACCTCACCGAAGGACTGCCCCGCCGTCACCTCGGTCCCGACGCCGGGGAGCGTCACGAACACGATGTCCCCCAACGCCTCCTGCGCGTAGTCGGTGATACCGATGCGGAGCACGGCACCGCTCTCGCTCTCGCTCTCCACCACCTTGATCCACTCGTGCTCGGTGGTGTAGCGCAGCTCATCACTCGGCACGGGGAACCTCTCCGAAGGGCGCAACCGGGCGGCTACCCGGCGGGGCGAGCGTAACGAGGCTCCTCGAGTGGTCGCAAGGCGCCCACCAGGACGTCGCCACTGCGCTCGACTGTGGCCCGCCCACCTCGGGTCTCGACATCGTCGATCACCCCGCCGGGGATCACCAGCGAGGTAGCGAGGGTGGTCGGTTCACCGACGACGAGGAAGCGGAACGGCGCGCTGAGCAACTGCCCGTCGACGAGCACTCCCCCCCGGTCGTCCCTCAGGAGGGAGGTGCTCGCCACGACACGCACGCGCGCCTGACCCGGGGACGGCTGCTCACCCAGGGCGACCGGCCCTTCGAGCTGCACGGCTTCTGCCCCCGCTGCTCTGAGTTCCTCCAGGGCGTTCAGGAGCACGTCCGGAAGGTCGTCCTGGCCGATCTTGCCCTCGGGGTCGGAGATCGTGAGCATCAGCCCCGCCCCCCGGGCCGGCACGGTCCCGGCCAGCACGCCGAGCAGCTGCGTACGACGCCGGGCCTCGGCGAGCGCCGCCTCGGAGCGACCGGTGCCGCTGGTGATCTCCCTTCGCGCCTGCTCGAGCGAGCTGATCTCGGCCTCGAGCCGCTCATCGCGGTTGGCCAGCTCGTCCAGGATCTGCACGAGGTCCTCCTGGCGTGCGGTCGCCAGTGGCCCTTCGACCTGGGTGGAGCGAACCTGGATCACTGCTGCGAAGCCGAGCACAGCCAGCAGGACCGCCACGGCGACGTCGACCCGACGCAACCGGGGAATCAGCAGGCGTCGCCACACCGCACGACTGCCAGACGTCGGTGCGGGTCCGGACGACGCCTCCGGCTCGGGCCCAGGATCAGAGCTCATGCGTGGAACACCCGCCGCCGGATCGCCGCAGCGTTGCTGAAGATGCGGATGCCGAGGACGACGACGACGCCCGTCGAGAGCTGCCCGCCGACACCCAGCTGATCCCCGAGGAAGACGACGAGCCCGGCGACGAGCACGTTGCTCACGAAGGAGACCACGAAGACGCGATCGTCGAAGATGCCGTCGAGCTGAGCCCTGATCGCCCCGAACACAGCATCGAGTGCCGCGACCACGGCGATCGGGAGGTAGGGCTGGAGTGCGGCCGGGACGGTGGGTTCGAGCACCAGGCCGAGCACCACACCCAGCACGAGCGCGACGGCGGGGATCACGGCGTGCCTTCCTGGTCGGCGCTGGGAGCGTTGTCGGTCGTGTCGCGCGGGACGGCAGCCGGGAGGTCCGGGGCCGCGGCCCCAGGCAGGGACAGCCTGTCATCTCGTTCGACGGTGAACGGGATCCCGTAGACGGACATGTTGGTGGTGAGTCGCCTTCCGCTGCGTCCGTCGAGGAACTCCACCTCGAGGTCCTTCGAGTTGCCGATGGCCTCGACGACGTAAGGGGGGCTCAACGGCCGCAGGCCCACGAGGACGGCCTCACCGGCGCCGCGGATGGCGGTCAGGGCTGTGAGGCGCTGGCCGTTGACGGCGATCGCCTCGGCGCCGGCGGCCCAGAGGCCGTTGACGATGGACTGCAGGTCCCGGTCCTGCACCCGGCCGTCCAGGGCGTTTCCGGGCCGGGCGCCGTCCGCCTCTCCCGGCTCCGGCGCGTCGTCGACCGTCACGACCACGCCGGGTCCTCGTACGGCCAGCGTGCCGCTGGCCAGCCCGAGCGAGGTCAGCCCGCCGGTCAGGCGCTTGCCCAGAGCATCGCTGCCCAGCGCCTCCTCCTGGACGACGGAGACCTCGTCGCGGAGGTCCTGGGTGCGCCGAGCGAGGGCGTCGCTGGCTGCAGTGCGATCGCGGACCTTCTGCGCCAGCTCCGCCCGGAGGCCGGTCCCCTCGGCCTCGCGCTCGCGGACCTGCTCCACGGCCGTGCCCGTGAGCATGCCCAGGGCCACCAGGACGAGGACGGGGACCGCGCTGCGTCGCAAGGAGCGCGACGTCCTGCTCCGATCGGCGGGCGGGACCGGTCCCGCGCGCCGGGCACGGGCGCGATCGGCGTAAGCCTCGTCGAGGGTGTTCGTCATGATGTCGACAAGCAGAGACATCGATGCATCGACTCGACCGGCGCCAGGGCCGTCGACGTCGGCGTGGACGATTGAGTTCGGCACCTGGCCATCCTGCCTCAGTCAGCACCTCAGCCGGTGGGGTCGTGCTCAGGCCCGTGCGCTCTCCACGACACCGACCCAGCGGGCGAGCAGCGCGAGCGCCTGCTCCTCGCGCGGGGCCTCGGCCCACAGGTGCGTCATCGCCTCGGCGGGGTCGGGGAGCACCAGGGCCCAGTGAGCGGAACCCTCCACCACCCGGACACCGTCGGTGGTGTCCACCTCGTAGGGGCCGCCGCCTGGAGGACCGTGCGCATGACCGCGCCCTTGACCGCCCAGGGCGTGGGGACCGACCGGGTCACGGGGTAGGCCTTCGGGATGCGACCGTCGATCTGGGAGAGCGTGAGCCGGGTGCGTGCCACCAGACCGAGGAGCCGGACGAAGGATGCAACGGCGTCGAGCGACGGCGAGAACTCGGGGTCGAGCCGCGGCGCGCGCGAGGTCGTCTGACGCTGTCGAGACCCACAGCACCTGCGTGCCGTGGAAGGCCGTGACCTGCTCGGCCACTCGCGTGGTCGTGACGGGGAGGGCCACGCGACCACCCCTGCCTTCAGCGGCCACGAGGTCGAGCATGACCAGCAGGGCGCGCTCGTCGAGGATCGGACACCCGGTCTCGTCGACGAGCGCCAGCCGGTCGCCGGCCGAGTCGAACCGCACGCCGAAGGCGGCCCGGGAGCTCGACACCAGCTCGCCGAGTCGCCGGAGGTTACAGGCCTGATCACTTCTGGCCTCTGCCCCTGCCGTCTCACTCAACCTGTTGTCGACAGTGAGCACATCGACGTCGAGACGCCCCAGAAGAGTGGGCAGGACCAGGGAGACGGCTCCCCCCACGGTGTCCAGGACGACCCGCATGCCGGCATCAGCGATCCCGGAGGTGTCGATCGTGCGCAGCATCTCCTGGGCGTAGGTCTCGACCGTCCGCGAGGGGAAGGTCAGCTCAGCGATCTCACCGGGAAAGGCCCGGCGGAACTCCTGACGGCTCAAGAGCCGCTCGAGTCCCCGCTGTCGCTGCGGCCCGAGGTCGGCGCCTGGGCGTCGAGGAAGACGATGTCCAGCGACTGCGGGTCTCCCGGCGTGGTGCGCAGGACGACTCCCCCGGTCGCGTCGCTCTCGCGCGTGGTGAAGCGGGTGATCGGCTGCGGGGCGACCTCGAGGCCACGGACATCGATCGCCGTCGCGGTCAGGGCGGAGATCAACGCCCGTTTCAACCCGCATGACGTCGCTGCTCTTGCCGATGACGCACCCGCGCAGCCCCACCTGAGAGCCGATGAAGGCGTTGCTGTGGACGACAGCCCGCTCGAGGACCGCCCCGCTCTTGACCACCACGTTGTCGCCCAGGATCGTCAGCGGCCGGAGCTGGGCTCCACCCTCGACCTTGACGTAGTCCCAGTAGCCGTCTGCTACGTGCCCGTAGACCGGGGCTCCGAGCTCGAGCAGGGCCGGGAAGACCTCGCTGGCCCAGTCCACCGCCCGGTCAGCAGCGACGTGGTCGAAGACCTCCGGCTCCATCACGTAGATGCCGGTGTTCACCGTGTCGCTGAAGACCTGACCCCAGGTCGGCTTCTCCAGCAGACGCTCGATCCGCCCGTCCTCGCCCTGAATGACGATGCCGAACTCGAGCGGATTCGGCACGCGGGCGAGGCAGACCGTGACGAGGGCACCCGTACGCCGGTGGCTGGCGACGAGCTCGCCGAGGTCCACGTCGGTCAACGCGTCGCCGGACATCACCAGGAAGGCGTCGTCACGCAGCGCCGCCCGTGCGTTGAGCACTGAGCCGGCCGTGCCGAGCGGTGTGGCCTCCGTGGCGTACGTCAGGTGCATCCCGAGGTCGTCACCGTCACCGAAGTAGCTGCGGACCAGGCTCGCGAGGAACTGCACCGTCACGACGGTCTCGTCGAACCCGTGCCGTCGGAGCAGGCGCAGGACGTGCTCCATGATCGGACGGTTCGCGACCGGCAGCAGCGGCTTCGGCTGGTTGGCGGTCAGTGGCCGCAAGCGGCTCCCCTCGCCACCGGCCATGACCACGGCCTTCATCGACCGGACTGCTCCGACGCGGCCGGGCAGGCTGTCACGAGGGGCCCGCGCGCAGGAGGCGACGGACCTGCACCACGTAGAGGACACCGGCCCACAGGTAGAGCAGGCTCCCCCAGGTGGCGAACGCCCAGCCCAGAGGCCGGAAGACCTCCGCCAGGAGGCCCTCGTTCTCGGGGAGCGCGGCCATCAGCATGGGGAAGGCGTACAGGAGGTTGAAGGTCGCCGCCTTGCCGAGGTAGTTGACCGTGAGCGGGCCGTGGCCGGCCCGACGGAGCAGCGGCAGGCACCCGGTGAGCGCGACATCTCGACCGATGAGGGCCAGCGCCCACCACAGGGGCAGGCCGTCTCGCGCCACCAGGGCGAGCACCGTGGCGAAGATGTAGAGGCGGTCGGCCAGTGGGTCGAGCAGCTGACCCAGGCGGGAGAAGCTGTCGAAGCGGCGGGCGATGAGGCCGTCGAAGTAGTCGGTGGCGCCGGCGGCCATCAGCAGCAGGATCGCACGCCCGTCCTGATGGGTCTCGAGCGTCCAGTAGAGGAACACGGGCACGCCCGCCAGCCGGAGCAGCGACAGGATGTTCGGGATCGTCCAGACGCGCCAGGCCAGATCCTCCGGAGGGACGGGCGCAGAAGCCCCGGTGGCGCTCGCCTCGGAGGTCGACTCGGACGTCGGTGTCGCCTGCTCCGCCATGCCACCTCCCCGTCGCGGGCAGCCTATCGGGACCGAAGGCCCCTGCACATGACGACGCCTGCACACATGACGGCAGTGCCGACGGGGCGGGTGTGCGGGCGAGGACCGTCGGGTCGTACGGTGGAGTCGGCACCCGCACGGGGTGCACTGCGTCCGGGCCCGCGCCCGAGAGGGAGCGACCGTGAGCCAGAAGTCCGATGCCGGCATCGATGGGCCGATCACCGGCGGCGCGCTCGCCATGACGTTGTACGGCCTGGCCGCCATCCTCGCCAGTGCCCTCCTCGACATCGAGTTCGTGCCGCACTCGACGGCGATGGTCGCTGTGCTGATGGTGTCCCTGCTCGCTGCCGGGGCCCTCACCGGGGCAGCCGTCGATCGCTCTCGCGCCCGCTGAGTCCGGCGCTCCGCGTTCGAACCAGGGAGACGGCCGCCGGGCGCTGCCCCAGCGGCCGGCGGCCTTCTCGTGCTCTGTCGGGCTGACAGGATTTGAACCTGCGACCCCTTGACCCCCAGTCAAGTGCGCTACCAAGCTGCGCTACAGCCCGCCGCCGCCCCACCTCGGGCGACAACGCACGAACACTAGCAGCGGCCTCCGGGCAGCCCCGCCCCAGACGTCGCGCACCCGCGCTGCGGCCAGGCTCTCTCGTGGTGGTCCAGCGGTCTGGCCATCGTGCTATCAGTGCGGCGGCGCGGGGTAGGTCCCATCACCAGCCGTCGGGAGCACCGAGCACCGAGGCGACGACGGGAGTGGTCATGGACCTGCCAGAGCAGACCGAGGCGATGAACTGGGAGGGCGCGTCGGTCGTCGACCCCGACGGGGAGCCGCTGGGACGGTGCACCGGTGTCTTCGCGGACGTCGACACGGGCGCGACCGAATGGGTCACGGTGGCGGTGGAAGAGCACAGGCGGTTGTTCATCCCGGCCCTCGACGCGACCGAGACGGGCGGCACCCTACGGGTGCGGTTCGCCCGAGGCGACGTGCTGGCGGCGCCGCGCGTGGGTGACGACGAGGAGCTCAGCAAGGCTGACGAGGTGCGCCTCTACGAGCACTACGGCGTGGAGCACACGTCCGCAGCGTCCGGGAGCGTCCTGCCCTCCGCGGCGTCCACAGCCACGCTGACCGGTGCCCCCCAGATGGACGCCGGCCTCGACGAGGGGGACGACGACCTGCCCCCCGCGCAGCGGGCGATCGACGAGGTGGACGCACCCGATCAGGCGTCTGGGCTGGCTGCGGTCCCCTTGCCGGGCGAGATCCCGCACTCGGGTCCACACTCCAGCCTCGTCCAGTCCGAGGCCCCGCCCACCGACGAGCTCCCGGCAGCACCCCCTCTCGAGGCGCGCATGGTCCCGCCTGCCCCGGTCGTGGCCGCCGCTGACCCGCCTCCGGACCCTGTCCCTGCGCCGGACCTCGCGGAGCCCTCCCTCGTCCTCCCCGCGGTCGAGCCCCAGCCGTTCTCCGAGCCCGATCGCCAGGTGCTGCGCCCGGCTCCGGCGCAGCCCAGCCCCGCTGGGCCGCTCGGGTCCTCGGCCGCGCCCCTCGCCGTCATCGCTGGCGTCGTCGCCGTCGCTGGCATCGCCCTTCGGGCCTGGGAGCTGCGGGCGCGACGCCGTCGACGGCCTTCCGCTCGCGCCGCTCGCGCCGGCAGGCAGGCGAAGATCGGCTCAGCCGCGGCTGTCAACACCGCGGCGCGGCACCTGGCGGGCGCAGCCATGGTCGCGACGGACACGGCGTCGCGCACGACGCGCCAGCTCTCGGAGGCCGCCTCCGCAGCGAGCTCGACGGCCGCTCGATCGGGCTCCACGGTCACGTCGACCGTCAGCGCAATCCCACCGACGGTCGCCCGGCGCGGGCGCAAGGCCCGCCGGTCCGTTTCCGGTGGCCTGTGGGACGCCGCAGCTGTAGGGACCGCTGGCGGCGGCTACGTCCTTGGCGCCAAGGCGGGGAGGGGACGCTACGAGCAGATCAACCAACAAGCGCAGGAGCTCGCCAACTCACCGCAGATCAAGGCCCTCACGGACGCCGTGAAGGACCAGGGCGCCGGTCGGCGGTCGTCGCGCCGCTGAGCGGCCGCGTTGCCCTCGGCGAGGGGACCACCCAGGTGGTCCCCTCGCCGGTCAGCCCTTCCGACCCTTCTCCCGCACCTTGACGCTGACCTCGATGGGGCTGCCGGAGAAGCCGAAGTCCTCGCGAAGCCGCCGCTCGATGAAGCGCCGGTAGCCCGCCTCGAGGAACCCGCTGGTGAACAGCACGAACCGTGGCGGACGGGTGCCCGCCTGCGTGGCGAACAAGATCTTCGGCTGCTTGCCACTTCGTACGGGGGGCGGGGTCTTCGCCACCAGCTCGCCCACCCAGGCGTTCAACTTGCCCGTCGGGACGCGGGTCTCCCAGCCATCGAGCGCCTCGTGGAGCGCGGGTGCCAGGCGGTCGACGGCTCGACCGGTCAGGGCCGACACGTTGAGACGAGGCGCCCACTGCACACGGGCGAGCTCACGCTCGATCTCCTTGCCCAGCTGAGGGCGTCGGTCCTCATCGACCAGGTCCCACTTGTTGAAGGCGATGACGAGGGCTCGCCCGGCCTCGACGGCCATGCCGATCACCCGCTGGTCCTGCTCGCTGATCGGCTCGCTCGCGTCGAGGAGCACCACGGCCACCTCTGCCGCATCGATCGCGGCAGCCGTGCGCAGGGACGAGTAGTACTCCGCGCCCGATGCATGGGCGACCCGGCGGCGCAACCCAGCGGTGTCCACGAACTTCCAGACCTCGCCGCCCACCTCCACGAAGGAGTCCACCGGGTCGCGGGTCGTGCCCGCAACGCTGTCGACGACGACTCGCTGCTCGCCGGCGAGGCGGTTGAGAAGTGACGACTTGCCGACGTTGGGTCGCCCGACCAGGGCCACCCGACGAGGTCCGGCCTCGGCGTCGAAGCGCTCTGCCGGGGTCTCCGGCAGGGCCTCGAGGATCACGTCCAGCAGATCACCGCTGCCACGCCCGTGCAGGGCCGAGACGGTGTAGGGCTCGCCGAGGCCCAGAGACCACAGCATGGCCGCATCAGCCTCGGCGCGCTCGTCGTCGACCTTGTTCGCGACGAGGACCACCGGCTTCTTGGCCTTCCGCAGCACCCGAACCACCGCCTCGTCGCTGTCGGTTGCACCGACCGTGGCATCCACGACGAACAGCACGGCGTCGGCGGCGGCGACCGCGACCTCCGCTTGCGCGGCGACCGCCTTCTGCAGTCCGACCGCGTCGGGATCCCACCCACCGGTGTCGAGGACGGTGAACCGGCGCCCGCGCCACTGCGCGTCGTAGGCGACTCGGTCCCGCGTCACTCCGGGCACGTCCTCGACGACCGCCTCGCGCCGACCGAGGATGCGGTTCACGAGCGTGGACTTGCCGACGTTCGGCCGGCCCACGACGGCCAGGACAGGCTGATCAGACCGGTCGTCGACGTTCTCGAGCTCGTCTTCGGGCATCAGGGGCACTCCGTGGTCTGTCGTAGGTGAGCCACGAGGCCCAGGCGGAGCTGCTCTGCCGCAGAGCGGACCGTGCTGCGAGCACGGGGGTCGCCCACCAGGTCGAGCTGGAGGGGGGCGCCGAAGACGACGCGGACCGGGGTGCGGAACCTGGGCACCGAGCGTCCGCGGGGTAGCGCCGCCGCAGTGCCGTGCACGGCGACGGGGACGATCGGAGCCCCGCTGCGCAGGGCCAGGTAGGCGAGTCCGTCAGCGACCTGCTCGAGGGTGCCCGTGCCGCGTGTCCCTTCGGGGAAGACACCGAGAACGCCGCCTCCCGCGAGGCAGGCCAGCCCGGCCTGCAGTGCGGACCGGTCTGCCTGGCCGCGGTGGACCGGGATGAGCCCGAGCCACCCGCAGGCCCTTGCCCAGTGCCCGACGAACACCTCAGACTTGGTCAGGAGCCGGCTGGGCCGCGGGCTCAAGAAGAACACGAGCGGGCCGTCGAGGATGCCCGAGTGGTTGCCGGCGAGCAGGACCGGCCCGGTGCGCGGTACGTGCTGCAGTCCCTCCACCCGCAGGCGCAGGACCGCCCGCGACAGCGCCCGGCCGACGATGCGCACGCCGACGACGACCGGCGGCTTCACGGTGCCCGTCGCGCGCCGGCGGGGCAGGACGGGGCTCACGACGGCGCCCGAGTGCGAGGTCGTGGTCATGGGAGCAGTCCTGCATCGCGCGCGAGGGTGAGCACGAGATCCACCACGGCTTCGGCGGTGAGCTGGCTGCTGTCCAGGTGCACCGCGTCGAGCGAGGCCCGGAGCGGGTCGGTCGTCCGGCTGCTGTCCAGGCGGTCACGGCGGGCGAGGTCATCAGCAACGGTGGAGACGAGGGCGGCCGCTGCGCCGCTAGGTGCCGCTGCGCCGCCGGGTGCGACTGCCCCGCCGGGTGCCGCTGCGCCAACGGGTGCCGCTGCGCCGCCGGGTGCGACTCCTGCGTGCTGCTCCGCTGCTCGGCGGCTGGCCCGGACCTCCGGCGAAGCGTCCAAGTAGACCTTCACGAGCGCATCCGGCATGACCGCCGTGGCGATGTCACGCCCCTCGAGTACAGCGCCGCCCTCACCGGCCAGCGCTCGCTGCAGGTCCACCAGGTGCGCACGCACGGCCGGGACGGCACTCACGGCACTCACGGCAAAGGTCACCTCAGGCCCGCGGATCACGTCGCTGACGTCCTCGCCGTCGAGCAGCGTCGCGGGGCGCTCAGGGTCGGTGGACAGCTCGATCCGGACCCTGCGGACTGCAGTGAGCACGGCCTCTGGGTCCTCGAGGTCCACCGCCGCACGAAGCGCAGCCAGGGTCGCTGCCCGGTAGGACGCTCCCGTGTCGACGTAGCGCCACCCGAGCCGTCGCGCGACCTGGCGGGCGACCGTGCTCTTGCCGGACCCGGAGGGTCCGTCGAGCGCGATGATCCTGGTCGCTCCTGTGGACACGTAGCTCCTGATCAGCGCTGGATGATCGTCCCATTGATCCCCCCAGCCTACGTCTCAGCCGACGACGTCCCAGCCTCTCGCAGCGAGCGCGGCGCCCGCCTGCTCGCGCTCGGAGGCCGTGACGAGCAGCTCGATGACCCCGCGCGGGCGCCCTGCGAGGTGCTCGACCCGCACGTCCTCCACGTTGATGTCGGCCTCGGCTGCTGCGAGCAGGACGCCCGCCAGCTGGCCTGGGCGGTCGGGAACGGCTACCCGGACGACGGCGAAGGCCCCGTCGTGCTCGCCGTGCTTGACGGGGACGAGCCGCCGGCCGGCGTTGCCCCGCGCGATGAGCGCCCGCACGCTCGCCGTGACGTCAGACGCCGGCCCGGCTGCTGGGGAGCTGCCGCTCGCCAGACCCTCGAGGTCAGTGGCGGCCCGACCCAGCTCGTCGGCGAGCGCACGGACGAGGGGCGCGACGGCGCGCGCGTTGTGCCCCAGGATCTCGGTCCACATGGCCGGGTCGCTCGCGGCTATGCGGGTGGAGTCCTGAAGGCCCGGTCCGGACAGGCGCAGGGAGGCGAGGTCCTTCTGACCCTCGGCCAAGACGACGGCGGCCAGAGCACTGGCAGCCACCTGCGGAAGGTGGCTGACCAGTGCGACAGCGAGGTCGTGCTGATCGGCGGGGAGCTCGACCGGGTCGCCCCCAGCGAGCTCAGCCACGCGGCGCGCGGCCAGCAGCGCGGACGGCGAGGTCGTCCGACTCGGACAAAGCGCCCACGGCCGCCCCAGAAAGAGCGTGGCGCTCGCCGCCGTGGGTCCGCTCCGCTCACTGCCGGCCATGGGGTGGCCGCCACACACGGAGCTGGTATCGACCCGCAATGCCTCGATGTCACGTTGAACAGGAGACTGTGCAGACGCCACATGGCTCCACGTCTGGGCGACCTCTTGCTTTTGTAGCTGGAGCAGGGTGGGCGCAATCGCACTCAGCGGAAGGGCCAGCACCGCGTGCCGCGCCCGTTCGCGGTGATCCCAGGCGCGTCCCGCTCCACGCGCAACTGCCACCGAGAGCGCGGCGGCGTCCTGGTCGTCAAGAACGACGTTCATCTGGCCCTCGAGCGCCAGTGCGAGCGACGTTCCGATCAGCCCTGTGCCGACGATCAGCAGGTCAGCCGTCACGGCGTGGACCTCTCAGGCGCCACGGGTGGCTTCAGTCGTCGATGCTCGTCGATCGATCCTGGCGGTCGGCCGGCCCCCGCGCACACTGGTCACATGGCGCCTCACTGCGGGAGATCGGTGCGCAACGCCGCTGCGCCACGCAGGTAGACATGCTTGATCTCGGCTCGATCCACGGAAGTCTCGATGTGAGCGAGCAGGCGCAGGACCCGCGGCATCGCTCCGGGGACGTCGATCTCGGCAGCGCACATCAGGGGCACGTCCTGGAGGCCGAGCTGGCGGGCCGCGTAGGCCGGGAACTCCGATGTGAGGTCCGGTGTCGCGGTGAACAGCACGCTGATCAGGTCGTCCGAGGACAGGCCGTTGCGCTCCAGCACGGCGAGCAGGACCTCGGCGGTGGCAGCCAGCACCTGCTCCCGCTCGTCCTCGTCAACCTGCGTCGCGCCTCGGACAGCTCGCACCGCCATGCCTGCTCCTCCACCCGTCAGAGGTCGACCTTAGTCAGCGTCGCGATGCCCCGGACGTTGCGGGCACCGGTGCCCCCGTGGATCAGCCGTACCGACTTGTCGACTCCGCGATCTCACGACATGTGCGTAAGCCGTCACCGGCTTAGCGACGATGCCCGTGGGTCATTTGACGCTGTAGACACATGTCGCGAAGCCCAGGAAGTGACGCATCGTTCAACAGGCTTGTCGACATATAGCTTTGGTTACATGCCGACGAGAGCGAAAAGGCCGGCCAGCTCTTCCCGGCTCAGCGCCCGGATCTTGCCGGACTTCTGCGACTGCAGCTGGACCGGGCCGACGGACGTGCGGACGAGCTGCTGCACGGGGTGCCCTATTGCCGCCAGAGCACGGCGGACGATGTGCTTGCGTCCTTCGTGCAGGACAATCTCGAGCAGGACTCGGTTGGCGTTCGAGTCGACCAGTCGAAAGGAGTCGACCTTGACGAACCCGTCGTCGAGCTCGACCCCGTCCCGAAGCCGCTTGCCCACGTCCCGCGCCACAGGGCCCAGGACTTGAGCCAGGTAGGTCTTCGGCACCTCGTAGGACGGGTGGGACAGCCGATGCGCCAGCTCACCGTCGTTGGTGAGCAGCAACAGGCCCTCGGTCTCGGCGTCGAGCCGACCGACGTGGAACAGCCGTTCTGACCGAGCTGCGACAAGATCGCCGACGGTGGGCCGCCCCTCCGGGTCGCTCATGGCCGTGACGTAGCCACGCGGCTTGTTCAGCGCCAGGTAGACGAGCCCGGGCGCGGTGTTGATCCGCATCGTGTCCACCCGGATCACGTCGGTCGCCGGGTCGACTCGGCGACCTTGCTCGACGATCGGGTCACCGTTCACCGACACCCGCCCGGCCTCGATCATCTGCTCGCAGGCACGTCGCGAGCCGAGGCCTGCGGCTGCCATCACCTTCTGCAGTCGAATGCCCTCGGTCCCTCGTGGTGGTGTCTCCATGTTCGTCACGACGGTCTCCATCTTGGTCTCATGTTGAGGTTGAGGCATCATCGAGCTCATCCAGCTCAGGTAGAAGAGGAGCAAGAGCCGGAAGGTCGTCCAGGCTGCGAAGGCCGAGTCGCTCCAGGAACAGCGGCGTCGTGCGGAAGAGGGTTCCCGAGCTGTCTGCGTCCTGCCCGGCCTCGGAGATGAGGCCGCGCGCATGAAGACTCCGAACCACACCGTCGACGTTGACGCCGCGGACGGCGCTCACCCGCCCTCGGGTCACCGGCTGCCGGTACGCGATGACGGCGAGGGTCTCGAGCGCCGCCTGGGTCAGCCGCGCGGACTGACCGTCCAGCAGGAAGCGCTCGACGTACGGGGCGCAGTCACTGCGGGTGTAGAGACGCCACCCGCCCGACACGCAACGGAGCTCGAAGCCCCGCCGCTGCTCCTCGTAGTCCGAAGCCAGCCTGAGAAGGGTCTGCTCGACCGCGACCGCGTCCGAACCCGCCACGGCGGCCAAGGCGGGCACCGTCACGGGCTCGTCCGTGACCAGCAGCAGCGCCTCGAGCAGCGCAGGCAGCAAGGGAGCGACGTCGGAGGTGGGGACCTCCTCCCCCGGCCGATCGACAGCGGCCGGAGCGTCCGTCCGGGCGGACGGGGGCGATCCGTCCCCCGTCGGGGCGGGGCCAGCACTGCCGAGGGTGTGACCAGGGTCGTGCTCCCCGTGCTGAGCGGACGGGTCGGTCTCGTCGGGGTTCACGGGCCACTCCCTGCTCGGTCGGGGGTCTCACGGTCGGGGGTCTCACGGTCGGGGTCCTCACTGTCGGGGCACTCAAGGTCAGGCGGGGCCGAGTCATCGTCCGCCGACCGGGACCTTGTGACGTCCGTGGCGGAGCTCCTGTTCGCCTCGGACGGTCCGGTCCAGCGCACGTGCAGGTCCCCGAGCGCTTCCAGCTGCTCGAAGCTGACGACCCCCTCGCGGTAGAGCTCGAGCAGGCCGAGGAACCGTGCGACGACCTCGAGCGTCCCAGCGCAGTCTGCCGTGAGGGTCCTGAACGAGGCGGCCCCGGTGCGTCGAAGGTGCTCGCGCAGCAGGGCCGTCTGCTCGCGGACGCTCACCGCCCCGCCGTGGACGTGGCTGATCTCGACCTCAACGTGCGGTCTCGGCGCCAGCGCGCCCGCAGCCAGCCGGGCGAACTGCTCGGGACCCAGCCCCAGCAGGACCTCGGGCAGGAGCCCCGCGAAACGCGGCTCGAGCGACACCTGCCGCGGGTAGCGCAGGGCCTCTCCGGCGAACAGGTCCCCGAGCTGAGCGGCTGCCTGCTTGTAGGCGCGGTACTGCAGCAGGCGCGCGAACAGCAGGTCCCGGGCTTCGAGGAGGGCGAGGTCCTCCTCGTCCTCCACCTCGGCGGAGGGCAGCAGGCGGGCGGCCTTGAGGTCGAGCAGCGTCGCTGCGACGACCAGGAAGTCGGTGACCTGCTCGAGGTCCCAGCTCGGACCGAGAGCGCGCGTGTGGGCGAGGAACTCGTCGGTCACCTGGGACAGGGCCACCGACGTGACGTCGAGCTGGTGCTTGGAGATCAGCGCCAGGAGCAGGTCGAAGGGCCCCTCGAAGACGTCGAGGTGCACTGAGAACACCGTGTCCGACTGGCCGTCGAGCAACGCGGCTGCGGCGCCGGGGACCTCACCCTCAGGCCCTGAGGGACCGGAAGGACCTGGGCGACCCGAGTCCCGGTCGGGCGCAGGCGTGCGCCCGGCGGCTTCAACGGCCTGACTCCTAGCCACCCATCACCGCCGTCGCGAGCGGGCTGACGACGGTGTCGAGCATCGTCGGCAGGAGCGCGTTGCGCCCTGCCAGGGGGATCAGCAGCAGGGCGAGCAGCACGGCGACCCCGATGTTGCGGTCGACCAGCTGGTACTCGGCCTTGCGCCATCCGTCACTTCTCGGGGCCAGTCCGAACAAGAGCTGACCGCCGTTGAGCGGCGGGAGCGGCACGAGGCTCAACGCGCCCACGAACAGGCTGGACAGGCCCAGCAGCAGCAGTGCCCGCAGGCCCAGGTCACCGGACACCCCCGACTGCAGCGCGGTGAACAGCCCGCCTCGAAGGGGTGCACCCCCACCGGCCCGGTAGGCACCCAGCGCAGCCAGGCCGACGAGCAGGGTGGCAGCTGGTCCGGCGAGCAGAGCGGCCAACCAGGCCGCCCGCCGCCGGCGTGGCGGAACAACCACCGGCTTGGCCCATCCGACGCCGGCGATGGCGGCGCCGAGGGCCCCGAAGGGGTCGACGTGCCGGCTCGGACGCACCGACCGGCGTCCTTCGGCTGCCGGCGCCAGCTCCCCCGCCCGAGTGGCCACGAGGGCCGAGACGGCGCCGTGCACGGTCACAGCGAGCAGGAAGCTCGCCAGGAGCAGGATCAGGGAGATCGGGTCGCCGAGGGCGTAGAGCACCTCAGCGGCTCCGCAGACGCTGGACCAGCGTGCTCGAGGTCCCCTTGAGCTCGAGGTCGGCAAGGACGACGGCGAGGGCTTCGCGCACGATGCGCCCCCGATCGACGGCCAGCCCGTGGTCGCCGCGCAGGCTGAGCCGCGCACGCTCGAGGTCGAGGAGCTCGTCGACCGACACGTAGACGGTGATCTTCTCGTCATGGCGCTCTCGGCCGGTCGGGCCGGAGCGTCCGGGCCCGGAGGCCGTCGCACGCCCGCGTCGGCCGGCTGCGCCAGCGGCCGCCTCGGCCCGGTCACCGGGGGCGGCTGGGTCATCGTGGTCCGCGAGGGGTACGGCGGTGGGTCCCGGTGCCGGCTCGTCCAGCAGGCGCTGGGCTCGGCTGGGTCCAGGTCGCGCCGGCGCAGACCCCACGTCGTCGCCGGAGTCCCCAGCGTCAGATGCCGCTCGGGCGGCGGGCGGCGGCACCGGGACGAGCTCCTCCTGCTCCCCCGTCGACCGGAAAAGCTCGGCTGCTCCGGGCAGGGCGCTGCGACGGCTCATCGGGCCAGTACCTCCTTGGCCAGGTCACGGTAGGCGTTGGCCCCGTGCGAGCTGGGGGCGTAGGTCGTGATCGGCTCGCCAGCCACCGTCGTCTCAGCAAAGCGGATGGTCCGGTTGATCACGGTGTGGAAGACCTTGTCACCGAAGGCCTCGACCACCCGGGCCAGCACCTCACGTCCATGCAGCGTGCGAGAGTCATACATCGTGGCGAGAATTCCCTCAAGCTCAAGTGCAGGGTTGAGACGCTCTCGTACCTTCTCGATGGTTTGGATCAGCAGGGCCACGCCCCGCAGCGCGAAGAACTCGCACTCCAGGGGAATGATCACCCCGTGCGCAGCTGTCAGCGCGTTCACTGTCAGCAGACCCAGAGAGGGCTGGCAGTCGATGAGGATGACGTCGTAGTCATCCAGGATCGGCCCCAGGACCCGCTGCAACGTCTGCTCGCGGGCCACCTCGTTCACCAGCTGCACCTCAGCCGCAGACAGGTCGATGTTGCTCGGCAGCAGGTCGAGCCCCGGGACACCGGTCTTGAGCAGCACGTCCTGGACCGTGATGTCCCGCTCCATGAGCAGGTTGTAGACCGTCTGGTCGAGCTGGAGCGGGTTGACCCCCAGGCCGACTGACAGCGCACCCTGGGGATCGAAGTCGACCAGCAGCACGGTCCGACCCGCCTCTGCCAGAGCGGCGCCGAGGTTGATGGTGCTGGTGGTCTTGCCCACGCCACCCTTCTGGTTGCACATGGCGAGGATCCGTGCGGGGCCGTGGCGCTCGAGCGGCAGCGGGGTGACCAGCGCGGGACGAGGGCGGCCGGTGGGCCCGACCCCTTCAGCCTCGGCGATGGCCAGCGAGGCCGGGATGGTCCCGTTGGACCGTGCCACCGCGGGCGGACGGTCCTCCCGGTCAGGCACGGTCCCGGTCGCTGCGGACGCTGCAGGGACGGCTCCCGCGGCTCCGGCGCCGGGCGGCGGCTCTGCGGAAGGGACGTCGGGCGAGGGTGGAACGGGCACTCGGGCTCCAGGACTCGACGGCGGGGTGCTGGGACGTGGGTCGAGGGGGTTCGCCCCGCGAGCTCTGACCACGCGCTTGCCGGGAAGCCGGGCCGCGTCCGCCGGCGCCGACACGGCTCGCAGGGCCTGTCCTCCCCCGCCCCCAGGCGCCGGGCGGTCTGCAGATGTCGACTTAGCCATGTACGAACAACTCTCTGTAGTTCTTCCTACCTGACGCGACATCTCGGCACGGCCTTGCTCGCTGCGGCACTGTAGGCGGCGCGCGTACCGGGAGCCAAGGCCGGGCGGCCCGCGGGTGCCCAGCGAGGAGCCGGCGGCATCCGCTACGGGCGGGCCGCTCAGTCTCGGGCACGCGGGTGGCTGGTCGCGTAGACCTCGCGCAGCCGGTCCACCGTGACCAACGTGTAGACCTGCGTCGTCGTGACCGAGGCGTGGCCGAGCAGCTCTTGGACCACCCGGACGTCGGCTCCGCCGTCCAGCAGATGCGTCGCGAAGCTGTGCCGAAGCGTGTGCGGGGAGACCTCGACCTCCAGGGCGGCACGAGAAGCGCAGGCCCGGAGCACCGTCCACGCGCTCTGGCGGGACAGCCGTCCACCCCGCGCGTTGAGCAGTAGGGCCGAGGACGCCTCCCCTCGTCCGGGCGCGGTGAGGCGGGCGGCGAGGACCGGTCGGGCGCGCACAAGGTAGCCCTCCACGGCGCGGGCGGCGAAGCTCCCCACCGGGACGACGCGCTGCTTGCCTCCCTTTCCGGACAGCCGGACCAGCCCGGCGTCGCGATCCAGGTCGTCGACAGCCAGACCCACCGCTTCAGAGATGCGCGCCCCGGTCCCGTAGAGCAGCTCGAGCAGCGCCCGGTCACGGAGTCCAAGAGGCACGCTCAGGTCGGGGGCCGCGAGCAGCGCCTCCACCTGGGTCAGGCTGATGGCCTTCGGAAGCCGCCGGGCCGGAGCGGGGGGCCGCACCTCGCGCGCCGGGTCGACCGCGGTCCACCCCTCGCGGAGAGCGAACCTGTGCAGACCCCGCACGGCCACGACTGCTCGGCCGGCCGAGGCCGTCGACAAGGGCCGGTGCAGGTCGTTCCCGGACCGCAGTCCGGCGAGGAAAGCGGCCACGTCGTCCTCGACGACCTCGCTCAGGGCCGTGCGTCCGAGCGCGGACAGGTGCGTGCCGTAGCGGTCGAGGTCCCGGCGGTAGGACGACAGCGTGTTGGCCGCGAGCCCCCGCTCGACGGCGAGGTGGTCGAGGTAGGCGCCCACTGCCCGTCCGACCGGCGGCTCCGAGGCGACCCGGCCGCTCAGACGAGGACCTCGCTGAGCGCGGCCACGGGAAGGCGGTGAGCCTCACCCACGGGGGCGTAGACGAGCTTCCCGGCGACCGTGTTGACGCCCAGCGCCAGGGCGGGGTCGGAGCGCACGGCAGCAGCGAGGCCCTGCTCGGCGATCGCGACGACGTACGGCAGCGTGACGTTGGTCAGGGCGTAGGTCGAGGTGTGCGGCACCGCGCCCGGCATGTTCGCGACGCAGTAGAACAGGCACCCCTCCACCTCGAAGGTCGGATCGGAGTGGGTGGTGGGACGGGTCGACTCGAAGCAACCGCCCTGGTCCACTGAGATGTCGACGAGCACGGCCCCTCGCTTCATCCGCGACACGAGCTCGTCGCTCACGAGCGTGGGCGCCTTGGCCCCCGGTACGAGGACCGCTCCGATGACGAGGTCGGCATCGAGCACCGCCCGCTCCACCTCGTAGGCGTTTGAGGTGATAGTCTGCAGGTGGCCCTGGTAGATGCGGTCGGCATCGCGCAGCTTGGCCACGTTCTTGTCGAGCAGCAGCACCTCGGCCTGCATGCCCAGCGCGATCGCCGCGGCGTTCATGCCGGACACGCCGGCGCCGAGCACCACCACCTTGGCCGCGTGGACTCCGGACACCCCGCCCATGAGCACGCCGCGTCCGCCGTTCTCACGCTGCAGGCTGTGAGCTCCGACCTGGGGGGCCATGCGACCGGCCACCTCCGACATGGGGGCGAGCAGGGGCAGGGACCTGTCCGAGAGCTGCACGGTCTCGTAGGCCACGGCCGTGGTCCCGGCGTCGAGCAGGGCGTCGGTGCAGGCCCTCGACGCAGCCAGGTGGAGGTAGGTGAACAGGACCTGGTCACGTCGCAGGCTGGCGTACTCCGAGGCGACCGGTTCCTTGACCTTCAGGACCAGGTCGGCGTCGGCCCAGACGTCCTGCGCCGCTGCGACGATCCTCGCGCCGGCGGCGATGTACTCCTCGTCGAGGATGGATGAACCCAGTCCGGCCTCGTGCTCGACGCACACCTCGTGCCCGTGCGAGACCAGCTCCTTCACCCCCGACGGGGTGATGGCCACGCGGTACTCGTTGTCCTTGACCTCGCGCGGGATCCCGACACGCATGACGCCTCCTCCTGGTCCGCGGCCTGGCCAGGGTCGACTGGCGCCCGCCGCCGTGCTCCGAGCGGCCGGGTACGGCGCCCGGCGCCAGAGTAGGGCTCAGGCGCACTCTCGCGGACACCCGCGACCCATGCCCTATCGCGGACCTACTGCCGCGGGAACCCGCGCACCCGACGCAGGAAGCGCACCCAGGGCGACCATCGGGCGGGCTGACCCTGCAGGCGCCCGGTCGCGGCCCGCTCGCGTTGTCGAACAGGTCCTGGGTCAGCGCCTCGTGCATCCATCGGATGACCAACGGCCACAGCAGGCGCATGCGGCCCTGGAGCCGGTCGACGCTGATGGTGTGCACCAGCCGGCAGCGGTCAGGTCCGTCGGCGAGGATCTCCAGCTGGCGGTAGCCGTCCAGGCCGAGCGCCGGGTCGAAGGCGAAGCGGAGCCGACGACCGGGCTCGTAGTCCGAGACGCTTGCGGATGCTGTTCGTCCACGCCGGCGAGCACGTCAGCCAGGAGCCCGTGGAGATCCGCTTGCGGGCAGCCTCGGACCACCCCTCTGTGCAGCCGGTGCTCCACCGGGTCATGGCTCGACGGATGGACTTCGTCGTCGGGCTGTTCGAGCAGCTCGGCTTCGCACCCGACGAGGCCGTCCACCGTGGCACCCTCGCCTGCACGGCGTACGTCGGGTACAGCGAGCTCAGCGCCCGGCTCCCTCACCTGCTGCCAGCAGGGTCAGAGGCCCGGGCCGGCTACCTCGACGCCGTGCTCGACCTGCTGGTCCGCGGTCGGCCGAGCGCAGCGTCGACGTCGACGCGGATCTCCTCACCCAGCGCCGCACCAGCCGCAAGCGCCAGCCCGTCCCCGCTCCAGAAGCTCCCGGGGTCGTAGAAGTTCGCCGGGCGGTCGGTCGGGAGCAAGCCCATCGCCTGGTAGGTCGCGGCCACCACCTCGGCGCAGTAGGTGCTCTCGACCGGCGCCGCTCGGCGCACCCGACCGCGCGCCCACCGGCCGACAAGCGCGGCCGTCGAGGGGAACGGGGTGCCGTCCATGCGAGCGATCACCCGCAGGAGCTCGTCTTCCATGGCGTGCGTGACCGTCGCGTCGAGCTGTCTGAGCCACCCCTGCTGCCCGTACCGCTGCGACCAGGTGAGGACGGCAGCCTCGAGGTCGTGCAGCTGGACGCCCCGGTGGTGGGTCCCAGTCCAGGCGTCCTCGAGCGACTGGCCGAGCTCGGCGTGCCACATCAGGGGCGGCAGGTCCTCGAGCGCGACGGCCATACCGACGTGGTTGACCGGGCTGTTGGTCACCGCCCGGATGGCGGAATCGACAGCGCTGCGACCTCGGAAGAGCCACAGATCGCCGGTACGAGTCAGCTCGACGGCCTGGGACAGGGCGAGCGCGCTCGTCGACACGGGGCAGACTCCAGGGCAGATGGGTGGACCGACCCCGACGACACTAAGGACGTGGAGCCTGTGAAGGCGTGGAAGCTGCTGGGACTCGCCGGTCTCGCTGGGGTGGCCGCCACCGGAGCGGTCGTGGCGAGGGACGAGCGACGGCGGCGAGCCGTGTCGCCGCAGGACGTGCGCTCGCGCCTCCACGCCCGGCACGCCGAGCTCTCAGGAACACCTGACCTGGCTGGCCCGGCGGCGTCCTCGACTCCGCCGACACGGGCGGAAGCGCCGACGAGGGCGGCGCGACCTGGCATCCGCCGTCCCTGGCAGGCCCTGCGCAGGGCATTCGTGCGGCCCTGACCGGCGCACCCGTCGAGCCCGGCAGCCTCCGGCGCCACAGGATGCTCACCTGTTCGGAGGGATGAGCCACCGGTCACTGGGGATCTGGGCCGAGCCGGTCGATCTCGACGACCGCGCCTGACGAGGGGATGCTCCATGTACCTGCACGTGCAGAGGTTGATCAACGAGATCGAAGCGGACGAGCCGGACCCGGCGGCCGCGAACGCGCTGCAGGAGGGGCTCGGCGGCCAGTTCGGCGAGATGCGCACGATGATGCAGTACCTGTTCCAGGCGATGAACTTCCGGGGTCCGCAGGGCAAGCCCTACCGCGACCTCCTGCAGGGGATCGGCACGGAGGAGATCAGCCACGTCGAGCTGATCGGCACCACGATCGGTCGGTTGCTGGACGGCTCCCCCCGCTACCAGGGCAAGCCCACCGACCCGCTGGACAAGGCCGGCGCAGGTGGTGCGGCGCCGTTGGAGATGGCGCTATCGGGCAACAACATCCACCATTACCTCGTAGCGTCCCAGGGCGCCCTCCCGGTCGATGCGGCGGGCAACCCGTGGAGCGGTTCCTACGTCTACAACAGCGGCAACCTGGTGCTCGACCTGCTGTACAACCTCATGCTCGAGTCAACGGGTCGCCTGCAGAAGTGCCGGATGTACGAGATGACGCAGAACAAGACCGCTCGCTCGACCATCGCCTACCTGATCGTCCGCGACCAGGCGCACGAGAACGCCTACGCCAAGGCGCTCGAGACGCTCGGTGTCGACTGGGGCAAGACGCTCCCGATCCCGAAGACGAACGCTGAGAAGTTCCCCGAGGTGAAGAAGCTGCTCGACCTAGGACTCCAGAACAAGCAGTACAGCTTCAGCCTCGACAATCTCTCCGAGGCCGGACGGATCTTCCAGGGCGTGTCTCCGTCGGACGCCGGCTCGGTCTTGATGGCGGATGAGCAAGCCCCTGAGGGCGTCCCGCTCACCATCGCCGTCGAGCGCATGGAGGAATTCTCGCCCGGCCTCGACAAGGACCTGCTCGCTCTCCTACAAGCCACCGCCGAGATGGAGATGGCCGAGGTGGCCGTGAGCTACGGACCGGTTGCGGACGCGGCGGGTCCCACCTGAGCGATCGGCCTGCCCAGGTGGTTCGCGGACGACGTACGCTCCGTGGCTCAGGTCTTCTGGCCCGGCCACGGGGCGTCGGCCGGACGCAGCCCCTCGAATCCGGTGCGGACGCCGCGGTCCGCGGCCAGGATCCCGACCACGCACATGGCGTTCTCGATCTCACCCGCGAGCGCCCGTCTCACGGCCGCCTCGAGGTCGAGCCACTGGGTGGTCATCTCAGCCTCTTCGTGCTCCTGGACGTCCCGCTCCACCTCCCGTACGTCGCGGGCCAGGAACAGCCGGATCGCCTCGTCGGACATGCCGGGGCTGGTGAGTGTGTCGACGAGGACGTGCCAGGTGTCGGCCGCAAGGCCCGCCTCCTCGACCAGTTCCCGCTGGGCAGCCGCCAGGGCCGGCTCACCGGGCACGTCGAGCAGACCGGCTGGGAGCTCCTCGAGCCGACGACCGACCGGGTGTCGGTACTGCGTCACCAGCAGCACCCGCCCCCGGTCGTCGAGGGCCACGACGCCGACGGCTCCGGGATGGACGACGACGTCGCGCTGCGAACTGGTCTCCCCCGGCATCGTGACGATGTCCTTGCGCACCGAGATGACCCGGCCCTCGAAGATCACGTCGGAGGACTCGACGACGTGCTGGTGGTTGCTCATGGGTCCGAGTGTCCAGGAGTCTCCTAAAGAGGCTCCGCCTCGGACCGTCGAGGTGGGGTTCTGATCGTTGGTGACCTGCGGCCTGTCATGGGTGCAGTGTGGACGACGGTCGGCTTCGGGTGGAGGTGGCGGTCATGACG
>JAABUN010002204.1_pt1 | contig 36102 bp, 35 predicted proteins | sample 5559311 | NCBI WGS metagenome assembly JAABUN01 (sample SAMN10711877, study PRJNA513370) | rock metagenome | isolation source: Antarctica rocks | place: Antarctica: Victoria Land, Siegfried Peak sud | reverse complement strand
CCAATAAAAACGGATTTGAATTTATAGGCTGTGAGATAGATGTCGAATACTTTGAAGCACAGGAAGCAAGGTTCAAAGACTTCACTTCACAGCTTCGATTATTTGGGTAGTAGTATTGCCCATAACGTTGAAGGCTTGGCGATGGGCTGGTATTTTATAATTGTCAGCCCGGAACCAATGCTGAAGATTGTTACTAAAGATGAAGATAACAACTAAAGCTTAATTTATAATGTCTCGCTGGAACTATTTCTGATATTGATTTGTAGCCGATTGTTCTTCCGTCTGCCAGCCTATTGCCAAACCTATTGTTGCCTGTAGTGCTTCTCTGTCAACCATTAGAACTTGATAGATATTTGAAGATTTCCTCCAAGTCCGTCTTTTATTATGCGCTGCAAAGTTGAAAAGCGTACATCCTTCAAATCTTTTTCAAGTTTTGAAATGTAGGATTTATTTGTGCCTGATAACTCTGCAACCTGCTCCTGTGTCAAGCCTTTTTCTTGTCTGGCTTGCTGAATAAGCACACCAAGTTTGAACGCTTCATACTCAGTGTCAAACTTGTCTCTTTTTTTTGTGCCTTTAGCCCCGACTTCTGTGTCGATAAATTCGCTAAGGCTTGTTAATTTTTTTTTCTTCATAATATTCCTTTTTAATTTTTTCTGCTCTTTCAATTTCTTTCGTCGGTGTCTTTTGAGTTTTCTTTTGAAAACCATGTCCAACTACTACAAGGTTATTGTTGTCAAAAAAGCAGAAGAGGCGAAAAATATCATTGCCAACTTGAACCCTAATTTCATAAAGAGCATTTGTGTTTTCAAGATGCTTAAAATAAATTTCAGGAACTCGGTCGAGGGTTTCAACGATTTTAAGTGTCCAAAGGATTTTCTTTTGAACCTTCCATGTTTGTGCCTCGTAGAATTCTCTAAAATATTCTTTAAAGAAATAAAGTTCACGTTTGTTAGTCACGATGCGAAGGTAAGGAAAGTAGTCCAATTAGACCACTACAAAGTTTTAGGGGGTGTCCAAAAAGCATTACAGGCAACGATTGAGTATTGCTGCAGGTGGGGGATTTTATAATGTCCAGCCCGCAACTGCAGCTTGGTTTTGTTTTAAAAGATGAAGATATGAATTAATGCTTGGCTTTGTTCGTCAAGCTGAAACTACTGCTGATAGCGAACTACAGCCGATTGCTCCGACGTCCAGCCCCACTTGTAGCAATACTTTTGTTGGTGGCATGTGCCTCGTCAATTAGAAAACTGTTACTCTTGTTTTTATTTCATATTGAATAATGTCACATGTGCTGCAATTGCGAACCATCTGCCCTTTCTTTTAATATACACATCTTGGTAACAATTTTTTCCAGTCACATCTTTTCCGTCAATTATTAAAACGAACGTCGTGTAACAAGTTATTAGTCCTATATCATTTGTAAGAAGTCGAACATCAATGCTGTCAATGTTTATTGATTTTATATCCTGATAAAGTATATTTTTTACAACATCCCATTTTGTCCTTTTAGCTCCATTGGGAGAAATTAAAACAAAATCCTCTGCAAAAATTTTAGCAAATGCTGCTGTATCTTTTTTGAGAGATAAGTTAAGCCAATCTTGATTGAGTTTTGTCAGTTTTTCAATGTCATTATTTTGCGAAAATGCATTTTGAAGGGTTAGCGCCAACAGAAGTGAGATAAATATTCTTTTCATTATTTTCATTTTGTCTTTAATAATAACCAATTAACTAATTCATTTTTGTCTATTAAATCCCATGTATTGGATTGAGGTTGTTGGTTGTCTTTCAACTGTTCATCGGGATTACTATGAAATACAATTAGCTCTGCTTTTTTATTACCTACAAGTTTTTGTTCATTAATAAAGCCAGACATGTCGGGATAGTTGCTGTCGTAAACTCCTTTGCCTTGTGCCGAAAACCAATACCTGGTATCAGCATAAGTATATGCACGTATTGCCAAATCTTTGAACAATTTTGGCTTTTGCATTTTGGTGTCAAAATAGCTGTAGGATGAAAACTCTATAAACTTATTAATATTTGAAATTGGTGTTTCTTTAATGTTTGTTTTAAAAAGATATGTTATAAGGTTACCTTCAAAAGACCCGCTTTGGTCTCTCACTTGTTTTTGACATTCATACCATTGTCTTACCCAATCTATTGCACATTCACTTAAAACCACACCTTTGATATTGGGATTAAATTTTGATTTTCCGTTTTTACAATACTCAATATATTTTAAAGCTCTATGACCCGAAACCATGTTACCAATGAAGAAAATATTTTTTTTTGGAATATTATATTTTATAAAAATATCTTTTAGTAATGTATCAACGTAAATAATGGAACTTTCATTAAAATACAAGTCAACAGGAATGCCAGTTGAAATATATAATACTGCAAAACCTTTTGCATTTGCTTGCGGATAGATTATTTTTTGTTTTGAAGTAATTTGCGTATCATATCTTTTATCGTCCAGTGAAATAATGATACCTGAAAGTTCTCTACTTGTGTCTGGTAAAATAAGTGTGTACCCTTTGTCATTATATGGAAAGAAATCATTCTTGCCATATCCATAATATAAACTATCGTTCAGCTGAATATATTGTTCAAAAATCTTTTGACCGCAGGCTTGTCCACCTAAAATAAATAGAAGTAAAAAAGTAATTAAGATTTTCATAATTTGAAGTGTCTATTGGCATTGCCACCAACGCGTAAATTTATGCATATTGTTCGCTATTCAAAAAAAATTATTCTCTTCACTTTCAATTATTTACATTCCGTATTTTGCAGATTGTTATTGCGACAATCTCTCCGCCAGTCAATCCCTCCTTTTTTCCATAAATCATCTATAGGGCTGGTTATATTCACCAATTGCTCCTTCCTTACATGCAGGTAACGCATTGTAGTTTTAATGCTAAAATGACCAAGTAGTTCCTGTATAAATTTTATATCTACCCCTTTTTCAAGTAAATGAGTTGCAAAACTATGTCGTAGCCCATGAAAAGTTATCTCCTTCGAAATCCTGGCAATTTGCTTTGCCTTATTAAATATCTCTTCAGCACTTCGGCTGCTATATGCCACCCCCGGCTGCCACCCTTCAAATACATATTTCACAGGACGTTGTTTACACATCCTTAAATATTGCCGTAGAATATCGAGAACTATCGGGCTTAAATTTACATACCGGTCTTTGCCTCCTTTGGCCTGCTGTATAAGTAATTGCATGCGATCGCTGTCCACATGCTTCAATTGCAGCTTTACCACTTCGCTTACCCTAAGCCCCGCACTGTATGCAGTAAACAAAATAGCTTTATGTTTCAGATTGGTTACTGCATTAAAAAGCCTCGCTAACTCATTTTCCCCAAAAACCTTTGGCAGTATCAATGAATTTCGCGGCCGTGGCAAGTCAAATAACATGCGCTCTCTACCCAACACCTGCTCATAATAGAACTTCACCGCATTCATACGGCTGTCAATTGTATTAGCAGACAATTCAAGCTTTGTAAAACAATATTTAAAATAACTTTTTATTCGTTCTAATGTCATGCTTTCGGCAGAAACATTATTAAGGGCTTTTAAATATTGAAAGAATTCATTGATGTAGGTTCGTTTAGTGCTGTCGGCTTTGTTCTTTAAAATCAGTGTTTCAATATACCGGTCAAGCGCCACACAATTTGCGGGGCAGATCAGGCTGGTATCGGGCTTTTTACTTAATCGCTCTTTTATGGCAGGAGGAGCCTTTTGAGCTATCAATTGTTCCCTGAATATTTGCACATCCAATACAGCAATATCCTTTACTTTTTCTTTTAGCTGGAATAACAATTCTTTTACCAATGGCAGATGCCAGCTTTTATGTGTATTGCTGTAACGTGCCCCCGGAATTTCTTTTATGCGCAGATGCAGATGTTGGTTATATTCAAAGTTGGTAAACATGCGCTGCTGCCCCCGATGTTGTTTTAATAATATTTGAATGTTTTGCATGCTTTAAAAATAAGAAAGATTTTTATGTTGCAAACAATGGCATAAGTAAAAGGATGCTGCTTATACAATTGCATTGGGGATCATAGAAATGCCCGGGTTTATAAGTTCCCGGGTTCACAAGTTTACGGGTTTACGGGTTCACAAGTTTATGGGTTTATGGGTTCAGGGGTTCACAAGTTTACGGGTTTACGGGTTCACAAGTTTATGGGTTTATGGGTTCACGAGTTCACGGGTTCAGCAGCTTAATGATGCACTTAAAACTAAAAGCTAAAACTAAATTTCATTATCTATTCAACCGGTAATATGCTTCACTCCATCTCAACTCATTTTTCAACTGGTATAAGTTTGTTTCTTTTCCTATCAAAACATATTCTATCCCGGCAAAAGATGCGAAGTCTTCCATGTGTTCTGCAGTAAGGTTTTGACTGTAACCTGTATGATGTGCGCCGCCTGCATAAATCCAGGCTGCACAACCGGTCTTCATATCGGGATAGGGCTTCCATAATACACGGGCAACGGGAAGCCTCGGTAACTGTTGCTCAACTTTTACAGCTTCAACCTCGTTAACTATCAGCCTGAAGCGATTACCCATATCTATAACAGAAGCATTTAAAGCAGGGCCTGCTCCCGAATTAAATACCAAACGAACAGGATCGGCTTTACCGCCAATACCTAATGGATGAACTTCGCAGGAAATTTCGCCTTCAGCAAGCGCTTCATCCACTTCAAGCATGTGACTGCCCAACACCATCGGGTTAGCAGGATCGAAGTGATAAGTGTAGTCTTCCATAAAAGAGTTAGCACCGGGCAAGCCACTGCCCATCACCTTCATGGCACGAACCAGCGCCGCAGTTTTCCAATCACCTTCGCCGGCAAATCCATAGCCTTCTTTCATTAATCGTTGTGCTGCTATGCCGGGCAACTGAACCATTCCATGCAAATCTTCAAAAGTATCTGAGAAGCCTTTAAAATTCCCTTCCTGTAAAAATGTTCTTAAACCAATTTCAATTTTTGCGGCTTCTATCAGCGACAGATGCTTGTCGCCTCCTCTTTCCAAACCTTTAGCAAGCTTGTATTTGCCTTCGTATTCTTTAATTAAATCGGTAATTGCGGAGTCGCTTACTTCGTTAATCACTTTAACCAAATCGCCAATGCCGTATGTGTTTACCGAAAATCCAAACTTATATTCTGCCTCAACTTTGTCACCTTCGGTTACTGCTACATAACGCATGTTGTCTCCAAATCGAACAAACTTTGCTCCCTGCCAGTCGTTCCATCCTGCTGCTGCCCGTGCCCAAACATTTATTTGGTCGCGGGCTTGTTCGTCTTCCCAGTGGCCTACAACTACTTTGCGGTTTAACCGCATCCGGGTCATAATGAAACCAAACTCCCTGTCGCCATGTGCGCTTTGGTTCAGATTCATAAAGTCCATATCAATTTTGCCCCAGGGAATATCCCTGTTAAACTGTGTATGCAAATGAAGCAATGGCTTTTTCAAAATCTTTAATCCACCGATCCACATTTTAGCGGGAGAGAAAGTGTGCATCCACGCAATAATGCCGATACAGTTTTTAGCAACATTGGCTTCCTGGCAAATACCATAAATTTCTTCCGTTGATTTTACCACAGGCTTAAAAACCACCGTTACCGGAATTTGGGCAGCACTATTTAAAGAGGTTGCAATGGTTTTAGAATGTTCATCAACCTGCCTTAAAGTTTCTTCGCCATACAAATGTTGACTGCCCGTTACAAACCATACTTCCAGTTTTTTCAGGTCTATCATTTTTGAGTTTTGGTTATTAAAATTGTAGTTGTATTTATTTTGCATTAGCTGCAACTTCGTTTATACTTGCAAACAGGTCCACATCTTTTACCTGCGAGGGAAACCATACCATCATTTCGCCTTTGCCCCTGTTGGCCCATGCATAATAAGGTATAGCTGTAAAGGTTTTATTTACAGTTGTTATGCTTTGGCCTTTATCATCAATTGAAATTACCGGAACATTGCTTTTTAAAACGGTGACCCCATTCAATAAACCTTCTTTGTATTCTGTTGTAAAAGCAGCATTTGACGGAATAATAATGTTGCTCGCTTTGCCATCGTTATCGGGCCATTCAGCACAATAAACAAGCGGTCCTCTTTGTAATGCAACTTTGCCCCTGTCATCTTTCACCTTTTCGTTTGCCATAACCTTTCTCACTTCCATTGGCAGATTTACTTCAACTACATCATTCTTTTTCCAGTTTCTTTTTATGGTTGCATAACCTTTTTCAATATTGTATGCAACAGGCTGGCCGTTAACTTTTATTGTAACTGCATTGTTTGATTGATTTGTGAAAGTGTACAGATCAGAAGGAATAACCTGGTTTTGAGCCCAACCCGGAATACGAATTAAAAGATTGAAGTTGTCAGCCGACTTTGGCGAAACAGTAAATTTTAAAATGCCATCCCACGGATAATTGTTTTGCTGAACAATACTAACAGGCTTGTTATGCACAGTGAGCGAAGCATTGCTGTTCATAAACAGGTTTACATAAATGTTTTCATCTTTTAAAGCATAAGCATAACCGGATATTGAAGGAATGAGCCGCACAAGATTGGTAGGACAACACGAACATTCAAACCAGCCTGAACGTGTTGCTTCCATGCTGTTATGCGAGAAACTTTGTTTGATCTGCATCGCGTTGGTATAAAAGAAAGATTTACCATCCATGCCCAAACCCGAAATCAAGCCATTGTATAAACTTTTCTCAAGAACATCCATGTACTTTGAATCCCCATGAAGTAAGAACATTCTGTAGTTCCAGAAAACGTTTGCAACGGCGGCACAGGTTTCGTTATAAGCAGTTCCGTTAGGTAATTCATAATTATCGCCAAAACGTTCACCACTTGGAATAGCCCCTACTCCACCCTGAACATAAATCTTTTTTTCAACCATGTTCTGCCATATTTTATCTACCGCATTTAATAGTTTTTCGTCGCCTGTTAATGCGGCCACATCAGCAATTGCGGAGTATAAATAACCTGCACGAACGGCATGGCCAATCGCTTCGTCCTGGTCAACCACCGGTTTATGATCCTGCCAGTAAGCTCCGTTCTTAAAAGGGTCTTTGCTCTTTGGATCGTAGCCATTAAAATGGCCTCTTTCGTAAATTAAATCTTTTGCTGTTTCCAGGTATTCTTTCTTACCGGTTATGCGGTAAAGCTTAACCAGTCCCATTTCAACAATCTCGTGCCCGGGAGCTACATGTCTTTTGTTTGGTCCAAAAACTGAACAAACCAGGTCGGCGTTTTTTGAAGCAATATCAAGGAGCGATTTCTTGCCTGTTGCATAATAATGTGCAGCAGCAGCTTCGTATAAATGACCTGCATTGTACAGCTCGTGGCTCATCTCTCTTTCCTTCTCCCACCTTTCTTTGCCTGCCCAAGGGTGAGGATGTGCAGGGTCAATGGTTCGTGCGGTGTATAAATATCCATCGGGTTCCTGCGCCTTACCAATTTTTTCAATAAGGGTGTCCATGTAAGCATCCAGCTTCTTATCAGGAAAAAGGGTTATTGAGTAGGAAGCGCCTTCTATGGTTTTATAAATGTCAGTATCATCAAAAGGGAACTTAGTTCCAAATTTGCCCTTCCTTACAGCAGCCATTTCAAAGTTGTGAACCCTGCCCGTACTTTCGCAACGTTCGAAAGATGCGGGAATAGTAACGAAGTGATTTGTTTTGATACGTGGCAACCAAAAGTTGTCGGTAACTTTTACCTCATTGAAATTAACAGCACTTATGGGATAATCCTTTTTTTGTGCGAAGACAGCAACAGAAGCGAAAATAGAAAATGACACCAATATTTTTTTCATAATCTTATTTTACAATAGGTTGTAAATTTATTTGAATTCTGAAACATAACCTGGTTCTATGACGATTTAGTTGGGTAAAATTGCCCCGAACTTAATGTAAAATCCATATAGTGAAGGTGTTGTATTATTTTCACGCAAAGGCGCAAAGGGAGCAAAGACGCCAGGTTTTTTTCTTTGCCTCTTTGCGTATATTTCTTTGCTACTTTGCGTGAAAAGATGCTTCCCAAAGGATGTGGCAATTTTAGCTTAATCATTATTTCACATATTATCCGTCATAGAACCTTACTTAACTTGCTGTTTTGCTTTCAAATTATCAAGCATCTTCTTCTTGTCTTTTTCGCTCATTTTTTTCTGTACCATTTTATTTAACTGGTAAGCAACTGCAATTCTAAAGTTGCGTGTGTTGGTTGAATTATAATTTTCTAAAGTAAACCTTGTTCCGTAAGTATAGGTTACAAACTTTTGCACCTTAATCGGGTCAATTGCATTGAAGCTTACAATCAGCCGTTTATTAAAAAACTTGCGTTGTATGCCCAGGTTCATTTGAAGATTACTTCGTGCCCTGCCCTGCGGATCGGCATAGCTGCTGTAACGTGCATTGCCATCTAAAGTGGTAAGGTTGTTTGGTGTAAACGAATAATTGATACTGGTAAAAAAAGTACCTCCATTGCGATAGTTATATAATCTTATTTGTTCTTCGCCATACTGATTGTAGCTGTATCCTGCGCTTGTATTTATCCTGAACTTTTTGGTGAAAGTATAACCGCCCCAAATGCTTGCTTCATATTCCTGCCGGTCAGAAATATTGCGGTAGGTAATTTCTGTTATTCCATTTTCAACCAAAGTTCTTATGGTATTATAAACATCTTTTACCTTGTTATAACCCACCGAAGTATTGATATAATATTTACCTTTTACCAAACCAACATTCCAGTCAAAATTATCGGCAAGCGAGGGCAACAAATACGGATTACCAAAACGAATATTATAAGGATCGGAATAATCAATACTGGGATTAAGCTCCCCTACACCAGGCCGTCGAATACTTGCCCGATAAACAAAAGAAGTATTGAACTTTTTATTGAAATCTTTACGCAGCGTAAAGCTGGGCAGAACATTCCAATAGCTGCTGCTTACATCGGGCGCATTACCTTTAATAAACTTAAAAGTGCTGACGGTTTGTTCGGCCTGGGCACCTGTAATAATGCGCCACTCTTTTGGCAATCGCAAACTAATAGCAGCACGTGCAGCAAATATATCCTGGTGAAAACGGAAGTTGGTGCTCAAAAGATCATTCTCAACAAACTGCTGATCAAGTTTTCTGAAGAAACGTGTATTAAAAATATTATGGTTATTGGTTCGTGAATAAGAAGTGCCTGCGGAGATATTTGTGCCCTTTAGTTTTAAAGGTCTATCATAATTGATGCGCAAAGAATAGGCGTTACTTAAATAATTGTAACCTTGTTGCTGAGTTGAGTCGATACCGGTGGGCGAAAAATCGGGACGTAAAAATTGCTGGTAAAAATCTTTTCCATTATCATTTTTTCCAAGGTTGCCGGCAGCGATTACCTGCAGCCTTTCCGCAGAAGTTTTACCCTTGTACAGGTAGCTCAGTGTAAGACCGTTACTGTACCCGTTTCCGTTAGAAGCATTTGTGCGCTTGCTTAATTTATATATCTGATTATACTGATTGATGTTGGAGTATTGGGTAAAGCTGTTATTATCAAAATAATTGAAGTTGCTTTGAATAACCCCGCTGAAGCTATGATGCTGGTTCAATTCATAGTCTGCTTGAAAGCGCAAATTGGGACGCAGGTTTTTGTTTTTAAACCGCGTATCAGTATGGAAGAAATTGGTAGAGTCAGTGTAAAAATTTGTACGCCTGCTGTAATTGGTACCCGTAAACATACCTGCACCAACACCTATCGTGGTATTGTAAGAAATCTTTTTGTTGCGGTACGAAAGGTTTGCTGTTGCAGAACCTTCTCCCCTCGTTCCGGCGCTCACGGTAGCCCTGCCAACCAAACCGATCTTTCCTTTTTTGGTTACTATATTAATTACGCCGCCAGACTCAGTTGCATATTGCGGTGGAGGGTTTGTCATCAATTCAATTTTTTCAATACTGCTGCCGGGTAAGCTTTCTAAAAGGTCGGCAAGTTGCTGGGCGTTTAAATCAGTTGGCTTATCATCAATCAATATTTTTGGTTCCTTGCCTTTTAATAAGATTTTCCCGTTAGGATCATTATTAATAAGAGGCATGCTTTTAAGAATTTCAGCAGTTGAAGAACCGCTTGTTAATGCGCTTTCACCAACGTTATAGGTTATCTTTCCGTCAGTATTTTCAATCAGGGGTTTTTCAGCATATACAATCACTTCTGTTAATTGCGCCGAACTTCTTTGCAGCTTAAGATCACCCAAATTAAAATCATACCTCTCTACCCTTAAATAAATACTATCGAGAATTAGAGTAGAGAAGCCAATGTTACTGATGTTTAATTTATAGTAGCCGAGGGGAAGACGATCCAATTCAAAGCTTCCATTCTTATCGCTTAATTCTATGCGCTTATTTGTGCTGTCATTTATATTAATTATTACAACTGTTGCCCCGGGTACAGCTTTGCCTGTTTCGGCTTCAACTACATTACCAGTAACAATGCCCAGGTTGCTTTTATTGCTCTGGCAAAAAACAGTTGTTGCTGTACAAATAAGTAAGAGAGCGGTAAGATATTTCACCAGTGTTTTTCGTGTTACGGTAAACAAAAATATGTTTTATCCCGCAGCAGCCAACCTGTTTCATCTTTTTAATGTAACTCACTTATTCAGTTAATAACGTCTTTTGCCATTTGACCACTAACCAGTATTTTCGCACATCATTTAAAGAAGTTGTTCGTTAACGGTTTCATTTATTATTGAAAATCACGAACGGCATCAGTAACGTAACATTCACTCAATCAACATAAAATTATGGCTTACGATGTAATCGTTTTAGGAAGTGGCCCCGGTGGTTATCCTGCCGCTATCCGTGCCTCTCAGTTGGGTTTTAAAGTGGCTATTATAGAAAAAGAAAGCCTGGGCGGTATTTGCCTTAACTGGGGCTGTATCCCAACCAAAGCATTATTAAAAAGTGCACAGGTTTATGAATATGCAAAGCACTCCACTGCTTATGGTATAAATGTTAGCGGTGCCCAGCAAGACTTTAATGCTGTTATAAAACGCAGCCGCGGGGTTGCAGATAAGATGAGTAAAGGCGTACAGTTTTTAATGAAGAAGAATAAGATTGATGTGATAATGGGTTATGGTAAACTGAAAGCCAAAGGCCAGGTTGAAGTAACTGCCGCTGATAACAGTAAGCAGGTGGTTGAAGCAAAGTACATTATTATAGCAACAGGCGGACGCGGACGCCAATTACCAAACCTGCCAATTGATGGTAAAAAAGTAATAGGTTACCGCGAAGCAATGGTATTACCCCAGCAACCCAAAAGCATGATTGTTATTGGAAGCGGAGCAATAGGTGCGGAGTTTGGATACTTCTATAACAGCATGGGAACAAAAGTTACGATTGTTGAATTTATGCCACGGGTAGTTCCGGTAGAAGATGAGGAAGTTTCTAAGGAGCTTGAAAAACAATTTAAAAAGCAGGGCATCGAGATAATGGTCAATTCAACAGTTGAGTCTGTTGAGCCTAGTGGCAAAGGAGTAAAAGCCCGGGTTAAAACACAAAGCGGCGAAACAACTCTTGAAGCCGACATCGTGCTAAGCGCCGTAGGCGTTGTAGCAAACATAGAAAATATAGGGCTTGAAGAGTTAGGCATTAAAACCGAAAAAGGAAAGATAGCAGTTGATAAATATGGCCAGACAAACGTTCCCGGTTTTTATGCAATTGGCGATTGCACCCCGGGTCAGGCGCTTGCCCACGTTGCAAGCAAAGAAGGTATAAATGCAGCAGAGCATATTGCTTATATCGAAAAGAAAAACAATCACTTACCGGAGCCAATGGATTATAATAACATCCCCGGCTGTACCTATTGCACACCTGAAATTGCCAGCATTGGTTTTACAGAAAAGGCTGCTAAAGATGCAGGCTACGACATTAAAGTTGGAAAGTTCCCATTTATGGCAAGCGGTAAAGCCAGCGCCTCCGGCGCAACTGAAGGTTTTGTAAAAGTGATATTTGATGCGAAATACGGAGAGTTTTTAGGTGCTCACATGATTGGCAATAATGTTACTGAAATGATTGCAGAAGTTTCTGTTGCCAGAAAATTAGAAACAACTGCTCACGAAATTTTAAATGCTATCCACCCGCACCCTACAATGAGCGAAGCAACAAAAGAAGCTACTGCTGTAGCTTATGGCGAGGCAACTGATATTTAAGTTATAAGTGGTAAGTAGTACGTTTAAGGGTTACTGTTGTAGCCCTTTTTTTATTGCATTTTAAAAAAATAAGTATTCTTGCTTTTCACATTTCCGCTTAACCCTAATTATACAGTGGAAGCTAATAAGTTGGCAGCATTAGGGCCTTCACAGAATAAAAGGTCGAGAATACTTAAATTGGGCTGAAATCCCCACCTGTCTTCAAAAACCTGAAAATATTTTGGCTTCCAATGCTCTTTATCCTTTTGAAAGTTTTTGGGCAATATTTTATTCCGCATGTCGTTAGCATTAGAATACTCCAATCTACATTCTGACGTAAGTTCAATTGTTGCATTGATTTTGAGAGACTTAATTAAAAAAGAAATAATTTTCAAATTAAGATCAAAAAGGAATTTTTCATTTGAATTAAGAAGAACTTCTATCTCACGAAAATAATATTCGAAAAAAGGAGCTTTGCCATAAGCTGATACTAAACTTCGTAAATGAGTTCGTGGCCAAGGTTCCGAATTATCAATCTTAACGTCACGAATTAAAGCTTTCTGTTCTCTTCCTCCCTCAATTGGCACCGTAAGTGATACCAGTCCGTTTGCTCCTAAAATTATACATCTGTTCCTAAAACTCATTTTCTTAAAACGCTCGTATTGTTCTATTTTAATATGTTTCTCTTTAATTAATATTTTAAATACATCAACTGGTGCAAAATATTGTACATCAAAAATTAAACACATTTCTTAATTAAAATTAAAATAATAGCAGGCAAATAAAAAATACACGTAAAATAAGCGAAAGCCATTACAATTTTTTATTCTTAACTACTTTAAATAAGTTTTATAATACATTTTAAATTAGGTAATTACATCACATTTTTTATTATTAAATATTTTAGTACAATCTTTTTCGATAAAATTTTAAGACTTTTATGGTAAATCCTAAAGCATTTAGTAAATGTTTTAGGAGTGAAAGTACAGTTTTTTTAACCCTTTAACAATAGAAGTGATACTTTGCACAAAAAGTTTCATGCGTCAGCTACTTACCTTTCTCCTATCCATATTTTTAGTATGCTGCTTTTCGTGCAGTAAGCCACAGGCCCCGGATTATAAAGACATAAAAAATTTTAAGGTAAATAATTGGGGATTCGATAAGTCGAATGTATCAATGGACCTTGTTTATTACAACCCTAATAACTACGGAATAGATTTAAGTAAAGTTGACTGCGATGTATATATAGACAATAATTACCTGGGAAAATTTATGCTCGATACTTTAATGCACATTCCCCGAAATGTAGAATTTACCGTACCTGCCCGAATGGATGTAGATATGAGAAATATTTTTAAAAATACCTTGAATGTATTATTTAGCCGCGAAGTGCTTATAGGTGCAAAAGGAACAACACGTATAGGAAAAGGAGGCATTTTTGTAACCATTCCCTTTAATTATGAAGGAAGGCATAAAGTTGAACTTTAGGCATAAATAAAGCTGCAAGGATTTACTGCAGCTTTTAAACAAATTGAGACTTTATCCAAGTTAATTAAATCTTCTGTCCTGCTTATTCAACCTTGATTACAAGAACTTGTTTATTATCTATCTTGCCTTCAGTATGGCCTTTGGGGGACTCTCCTCCTCTTGAGTAAAGTGGAATAGTTGTGCGCCACCTAATTTGAACACTCGAATATTGTCAAGTGCATCCGCTAAATGATTTGCTCCATTACACTTACTATGACACTACAATTTGGGACAGAAAAAATGGCAAATTAGTAAGCCAAAATTGTCTCTATTGACACTTTTTCTCTTTTGATTTATTGAATCCGAAATTCTTTTATGGAAAATACCTAAAACAGCATCATACCTCAAAATATTTGTATGAACAAGAAAAAAACATTATTAGTTGCATTACTTGTCGCTTCGGCTTTTGTTACAAAAGCGCAGTCACAACAAGAATCCTCACGTCTAAAAGTTAATCAGGAAAATTTAAATCAACCATCCGAGTTGACTAACTTTCTGAAAAAGAATCCAACGGTTGCTAATGTTAGTTGGAAAAGTCATGATAAAATAGTTATTAGATCAAAAAATGGGAAGGTTCAAACTTTCAATTTGGGCGATTTGCAACAGAGACAAACATTTGAAAATAAGTATGGGACTTCTCCAACAGCCCCTCCACCACCACCGTCTTTAACAAATAAGCAATCCAAATAAGAGCACAATCTTTATTATTTTGTGTTCCCGGTAACTCTGCGAATGGAACCGATTAGGTTATTTGTGTAAGTGTCTACAGAACGAAGGCGGCGTACAACAAGTGTGTTTATGCAATGTTGGCGGAAGAATAAATTCTCAGCTTCTTATATTTACTGAACTGTAGTTGTTTGCAAACTGAAGTAACACAGAAACCAACACTGCATAAACACTTTCACGTTAGGTAAACATCCTTATTGCCATCTGTTATATTAAACCGATACTCTATGGTAGAAAGGGGAAAGCTTGAAAGTCTATTAGGACAGCCGTTCACACTTCGTGGAGCACTTAATAAATCAAGACTGTATATTCCTTTTTGCTTCGGTACTACACCAATTGTGAAATCATAACTGTTAGTTCCGCTACAACCAGAATTTAGCAGAAAACCTGTACCATAATCACCAAGATAACGACCAACATTAACGCCGGCTGAGGTAATGTAATCGCAAAATCCCCCGGAAGGATTAACAGGAGCATTATACCTGGCAGTAAAGAAAATTTGAAAAGGAACAGATACAGTATTAGCGAGTATATTTTGGTTTGTCCTGCTGTCATATAATCTTTTGCCAACATTTATATATTGAAGCCAAATAGTGTCACCTACTTTATAGTTTTTTTGAGCAGGAAAAAGGTTAACTTTTTCGATAAAATTATACTTGTATTCTATCACCCCTTTTTCGCATTGTGTACCCATGCAGAGCAGTGCTATAAACAAAGAGGCAATTGGTATGTAAAGACTGTTTCGCATAACTATAGCTTTTACTTAAAATGGCTGTTGATGGCAAGGCTTGCCCTTTTTTGGTCCGCCGCCTTCTTCATTTCTTTTACACGATGGAGGGAGTTTTTTATAACTATCTTCAGTAGCCTTAATATCATCTGCATCAAAACCGGCATTGGCAAAGGCAGTTTGGATATAATTAAGATTAACCCTGTCTGGCCAGTATTGTACCCTTGTAGTTCCGCTAAGTAAATTGATCTGCATTTTAATAATCCCGCTTTGGGTTTGCGAAATTTCTCTTGCCATATAATCTTCCAGCCGTTGTTTACACTCCCAGCATCGAACATTGGGTGTTTTAATAGTTGCCCATTCCGGTTTACGGTTTTGCGCAAGCGAAGTTGTTGCAATGCCGATGATAGCAATTACAATCAGAACGAGTTTTTTCATGTAGGTTATTTTAAGGTTTTTTAATTAAACACCCTGCCAGGTAGCAGGGTTCGATCGCCATTGCAATAATAAAGTTTCTGTTTCAGATAGAATCTCTCCCTTTTGCAAACCAATGTTAATTAACGTTGAATAATTGCAAAGCGAACGATACTGTATGCCTGCTTTAGCAAAGTTTCTGTCTGCTTCAGCAAACCCATACGAAAATATTGACACTAACCCCATTACTTCCACACCCAAAGCTTTTAAAACATCCACTACCTGCAGGCTGCTTTTTCCTGTTGAAATCAAGTCTTCTATAATAACCGTTTTTTGTCCCTGCTCAAAATAGCCTTCTACCTGGTTGCTTAAGCCGTGCTCTTTTGGCTTCGGCCTTACATAAATAAAAGGCAGCTTTAGTTGATCTGCTGCCATCGCGCCCCATGCAATTCCGGCAGTGGCCACTCCGGCTAACAGATTAGCTTCGGGATAATACTCCCGGATTAGATTACACATCTCGTTTTTAATAAAATCGCGAATTAGAGGGAAAGACAAAATTTTGCGGTTATCACAATAAATGGGCGACTTCCACCCGCTTGCCCAGGTAAAGGGTTGGTGGGCACGAAGTTGAACGGCCCCTATTTGCAGTAATTTCTCGGCTATGGCTTCTTGTTTAGTCATGTATCGCGGATTATAGGATTTCAGATAAGATTACGAATCTCAGATTTTTAGATTAGTTTATGATTACACGGATTGTAAAACGAAAATAATTAATCTTATGGTCGTCCTTTTTAGTAACCCAATTTTAATCTGCGAATCTGCGATTGTAATGTATGTCATCGAAATCATATTTCCAATCCCTGCAATTAGCGAATTGTAATCTGAGGTCAGAATCTGCGAAATCATATTTTAAATCGTGCAATCTGAGATCATAATCTGCAAATCCTAATTTTAAATCTGCTTAATCTGCGATATTTGCCTAAAATTTATGACGAATGGCTGAAAGAATAGTTGCCGCAGGTGGCATTGTAGAAAATGAAGATGGTAAAATTCTGCTTCAGTATCGCAGAGGCAAGTGGGACTTGCCTAAAGGTAAGTTAGATAATGGCGAAACGATTGAAGACTGCGCTGTGAGAGAAGTGGAAGAAGAAACAGGCTTACGAAATATTATATTAGGCGAACTCGTGGGTATTACCCATCATCTTTATACTGAAAAACAAAAAGAAATTGACAAGGAAACGCATTGGTATGCGATGAAAGTGAAGGGGCAACAAAAGCTGGTTCCGCAGATTGAAGAAGATATTATGGAACTGCGGTGGGTTGGCGAAAATGACTTACAGGAATATTTATCCGATACCTACCCTAACATTATTGAAATTGTTGAAAAGTATTTTGACACCAATAACCAGATTAATTAATACTTAATTTTTTTTGCAGTATAGCAACTGTAAGTCTGCTAATGCATAAAAGCCTTTCTTTCTCATCATAAATTTTTATTTCCCAAACATGAGTGGATCTGCCAAGATGAATGGGTGAAGCAATGCCGGTAACCAACCCTTCAGAAGCGCTTCTTATGTGGTTGGCATTTATTTCAAGTCCCACACATTTATACTCTTCAGTATCTATTACTAATGTTGAAGCTATGCTTCCCAAAGTTTCGGCTAATGCAACAGAGGCGCCTCCATGCAACAATCCATAAGGTTGCCTGGTTCTTTCATCAACCGGCATGGTTGCTTTTAAAAAATCACCGCCTGCTTCTGTAAGCTTTATTCCTAAATGTTCACTCATTGTATTTCGTCCCCAATCAGGAATATCTTTAAGCGTTAGATTTTTATTGAACCACACCGGCATAGAATGTTATTGTAAAAAGGAGACTTTAAGCCTTTTGTTTTTTCATAAATTTTACCACCTGTTTAGGTAAAAACTGACTTACATCGCCACCATTCCTTATTACATCTCTTACCAATGTTGAGGCTACTGAGGTATATTGTGGCAAACAGGTTAAAAAAATGGTTTCTATTGAAGGATCAAGGCTGCGGTTCATATCTGCAATTGCTTTCTCGTATTCAAAATCGTTCACATAGCGAATGCCTCTTAAAATAAACTTAGCGCCAACCCTTTTACAACATTCTGCAGTTAACCCCTCGTAAACCAATGCATCTACATGGGGTTCGTCTTTGTAGATTTCTTTAATCCATGATAACCTTTGCTCAGCAGAAAACATAGCTTCCTTATTTGAGTTTCTTCCTATGCCGATAAACAACTTATCAAAAAGAGGTATTGAGCGGTTGATGATATCAACATGTCCCAATGTTACGGGATCAAAAGTTCCGGGGAAAAGACAGATACGGATCTCAGATTTCGCTGATTTGACCACGGATTTCGCTGATTTGATCGCAGATTTCTCTGATAGGTTGCTATTGTTATCCTCATTAATATTAATCATCACTGCTTATTATTTTAGTTGATTTTCTGAGAGCTGTTATCTTTTATCCTTGCACATTCAAGTTTAGATTCGTTGTACAATCTAACTCTAACCTTATCACTTTAGTCACATTCCTTAATCAATAACTTACTAATAACTCAATACCTCAATAACCTATATCCTAACCTCTTATTGACTTAATGACTCTTTGACTTATTGACTATTTCTATTTGCAAGTAAATACAAAACAGCCATTCGCACAGCAACGCCGTTTTCTACCTGTTGCAGTATTATACTTTCGTTGCCGTTTGCAACATCACTGTCTAATTCCACGCCGCGATTTATAGGGCCGGGATGCATAATTATAATCTTCTTATCTAAGCTGTCTAATAATTTACGGCTGATTCCATAGGCGATATTATACTCGCGAAGCGAAGAAAACAATGGCTGGTTTTGCCGTTCGAGTTGTATGCGCAGAACATTTGCTACATCGCACCACTGCAAAGCTTCCTTTAAATTATAAGTTACATTTACACCAAAAGCTTCAGTAAGATACTTTGGAATAAGTGTTGGCGGACCAGCCACTGTTACCTCCGCTCCCATTTTTGTTAGCAAATGAATATTACTTAAAGCTACGCGGCTATGTATTATATCGCCAACTATGGCAATTTTTTTCCCCTGTAAACTGCCGGTTGCTTCTTCAATTGAATAGGCATCTAATAAAGCCTGGGTTGGATGTTCGTTTGTTCCGTCTCCGGCATTTACAATGGCAGAGGAAATGTGTTTAGCCAAAAAATGAGGAGCGCCGCTTGCACTATGCCTGAGCACTACCATATCCACCTTCATGCTTAAAATATTGTTTACAGTATCAAGCATGGTTTCGCCTTTTGAAACGGAAGACGCACTGGTTGTAAAATTTAAAACATCAGCGCTTAAACGCCTTTCTGCAAGCTCGAACGATATTCGTGTACGGGTGCTGTTTTCGAAAAAAAGGTTAACAATGGTAACATCGCGAAGCGAGGGAACTTTTTTTACGGGCCTTTGTAAAACTTCTTTAAACTGTTTGGCTGTATCGAGAATTAAACGAATGTCTTGCGGCAGCAAATCTTTTATTCCTAAAAGGTGTGGTGTAGAAAGTTTCATCTCAGGCGGCGAAGTTAGTGTTTCTGTATAATAAGTTATTCCGTTATAATCACCTGGTTCGTTTCACCTTTTTCTTTCCATTGCACAATTATTTTTTGAGCAATCAAGGCGTCAATCATTTTGCCTGTATAATCGGGCTGAATGGGTAATTGCCTGCTAAAACGCCTGTTTATTAAAACACAAAGTTCAACGTTAGCAGGCCTGCCAAAATCGAGTAATGCATCTAAGGCTGCACGGGTTGTTCTGCCTGTATATAATACGTCATCAATTAAAACCACTTTCTTATTTTCAATACTAAAATTTATCTCAGTCTTGTTGGGTACATGCAATTCTCTTCTTACGTCATCACGATAGAAAGTAATATCGAGTTTGCCATAGTTAATTCGTTGCTGAGGTAAATTTTTTTTTAGCTCTTCCACAATCTTGTCGCTAACGTAAATCCCACGTGGCTGTAGCCCGATGATAACTGTTTCCTTAAAATGGAGATGATTTTCTAAGATTTGATGTGCCAGCCGCTGTATGGTTAATGCAATCTGCTGGCCGGTAAGAATGGTTTTCAATACCAAATTATTTTGGTAAAAATAGAGCTAAGAATTTATGGTACAACAATCATTCATTGCAATTTGGTAAAATGCTCAGATAAATTATTACTAATCTCATTATCTTTCAATTTTTAAGATCAATATTTACATACGCATCAATACTGTGCTGAAGTATCTGCTCATTTAATTTTTTAAAAAAATTGTCACCATCTCATACTTTGGCATGTATTCATTTTAATACTTGTAACAATTGTAAATCAGGTTTATATTTGGCATAGTTGTTTCAGTTATTTCTAAAAAAACCTCTATTATGGCAACCACAAAAACAGCCCTTATAACCGGCGCTTCAAGCGGTTTTGGGCAAGAATTTGCAAAGCTGTTTGCAGCAGACGGGTACGATGTAATACTTGCATCGCGCAATGGCGAAAAGCTTACGGATATAGCAACAGATTTAAAAATGAAACACGGCATCCGGGCGATTGTAATTGAGAAAGATCTTTCGCGTCCCGGTTCTGCCGAAGCATTGTATAACGAAGTTAAAAAGCACAATATAGAAATAAACGTATTGGTAAATAATGCAGGTGTTGGCCAACATGGATTATTAACAGAAACCGATATGGATAAAGAATTAGCTATTATAAATCTGAACGTTATTTCGTTATACCAGTTGACCAAATTCTTTTTAAAAGATATGGTAGCAAGGGATGAAGGGAAGATATTGCAACTGGCTTCAACCGCTTCGATGGCTCCGCTGCCTTTTATGTCGGTATATAGCGGAACGAAAGCTTTTGTTTATGCATTTACCCAGGCATTGGTAAGCGAATTGAAAGACACTAATGTTTCGATGACGGCTTTAATCCCTGGTGCAAGCGATACTGATTTCTTCAAAAAGGCACATGCCGAACATACAATGATCTATAACGACACAAAACTTTCTGACCCTGCAAAAGTTGCTAAAGATGGTTATGTAGCATTAATGAAAGGGAAAAGCAAAGTGGTTTCGGGCACAAAAAATAAAGTACAGGTAGCAATGGCTAATGTGCTTCCCCCTGAGACAGTAACCAAAGGCACCAGAAAATTTATGGAAGAAAAGAAAGAGGACAAAAATGAAGATGAAAAATAAATTTTAGAAGTTACTCTATTTGTATGTAATTATGCTGCTATTAATGACAGACACGCCACCGCACGTAACAGGAGTACGTGCGGCGGGCAAAGTTGACAAAGACGAATATGAAAGCATATTATTACCTGCATTAGAAAAGGCAATAAAACAATATGGTAAGCTTAATTATATTATGGTGCTTGAAACAAGTTTAGCAAACTTTTCGGCCGGAGCCATGCTGGAGGATATAAAAGCTGGATTGAAACATTATACCAAATGGAATAAAATAGCTATTGTAACCGACCAAAAACCGATAGAAATAATCACGGACTTTGTCAGCATTCTCATCCCCGGTGAAGCCAAGGGATTTCCTCTTTCGAATGTTGAACTGGCTAAAGCCTGGGTAGCTGCACCAAAAGAAGTAAAGTGAATATTTTAGTAATTTATCCTGCCCTATGCTGGCTTATTATTCAATAGGTTGCCTCCCTCAATAATTCCTTCTAAATATTAGACTGAGTAACAGCACTTTCAAACAGTTTAAATCTTTAAATTTATAAAATGGAAGCAATAACCATACATCCTAAATCAAAACAACAGGCTCGTTTATTTGAGCAGTTGGCTAAAGCTTTAGACGTGCCTTTTATAAAGGAAGGAAAAAGTCCTTACGACCCAAAATTTGTAGCTAAAGTTACGAGGGCGGAAAAAAATTTTAAAGCAGGAAAGTTTACTATCATGAAAATTGAAGATTTATGGAAGTAGCTTTTGATGAAGTTGCTTTAGGCGACCTCGGGTTTTGGAAAAATTCAGGAAACAAGGCTATTCAAAAGAAAATTGAAGAACTGATTTTGGACATAACAGAATCTCCCTACTCAGGCATTGGAAAGCCCGAAGCTTTAAAATACAACCTTTCCGGAAAATGGGCAAGACGCATTAATGATGAACACCAGATAATTTATGGTGTTTATGAAAATCTTATCATTTTCATCTATTCTCTAAAAGGCGATTATTAGGCTAATGCACAGAAATGCTTCAATAGTTATACGAGCGCAGGTTCCGGCTTAATTATGCCCTTCCGTTTTTCAACTACCCGCCGGTAAATTTCTTCATCCACTGCCTTTTCACTTTTGGCAATTATAACGGTGGCAACTGTGTTTCCGATAAAATTAATAACTGCCCGTGCTTCGCTCATAAACCTGTCAACACCTATTAATAATGCAAGCCCTTCAATAGGTATAACTTTAAGAGCAGTTAGCGTAGATGCGAGCACAATAAAACCACTACCAGTAACGCCTGCAGCGCCCTTGCTGGTAATTAATAAAATGCCTAATACAGTTAATTGTTGACCCAACGAAAGATTGATATTAAAAACCTGCGCAAGAAAAATAACGCTCATGCTTAAGTAAATGGTTGTGCCATCAAGGTTAAAACTATAACCTGTTGGAATAACTAAACCAACCACTTCTTTCTCACATCCTGCTGCTTCCAGCTTTTGCATTACCGAAGGCAATACCGCTTCGCTGCTGCTGGCACCCAATACAATTAATATTTCTTCCTTTATGTATCCAAGCAATTTCCATAAGCTGAACTTGTAATAGCGGCATATAAGGTTTAGTACTACAAATACAAAAACGATACAAGTAATATAAAAGGTAAGTAACAGCTTGCCTAATACAGCAAGGCTTGCAAAACCAAACTTACCGATAGTATAAGCCATACCACCAAAAGCACCGACAGGACTTACCCGCATTACTATCTTCAGAATATTAAAAAGCACCTTGTTTATCTTCTCAAAATTTCTAAGTAAACTATGTCCTGCCGGCCCTAACCATTTTAAGCCAATAGCGAACAAAATGCTGAAGAATAATATTTGCAAAATATCTCCTTTGGCAAATGCATCAATAATATTGGATGGAACGATGTGAGCAAAAAACTCTCCCCAGTTCATCTGGTGAGCCTGTTGCGAATATTCAGTAACCTTAGCATCGGGAACATGACTGACAGGAATACCTGCACCCGGCTTAATGACATTGGCAACAATCAACCCGATAATAAGGGCAAGCGTTGTTACCACTTCAAAATATATAAGCGCCTTGCCTCCTACTCTGCCCACTTTTTTCATGTTGCCTGCACCTGTTATACCGGAAACAATGGTGAAGAAAATAACAGGGCCAATCATCATTTTAATCATGTTGATAAAAGTCTCGCTGATGAGCTTTGCTGCAGGCGCAAATGCGGGAAACAGCCACCCGACAAATACACCGGCAATAATGCCGATGAGCACTTGCACATATAAAACTTTCAGGTACTTCAACTAATGATTTTTTAAAATGCCAATGTAGTTAATTATTTACAGGGCTTTCTTACAAGATGAAAAAAGCCCTGTAGAAACAGGGCTCGATGTCGAAAACCAAACTACCAAAACTTATTTATAATTACTTTAGTTTCCTTTTTAGGTTCTATGATGTTTTGTATGGGTGAGGTTGGCTTATTCCCTTTTTAATTGCCCCCACATTTTTGTTGGGGATAAATGTAAAAATAAATTGGGCTTTAGCCTAATGATATAATGCACTATGCCGTATGGGGCTAAAGCCCCAACGGTTTATTTATCGTTGCCCCTCGGCCTAAAGGCCGGGGCTATTAAAAAACACCAAATTATATTTACAACCACAATACAATATTTCAACCGGAATAATTCAAAGTACCTATACTTGCCGTTATAAAACCCCTTTTTTTAGGGTTAACAGGAAGACCGGTTTTAGGATCTATAGTATGAGAATATTTCTTTCCGTTGATGACCGCATACTTTTCATAATTGCCTGAAGTAGCCACTGCCACATCACTTATATTTAAGTAAGAGAACGGATGATGCGAACTGTTGGGGTCTGCTATACCTACTGTCCACGGCTTACCGTTTGGTTGCATTCCCCATGTTGTAAGATTGCCTGCTGCATTTACTACCCCGCTGGTAATATCATTTTGTTGCAAAATACATTTTGCCCTGTCTGCCGCATATCCTTTTCCAATTCCTCCAAAACCTATGCGCATGCCTTTTTCTTTTAAGAAAACAGTACAAGTATTTTCATCCAAAATGATTATAGAGCAACTTTTTTGCTTCAAGAGAGTTTGCTATAGTAAATGCTAAATCCCGTGCTACCGCACTCCCCTTAATATTATTAGTAGCATGTCCATTTGCTAATTGTAAATTAAATGAGTAGCTTTTCCTATTACCAACATCCTTGAAAACTTGCATTGGTAACTGAAAAGATCGTTTCCCATTATTTACCTCAACTATCGCCATTAATATCTTCGGGAGGAATTGGTTCCACAGGTGAACGTACTTATTTTGATTGCTGCCTCCAATTTTTCCTATTTGCTTTTCAGGTTGGTACTCCAATGATTGCTTAGAAGTTTTTTGTATAACAACAGCTTTTATATTGGTATCAACTTTAAAGGCTTCTGACCCAGTAGCTCTTCTTTCTTCTTTCAAAATCCAAGCAAATGGATTTGCCGGGTTTTTAGCAATATTTAGTACTGGCTGAAGTTCCTGTATTAGTTCTGTTTCTAACCGATCTATTTCTATAGTAGATGCAGGATAAGCATAAAATGATAACCCTAAATTATTTTGCATCCAATCAGTTAATTTATCTTCTGAAAGCAAATCAAATTTAAACTTTGTAAACCTCCTTGCAGCAAAGTCTTTATCATTTCTTGGAATAGGTTTTAAGTGAAGTTGTTTACGAAGCAAAGAGCCAAAAGTTCTTCGCAATGTTGAGCTACCTGTTCTTCCTGAAGCAAAATGAGTATTTATATCCCGACTGATTTGGCTGCTTTCTGTTTTACCAATGTAAATAACTTCTCCTCTCTTTGGTTCGTAATCTGATAAAGGGAAATTTTTAGTATGAAAGAATACTGCGTAAACGCCAGGCTCATCACAGTAATTCCTAATTTGTTTGAAAGGTTTGTTATCTCCTTTTAACTTTGCTATAATACTATTTATATTCATAGTAAGTATACAACTTAACCTTACTTAACCCCTTTCAACGATAAAATATACCTCACCATTTCTGAAGCATCGGCTTTGCTTATTGCCGGATGGGGTGTCATGGCTATTTGGCCCCATACCCCACTTCCGCCTTTAATTATTTTGTTGGATAAATAATTGATGTTTTCATCAGTAAGCGGATACTTTTCAGCAACTGCGGTATAAGCAGGGCCTACCAGTTTTTCTTTTACTTTATGGCAGGTTAAACAATCTGATTTAGCAATAAGCTCACTGCCTTTTTCAAATTTGTTTGCAGCAGAATCAGTATGAAAACCGAGGGTATCAACTAATACGTCAACACTGTTATTGGTTTGGCTTAAAGGTGGTGTTGTATCCACCTTATTGTTAGTTGAGCTGCCGTTATTGCAAGCAGCTATAATTGCTAAAGAACTTATAATTACAAATGCTTTCTTCATTAATTATGGTTTGTTTTTATGCATGTATAAACCCCCTTCTTATAAATTATTTTTCTTCATCTCACTAACTGCGTAATCGCATGCCCTGGCAGTTAATGCCATATAAGTAAGCGAAGGGTTTTGGCAAGCTGTTGAATTCATACAAGAACCATCGGTAACAAAAACGTTCTTTACATCGTGCATCTGGTTCCATTTATTCAGTACAGAAGTTTTAGGATCGTTGCCCATACGTGCAGTACCCATTTCGTGAATTGCCATACCAGGGAACGAACCGTTATCGTAAGTGGCAACGTTTTTCATTCCTGCGGCTTCCAGCATTTCGGCGGCATCGTTCATCATGTCTATCCGCATCTTCTTTTCATTGTCTTTAAATTCGCAGTCTATTGCCAATACATGTTGCCCCCATTTATCTTTTTTCGTTTTGTCGAGCGTTACTTTATTTTCGAAGTAAGGCAAAGTTTCTCCAAAACCTCCAAGTCCCATTTTCCATGGACCAGGTAATGCTGCACTTTCTTTAAAGTCAGCACCGAACGACATTTCTGCCACGTCACGCTGCCACCCCGAGCGGCTTGCGCCGCCCTGGTAACCAAAGCCTCTTACATAATCACGCTTGTCGTTTCCAATATTTCTGAACCTGGGAACATAAATACCATTGGCTCTTCTTCCATAATAATATTTATCCTCATATCCTTCGGCTGTGCCCGATGCTCCGCATTTAAAATGATGATCCATTAAGTTATGCCCCAACTGACCGCTGCTGTTGCCAAGCCCATCAGGGAAAGTATCGGAAGTTGAATTAAGCAATACAAAAGTTGACCCAAGCGTTGATCCGTTTACAAAAATGATACGGGCAAAATACTCCATGGTCTGGTTGGTTTCTGCATCTATCACCCGCACACCTGTTGCTTTATTTTTTTGCCTGTCGTAAATAATGGAATTTACAATTGAGAAAGGGCGAAGTGTGAGATTTCCCGTAGCCATGGCTGCCGGAAGCGTACTTGATTGTGTACTGAAATAAGCGCCAAAAGGACAACCCCTGTTACACAAATTTCTGTACTGACAACTGCCACGTCCGTTATGAGGCTGGGTTAAATTGGCTGTTCTGCCCATTATCATCTTGCGGGTGTTGTTATAGTGGGCCTCTATCCTTTTTTTCACATCTTTTTCAACGCAGTTCATTTCCATCACCGGCAGAAACTGGCCGTCGGGCAACTGGGGCAGGCCTTCTTTCGATCCGCTTATACCGGCGAAACGTTCAGCATAATCGTACCAGGGTGCGATGTCTTTATAGCGGATAGGCCAATCTATACCAATGCCTTGTTTGGCATTTTCTTCAAGGTTAAGATCGCCCATGCGGTAGCTTTGCCGCCCCCACATCAGGGATTTTCCTCCTACGTGATAGCCTCTGTACCAGTCAAATCTTTTTACTTCGGTATAAGGGCTTTCCAGATCATTCACCCATAATTTTTCATTGAATTCAGTATAAGGATAATCACGAACCTGTACGGGATGGCTTTTAACCTGATCCTGTGTTAACCTTCCCCTGTGCTTAAAATCCCAGGGGTCTTTAGTGGCAGTTTCGTAACCTTTTATATGCTCTATGTTTCTTCCTCTTTCGAGCAGTATAACTTTTAAGCCTTTTTCGGTAAGTTCTTTGGCAGCCCATCCGCCGCTAATTCCCGAACCTATTACTATGGCATCGTATGTGTTCATCGTTTGTGTTTTTTATAGTTTAAAGGGCCCATGCTTTTTGGCCTGGTTTCATATCGGTACAGCCTTCAAATTTTCCCGGAACAGGATTATAAACCAATGCTTGTTTGCAACCTATTTCTGAAGTAAAATAGCCAAGCATGGTTAGCTCTTTAGCAAGCTGAAAAAAGTTCGGGTCTTTTTTTGCAGAAGGCGCGGTGCTGGTTCTGCCTCCTTCGTTCTTCTTAGGTTTTTCGTCTTTATTTTTTTCTTTGTCTTTCTTTATTTTATCCACTACTTCCTGCAGCACAACTGCACGTTGTTTAGGATCTATGGCAACAAATGAATTAGAGAATTTAGATTTCGATCTGTCGTCGAGATCATCCAATCCGTCTGTAAATATTTTCTGAACATTTTCAGGGTAACATTCTTTTATCATCATGGCAATAAAAGGCCCTACGCCTGCAGCTTTGGCGCCGGGTGTACCGGTAGTTGGGATGATTGTATCAGCAAGCTCGTCAATAGTGCTTTGCTGCTGTGCTGTAAACAGTTCGCCTCCTTTTTTATCGGAAGTTTTACAGCCTTCGCTGATAACACTTAATGTGGTTGCCGAAAGAGCTCCGCCCATTAATAAGGCAACGTTTCTCAATGCATCTCTTCTGTTCATTTGGGGTGAATTTATAAGTGTAAATAACTAATTAAATTTCAAAAAAATAAAATTATTTTATAGAAACCGGTTAGCTTAATTAAGCGGCGTTACCTGTTAAGGCTGAAATCCAAAATTTTACTGCTCTTATAGCCTATTCTTTCCGCCATTGCGTATAATGTTTGATCTGCTGTTATTAGGAGCGGCTCATTATAAATTTGCCATGCTTTTTCATCAGGCTTTTGCCCTTTGTTTGCTATCTGCCACGATAACGATGCCCCTTTAGTTGCCGAAGTGATCTCTACTTTCCCTTTATTTAAAGTGAGTACGGGATTGGTTGTAACGGGCTGAACCATTCCTGGCCACATTGATTCGATCCATTGCTTTTCGGGAATGAAACCTTTGTCATTAGTTAATTTCATCCATCTTTCGAGCTCACTTCTCAGCTCTTTTAATTTAGATGTATATTTTGGATCGGAAGCTAAATCGTTCAATTCGTAAGGATCATTTTGAGTATCGTACAGTTCTTCTGCAGGTTTTGTTTTTCTGAACCATAATTTTTGAACATCATTTAATTTACCTTCTTTGTTAAGCCTTACCAGCTCGTTCATCAAATCCATTTGCTGGCGGTAAACAATGTTTTGAATAAATGGCTTTTCGGGTTGAAAATTTTTAATGTACTTATACCTGTTATCCCTTACCGCTCTAACCATATCGTACTCTGAATCCATGCGGTCGCGGGCAGCGAAAATATATTTTCGTGGCTTAGTTTTTTGAGTGCCAAGAAATGGCTGGCCCTGCATATACTTAGGAACAGGAAGCCCGGCTAACGAAAGTGTGGTTGGTGCAAAATCAACAAAGCTTATTAAGCGATCATCAGTTGTTCCGGCATCTTTCTTACCAGGGAAACGTATCAACATTGGAACATGCAATCCTGCATCATAAACTTCTCTTTTGCCGCGAGGTACAGGGCCGCCATTATCGCTGTAAAAAACGATGATCGTTTTTTCAAGAAGGCCATCATCCTCTAATTGTTTAAGCATCGCGCCCACCTGTTTATCCATTTCCATTATGTTGGAGTACATCCTTGCCATGTCTTTTCTTATCACAGGCGATTCGGGGTAATAAGGCGGAAGTTTAACTTTAGCGGGATCAACAAGCAAGGGATCGTTTTTCTTAGCCCATATTTTAGATTCATGCGTAACCATAAAATTGAAAACCGAGAAAAAAGGCTTGTCTTTAGGGCAGTTTCTCCAATGAGCGTTGTCATTGTTCTCATCCCAACCCGCTCTTAAACCTTCAAACTGGTAGTCTTCCTTTCCGTTATTAGTGCAATAGTATCCGCCTTTGCGCATTAACTCGCTGAACATTTTAACCTCCGGAGGCAACACCACCGAATATTTAGGAATGCCTATAGTTGGGAAAGCAGCCTGCGTTCGCATGTTATCAGTACCAATAGAGGTTGGATACATTCCTGTAATTAACGCAGACCTGCTTGGCGCACATACTCCCGATACATCAAAAACATTAGTATAACGAACACCTTCTCTTGCAAGCCGGTCGAGGTTGGGAGTTGTAGCAGTTGAGTCGCCATAACAAGCTAAATACGGACTAATATCTTCCGTTACCAACCATAAGATGTTTGGTTTGTTTGCAGAATCATTTTGTGGGTAAGTGAAAAGATCACCAGGTTTATTTATAGCACTAAAGCCGGTGAATACACAAACTATAAAAATGAAGGCACTATATACTTTCATAAGGCAGCAGGTTATTCAATTTTAGTTCAAGTTATATCTTGTAAGCAGAACTTAGATCGTTTCGGATAGTGTTACTTATAAAATTCTGAGAAATGTTTAAAATTTATTTTTTCAAAACACTTCCGCGATAGCTAAAGGCACATAGGCATAATATACTTCACTTTTTCATCACCTCTTCAATAGGTTTGCCGATACATCCGTTCGGTTCCTGTATATGCAGCAAAGCTGCAAGTGTAGCTGATATATCAGTCATGTTTGTTGGTCTGTTTAAATAGCCATGTTTTATACCCCAACCCATCCAAAGTAAAGGTATGTGCGCATCGTAGGGATTCCATGAGCCATGTGTAGTTCCTGTTTCTGTGCCTGAATATCCGGCAAACCAACCGGGGTCTAAAACAATGGTTATATCGCCGGAACGTTTAGCGTTGTAACCATTTTTTATTCGCTTCGCCAACTCATCGGGAAGTCCTGTTTCGCCTATCTTATTATTATCTGCCACAAATGCTACCGATGGTTTATCTCTCAAAAAATTTACGATGTCTTTTCTTATCGCTTCTTCATTCAGTTTGTTTTGCGCTATCAGTTTATTGTTAAGATGCACCTGCGAATTGATAAAACTTGTTACTATATTTTTAGCGTTATAAGTTTTTTCTAATGCCGCATTCAAATCCTTTTGAACCTGGGCACTTCCCCAGAAGCCTGCGGAAATTTTATTATCGCCCAAAAAATTAGGATTATGTGCAGCGCCATGATCGGCAGTAAGAAAAACAGTATATGTTCCTTTACCAAACTTAGAATCTAAGTAAGTGAAAAAGTCACCTAAGTCTTTGTCTAAACGCAGGTAGGTATCCTCTACTTCTATTGCATTAACGCCAAACTTGTGACCAATATAATCAGGCGATGAAAAGCTTACAGCTAAAAAATCTGTTACTGCATCCTCGCCAAGTTGTTCACTATTGATAGCAGCTTTTGCAAGGTCAATGGTAAGGGTGTTGCCGTAAGGGGTAGTTCGAATGACATCATAATTTTTGCTGGTAAATAAGGCGGATGTTTTTACCGGAAAAGTTGAAGTGGTGCTGCCGGCATATTTTCCTTCGTAACGGTTATTATCGGCAGAACTTTGGATGTATGTTTTAATGTCGTACAAAGTATTCCAGTCCTGCTTTAAATATTTTTCGGGCAGTTTCTGATCATTAAACTCTTTAAGCCAGGCAGGCAGGTCTTTCATATAATAGGTGCTTGTGATCCAGTTGCCGCTAACATCATCAAACCAATAAGCAGCGTTTGGCGTATGGCCGGCAGGTAAAATACTTCCCCTGTCTTTTAACGAAATACCAATAACTTTAGAGCGGAAATTAGTTGCCAGCTTCAACTCGTCGGTAATAGTGCTTGCGAGTAAATTTCGGGGAGACATTTTGCCTGCAATCGAAGGGCTACCAACTGTTTGTACCGTTGTATCTTCTGTGCAATACATGCTTTTACCGGTTGCTTCAATAATAAAGTCGTTACCCGTAATGCCATGTATTGCCGGAACCGAACCTGTATAAATCGTACTATGCCCAATAGCTGTAACTGTGGGAACATAATCTATATAAGTGTTTTCGCACGAAAAACCTTCATTCAACAACCGCTTAAAACCATTCTGTCCGTAACGGTCGTAATACCGATACAGGTAATCCCATCGCATCTGGTCCACTACTATACCCACTACTAATTTAGGACGAGGCAAAACTGAATTTTGCTTTTGAGCAAAACCGGCAAAACTGATGATAACTAAAAGGGCTGTAATTTTTATTCTCATTCTGTTATTGAATTAAATTTCTATGCTTGTTTAAGCGTACAAATTAACTTTATCTCGTTTAACCCGGTTACTGAAAGATAATCGTAATAATTTTTTATAGTACACCTAATTCAGCTAACTCTTTATTGCGCCAATGCCTCATATAAAATCTCCACCGGGTGCTTTGCCTTCCTGCCCGTTCCATCTTTTATCTGGTGGCGGCAGCTTGTGCCGGGGGCGGCAATAATAACATCTTCAGCCTGCTTGCGCACCGCAGGAAATAATACCAACTCTCCTATCTGCATTGATATATCATAATGCTCTTTCTCATATCCAAATGATCCGGCCATTCCACAACATCCGGAAGGAATTGTTTCAACCCTATAATTCTCAGGAAGCGATAACATGTTAACAGATGCTGTTAACGCGTTCCATGCTTTTTGCTGGCAATGTCCATGCAGCTTAATAAGTTTATGCTCCTTAATAAATTGTGCGTTGCTGATATTTCCCTTTGCTATTTCTTTTGTAATAAATTCATCAATCAAATAAACATGAGATGATAATTCTTTAGCGGCTTCTAACTGGTCATCATTAACTAAATCCACATACTCATCCCTGAAAGTAAGAATAGCCGAAGGCTCTATACCAATTAATGGAGTCTCTTCATTCACCAACTTACCAAGCATTGCAATATTTTTTTGCGCAATCTTTTTTGCTTCTCTAAGCAAACCTTTAGAAAGCCATGCTCTGCCACTTTCTGTATGTTCCGGTATAATCACCTCGTACCCGAGATTCTCCAACAACAATATAGCTTTAATCCCTATTTCTGTATCGTTATAATTTGTAAACTCATCACAGAAGAGATAGACTCTTTTGGGGGATGAAAGATGATTGTTGACAGTTGACTGTTCTGCCCTCACTCCCCGGTCATTCATCATCTTATTCTGATTTCTGTCTTCTGACTTCTGACTTCTGACTTTTGACTTTTGACTTTTGACTTCCTTATGCCTCTCCCACCAGCTTCTCAATGTTGTTTTGTACATCGTTGGCATGGAGCGTTTGGCTGCAAAGCCTGAAAACTTTTTAACCAGCTTGCTCATGCCTTTATTGGTCATCATAAAATTATACATGCCTGGCATTAGTGCGCCAAGCCTTGCAGAAGCAGTAAAGTTGGCAATCAATCTTGAGCGTAAAGGAACACCATTGGCATCGTAATAATGCTGCAGAAACTCCGCCTTCAGTTTTGCCATATCTACATTCGACGGACATTCCGACTTGCAGCCTTTGCAGCTAATGCACAAATCCATCACATCTTTTATCTCTTCATGATCGAACCGGTTCATCTTATCGGAGTTCGTTAAAAACTCTCTTAAAATGTTGGCTCTTGCCCGTGTGGTATCTCTTTCGTTACGGGTAGCCATAAAAGATGGACACATTGTTCCGCCCGATAATTCTGTTTTACGGCAATCGCCGGAGCCATTGCATTGTTCGGCATGTTGCAATATATCCTGGTTTTGAAAACGAAACACTGTTTTAAAAGCAGGTGTTTTATGTCCCGGCGCATAACGCAGCATGGTATTCATCGAAGGCGTATCAACAATCTTATTGGGATTGAAAATATTCTCAGGATCCCAGCTATATTTTATCTCCTTCAGCAATTGATAATTCTTTGCACCAATCATTTGCGGAATGAACTCGCCTCGTAATCTTCCATCACCATGTTCGCCGCTGAGTGAGCCGTTGTATTTTTTAACCAATGCAGCAATCTCTTCTGCTATTGTACGAAACAACCGGTTGCCTTCAACAGTTTTTAAATTAATGATGGGGCGTAAATGCAGCTCCCCCGACCCTGCATGCGCATAATGCACTGAGTATAGATCATACTTCTTTAGTATCTCATTAAAGTCGCGGATGTATGCAGGAAGATCGTTTACATCAACTGCCGTATCTTCTATTACCGGAACAGCCTTTGCATCTCCCGGTAAATTACTCAGCAGCCCCAGCCCTGCTTTGCGAAGCGTCCATATCTTCTTTGTATCATCGCCAAACAATAAGGGGAAGTGGTAACCTAATCCTGCTTCGCGCATTTCTGCTTCCACTTGTTTTGCAATTTCAATAACCTCATCTCTGTTTGTTCGTGTGTACTCAATCACCAAAATAGCTCCCGGATCACCCTGAACGAAAAACCGGTTTTGTATTTGTTCGATATTGTCTTTAGTGCATTCAAGGATGTAATGGTCTATCAGTTCGCTTGCGCCGGGACGATATTTTAATGCGATCAGATTAGCTCTCAACGCTTCGTCAATTGTATTAAAATGTACGCACAACAGTCCTGCTTCTTTTGGTGGAAGCGGCACTACATTCAGCTTTATTTCTGTAATAAAAGCAAGCGTGCCTTCGGAACCGGCAATCAGTTTACAAAAATTAAAATCTTCGCCACCGGCAGTAAAAGGGGCAGTTTCAAGCAACAGGTCTATCGCATAACCGGTGTTTCTTCTTTCCACGCTTTTCTTGGGAAATTCCTTTCTTATCTCCACCTGGTTATCGTAATTGCTTAGTAACTTTCTAACAGTTTTATAAACATTAGCTTCTAAGGTTTCACCGTCGCACTTTGCGTGAAAATCATCCGGGCTTATAGTTTTAAATTCGGCTTCAGAACCATCGCTTAGTAAAACTTTCACTTCAAGCAAATGTTCGCGGGTACTGCGATACACAATCGAGTTAGAACCGCACGAATTATTACCAACCATACCGCCCATCATAGCACGGTTAGCCGTAGAAGTTTCAGGCCCGAAAAACAAGCCATGAGGCTTTAAAAAAATATTCAGTTCATCGCGTATAACACCTGGTTGTACACGAACCCATCCATCTGTTTTATTAAGTTCAAGTATTTGTGTAAAATGTTTTGACACATCTACTACAATGCCTTTACCTACCACCTGTCCGGCAAGTGAGGTTCCGGCGGTTCGGGGTATCAGTGAAGTTTTTTCTGTGCGGGCAAAAGCAATCAGTTTCTTTATATCCTCTACTATACGGGGCATGGCAACAGCAAGGGGCATTTCGCGGTAGGCTGATGCATCGGTAGCATATAAAATACGCATTCTGTTGTCGTAATACAGGTCGCCTTTTAAGTCGCGGGCTAATTGCTTTAGCTGCGTATCCATCATTTAGAGTGATTTTGAAAGGCTGCAAAAATAGGCTGTTTAAGCTATGCAGAAGAAAATCTAAACCCAAAGGCGTTTTTAACCGCAGAGAAAGAAGAAGCGGAGTTTTCGCAGAGCAAATCTAAACTCCGCGAAAACTCTTGTAACTCCTGTTCTCTGCGGTAGATAAAATAGAAAATTTAGAGGCATCTTCTTTTCTAAACGTTATCCTTATTATTGTATCAATACTTTCTCCGTCTGCGTTTTATTACCAGCGCTCACGGTAATACTGTACATTCCTTTTGACAAATTTTGTGTTGGTATAGTATAAAACCTGCCACTGCCGGCAGTCTTACTTTCTTGGTAAACAACCTGCCCTGTGCTGTTGCGCAGCACAAGGGTTAGCGGCTGATTAACAAAAACTTCCAGCCTGATACTTGCTCTTGCAGGATTGGTTGCAAGTTTAAAAAGTGACCCTGCATTTTTTGCTTTTAATAAAATAGTATTGGATAGGGAGAATTTGCCATCCATATCAACCTCCTTTATTCTATAATATGCTGAAGCAGGATAATTTTTATCTGAATAAACATATTTTCTCCCCTCGTTTACATTACCTCTTGAACTGATTGCAGGGCTTATAGAGTCGAACATGATTCCATTCTCACTCCTTTCAACTATAAAATATTTGGTATTAATTTCAGATTTGGTCTCAAAGGTTAACTTGTTTTCTACAGAAGTATTTTCACCTGTTAATACCAACCCTTTTACAGGAAGTGTGGGTGTAAGAAATGCAATAGCATTACACATCAGGTTATTTCGTACTGAAGCCGAAGTAATGGCTTCTAAAGGAAAGGCAAAATACACTAAACGATAGTTTCCCAAAAAACCTGCAGCAGCGCCGTCTGCAGTACCGCCACTGTAATTAAGTATTACCGAAGAACCACCTGTGGCTGTTATTCTATCAGGCGCATCTACATCATAATACCCATTCGTGCTGTTATCGAATGTACCGTTTTGTGCCGTAAAAAAAACGGGAGTACCCGAAAAGTTATAAGTATTGGCATCGTCATCTACGTAAGTTGCTTTAAGGTAATTATTATAGAAGGTAAGATCGGCATTGGGAGAAGCTGCTCTCCCAATATCCCATCCTATTTCTGATCCTGAAAGAATGAGACTGCCACCATTATCAAGGTAAGTTTTCAGCATAGTTCTTTCAGTTGAGTCTAACGATTTATCAACAGTGGACTCTTCGCCGGTAAACCACTCAACGCCGCTATAACCGCTCAGTGCAATATTACCTGAAGAAACCGCTTCGTTCTGGCAGCCGTCGAAACTTATATTGCAGTTGGCTAATCCTTCGGCATGTTCTATCATATAATCAAACCTGTTCATACGCTCTAAAAACATACGTTTTACATTACCTAATACTGCGCCTTCGTTTTGAACTATCAGTGCTGATCTGTCGAGCCGGTCAAATCCATCTACAATAAGGTAACCAATCTTGCTGCCTTCAGAAGGAGTACGTGCGGCTACCACACTGCTGGTAAACGATTCGCCTCCGGGGTTGGTAGCCGCTATTTTAAAATAATAAGTAGTATTAGCAACTCCGGAAAATGTATAAGAAGTACCGGAAACAGAAATGCCGTTGGCAAAACTTCTTCCGTTGGTGCTTATGTAAACTTTGTAGCCCGTAGCCGCATCTCCTAAAATAGGCTAATTAATAATTTGAGGTGCTAGGAAAAGTAATGAGCTAACCGATAAAGGAAAAAGTCCTTATCTCTGACCCCATAGTTAGTTGCAATAAACCGTTGTATTTTACTATTGATCGCTTCTGC
>JAABUN010002203.1_pt1 | contig 36104 bp, 25 predicted proteins | sample 5559311 | NCBI WGS metagenome assembly JAABUN01 (sample SAMN10711877, study PRJNA513370) | rock metagenome | isolation source: Antarctica rocks | place: Antarctica: Victoria Land, Siegfried Peak sud | reverse complement strand
AAGCGTGGCGTCTCGATTACAACACCATCAGACCGCATTCCAGCCTGGGATATCTACCGCCAGAAATTTGGCTCGAAAAACAACAAACCCTCTCGCTTTAAATGAACCATCATTGGGGGCAGCCGCACTTTGCCCACCTCTGAATCGCTTTTATTTAGGAACTCTTAGGCAGCGCATCGGACGCCTCACCCGAAAAACACTTTCCTTCTCCAAAAGCCACACCATGCACCTCATCCATATCCGCGCCTTCTTCCTCGACTACAACAATTACTGCATCCACAGATTCAACCAATCTCACCGCCCTTGACCACTACCGAATAGGGATATGTGGGGTAAGAGTAGCCCATGCCCCAAAATGGCGAATAACCGTAGTGACCGTAAACGTCGCCGTAATAGCTCTCGCTCACTAAAGCGGGATCGTAAGGTGGCGAACCGAAGATATGTTCGTGGGTTTGATTGATATGGATGGATTGCCCATCAACCGAACTAATGGCATCGACCAGAATGAGAATTCGATTCTCTCCAATTCCCAGGAGACCTCCAGAAGCCACTTCCAAAAAGCGGATTTTCTGCTCCCCTTCATCGATCAACAAATCAATGATGTGACCGACATCTTGCCCGGAAGAATCGCGCACTCTGCGCCCGCGAATATCTTCCTCGGATTGGGCGAACCTCAAGTTGGTGTCACTGATTTTAATCAGCGTGGTTTTGGCGTTGGTTTTCATAGAATCTCCTTTTTAGCCGCTTTTGATGTAAGTCCAGCCCGCTTCCTGTTTGCGGACGACTTCGGCCACTCCCGAATCGACGACGATGGCGATTTGCAACAAATCGCTTCTGGGGATGTTCATGCGCGTCAGGGTGTTGTTACAGGCCGCGAACACCACACCGTTTTGGTGGGCGTTTTGAATCAGGGCCTTGAGTTCGGGGGTTTCGACCGAATTTTTGCCGAGCAACAGCCCGATGCCTTTGCCATGCGCCACGATCTCGATGCGCGTGTTTTTGGCGCCGAAGCTCTCTTGCAAGTTGTCGGCGTTTCGCACCACCGACTCCCATTTGGGCATCCCATCCACGCTCATCTCGAAGACGATTTTGTGCGTTTTGGGAACGCTTTTGGCGGTTTGCGCGAGGGCAAACGGCGCGGCAACGAGCGCCGATGCCACCAGAGCGGCGGCGAGGAAGTTCAGCGGGCGGTTCGAGGGATTGTGAGTGATTTTCATTTGATTTTGGGGTTAGACCGCCACGAACTTGGCGTGGGTGAGTTCGGCTTCGACCGGCGAATGCTTCTCGAAGTAATGGCGCAGCGCGTCAACGGCGCAGATGCCGGTATTTTGCACGTTCGCCGCGCCCTGTGTCGCTTGTTCCCCAGCGGCGGCGACGCGGTAACGACGTTTCGGGTCGAGCGGCGCCCCGGCGATGTCGAGATGTTCGACGCGCGTGCCTTTGGAGTTGTTGAGGCAAACGACAGCGTTCAAGCCGGAAACCCGCATCACGAAGCCGCCCTTTTGATCGAAAGCGTCGGGCGCGTAGACGTTTTCGAGATTGGCTTCGATGCGCTGCTTGATCTGCGCGCCGCTCAGTTCAAACGTCACGATTTCGGGGTTAGTCGGAACGATTTGCCACAAATCGCCAAGCGTCACCTGACCGGGCAGGATCGGCGAGCCGTAGCGCCAACCGTGCGAAAAAGCGACCTCGGCGCCCGTCGCTCCGAGGTAAGCGTCGGTGAGCAGATTGTCCATCGTGGCTTCTAAAACCGTCATGCGATTGAGTGGCGTCGCCGTTTGCCCAACGACCTCGTTCAACTTGTCGCGGTGCGGCGCGAGTTGCTCATTGACGACTTGGAGAACTCCGGCATCCGGCTCGATAGAGTCTTCGACCGGCAAAAGCCGGTGCGTCCACCCGTCGATTTTGCCACCGCGCACTTCGAGGTCGAGGCGCCCCAGAAACGAGCCGCCGAAACCGGATTGAATGAGCAGCGTTTTGCCGATTTGCACCGGCTCTTCGAGGCGATTGTGGGTGTGGGCGCTGAGAAGAACGTCGATGCCCTCGACTTCTTTGGCCAGCTTGACATCTTGTGGAAAACCGACGTGCGACACCACCACGATCAGTTCGGCGCCCTGCTCGTGGCGCAGTTTGAAAAGGGCTTTGGGAAGCGCATCGACCGGTTCCTCGAAGCGCAGTCCCAAACCCATCGGGCGCGGCATGGTCTGGGTCACAATCGGCGAAGTGACGCCGAGAATTCCGACCCGCACGCCGCCGATTTCGCGCACCTGGCACGGCTCGAATTCCCTTTCGCCGGTCTCGGCGCGCAGGGCGTTGCAGCACAAAACCGGGAAGTTCATTTCGGCGACGCGCTCGCGCAAAACTTGCGGGCCAAAGCCCCATTCCCAGTTGCCCGGCACCATCAGATCAACGCCCATCGCGTTCAAAACCGCGACAACCGCTGCACCGCGCGTCCACTGCGCGATGGCGGTGCCGTGAATCGCGTCGCCGCAGTCAACGAACAGGCACGCACCCTCCGTTTCGTCGCGGATTTGGCGCACCAGCGTCGCGGCGCGCGCATAGCCGCCCAGCGTTCGATACGTCGGTTTTCCGTCGCGCCAGAACAGCTCCGGGTGCGCCTCGAACTGGGCATGGGTGTCGTTTTGCTGGATTAATGTCAGCTTTTGGGATGGGTTCATAGCCTTGCTCGCCGTTTCCGCTGTTTTTTTGTCTGCCTGGTTGCCTCTTAGTCGCCAGCTTCGAGCGGATATTTCGCCGCTTTCCACGCCTTCATGCTGCCTGGAACGTTGAAAATCTGCGAAAATCCGCGCGCTTGCAGCATGCTGGCGGCGATGCTGGCGCGGTAGCCGCTGCCACAATAAACCGCGAGCGGCTTTTCCTTATCGAGCTGCGTGGAAAACTCCGCGACATCGGGCACAAAGGCGTGTTTGGCGCCCGCGATGAAGCCCTCTTCCCATTCGCCCTCTTGCCGCACGTCCAGAATCTGCAAATCGGCGTCTTGGCGCGAGTGCAGCTCCTGCACGCTCATCTGCGGAAGCGTCACGAAAGCCCCTCCCGCTTCAAACCAGCCGCGCATTCCCTGGCGCAAAAAACCGGCGATGTTTTCAATACCGATGCGCAGCAGATGGCGCTGCACGTCGTCCAGATCGCTCTCCTCGGACAAAACCAGCAGGATTTGCTGCTCCGGGCGCAGCATCCAGCCGCTCCACACCGGGAACTCGTCGCGTAGCGCGATGTTGAGCGCACCTTGGATGTGCCCGCCGCCAAAGGCTTCGATTTCGCGCGTATCGAGAACGAGGGCGTTTGGCGCTTGCATCGCTTCGCGGAATTTATCGGGGCCAAGCGGCGGTAGCGAGCGCAAACAGCCCAGGATTCCCGCGCCCGCCGCGTTGATCTTTTTCATGCGCGGGTAGTAGGTCGGCGCCGGGGGCAAACCCTGCAAAACCGCCTCGACAAACCCGGCTTCGTCGCGGATTTGCGCTTTGGGAAGGTGAAGCCGCTCATATCCGATAGTTGAGGTGTTGCGGTCGCCGATGCTGCCGCCACAGGGGGAACCCTGACCGTGCGCCGGATAAATTTCGACCTCATCGCCGAGTTTGAAAAGCGTGTCGTGCAGGCTGTGAAACAGCTTGGCGGCAAGTTCCCGCTCGCTGCCCCCACCGATGAGATCGGGGCGCCCGACTTCGCCCGCGAACAGCGTATCGCCGGTGAAAACCGCCCATGGCTCGCGCGAACCTTTGCCGCCTTTGATTACGAGCGAAATATGTTCGGGCGTGTGGCCCGGCGTGTGCAAAATTTCGAGCGTAAGAGCGCCCAACTGAAAGGTCTCGCCCGCTTTGGCTTGGTGCAGCTCGAACTTATATTCCTCGGATTGTCCGCCCACGATCAGGGCGCCGCTTTGCGCGGCCAACTCGGACGCGCCCGACACGAAATCGGCGTGAATGTGGGTCTCGAAAATGTGGGTGATGCGGCAGTTGTTGCGGCGCGCGAGGTCGAGATAAACCGACACATCGCGGCGTGGGTCGATGACGGCGCAAGTGCCTTCGGCCTCGTCGCCGATCAGATACGACAGGTGCGCCAAGCCTTTAGCGTGAATGGTTTCAAAAATCATGTGAGTTCCTTTTCAAATCGTTGGATTGGCACGGATGCGGCATTGGCGTTCAAGTGCGCGTTCGGGCTTGAATTAAGACGCGATGCGCGTCGTAAGATGAGAAGCAGAGCAGCACCCGCAAAAGCGACCACCAAACTGGCCCACTGCCCGCTGCTAAATGGGCCGATATAGGTGTCGTCGTCGCGGTAGAAGTCGGTGAGAAAGCGCAAAAGTCCATATCCGAGCAGAAAAAGCGCGGCGAGATTTCCCGGTTGCTGGCGTCTCCACGCTGAAAAGCGGCGCCAAACCCACAGCAATATTCCCAGCAGCAGAAAGTGCGAAACCGCCTCGTAAAGCTGCGACGGATGGCGCGGAAGCCCATCGACGTTGGGGAAAACCACGCCCCAGTCGCCACCGGTCGGGCGGCCCCACAACTCGCCGTTGACGAAGTTGGCGATGCGCCCCACGCCCAGCCCAAACGCCGCCGGAAAAGTCGCTACATCCGCGAGCCGCCAGAACGAAATGCGCTCGCGCCGGGCCGTCCAAATCATCGCCGCGATCACGCCGAGCAGCCCGCCGAAAAACGTCATGCCACCTTCCCACGCGCGCAGCGCGAAAAGCGGGTCGGCGAGTAGCTCTGCCGGGTGTTGCAGCACGTAACCCAAACGCCCGCCGCCGACCACGCCCAGCGTCGCCGCCATGATGAGCTTCGATTGCGACTCGGCGCCGAACCCCGGCAAATCGCCGTGCATTGCCGCGCGTCGAAAGGTGAGAAACGCGCAAAACAGCCCGAAAACGTAAGCCAGGCCATACCAGCGCACTCCCACCGTTTGCCCCAGGATCTGGGTGTGAAAGAGAAAGGGCGAGAGGTCGTGAACCCAGCGAAAAGAAGTCATCATCGGAGCGAACTCAGGCTTTGGCCGGGTGTTTTTCCAGCGCCAGCGAACGCTCTTTTTCGTCGCCGCGGGGACGGTTCCACGGCGCTTTGGCGAGCGCCATTCCCATCCCGCAGGTGCCCGACACGCCCGCGAAAATCAGGCCGCAGGGCACGAAATAAGACACCGCGCGCAGACGCGGCACGAGAAGGCCCAGCAAAACCAGCGCGCCCGCGCCGATGTGCACCTGACGCTCCATCGAAATCGGCCCGCCCTCGGCCTTTTGCGCGGGCAGTCCGGCGTTCTTCCAGGCATCCAGCCCGCCCTCGACCACAAACGGCGTCGCCGCGCCCGATTCGGCAATCGCTTCTGCCGCCACCGTCGCGCGCTTTCCACTGCGGCACATAACGAGCGTTTCGGGCGCCAGAGCGCCGCGCGATGGATCGCTTTTGATGTCGCCAAGCGGAATCAAGGTCGCGCCGGGAACGTGGCTTTCCAGCCATTCGGGATACGCGCACGTCGAGCAAAGCGGCGCCGTCCTGCATTTTCTGATGCGCCTGCGCTGGTGAAATTCGAGAAATGGTGTTCATGATGTGAGTTAAAAATCTCCTAAAAATGTTGGGCTGCATCGCGGCTCGTCGGCAAAGCCTGCGCCGTGCGGGTCGGGGCCAGCGAACTCCACAGGCTGTAAAACCCTAAGCCGATCAGAAACACGCTGAAGCCCAATTTGAGCGTGGCGCCGGACATTTTGTTGGCGAAAAACGCTCCCAGCGTCGCGCCCAAAAAGATGGTGATGGCAATGATAATTGCGGCCCGCCAGTCGATGGCTCCGTGCCGTCCGTATTCCAGAACCGCGCCGATGCCCACCGGAGGCAGCAAAATCACCAGGCTGGTGCCGGTCGCCTTTTGCGACGAGAAACCGAGCAGATAAATCAGCGCGGGCACGATCAAAACGCCGCCCCCGATGCCAAACAAGCCCGACAAAACTCCGGCGGTGAGGCCGGTGGCGATGAGAATCAGCGTCGTTGTGTCCATGTTGAAGTCCAGCACCGAAAGGAGCGCCTTTTGAATAACCACCATGACGCTCCCCCAATCCATAACCTCCATCCTTTTTCGCCCTTGGAGTTAACTGTGGGTTATGGCTTTGAATCTGACCTTGTTGCGCTCATTTTGTGCGGTTGTGGAAGCTGGAAGCGTTTCCAGGGCGTCGCGCGCGGGGTTCGCCTCGCAGCCGGGACTATCGAAAGCGGTGCGCGAGATGGAAAAACAGTTGGGCGTGCCGCTTTTGGAGCGCGGCGCGCGCGGCAGCACGCCAACGGGCGCCGGAGCCGAGTTATTCGGTTATGCGCGGGCCATTTTCGCGCTCGAATCGCGCGCCGAGGACGCCGTCAAAGCGCACCGCGACCTGAGCGCGACGCGCCTTCAAATCGGGGCCAGTAGCACCATTGCGACCTACTTCTTGCCGTCGCTTTTGCACGAGTTCTCGCGCGCGCATCCGGGCATCGAACTGTCGCTGTGGCGTGGCAATTCGCGCGAGGTCGAGTCGCACCTGTGGAGCTACGAATTGGATGTGGCGCTGATTTCCGGGCGTCCGGTCGATGAAAAATTGCAAATGACGCCGTGGCGAGAAGACGAGGTGGTTCCCATAATCCAAGGGGAATGAGCGGTTCGTGAGGAGCTTTGACTATGCGGTAGGCGCTGGCTTCATGTAATCCCTCAATGCCTTTATTCTTCTTGTTGATCTCGATTTCTGCGATGTAGCGACGGTTGAGGAGCAGGTCGCGGATAGTGCCGACCGACCAAACCTCCGCGCCACCTGGAGCGGGAATCTGGTGGGCTTTAAGCCAGTCGCGCACCACGAAATCGAAGGTGCTTTCGACGTAGGCTTGGAAGATTTGGGTGATGAGCTTCGACTTGTCGGGGTCTGGGCTTAGAACATGATCCCCGCCGCGCACAAAGCCAAAAGGCACAAAGCCAAAAGGCACAAGGCCGCCATTCCACATCCCTTTTTCGGCGCGCATCCGCATTTTGATGCTCACTTTTTCTCCCGTTTGTTCGCGCTCGTAGGCTTTGGCGCCCACCAGCATCATTTCCATGAAGCGGCCTGATGCAGTGTTGCGGTCGGCGGGGTCGTGCAGCGTAATGAACTCGACGCTGTGAGTGCGAAATTCTTTGTCCAGCACATAAAACTCTCGGCTACGGGTCAGCCGGTCATACCAGGTGCAAAGCACGCCTTCAATTTGCCCGCTCTCCACAAGAAAGCGCACGCGTGTTAGTCCAGGGCGTTTCAGCGATCCAGCGCTGTATCCCTCATCTTTGATGATTTTGGCGACCTGCCAACCGCGCGAATGGCAGAAGGCTTCTAATTCCTCGATTTGCGATTCGCAGCTGGGGTAATCTTTCTTGGTTTGTTCCTGTGTGCTGACGCGGGCGTAAAGCGCCATGCGCTTGCCCGAAGCGTGAAGGTCAGGAGAGATGATCTTTTTCATGGTTTTGTTTTACGATGCGTAGCGCGATGGTCGATAAGATGTCGGCGACGATTTCCAAACGCTGCTCCGGCGTGAGAAACTCGATTTCACCATCGCTTCTTTTGTCTTGATGCGGGGGTTGGGACAGGCTTTTCTCTTACAGGTTTCAGCTTCAAGATAAGCCTTAAGTTTAACTTTGTCAACTGTTTAGTAAAAGGCAGTGTCAGATTTTTCTGTTAGAGTGAAAATCAATCTCAAGCCAATATGGACGATCAATACCTTTCGGTCAGTCAAGTCGCACAACTTAAGGGCGTATCGCGCAATGCTGTCTACAAGGCTGTAAGCGAAAAGCGTCTGCCTTCCCAGCTTATCGTGGCACATATCGCTTTGCGTGCGGCTGATGTAGAAGCGTGGAATCCACGGGAGCGCACCGGTAGGCGTCAGGGTGCGAAGTTTTCTGAAGAAACCAAACAACGCATCGCCGAATCGCAACGGTTGAGGTGGCAAAAGCGAAAACAAGAGTAGCCCTTAATGTTGCTGCCCGTTGAGGGTTCCAAGATTTAGGTGAGCGAATCTTGACTTAGCTTCCAGTTTTATACGAACTCGTTCGGCGTATGGAACGACGAGGATTTGTGCGAACCATCACTTTGAATGAAGGTATAGAAACCATCTGCCCGGTGCCGAATGTTACTTCATAGGTAGTAGAACGTTTTCCAAGTTCTTCCGTTAGCTATGGCAGGCATCCGAGAGACCGGATTGGAAGGGGCTATTTTGGTCAAGCCAACGGTTGGCTTAAGTAATGGGCTTGAAGAAGTTTGGGATGAGCAGCCCCACTGCTTATAGAGTGATAAATATATCGAAGCCCACATCGGAAGTAAGTCAATTCTTGGATAAAAACGTTTCAAAAACTCGTGCAGCAGGCGAAAGCGGACGCTCAGGCAGGTGTAGAAAGTAGAAAGTAGAACGGGCTGCGGATCTCGATTTCGGCCAGCCGGATCACCTTCAATTTGCCAAGCGCGATCTGATCCGCCGCCGCGTGGCGCGACACGAACGCGATGCCGTTGCCCGCCGCAACGGTCTGTTTGAGCGCCTCGCAGCCGCCGATTTCCAGGCGCCCGATCCCATCGACGCCGTGAGGCCGAAGCGCCGCTTCCACCGCCTCGCGCGTGCCAGAACCCGCTTCGCGCGTGATCCAAACGCAATTTTTCAACTCATCCAGATAAACGAGTTCGCGTTTGGCAAGCGGATGAGTGGGCGCGCAGATGCACACCACCTCAATCGACCCGTCGCGATAAAGCGCTGGATTCACCTAACCGTGTAGGCAGACCACGTTCCTACAGCCAGAACCAGTGCGACCGCGTCTCCCCACTTCAGGGTCGAATATTTTGCGCCGAGTGCGGCCACTCCATGACGCCCTATTATGTGGTGCATAAACCCAACGCCAAAGAAAAGCGTGTCAATGCGTCCTACATTTACCATTACGTCTGCGCTCAACAACAAATGCATGGACGCGCACTCGCTGGCCACAGCACTCGCTGGCCACAGCACTCGCTGGCCACAGCACTCGGGTGTTGGCGAAGATTTCCGAGTCTTGGATTCGAGATCAGATGAAGAATTTGGTGGAAGTCGAGGGCTTGGTGGAACAAGCGGTCGAGATGGCGCGCGCCAAATGCGCGGGAGACTTGGAGCCACAACAGGAACTTCTGGCCTTCAACCACCAAGCGATGAAGGAGAATCAAACGAAGATCGACCGCTTGCTGGAGGGCATCACGTCCGGCGAAGTTTCAGGGTCTCTTTTGGCCATGATGAGCGGCAAGGCGACGGAACTGCAACGCGAGCAGGAGAGGCTTAAAATCGAAGAGCGAGGACTTCAGCAGGCGCTCGTGCCTTTGCGAAGCCACTTCGATCCCCAGGTGCTGCGCGATACGCTTCGGCAATTCGATTCGCTTTGTGAGGCCGCGCAGCCCGCAGAAATGCAAAGGGTGATGCGGACGCTAATCCATCGCATCGAGTGGCATCCAAACGGCGATGCACACGCTGTAGAACTTTACGCTCTGGGAAAAACACAAAACCAGCCCTCATCTTTCGATAAGGACTGGTTAGAAAGTGTGGGAAGACCCAGCTGGCCGCGCCCTCGCACTTTCGAACCTCTCATTTATCGTCTTCAATTGACAACAAGCAAGCTGGTTCAGGTTCTGAGCGCGAGCGTGAGAGTGGCAGGTAATTCATGAAAGCTCAGGCCTTACCTATATCGTCTATGACTTGTCGTATGACTGCTTCCAAACAGTATTTTAGAACAAGCCAACTGCACAATGTGCTACGATGCGGCTTGGTTTACGCCCAAGACGAAACTCGATCAATATTCAGATTTATAACTTCGGCAGCAGCATCTGTCGTTCTGCATTCTGGCAGAGACAAGGAGGTGACATGACATGGCCCACACACGCACTGCTTGGTATCAACTCGCTCTGGCTGCTGGCTCCCCTGCCGCCGGAATTACTCGGCTACGACTTCGGCACCTTGGCCGCGTGTGCTGCACTCGGCGCTCTCTTACCCGACCTCGATGCGTCGGAATCGAAGATCAAGCACCTGAGAATCCCGAACACCCAAATCAAACCATTCATGCTCCCGGCTCAAGTTGTGCATCGCAGCGACCAACATCGTGGATTGCTCCACTCGCTCTGGGGGTTGTGTATGATGGTCCTCATTTTTGCTCCCGTTGCGTTTTGGATGGGATGGACGCCAGTTGCTGTATTGCTCCTTGGTTACGCCAGCCATCTACTGAGTGATGCAGCGACAAAGAGCGGAATTCGCCTTCTTTACCCATCGAAAGTTCGATTCCATGCTTTGCCACCTCGTTTACGTTTCACTACTGGATCATTCGCCGAAGAGGCGCTTTTACCCCTTCTGGGATTGACTGTGCTGCTACTACTGCTCACACATCTGCCTCTAATCTGATCAAGGAGCCAATACAGTCCGATGCGCGGTAGGCTTTCGGACAAGGGCGGTTTCAGCAAATGGAAGTTGAAGCCTTGTCGTTAGTTGCGGCGCGCCAGAGACAAAATGAGGTGCCACAAACAGGCGTTTGTGGCACAAAAACGCGTCCGCTTAAGAACTTTCGTAGAGGTTGGCATAAACGGCGCAACCGCGATAGACAATCTCGAACCAAGGAAACTGCCGGCAGCGAAATACATCGGGCCACCTACTTTGCCAACTGTCACTGCTGGTTTCACGACATGGTCCCAAGACGGGGAGCATGAGCGAACACCTTGAAGTGCCGGGAATTGAAGAGCATCAAATTTAGCTGACGAGAGTTAGATTTGTGGCGTAACAAACCGTAATTTAGAAGGACTCGTCCTTCTATTTAGAGCGCCTAACAAAACCCCTCATGTAAGCTTTAGACGATGAGAAAGACGTTGGTTAGTGAGGAGTTGTGGGCGGTGGTAGAACCACTGCTTCCACCTGAGCCGCCCAAGCCCAAAGGTGGACGCCCTCGTGTTGCTGACCGTTGTGCTTTGACAGGCATTGTGTTTGTGCTCCACAGCGGCATCCCCTGGGAAATGTTGCCCAGGAGCTAGGCTGTGGCAGTGGGATGACCTGCTGGCGTCGGCTCAAGAGTTGGCACGAAGCTGGTGTGTGGAAGCGACTGCACCAGGTGTTATTGAACAAACTGTCGCAAGCTCACCAGCTGGATTGGTATAGAGCGTGCTTGGACTCAGCCACTATTGCTTCTCCTCTGGCGAAAAAAAGGGGTTGGAACACGTTGGCCCCAATCCCACAGACCGCGGCAAGCAGAGCACCAAACGTCATCTTGTAGTCGATGCCAAAGGCACGCCTTTAGGTTGCGTGCTGTCGGGAGCCAACGTGCATGACAGCCGGATGATGGCTGCGGTCTTGAACGCCATTCCAGGAGTTCGCATGTTGTATCCACTGCGGGAGCGAGAGGATGATCAAGAACGGCTTGAGTCGTGGCGGCAAACAGCAGTATCGTTGTCACGGTTGCGGTCGCCGCAGCGTGGCCGACCCGCAAGGACAGGGGCACAGCGAAAAGTTCCAAGCCCAGATTCTGGCTTTGTATTTCGAGCGTCCTTCGATGCGCGGCATCCAGCGCGCTACGGGAGTTTCGCGTCAGACGCTTTCAGGGCGGCTCAAAAAAAGACACTCAGATGCGGCACAAGAACACGTATTATCTGGAGCCAACTCTTCTTCCCGCGCAGAGTGAGGAGGTGCTGGAGTTAGACGAACTTTGGAGTTTCGTTGGGAGCAAGAAGCAAGCGATCTGGCTGTGGGTCGCACTGTATCGCCGCACACGTCAAGTGGTAGCGTGGCACTGGGGCGACCGAAGCGCTCGCACTTGTCGCGCCCTGTGGAACAAAATACCAGCCACCTACACCAGCCACCTACAAATACGCCTTCTGCTTTAGCGACTTGTGGGAGGCGTATCAAAAGGTGCTGCCTCCCGACCAGCATCAACCGTGTGGCAAGCAAGAGGGAGAAACAAACCATGTTGAGCGCTTCAACCTCACGTTGCGCCAGCGCATTGGACGCCTCACCCGCAAAACCCTCTCCTTCTCCAAATCGGTGCTCATGCACCTCGTCGTATTTCGGCTTTTCCTCGTTCGCTACAACGCCCAGAAAGCTCAATTCTATTTCAAATCAAACACTCCTCACTGAGCCACTACCGAATCTTGTCGAATCTTTTCAACATTTGGAGTGATCAGCATATGCACTTATATTATTTACCACTACATTAATGAAATTAATAGGATATTGATAATGCGCCCTACCACACTCAACAGTTATCTTAGGAGTAAAAAATATAATAATTAAAATAAAAGCACCTATAGAAAAACCTACAAAAAGTTGATTTGAGACATCATCTGCCAAACCTGACGACTCACAACTTGCTTTCTTAATACCTAGAAACAAAAGAGACAGGAACCAAATAGACATGGCAATATTAATAGAAGACGAAGAGTATTGATTAGGCCATCCCAATAGAAAAAGGAGAAGAAAGGAGGAAAAAGGAGGAAAAAGCAATGAGAAACTTAATAATATATTTTTATGGCGCATGATAGTAACCAGTGTTGCGGGTTTGGTCTGGCGGTCGGGAACTGGCTAAAGTTGGAGAGTGACCAAAAACGCCAACTTGCACCATCCCCTTCCCGCCATAGATTTTACAACTGCGCTGTTTTGTTGTGTTGACGACACGTTGCCCCAAGAGTCAAAGCACATTTTGTCGCGTCTTCATCCCAGGGAGGTAGTGACATTGGACTTGCTCTATGCTCTGCGCGGTTAGGGCTACCGCGCCTTCTACCGCTGGGTGCAAAAGGAACTGGGAGCGCTCTTTCCTCGCCTGCTGCGCGCTCATCACGGGCTGTGTCAGCGCTTCATGGCTCGTCGTACGGCTTTGGGCGTGTGCGACACGCTGGATCGAACTCCTGCATCCGATGCGAGAGAGCCGGTGCAAGTGGCACATGGCGCGCAAAGGCAAAAGTAATCACCGTTGGATTGTTGGGGCTAAGTTTTTCGTGTTGCTCAACTCGTGGGGTCAGATTGTGAAGTGGGATTGCTGTGCAGCCAACCTCCACGACACCGTGTTTCACTGCGCAATCGAAGACTTCGAGGAGCAGATTATTGTGCTATCTGATACCGGCCTTCACGTCAAAGCGGGCGACCCAACCAATCTCAAAATTTGCAAACGAGGCACTTGGAACGAGCGCATGGACCGCCTTCTCGCTCTTTACGAGCGTGTTGAACCTCAAAAAGCATGACCATAGGCTCAAACCTTATCTCACCACGCGACTGGCTTACTGCGCTGCCATCTACAACATCTGCACAAAGTGGACTGGAGAAGTTCATCTCTCACTCGTCAACTTCGCCCTCTGAAACCCGCAACACTGGTTACTAATTCCCACTGCTCATTGCTCAAATACGTTTCGTACTCGGTGTTCCATGCAAGCAGTTCTGGCTCATTTCTCCTTTTGGACATAATATTGGTTACAACATGCTTTGTCTGCTCAACACTTCAATTATCGTTCCGCTAATACCAACTGAGTTCAATTACTTACACTATACGAATGGGAAATCTTATACAGTTGAGGCTCTGTGCTATTCTTTGGGGTTAAACGGACTAAATCTGACCCATCAATATTGCAAATGTATATGTGATTATCTCCCTCAGCTTCTCCATCGCCCTCAACGTGCCCTGTAAATGCTATTTTATTCCCACTTGAATTAAGGATAACGTCAGACATCACTAAAGGTTTTTTAGAGATATCTAAATCGTACAAGGATGGGAAATCGGGATATTTTGACGTCTTATTTTTTGTATCCACAATCAAAATCGGCTTAGATAACGTACCAGTCGATACAAGCAATCGGTGACCATCAGGGAACCAGCAAATTCTCTCGACACTATGATTAACATCAATAATCTTTTGCGGTGCAATATTATGGGTATAAATTTTATCCGGGCTTACAACATAAATAGACCGATTCAATTTACCGCCAGATTGAACGCCTAAATTGACAAAGGCAACTGCTTGGTCATTAGGGCTAAAAACAGGCAATATATCGTCCCCAGGTAAAATGGAAAGACGCCATTGGCCTGTGGAATCACGCATGCTTTGTAAAGTATTAGCTACAAAAATGTCTTGGTCACCTTTACCTCGTCTAGCAGCAAAACAGATTCTTTTACCATCATGTGACCATGTGCCTGAAGCTGCGGGACGCTCGTCACTGCCATGACCAGTTAAATCCCCAGAATCTAAATCAAATTGAAAAATGCTTTTCCCATAATTGAAGAGCAATTCTTTCTTTCTGAGAGAAAAGCTTGGAGTATCGTATAAACCTGATGGCCAACCATTTTCTACAATGGGACGAACCAGATAATAATCTTTCTTGTCCAACGAAGCAAACCCTATAGAATCTATCTGTTCGGCATAATGTGGATATTCAGGCCACATAATATTCGTCAAAAAAGCAATATATTTGTCATCAAAAGACCATGTTGGCCACCTCTCGTTAACAAATTGTTTCCTTTCTTTAATTTGTTGTTCAATTACAAAATCGGAGGTAAAATCAGAAAAAGATTTTTTCTGCTCGTCATATAAGGAACGTATAACGAATTTTTGAGTTCCCCCTAGACTAATGATTGATCCTATATTCCAATAGTATTTCATACCCTCGGCAAAACCACTGTTACTGCTTGATCCTAAGGCGCCACTGCGTTCATTCACGGGTAGCATCTTGGCCTTTCGATTAACATCTATTTGTAAAATTTTTATATCTTTTCTGTGGTACTTACGCTTTAACATCGAACTAAAAAGTTCTTCTATTAAATTTTTCGACGGAGAGGGTTTCAATGCAAATGAGTATAATGGCGATTTATTTATATAAATGCCAGACAACTTCCCATCCCAGGACTGTAAACTTATCTCCACCAATAAACAGAGTATGTCCTGCTTGAATAAACTATATGTGCATTTAAATATACCTTTGCTATCTAATGGATAAATTTTTACATCCACCTTCCCACCGTTTAGGATATAAGGACAGCACAAACCAATAATTTTCCTTGAATTCGACTGTAGATCATTGGTTGGCAGTAAGCTATTTCCAGCAGGAAATTTAGCATTGAACTTCAAATAGGACAGAGACTTGCTTCTTGTGTCTATCTCGCCCATCCCTACTTGGTTTTTAATAACATTGTTGTCTCCGGGAGAGTTCGTTCTCAGGCATATGGCAAAATCTAGAAGATAATCATCTTTGGATAAATTGGCACGCTCAGGAACTAAATAAACATCCTCGTCATTATACGGAATGACTGCATGCATTTTTTTTATATAAGCATTAGATTCTTTGATGCTTACCTCGACTTGACGATCCCACCACTTACTTTCCTGGGCAATACAGGTCGCAGGAGGCGAAATCAACAACATTATTAAATATGTTGCAAGCACAAAAAACAAATAGCGTTTCGGAGTATATTTTTTAAACATTATTTAACCACATCAAGTAGATAAATCTTCGGCATTGAAACAGGCGAACCAACCGCTACATTAAAAGAAATTATGTCTGGACTTTCCGAAAAACTGGGTGAGATTCGCAATTCACAAGTGTCTAAGCCATAATATTCGTCACTGTCGCCTGACAAAGTATTGGGGTAATATCCCCATTCACCTACAACCTTTGATAGAAGCCAATTATGAGTTTTTACCAGTGCTTCATCCAGAGTATAACTTTCAAAGACTGGCCTACCCTTCTTAGTTCCTACTTGCTTCATTGCTATTCCTGCTTGTTCATAGAAGTGATCAAAAAACAAGGCACTCGCTCGAACGCCTGCTGACATTTCAACTGTATTTACTTTGAATCCCAAAACAGCATTAGTTCCGCGTTTAAGGAGGCCATTCATTAAACCATAATTTGGCACTCTAGCTGGATTATTAGCTAAACCACATCCAGCAAGAGCCCAAAAATGAACGTCATTGAGTGGGTTATCAACAATATTTTCTACCAAAGCACCTCCCGTGCCAGGCGCATTATCATAATAGGTACCATCAGGCACAACGAGTCTCCCATCATTATGTGTATAGTCATTGTAATAAAGATCGTGATTATTTACTTTTGATATATACATTGCGTCACCTGCGGCTGCCTCTCCATGCCCAGCCATGTGAACAATCCACGGACGATAAGACGTGGTATCATTTGTTGGTACTTTAACCCACTCGTAAATAGATTTAGCAGATAAGTTATCTGCGGCCACTCTTACATCAACCTTAGTAGGGACCATGATACCAAGACCTTTGGAAGTTTTTATCTTCGTTCGTGTGAATTTGTCCTTCATCCAAAGAACTCGAGTATCAACTTGAGGACCTTCATATATCAGAGCTTTGTGGTATGTTGTTTTCAAGTTAACAGCGAGAATTCTGCGGCTTACATGATCTCGATATTTATTAGCAAGTGAATCCTCACCAGAAAAAATGGTGGCGCCCTTGCCCAAAGCAATATCTTGAGGTATCTGAATCAATTTTTCATTCTCTACATTAACGTCAGTGGGTCCAAGAGTTTTTGAAACAGTGTTCCATTTTCCATCTAGCAGCTTAAGCTCTATATTCTTGGCAGGCTTGTCAATAGATGACAAAAAATATGAAGCTATTAGGTGATTCGCATCTGTTTTGTCTGAAGGAAAATTGAGGTCGTGCTCTTGGAATTTGAGATAATTTGACCGCAACCAGACATGGTCTTCTACTGGGTGCCCTTCAGAATTTATCGAAAAAATACCATCTTGGTTCTCATCTTTAACCACAAGGACTTCGAAGGTATAAGTGCCAGCATTAAGGGCGTAGAGGTTAGGATTCAATTGTTGTCCATCCCATTTTGCATTTATTGTTCCCGGCCCGTTTTGGGTTCCCGAAACCATACCTACATCTAAACCATCCCAGCTTCTCTCCCCCGTTTCACGAAAGAATATGTACCACTTATATGTTTTAGGATCGCCATTATCAGAAATGTCAAATTTGATATTTACTGAAGAAATTTCAGGATCGTCTGGGTCAAACTTAACATAATCTGGGTCTGTAGTAGGTGACTCGATATTTTTGATAACTAAATTTTGCACGTTGCACTCGCGCGACGTCACTTTCGCAATCACCCGACTATACCCACCTCCATCTTCGTCGGGTAAAAACTCAATTTTCTGTCCCGATGCACTCTCAATGGGCTGGCCATTGACGTTAATAACCGACACCGTGTGGTCGCCATTGTGATCCCATAGCTTCATCCCATCCATCTTCTGGATTTTCTGACTGTCCCAAGCCCACAGCACGCGATAGCGGGCACCATATTGGCCACCGGACGTGCTGAAAGGCTCGCTCGTGTCTTCCCACCCTACCGAGCTATTATCATCATCGACGGTGGCTCCCGCTTTCTTTTGCCACTTGAACTTCTCTGCATCCTCTGTTCCCGGCGTCAGAGGCAAAGTCACATCGACATGGTTGTCCGCTTCGGTGTGCTGATCCGCGCCGAGTTTGGAATCTTCCTCTTCCTGGATACGCAGCTTAATGTTCTGAAGGTCAGGATCCAAATGCGTTTTAGAACCGACTACAAATTCAATCCCGGTCCATACCCGGTCACCGACGGTTGGTTTGGTAACGGGTGGCCCTTCCGAAGCAGCGAGGATGTCGAGCTGCCCCGTCTGCGGATTTTGCTTGTAAAGCAGTAGGCGCGCCTTACCATAAACGGCGCCCAACTCGACGGAGTAAGAGACACCGCAGTAATGTTCCATTCCTGCAAATTTATTGGGCGGGGTTGAGCCAGTTCCACTGGATTTGAGTGAACAAGTCGGGCCGTGAACCACATCCGACCGTTTGGGATTCAGAACTGTGGTATGGGCCTCGCTCCGGATGGTTATGCCGTCCGCGTCCGTTTCGGTGACAGGATTCTTCATACTGAGCGAGGCGCTCTTGGAGTAGATGGGAAATTGTTGAACGCCAAGAGTTTTGGCGCCACGACTTGCCGACGCGCTGCCCATTTCCTTGTATTTGAGCACTGAGGGCGGGGGATCTTCTTGGAGGCTGGTTGTGGGCACCCAGGTAAAGACCGGGGTAATCGAACCGCCACACTCCAACTCCGAAGAGGCACTGGGATAGTTGTCCTCGTTGGGGATGTAGTCCGCTAACAGTGTGCCTCTGGCCCCTTCAGTGAATGTTACGCTGCTATAACCTTTCACTATTTTTTTGCTACTCCAAGCGTGAGTGCCATTAGATCCCATCGAGCTATAAAACCGACTTTCATCGAGATGCGCTTTGCTTTTGCCATTGAGTTCGAGATCGACTTTCCACTCCCCACACTGAGCCGGTTGCGCCAGCGTTACGGTCAATAAACCCAAAATCGCAGCAGAGAGAGCGGGAGCGATCCAATTCGAACGAAATTGGCGCGCAAATTGGGAGGAACACGCTTTTGTTGAAGTAGGACACGACAAGCCCTGCCGTAATTTTTGGGAGCCAAGCCACAAACGAAAGAAAAAGAAGCGGGACATAGGAAGAAACTTGAAAATGAAACGTGAGAAAGTGGAGGTTAAGTCCGTCTGTTATCAAAGGGGAGACGGTGGATATTTCTCGCCGAAATCTACTCATCAACCGGCTCGGAAGATTCCACTTCGGGCAAACCGAAGATAACTTCTTGTTCGCGCGCGGTCACGCTTTCTTGGCCCTCCTGAATCAAAAACGCTTTCAAAGCGACCGATCCCGCCTGAGCCGCCGAGGTGAGCGTGACGATGGCGCTACCGTCAGCGCCCGTCACGGCACTGTCATCGCCCGGTCCCACGCCACCGATTTCTCCTGCGGCGCCCCCGCCTGCGAACTGTGCACTAAAGCGCACCGTAACACCCACCGCAGGTGAACCGTTCGATTGGAGCACTTTGGCGGTGAGAACGACCTGACCTTGCGCGCCGCCACCCAGTGGAACATATGTTTTGGAAGCCCGCAGCGAATGCTTATCCGATTTATGAATGGCTTTCCTCCACCAATCCCTAAAACGTGTGGTCAGCCAAAAGGGGAAGAATCATAACTACTATCATGGAAAGAGTTGACAACGCTTTGCGCCAGTGCGTTTCCTACCTGGGGCGCAAATCTGCCGCCTGTGTCCGGCTCCCACTTCTGGCTCGCAACTCGACTTCAATGATTCCATCGTCACTGGAATCTAAAACAAACTAATAAATTCTTTTAACACTCGCTCAGAACAGATAACCTTTTTGCCGACTATTGTGGTCTAATTAACGGAAGTTACATCAGTTGGTCTAAGTTGGGAAGAATTAGCATCAATATAAAAATCTTTGCCCACTATAACTTCAACGACCGTCGATCCATTTTTGACTCTAAATTCCGCTTTGCCTGAAGGAGTAGCAGGACCGAATACTATCGTTCCTGTCCAGACGGATGATTGAGAATCTTCCGAGGGAGTGATCGTTAATTGTAGGGGTTGGCCGCCGTTTGGGATCCACTCGACAACTAATGGACCAACGTTTTCACTGAATACACGCAGCGGGGTAGATTGGTCTTTGCGCAGAAACGTCATCTCAAAATTTGAACTTTTGTTGATGTAGGTTTTTTCATTTAACTTGAGAGCGGAAGGGATGACAATTTTAACATTGGGAATATCGTCAGTGTTAGGCTTAATGTCGGAGTAGGGATTTGTTTCATCACCAAGGGGATTTGCATCGAGGTTGACGTCTTCGTCACCATCCAAAACACCCCCATTATCGCTATCTGGATCCACCTCGCTCCTTATTTTATCCCCATCTAGATCTGAGCCTCCTGGAATAGGAGATTGCCCGCCTCGAAATAGCCAGCCCTCAATGTCTTTACCGTCTGGTAGCCCATCCTTATCTGTATCTGCTTTATTCTCATCCAAATCCTGTTTGACGAATGGTGAAGCATCCCAACGGTACTTTTCGTCATAGTCATTGACTCCATCCCCATCTGTATCCATCTCCACAAGCGGATCCATTTTGCGTCCAACGGCAGTAGCGGAAGGCACAATCGACGTCAGCCAAACGCTCTTAGGAAGGCCACGCTCATACCATTGCACTGCACCATTATTGTCAGTATTCAAAAAGCGAAGTAACATTTTTTTATCGACATACTTATATCCGGCGATAACCATAGCATGTCCAGTTGGAACTTCAGTCCACCGATTAGCATAATATATAGGCCGATTAGCATCTATATAGCTTTTATACTCATCATTAGTAGGCTCAACATCACAGAACTTTGAAGTTGCATTATTTAGCGCAAATGAGAGGGATTGCCCGGCGTCCATATAATTTGCCCCTGCCCCATGAGCTAACTCATGATCCGGAAATGGTCCTAAGTGAGCCTGATAAGCGCACTCGTCAAGAGTAATTGTGCCACCATAAAACTTGTTAATAGTTGCAACTGCTGTATAAACACAATAATTTCTGTCGTGGATTCCATAAGAGGGAAGGAGAAGCCTAGACTTATTCCAAGCGTCTGTCCCTTCCCTTTTACAACCATCTAAACAAAGCATAGTTGTGTCCTTACGAGCTTTTTTTGCATCTATAGGAAGTATCTTCTCTTCACCCTTAGCAACAATTATCTGACCTGTCATGTTACCATTAACGTTAACTAATTTATTTGAAATATTATAATTCTCTAATATGCCTTGTACAGTTTGTTCTCCAGCAGAAACATCAGAAATCTCATAATTGCCTTGCTCATCTGTGGTAGCTGTTTGATCAGCAACGGATAAAACGACGCCTTGGAGACCATTTTCAGACTCTTGATCTGTCACACGACCTGAGATTGAATAAGTCTGCGCCATTGACACTGTAGATGTCAAAATTGAAAAAATGGCAGCAAAATAAAGGGAGGAATTAAATTTTTTCATATTTCACAACTTATTCGGCAACCTGTTTTTTAAATCCATTGGTTAAACTACGAACTTCGCTCCAAGAACCCACCGATCCATCTGGATAAAACAAGCGAGCACGCCAATAATAAGTTTTGTTTTTAGGGATTGGCTTCTCCATAAGATAATTATCTTGATCCCCTGTGTAATCCAAGAAAACATTTTTGCACTCTTTATCTGAACAAACCTGAAACTGATATCTAAAATCCTCACCCATGCCCACTACATTCAAAGTAATTTTTCCATCTTCACCTGCCCTTTCCCCATCAAAAGGTCGTCCTAAAACAATACCCCTTTTCAATTCCATCTCACCTGGATTTACTTCTGTTGGAGAAAAGACACCCCATTTTTCTTCAACTAAACCAGGGCGATCTATAGGATTTACCAAGCCAACAGAACCGCCTTGCTTTAAACCTTTTACAAAAAAAGTATATATTTCTGGCCTTGTTCCTAACACAATCGCACCTGGCGATGCACCTAAATAAGACCACCTCCCAGAACTCATTGCGTCTGCGAGAACACGACCTGGCGAGCGGCCCCATGCGGTGTAGCCTTTAACAATTGCTGGCTCATATAAATTAATTGCTTTAGAGTAAAGAGCGATCTGACCACCTTTGTCTCCCAATATATTACCGCTAAAACCTTTTGGAGAATGAACTATTGCCTTATTTTGGTTAAAAGGGGTCGGCGCCCCTCCAGTTCCATCTAATATCAAAGTAAGGAAATTTTTGGGTGGAATAATGAGAGAATTAGCAGAGATAGTAAAATCTATTGACTGTCCATCGACTAAGCTCCACCCTGCAATATCAACAGGAGTGTCAGAAACATTGGCTATTTCCACCCATTCGCTTGCTCCGTTCAATGGATAGTACATTACCTCACTGATTATAACGTCAAATTTTTTCGCAGTAGACAATGGATTTCTTTCCAAGTTTTGAGCAACAGCCAGACAAGGATTAATTGCAATAATTAGCAAGCCATACACAGTTATATTTTTCATAGAATTTCCTTCTACTCTTCGACCACTTTGATCTTACCACCATCTTCTATCAAATGAAATTTAATAGTCGTGCTGCGCTGAATTCCATTGCTGGAGTCTCCATCTAAATCGAACTCATTTCCTACTTTATCTAACATTCCCCCGGCAGAAACTATCATCTTCAAGGAGTAATGGAACTGTTCTCCAACACGAAATTTATAATGAAGATGCATGCCCACACAGTCTCCATAAACCCCACTTAATTGTAAGGCTGAAGCAGTAAAGTTGACATTTTTTTCAGCGTCTCCATCTTGAGAAACAGTATAAGTAACATAATTGGAACCAGAAGTAGCTAAATCTAAACCGGTGACTCCGTCTGGGGCGGCTTCTTGGCTGTCGATGCATGTCACAGAAATTTCGGATGTACCTAGATTTTCAACATTGAGCTGACGGAGAGGCATCTTATCTGTAACGTAACTATATGCATCGGCATCATCATTCGGCAAGAACTCGATCTTCTGGCTCGAAGCGCCTTCGATGGGATCACCGTTGACCGCCACAACCGAAACGGTGTGCTCGCCAGGGTGATTCCACAGCTTCGTGCCGCCGATCTTCTGTATCTTTTGGCTGTCCCACGCCCACAACACTCGGTAGCGGACACCATAAAGGCCACCCGACGTGCTAAACGGCTCGGTTGTGTCTTCCCAGCCCGCGTTGCTGTTGTCGTCAACTAAGGTTATCCCCGTCTTCTTTTGCCACTTGAACTTTTCCGTTTCGCCTCCAGGGGTCAGGGGCAAAGTTACGTCGACGTGATTATCCGCGTCGGTGTGCTGATCGGCGCCCGCCTGGGAATGCTCCTCTTCTTTGAACCGGATTTTGATGTTCTGGATTTCAGGATCGAGATGCGTTTTGGAGCCGACCATGAACTCAATTCCGGTCCATACCCGGTCGACAACCGTCAGTTTGGCCGGGGGCGGCCCGTAAAAGCGAAGGTCGGGATCAAGGTCATTGAGAGCGGAAGTCTGTGAATTCTGTTTATAAAACTTAAGACGCGCTCTACCGACGACCGAAGCGAAACTGATGGAGTAAGAAACGCCACAGTAATGTTCCATTCCTGCAAATTTATTGGGCGGGGTTGAGCCAGTTCCACTGGATTTGAGTGAACAAGTCGGGCCGTGAACCACATCCGACCGTTTGGGATTCAGAACTGTGGTATGGGCCTCGCTCCGGATGGTTATGCCGTCCGCGTCCGTTTCGGTGACAGGATTCTTCATACTGAGCGAGGCGCTCTTGGAGTAGATGGGAAATTGTTGAACGCCAAGAGTTTTGGCGCCACGACTTGCCGACGCGCTGCCCATTTCCTTGTATTTGAGCACTGAGGGCGGGGGATCTTCTTGGAGGCTGGTTGTGGGCACCCAGGTAAAGACCGGGGTAATCGAACCGCCACACTCCAACTCCGAAGAGGCACTGGGATAGTTGTCCTCGTTGGGGATGTAGTCCGCTAACAGTGTGCCTCTGGCCCCTTCAGTGAATGTTACGCTGCTATAACCTTTCACTATTTTTTTGCTACTCCAAGCGTGAGTGCCATTAGATCCCATCGAGCTATAAAACCGACTTTCATCGAGATGCGCTTTGCTTTTGCCATTGAGTTCGAGATCGACTTTCCACTCCCCACACTGAGCCGGTTGCGCCAACACCAAGGTCGACGAACCCAAAATCGCACATTGGAGAGCGATAGCCATCCACCTCAAACCAGGTTGAGAGATGCGACGCGAGGAACACGCGTTGGTCAAAGCAGGATGTGAGAGGTCGTGCCGATGTTTTCGGGGGCCAAAGTGCAAATGGGAGAAGGAGGAGCGGGACATGGAAACTTGAAGATGAAACGCGGGAATGAAAGTAAAGATTAGGGACAGTTAATACGAAAGAGAGGTGGGCGAAGGAGATTTCCTTCGCCCCAAAATCTACTCATCGACTGGCTCGGAAGATTCCACTTCGGGCAGACCGAAGATCACTTCTTGCTGGCGAGCAGATGCGGTATCCTGGCCCTCTTGAATCAGAAACGCTTGCAAAGAGACTGCGCCCGCCTGAGTGCCTGAGGTGAGGGTTACGATGGCGTTACCCGCAGCGTCGGTTACGGCGCTGTCGTCGCCCGGTCCCGCGCCATCGATATCTCCTGAGCTTGCACCACCCGCGAACCGGGCCGTGAAGCGCACCGTGACGCCGACCGCAGGCGACCCATCTGCCCGGATCACTTTGGCGGTGAGGTTGACCTGGCCCGGCGCTCCGCCACCCAGTGGGACGTAGGTTTTGGAGGCTCGCAGCGAAAGACGGTAGGATTCGCCGACTTTGAGGTTGGCGGTTACGGTGTTACCACAAGCGGCCTGAATTGGCTTGAGTTCGGTTGACGCCTCGCCACATTGAATCCACACCGCTTCACCAACATGCTGGTAGCTGGCATGATCCCACAGCGGCTTGATATCTGGATTGAAAGGCCAGGGCACACTGGGGTCGAGGCGCACGGCGCGCACGCCGACGACCTGCCCGGACAGTCCCGGAATCGCCTCGCCGCTGCTCGCTTCGGGAGCATCTACCCAGGTGACGCCCTGGTCGAGGCTGTATTGCAACTTGGCGATGCGCTGCATCCCGTAGGTCGCTTTAACCGCGTCGATGGCACTTGCATCGAGAACCGAAGTCACCTCGATTAGAGCCGAACTGGAAACCGCGCCGGTGACGTTGGGATCGGGTTTCGCTTCAAGGCGAAGGTCGAGGGTTTCGCCCGGCTCGACCGCGCCCGAAGTCCACCCTGCCAGGGAAGTGAGAGCCGTCGTGATTTCGGTGCCCTCTTTAGGCGCATCGAAGTAGCGAAGCAGCCAGCCAGCACGACCAACAGGTGCTTTGAGAACGAAACTGTCAGGCGCATTGCCGTAGTTGTGGATGCGAACCTGGAAGATGGCCGTGCCTCCTACGGCTTCTGCCCACGAATAACCCACGGTCTGTCGCGCAGCGTCGGTGTTGTGAACACCAGTGCCGGTGTAAGCCTCTTCGTAATCGGGACGAATGGTCGCGTCAATCGCCGGGTCACGATGGACGATAGCTTGAACCGCATCCATCGGCTCGATTTCGTTGAAAGGGAATACCTTAATGAGCAACGTTTTGTCGGGAGCGACTCCAAGCGTATTTAAAGGCGTTACGTCAACGCGCAATGCAAGCGAGCTACTCTCCCATCCTGCGCCAGTAATCTGCTCGGTAACTTCTCGTTCGTCGGAGAAGTAGCGCACCGCCCAGTTCGCATCCCCGGCAGACGCTTTGTAACGGTAGACGCTGGGCGTGTGAAGGTGGTAACGATCAAAAATCGTCGGTTGAGAAATTCGCGGCGTTACTATAAACGTAGCGGGTTTACGGGAGTAAGTTGACTGCGATACAGCCTGACCTTGACCATCCTTGTTGAAAATGTTTGCACCGGCGCTGGAATCAGTGAGTGTGCTTTTGGTTTGAATCGTGAGGTCCAGCAACTCCCGCGTCGTGATAGCAGTGACCACGTCTCTCAGAACAGGCAAACGCATTGCGGATTCGGAATCCACAGAGATCTGGGCGCGGAAGGGCGTCTCAAAACTGGCACCTAAGCCCGGAGTGACCTCGACGCGAACCGCCTGCGTTTGATTCGGTGCCAGCTCAGGCGTGAGCCAACCATCGCCGACGATGGCCGCCGTGATGTCTTGCCCACCCTTGAGGGCATCGAAGTAATGCACGCTCCAGTTGTCGTTTCCAGCCGGGCCCGACAACCGGAAGCGGTCGGCACTGGCTCCGTCGTTCTGGGCCTGAACGTAGTAGGAAGCGGCAAATCCTGACTGCTTGAACTGCGTTATCGTTTGCTTCGCAGGAGAAGAATTATCCCCTGAAGGTAAATAAACGTAATCCCCCAAAAACTCGTAGTTGTAGATCGGGTCTTTAGCGAAGGCGATTTTGGCGTCAGGACGGTAGGCCACCAGATAATGCATCTGCATTTTTACCCTGTCCAATCCCACGCTCTCAGGATTTGTGACTGAGACTGCAATCTCCTTGTCTCCAGATCCCTTTTCATTCGAAAGCAGTTGCAAGGAGGGCACTTCGACCCGCAAGGTTATCCCTGCGCCTGCGGCCAAAACGGGAGTGGACCAACCGGACGCAGAGGTGAGTTCACCCGTGATGTCGATACCACCGGTCGCGGCGTCGAAGAAATGCGGTGTCCAGCCGGTGCCACCGCCCATTCCCTTGACAACGAGAGAGCGGGCCTCCGGCCCCTCGTTTTGAACCTGCACTTCGTAGCTCGTTGTGGTGTTGGAACTTAGGGTTCGGCTCAGGGTCTGTCCGCTGGCGGTCGCGTTATAGATACCGTCCCCGATGAAACTTCCGGTATTTCCTGCGCGGATCAGGGCATCAAAACCGGGAGAGGGATCGGTCTCCGCTGGCTCCACCGTGAAAGTAATAGTTGCCGTCCGGGAATCGAGCGCGCCGTCGCTGGCTTTATAGGTCAAAGTGTCGGTGCCGGTAAAGTCGGCATCGGGCGTGTACCTCAAACTATAATCCGTGAAGCTATTGCCCTGAAGTAGAGCGCCACTGTAAAGGGTGATGCTGCCATGCTGAGGTGGAGTGAGAAGGGTGAAAACGAGATCATCGTAATCCGGATCGTCGGCATCCACATAGAAGCCGGTTGCCTGGTTTTGGGTAGTCGAGAACTCGCCGTCCAGGGCCACCGGGGGATCATTGACGTTTTGAACTTCCACCGTAGCGGCAGTGATGTCCGAGGTGTGTGTTCCATCTGAAACCTGAAAGTTGAAAGTGCCGCGACGGGCTGCCAGCGGGGTGTACGTAAAGGAGCCGTTGGGACGGACTTCCACGGTGTGGAACCGGGACTCATAGGCGTCTCCTGGCACCAAACTAAAGGTCAGCGGATCGCCGTCAGGATCGGTCGCGTGCAGCTGGCCAGTCAGCACCTGGTGTTCCAAAACACGGAACGTCTCCGCCTGCGCCATGGGAGCGGAGTTGGTTGGGGTGACAGGCGAGACGGTGAGTGAGACGGTCGCCAGAGTCGAGTCGGAGGCTCCATCATTCACTTTAAACGTGAACGAGTCACCTCCACTGTAACCTGTGGCGGAGGTATAGGTTAGGGCCGGAGCGGCGCCGGACAGAACGCCGTGCTGCGGCTCGGTAACAATGGCGTAAGTCAAGGTATCACCATCTACATCGCTTGCCGTGAGTGGAGTCTCGACCGCTACGTTCTGCGGAGTGGTGAAAGTTGCATCCTGGGTCGTGGGCAAGTCGTTGACGGAAATGATGGTGATTGACACCGTGGCAGCAGATGAATCAACCTCTCCGTCGTTAGCTTTGAAAGAAAAGCTGTCCGCACCGTTGTAATTGGCGCCGGGCGTATAGGTAAACCCACCACTTGGGGTCAGGGTAACTGCTCCGTGCTGGGGCTGCGACGCGACCCCGTAGGTCAGTGCGTCTCCATCGGCGTCAGTTGCAGTGACGGTCCCGGTTGCAGAGGTGTCCTCGTTCATGTTCAGAGAAGCGACCTGTGCAACGGGAGCCGAGTTCGCGGGATTATTAGACGAGACGGTAAGTGAGACGGTTGCCGCAGTCGAATCGGCACTTCCATCATTCACCTTGAAGGCGAATGAGTCGGTGCCACTGTAACCCGTGGTCGGGGTGTAAGTAAAAGCCGGAGCAGTGCCAGACAGGGCGCCGTGTTGTGGCCCGGTTACAATGACGTAAGCCAAGGTGTTATTGTCTACGTCGCCCGCGACCAAGGGCGTTCCCACAGCCACGTTTTGGGTCGTGGTGAAAGTTGCGTCTTGGGCGGTAGGCAAGTCGTTTACAGCGGTCACCGTGATTGAAATCAAGGCCGGGGCTGAATCGAGCGTGCCATCGTTGGCTTTAAACGAGAAGCTGTCCGATCCATTGAAGTTGGCGGTAGGTGTATAAGTGAAGGCGCCGTTTGGAGCGAGGGTCAGAGAACCATGCGTCGGTTGCGCAGTGACCGAGAAGGTCAAAGTGTCCCCTTCAGCATCGGTTGCAGTGACGGTTCCGGTCGCCGTCACATCCTCGTTGGTAGAGACCGTAATTGCTTGGGCTACCGGCGCGGAGTTGACTGGAGGGGTAGGGGCAGCGTTTACCGTGATGGCGACGCTTGCAACTGCTGACACGGTATCGCCGCTCTTGGCCTGATAGGTGAAGCTGTCGCCGCCGTGGTATCCGGCTGCGGGCGTGTAAACGAACGCTCCACTGCTCTGCAAAGTCAAGGTGCCATGAAGAGGATTGGTAGCGCCGATAGCCGTTAAAGCCCCTCCATCGGACGCTGAATCATTATCCAAAACACCTGGAGCAGTGACGGTCAAACTTTGGCCTTCTACCACGCTATAAGAATCGTTCTGTGCAGTGACCGTCACGCCTGAAGGGTCTCCTGAGGCTACAAGTTGTACGTTGTCTACAAAGAGGGTGCGATCTCCACCGGCACTATCGAGTCCCTCCAGACAGACTTCGTGATCGCCACCAGTCACCACAAACGGAGGTGTGCTGACTTCCTGCCAATCATTGGGAGCGTTGGTCTGGGTGAACTGGCCAACAACCTGCCCGTCGATCTTGACGGCCATGTCGTCGCTCAAACCCCCGCGCGCGGCGGTAAAAAAGCGCAGCATATACGTGCCTGACGGCATCGTTACGGTTTGCTTAAGCGCGCCCATCCGTTTGATTACTGCCACTTGCACCCCTTCGGGCGCGGTGCCGTTGTTGAATTCGCTACCGTTGCTGGCGAGGAAGGCGTCCCATTCGCAGACCCAGGGCGGAGCTATCCCGCGCTCGTAGGAATGATATTGCCCAGCGCTCAGGTGAGCCACTTCGAATCCGCCATTGCGGATCAAGTTGGCAACGGTGGTAATGCCAGCACCCGCGCCGGGGGTATTGCCGCCCCAACCGTTGGCGACGAAACGGAACAGGTAGGCAGTCTCGGGAAAAAGCCCGGTAATTGAAACTGCGGAACCCGGCGTTACTTGTATCGGAACATCCACATATTCCGTATCAGAGGCCGACGACAGCCTCCTTTGTAGGGTCAGGGACTGGGCGCGAAGCGGCAGGGCTGGAGCGATCACTTTCAGGGCGGTTTGCTCGACATTCTGGAACGTGGGAGCATCCGGCGAGGCGGGAGGCGCCTCTTGAGGTGTAGCTGGCACGGCCTCACCAGGCGTCGATCCGCCAGGCCCCACGGCAAGGCACCGATACCAGTAGGTCACTGCGGGGCTCACCGGCGTGTCCGTGAAGTTGGCAAGGCCCGCTTGATTTGTTGCGATGGTTTGCCAGTCCAAATCTTCCGGGGCCGCAGCGACCACGGCATATTTGCCTGCCAGATAGCGTTCGACATTGCGCCGCGCGTCGTTGGAAAGAGCCTGGTTGTAAACCAGGATTTCGGCGATGTCGGCGTTTGGAAACTCTCCCCAGCCGTCGCCGTAGGAGCCAATTCTTAGCGAATTCGCTGGCAAAACCGAATTGTTGGTATTGCGCTGGGCGATGAGGCTCCCATTGCGGTAAGTGCGCATTCCATTGGGGGTGTCGGCCTTCCAAACTGCCGTGCCGATGTTGGCCTCTCCCACCACGAAACCGGTGTTGATGCCGTCCCCCGTGCCCCCATCATTGGAGTTGATGAACCTTTGCGGTCCTCCGTACGACCACGGGTAAATCACATAGCCGTCGCCTTGGAAGCGGAGCATTGACTGGTATTGGCTCCCCTTAGCAACGACAAAGAACGTCAGACCCGAACCGCCGGGACCAATCAAGTTGCTGGCGAAATATTGTCCGTTGCCGTTGAAACGCAGGGCTGGACGTCCACTAAAAGCCGAAGCGACAAACGTCGGACGCCGCGCGATTTCGCCTTGGGTTGCGTTGTGTCCGCCACGGCTGGAGTCGGGCCAAATCGCGACCGGATCGCCCTCGGCAACGCCCCGCACGGCATCGGCTTTGAGCCAGAGGTTGAGTCCACTGGAGGGTGGCAACATAGGAGCGGGCTGAGTGGCCCGTTGCAACGAGTAGCTGGTGGCGTACTGCGATAAAGCAGACAGCTTGAGTTCAACCGCAGGTACTTGGGCATTGAGTACCGAGGGTGCGGGCGGAGCATCAGGGGCTCCATCGGCAGCAGTGATTTCGGGAAGAGTCGTTGCCGAAGCGATCGCGCCCGGCGTCGTGCCGCCCTGCCCGCTGGCCACACACCGGTAGAAATAGCGCGTGTTTGGATCGCGGTCAGAGTCTTGGGTCGCGGCCCCACCGACAAGGTTGGATGCCAGCGTAGTCCAGTTCAAACCGCTCGGAGCCTCTCCCAGGCTGTATTTGGCACGAAGGTAATTTTCGGCGCTTTGGCGATCGGCAGTCGAGAGAACAGTGTTGTAGAGTAGCACTTCGGCATAGTCGCCGTTCCAGGAGCGCTCTGGAATCTCCGCCTGAGCAGAAAGGGAGTCGAGACTTACAGGCCCACTGGTCACCAAAGACAACAAGCCAAAGGTCGTGGGTTTGTTGAATTCTAGAGGCCGCACGCTTTGACCGTTCCAGTAGGCTTGCCCTTCGCGGACTTCGGGCCTGGTGTATTCAGGATGGAAAAGTTTGGTCTCATAGCCGCTATGAAACTGGTTGAGGGGCGAACCCAAAATCGGAGCCCAGCTTTGGCTACCGGTCGTATGGCGCACCACAACGAGCGCGGTTCGAATTCCCTGTTGAGTGGGAAACCGCAGGATCTGACCGTTGCCATTGAGATGGACAAAGGGACGCCCGTTAAGAGCACTTTTGATCCATTGAGGTCGAAGCACCACATCATTCTGCGTCGCATTGTTGCCCTTTCCACTGCTGTCGTTCCACATCGACAGTGCCGCACCGGAAGTCAGTCCTCGCACGGCATCGGCTTTGAGCCAGACCTGAAGTCCTGAGGTGGGCGGGGCGGTCGGCGCGGCTTCCTGAGCTACGGCCCGTTGCAAGGATAGAGAAGTCGCCCGCTCCGGCAGTGCAGGCATTTGCAGATCGATGGAGTTCGGGCCAATCTGGGTCACAACGGGTGCGGCAGGAGGCGCGGGAGGGTCAAACTGGACCGTAGTCACGCTGTCAGGGAGACCCGGGGTAACGCCACCGCTACCGACCGCGACAAAACGGAAAGCATAATTGGTCTGTGCACTCAAACCGCGCGCGACGGTAGTAGCCTGTGCTGCAATGCCCGATGCGACTTCGGTGTAGGCCGCATCCGGCTCGCCAGCTCCTTTCTTTTCCAGGCGGAGTGAGACAGCGCGCTCTGGCAGTGCGGGTGCGGCGACATTCACATATGTCGCTGCAATGGGATTAAAAGTCGGTTGTTCAGGAGCCAGGGGCGCCGGAGGCTGGGTTTGGGTTCCAGCAACAGCGCCGGGGGTGGTGCCGTAAGGGCCTACGGCCAGGCAACGATAAAAATATTGAGATTCGGATGTGAGACCGCTATCTGGGTATACGGAGTCTTCCGATAAATCGGTAGCTACAGTCGTCCAATTCAGGTCACTGGGAGGAGCTGACGCGATCTCGTATTTACGTTGGAGGTAGGTATTTACCTGCTGCCGCTGCGTTTCGGTTAAAGCCGTGTTATAAATCAGGATCTCAGCGATGTCACCCTGGAAAAGAGGGTCGTTCCAGTTGCTTTTTCCTATGTAATTGATGGTGCGCTCGACGTCCGAGGGCACAAATGCGCTACCCGCTCCGGTTTCACTTCCATTTCTAAAAGTCCGGACCGAACTCGAAGTCTGCGGGATTCCTCCTTGCTGCACTACGCTCAGAATTTGAGGAGTTCCACTGGTTATCCCGTTATCCGATGACAAACCGCTATAGTTCTGTCCGTTGAATACCAAGTAAGCCAAAAGCGGCGAATTTCCGCGAGGCGCGAACAAGATGTTGTTGTTGCCCGCTCCGTTTCCGAAGTCAAAGAAGCGCGAAAACGGATTGACTCGGGGCGTGGTGACGACGAAAGCCGACAAGCCACTATTGAAACTGCACAAACCTGAAGGCAGTTGTAAGAAGTCGTCAGCGCCATCAAAGCGAACCACCGGCTTGCCTGAGAGGACACTGGAGATCAACTGAGGGCGCGAGCCAGTAACTATTTGAGTAGCGCTGTAGCCCTGACCGCTGGCATCAGGCCAAACCGCGAGAGGCTCACCGTTGGAGAGCCCGCCCAAAGCGTCTGCTTTGAGCCAAACAGCCATTCCTGGAAGCAGAGGCGATACCAAAGGCCGAGTGTCTTTGGCTCGTTGCAAAGTGAGCGTTGTCGTCTGAGCGGGGAGCGGCGGTAGATGAACCCGGAGCGAAGTCGACGAGACGTCCGAGAAAGAAGGCGCATCCGGAGCGTCGGGTGGAGCGGGCAATGTCGAAATCGCAGCGGTTTCTCCTACGGCGGTGCCACCAGCGTTGCTGGAAACGTAACGAAAGGTATAAGCAGTGCCGCCCAGCAAACCTGAAACGACGGTGAAGCCGCCGCCATTCACTCCATCTGCATAACTCTCAAACGACGAATCGTTTTGTGAAGAGAGTTTCTTCTGCAGAGTGAGAGAAAGTCCCCGTGCCGGAAGAGCAGGCGCCTGAACCCGAACGCTTCTCTGGCCGATTTGGTCGAATCTCGGACTTTCGGGAGCAGCAGGTGCGAGCGGTAGCGTTGTTGCACCGTTGGCTTTACCGGCGGTCGTGCCTCCCTCTCCCGCCGCGACACAGCGATAAAAGTAGCGGGTGTCGGGACTCAGGTTGTCATCCTCAAAGCTCTCGCCGCCGGTTTTGCCTGTGGCGATGGTGGTCCAGGTCAAGCCAGACGGGGCCGCGCCCAGGTCATACTTGGCCATCAGGTAAGTTTCGGCGCTTTGGCGGTCAGCCGGGGAGAGAACGGTTTTGTAAAGCAGCACTTCGGCATAATCGCCGCTCCACGAGCGTCCGCCCCACCCGATTTGCGCCGACAGCGAATCGACGCGGACCGGCCCCGCCGTTACCAGGGAAATGAGACTAAATGAGGTCGGTTTCGTCAGCGCGAGCGGCGAGATCGGCTCGCCATTTAGAAACGATTGCCCCTCTTTGACCTGGGACGAGGTATATTCCCACCAAAAGAGACGATTATCGGGACCGCCGTGCCACGCGGTGTTGGAAGATCCCAGGAGCGGAGCCCAGTCCTGGCTGCCGGTAGCGTGTTTGGCTACCACGAAGGCCGTCCGAATATCATCGTGAGGTGGCAGTTGCCAGTAATCGTCGATGCCGTCCAGATGCATAACGGGGCGGCCATTGAGACCGCCCGAAATCCACCGGGAGCGAAGAGCGGGATCGCTTTGTGTTGCGAAATCGCCGTGTCCGCTGCTATCGCCCCAACGGGACGGTTGGCCCCCGCTAGCGATGCCACTCACGGAATCAGCCCTGAGCCACAACTGCAGCCCGTTGTCCGGCGCCATCGGTGGCGCAGCGGGCACGAGAGCAGCAGCTCTTTGCAAGGAAAGCGTCGTAGCGCGAGCAGGAAGCGGAGGAATTCGGAGATTGACGCCGGTCGCAGTGAAATTCTCGACTGTAGGAGCTGCTGGGGCCGCTGGCGGATCGAGTTGGGATGTCGTCAGCATCAACTCGCCACCAATTGTGCGGCCTCCCTCGCCTACGGCTACGCAGCGGAAAGCATAGCTCGTTTGTGCCGTTAAGCTGTTAACGACGGACCTCCTCTCGAAAACTGAAACAACCGTCGTATAAGACGAGTCCGGGGCACCTGCGGCCTTTTGCTGCAACTCGAGATGAGTAGCGCCCGTCGGCACAGCGGGCGGAGTCAAAACGGCTTGAGTGGCTGCGACAGCCTCGCTTTGCGGCGCCTCAGGAACCGCCGGGGCATCCGGCAGGGTGGTCAGTTCAGCGCTTGGCCCCGTCAACTCCTGGGATCCGCCCTCGGCGATGCAGCGATACCAATAGGTGGTGGTGGGGTTAACGGCGTCGTCGGAATAGACCGCTTCGCCAGCCAGACCGCTGGCGAGGTCGGTCCAGGTCAGATCGCTGGGAGCGATCCCCAGACCATATTTGCGTTGCAGATAAGACTCGACGCTTTGACGATTTGCATCCGAAAGTGCCGTGTTGTAGAGGATGATCTCCGCGATGTCGCCCTGAAATGGTGCGTCGGACCAGTTGCTCTTTGCGATGTAATTGGAAGTTCTCGTTACGTCGAGTGGGACGAAGGTGGGTTCGTTGCCCATCTGCGTTCCGTTGTTGAAGATTTTGGCACTGGTCAATGTGCCGGGGACACCCCCTTGATGCACCACCTCAATCAACTGCAACCCTCCGGTGAGGACATCGGAAGGATAAAGACCCGACCATCTTCTGCCATTGAAGCTGACATAAGCCAAAGCACTGCTACTTCCGGCGCGGGCCAAAAGGATGTTATCGCTATCAGGCCCGTTACCAAAATCGAGGAAGCGTGCTCCATTGGCCGGGCTTTGTGGTTTAGCCACTACGAACGCGCTCAAACCACCGCGAAAATTCCACCGGTTGGATGGCAGCGCCAAATAATCGTCGATGCCATCGAAATGCACGGCAGGGCGACCCGCTACGAAACTGTTCACTAGAGTCGGACGCCATGCCGGGTTGTTCTGGGAGGCGTGAAAACCACCTCCGGCTACGTCGGGCCACTGCGCGACCGGCGCCCCATCGCTAAGACCTGAAAGCGCATCGGCTTTGAACCAGGCCAGACGACCTGTCGCAGGTGGCACGGCCAGGCTGCTATTGCGCGTAGCCCTTTGCAACTTAAAACTGCTGGCTCCTGCGGGCAAAGCCGGTAAGCGAAGCTGAACGCTCCGCGAAGTTACGCTTTCGATCAGAACTTTGCCGACCGTTGAAGGAACCTGGGCATACGCGGCATAAAGCCCCAGCAGGCTGACCCCTACTGCGGTAGCCAGAAACGCACAGCGATAAGTCAAAGATGGAACTCTTCTACTGAATCGAGACGATGTTCCGGCCCCATTTTCCGCACCTATTCGACGAAACATCAGAAATTTATTCTGGACGAGTGCCTTGAAGCCTATCTGCACTTGGGGAAAACCGACGTGAAGCATCAGAAAAATAGCGGCGAGAAAATTCAAGCCGAGCCAGGGGGAAGTCCAGAGATGCATTGGTAGCCAGATAAAAAACTACAGGTTGAAAACGGCGTTGCGACAAGCAAAAACCGCAGCCTACGCATTAGCTCGGATTCACGATGGAATTAGAAGAGCGCCGGGTAGATAACCAGGGATGCACACTGGCAATGCGGATGTCAGAAATCCACCTCCACTTCTCAAAAAAGAAATGAAGATTGATACACACTCTAACTGAGCCACTCAGAATTGTAAAGACCTGTAAAGGTTGATCTCCAATTTTACTGAGAAATCGGCTTTGGCACGGATTTTGGATGGTGGCCGCCCCTCTTTTTGCCATTCTTGCGATCCGGCTCCAGCCTACCCGTTGACGCTATCGATCAATCTTTCCGGTTCTGCAACTGGCTCTGCAATCTACCTTTGCGACCGCTTTCCCTGCACTGTCTTCCGGCACATTCAAAGGATGAAGTTGCGTTATGTCAAGCTACAACCCTTTCTCCAATGTTGACCGTGACGTCCATCTGCGAGTGCGATGCCCCGAAGCGGCAGGCTTTCTGCGAATTTTGAAGAAAATGTGCTCGGTAGCGGAAGCAGTCAGGCAGAGTTGCCCTCCTTGATCCGTGGGTTGTGCTAAGGATGATTTCCTTCCCTTTGGTCCTGTTTTCTGCCGTGTTTAAGTCATCAGTTCGCCTCATCATAATGAAGTTGTTCCTTGTTTGAGGACGGGAGCCAAATTTTTTGCTACTGTAAATACGCAAGTAGAATCTCAATGAACGACGCTTATCTTTCGGTCAGCCAGGTGGCACAACTCAAGGACGTCTCTCGTAACGCGGTGTATAAAGCTGTTCGAGAAGGACGGCTGGTTTCGATGCAAATCGTTGGCATCGCAATTCGACGCGTGGACGCTGAATCCTGGACCCCTAAAAGCCGTACTGGTCGCCGCACCGGAAAACCTGCCACGCAAGAAACTAAAACCAAAATATCCGAAGCTCAAAAAGCGCGCTGGCAAAAGCGTAAGCAGGGAACAAATTAACTTCCTTTTATAACTCACCTTACGCAGCGGGATGTGGTAGGGCATTTTTGAGAGATTGAAGTTGAGTGAGGGCCGCGAGAGATGCGGCGTGGTAGAGCTTGGCCTTGAGCGCGAAGTGA
>JAABUN010002202.1_pt1 | contig 36121 bp, 37 predicted proteins | sample 5559311 | NCBI WGS metagenome assembly JAABUN01 (sample SAMN10711877, study PRJNA513370) | rock metagenome | isolation source: Antarctica rocks | place: Antarctica: Victoria Land, Siegfried Peak sud | reverse complement strand
TGCCGCGCACGCCGTTCTCCGTTCACAGGTTCCAGGTCTTCAGACAACCCAGAACCTATGCGAGGACGGCGTGTTGCCCATTCAGCCGGTCACCCAGCACCCACGGAGATGACCGGAGAGCCGGAAAGTGCCGGGGGGGGGGGCGGCCGGGAGAGTGCGGGGCGGGGGTCAGTCGATCAGGTCGAGGGCGATGTCCAGGATCGGGCTGGAGTGGGTCAGCCCACCCACCGAGAGGAAGTCGACCCCCGTCTGCGCGTACTCCCGAGCCACCTCGAGCGTCAGCCCGCCCGTGGCCTCGATCTCCACCAGGTCGGGCGTCGCGGCGCGGGCGGTTTTGACGGCGAGAGCGAGTAGGTCGGGAGACATGTTGTCGCACAGCAGGAACCGGGCCCCCGCGTGCACGGCCTCCACCGCCTCGTCCACGGTCGTCACCTCGACCTGGACAGGCACGTCGGGGAACATCCGGCCCACTGCGTCAAAGGCCGCCGAGATCGACCCCGCCGCCAGCTTGTGGTTGTCCTTGACCATGGCCACGTCGTACAGGCCCATGCGCTTGTTCGTCCCGCCGCCGGCCCGGACGGCGTACTTCTCCATCGCCCGCAGCCCCGGCGTGGTCTTGCGCGTGTCGAGGACCCAGGCGCCGGTGCCCTCGAGCGCGTCCACCCAGCGACGGGTGTGGGTGGCAACACCTGAGGCCCGGCAGACCAGGTTGAGGATCGTGCGCTCGGCCATCAGCAGCGCCTGGGCCGAGCCGTACATCACCGCGATGACGTCGCCGCGCTCCACCTGCGAGCCGTCCTGGACGCGGACGTCGATCGAGGGCGCGAGGTGGCCGATCCGGCGGGCCGCCTCGGCCAGCACCACCGGCGCGAGCGGGAGCCCCGCGACGACACCGTCGCCGCGAGCAACGAGGTGCACCGTGCGCCGGGATTCCGGCGGAATGATCGCCTGGGTGGTGACGTCGCGGCCCGGGTTGCCACCAAGGTCCTCGGACAGCACGTAGCTGATCATCGCGTCTGCCCACTCCGGGCTCAGCCCCGCCGCCTCGAGCTGCTCGAAGGTGCCGTCCTGCCATCCCGGGCCTTGGTCGAGCAGCTGTCCGACCGTCTCGGCCGGTGACCTTGAATGACGACCCATGGGTGGCAGTGTGCCAGTCAGGCGCGTCCCTGTGGTCAGAGTGAGCGCAAGTGTGTCGCAACGCTTCCGTCAGGGTTCACCCACGCGGCTGTGCGCCCGCACCAGCGGCGGTCGTCTCGCTGTGGGAAGTCCTGCCGGTAGTGCCCGCCCCTGGTCTCGGTCCGAAGCGCCGCGGCCAGCGTCAGCACCGAGGCCACCTGGTGCAGGTTGGTCGTCTCCCACTCGGCTGTCGAGGCGGTCACGTCGGCCGCCGCGTCCGCGGTGCTCCGGCTGTCGGACCGCCTCGCGATGCTCATCAGCTGGGCCGCGGCCGCCGCCAGACCCTCGGCGGACCGGATGACCCCAGGACCGGCGCTGGCCGCCTTCTGCACCCGCACCCGCGCAGACGCCCTGACCAGTCCTGCGGGGCCCGGACGCTCCTGCGGCTCGGTGGCCCGGAGGTCGCCACCGACCACCCGCCCGGTGATGTCGTCGGCGATGCGGTGCGCGAAGACCAGCCCCTCGAGCAGCGAGTTGGACGCCAGCCGATTGGCACCGTGCACGCCCGTGCAAGAGGTTTCGCCCACCGCGTACAGCCCAGGGAGCGAGGACCGCCCGCGCAGGTCCACGCGCACCCCGCCCGAGTGGTAGTGCTGGGCCGGCGCCACCGGCACCAGGTCCTCGGCCAGGTCGTAGCCGTGCTCGGCCAGGGCCGTGGTGATGGTGGGGAAGCGCTCGTGCAGGAAGGCCCGGCCCAGGTGCCGGGCGTCCAGGAACACGTGGTCCGACCCGGTGAGCGCGCTCTGCCGGACGACGGCCTTGGCCACCACGTCGCGCGGGGCCAGCTCCGCCTGCTCGTGCTGGCCGAGCATGAACCTGGCACCGTCCACGTCGACCAGGTGCGCACCCTCCCCCCGGACCGCCTCCGAGATGAGGGTCTGTTGGCCGCGGGCCCCTGCGCCCAGCCACAGCACCGTGGGGTGGAACTGCACGAATTCCAGGTCGGCCAGCTCGGCCCCGGCGCGCAGGGCGGCGGCGGACCCGTCGCCGGTGGCCTCCTTGGGGTTGGTCGTGGAGGAGAACACCTGCCCGATGCCGCCGGTCGCCAGCACCACCGCCTTACCGAGGGCCGCGCCGACGCCGTCCCGGGTCCCTTCCCCGATCACGTGCAGGCTCACACCGCAGGCAGCGCCGGGACGGCCGTCGGCGTCGCTGGGGCCGGTGAGCAGGTCCAGCACCAGCGCGTGCTCGATCACCTCGATACCCGGGTCCTCCCGCACGGCCTCCAGGGCCGCCACCAGCGCCCGGGAGATCTCCGCACCGGTCGCGTCCCCGCCGGCGTGGACGATCCGGTCCGCGTGGTGGCCGCCCTCGCGGGTGAGCAGCATCGCCCCGTCTGCTCCGAGGTCGAAGTTCGCGCCCAGCGCGATGAGGTCGCGGATGCGGTCCGGCCCCTCAGTGACCAGCGCCCGCACGGCCTCGACGTCGCACAGCCCCGCGCCGGCCACGAGGGTGTCCTGCAGGTGGGCCTGCGGGGAGTCGGTGTCGGCCAGCGCGGCGGCCACCCCGCCCTGCGCCCACAGAGTGGACCCGCTGGACAGCACGGTCTTGGTCACCAGCAACACCCGCGGCACCCGGCGGCGCAGCCGCAGCGCGGCGGTCAGCCCCGCGATCCCGGAGCCGACCACGATGACGTCCGCCTCCGCGAACCACCCCGGGGGCGGCGCGCCGAGCCGGCGGGCCAGACGCAGCGTGCTCATCGCGCACCCGCGGACATCAGCGCGTAGCCCGGTGCGTGGCCCGCGTCGCCCGAGTCGGCCTCCACGATGAGGGAACCGACGTAGTGCAGGTCGGCCTGGGTGACGGTGGCGCAGTGGATGTCGCCGTGCAGCATGGTGCGAATCATCGGCTGGCTCCGAGCACGAGGGGGACGTTGTCGATCAGCCGGGTGGACCCCACGCGTGCGGCGACGGCCAGCAGCGCCTGGCCCGAGTACCACTCGGGCACGTCGTCCAGAGTCTTGGGGTGGACCAGGGCCAGGTAGTCCACCCGACACAGCGGCTCGGACACCAGTACGTCGCGGGCGGCCCGGCGTACGGCGCTAGCCCCCTCACCGGCAGCCGCGGCGCCGGCCCTCAACGAGCGCACCAGGGTCAGGGCCACCTCGCGGTCGAAGGCGGTGAGGTAGGTGTTGCGGCTGCTCATGGCCAGGCCGTCGGGATCACGGACCGTCGGCACGGCCACCACCTCGGTGCGGAAGTCGAGGTCACGCGCCATCCGCTGGATCAGCAGCAGCTGCTGGGCGTCCTTCTGCCCGAAGTAGGCCAGGTCCGGTCGGGTCAGGTGCAGGAGCTTGGCCACCACCGTCAGCACGCCGTCGAAGTGGCCGGCACGGGAGGCGCCCTCCAGGACCGCGCCGAGGCTGCCGGCGCTCACCAGCACCCCCGGGTCGCCGTCGGGGTAGACGACGTCCGGCGCGGGTGCGAACACCAGGTCGACGCCCTCGTGGCCGAGCAGTTCCAGGTCGCTGTCGATGGTGCGGGGGTACTTGGCCAGGTCCTCGCGCGGGCCGAACTGCAGCGGGTTCAGGAAGATGGTGACGATCACTGACTCGGCGCGCTCGCGTGCCTCGCGCACCAGCGTGGCGTGCCCCTCGTGCAGCGCTCCCATGGTCATCACCACCGCGACCGGGTTCGTCAGGCCCCGCCGCGCGGCGTCCAGCTCCGCGCGGGTGCGGACCAGGGTCGGCTGGTCCGTCGCGATGGCGGTGTCGGTTCCGGTCACGAGAGTCCACGCTAGCGCCTGTCCCCCAGCGCACTTGGTCCGTGTCCTGTCCTCTCCAGGCCTCCGGAGGCCGCAGGACCCGGACCAAGTGCGCGGAGGAGGGTGGGGACGACGACGGTGCAGGCGGAGCTTGGTCGGGAGTGGAGGGCGGGGAACTGGTCAGTCGGCCAGCGCGTCGAGCAGCGCCTGGGCGGCAACCGCATCCAGGCCCCCTGCGGCGATGGCCCGCTCTGCGGTGGCCCGCGCCATCGCCCGGTAGGCGGTCAGCACGTCAGCCGGTCCGCCGTTCGACTCCACCTGCGCGAGCACGGCCAGGTGCGCAGCCACGGTTCCGGCGTCGCCGCGCGCCACTGGACCGGTCAGCGCCTGGTCCCCACGGCGCAGGGCGTTGTCGAGCGAGGCGTGCAGCAGCGGGCCCAGCACCCGGCCGGGCTCCTCCACCCCGGTCTGGGAGAGCAGGTCCCGCGCCTGGGCGACCAGCGTGACCAAGTGGTTCGAGCCGTGCGCGAGGGCCGCGTGGTACAGGGTGCGGTCCTGCTCGGCCACGACCACCGGCTCCGCGCCCATCTCCACGACCAGCGCCTGCGCCACCGGCAGCACCGGGCCAGGCGCCGTCACCCCGAAGCAGCAGTCGGCGAGCCGGGATAGGTCCAGGCTGGTGCCGGAGAAGGTCATGGCTGGGTGCAGCGCGAGCGGGATCGCTCCCTGCCGCAGGGCGGGTTCCAGCACCGCGGTGCCGTGACGGCCGCTGGTGTGGGCGACCAGTTGGCCCGGGCGCCACCCGTGCGTGGCCGCTACACCCACGACCAGGTCGGCCAGTACGTCGTCCGGGACGGCGACGAGCACCAGCTCGGACCGCTCCACGACGTCGGCCACGTCCAGCACCGGCACTCCGGGGAGCATGACGTCGACGCGCTCCCGTGAGGCCGCTGAGACAGCCGTGGCCCCTACCACCGCGTGGCCCGCCTGACGCAGGGCGCTGGCCAGCACCGCTCCCACCCGGCCCGCGCCGATGACGCCGACTCCGAGGCGACCAGGCTTGTTGCCCGGCGGTCTGTCCGTGGGGCCGAGGTCGCTCACTCGCGCCACCCTATGCGCCGACCGGCGGGGACACCGCGCCGGCGACAGCACCCGGTCGCCGCCTGCGTGCAACCGCCGGAGCCGTCTCGATTCCCGGAGCCGTCTAGATTCCCGGAGCCGTCTAGATTCCCGGAGCCGTCTAGATTCAGGGGATGGGACGCCACGCACGGATCGCGCAGCTGGCGCGGCTCGAGGAGCCCGGCCTGCAGGCGGTCGACCTCGGCTGCGGGGTGGGGCGCACCGTGCGCCAGCTGCTCGCATACGAGCCCGCCGTGGTGCACGCGCTGGACCAGGCGTCGAACCTGGACGACGACCTGCTGCACGACGCCCGGGTCGTCAGCCGGATCGTCGACTTGGACGGCGGCCTGCCCCTGCCGGAAGCCAGCGTGGACCGGGTCACGAGCCTCAACACGGTCGAGCACCTGGCTGATCCCGTGGCCCACCTGGGCGAGGTGCACCGGGTGCTGCGCCCCGGTGGGTTGCTCGTCCTGGCCCACAGCGACTGGGACACCGCTCTGTTCACCAGCACGGACGACACGCTCACGCGCCTGCTGGTGGACCAGTTCGTCGCCGTGGTGCCGACCTGGGCGGACCGCGCCGACGGGTTCATGGGGCGCAAGCTGCCCGCCTTGGCCGACGCCAGCGGCAGCCGCGGCGCCCCGTTCGAGCTGCTGCGCCTGGACTCCTGGGCCGACCCGCACCGTCGCTTCGACGACGGGTCGGTGGCCTACAAGGTGGCCGTCGGCATGCTCGCGGCGGCGGCGGACGACCCGGAGCTGGCGGAGCGCTCGACCGGCTGGTTCGACGGGCTGCACCGGCTGGCCGAGGACGACCAGTTCCTGTTCACGGTCACCGACGTGGCCGTGGTGCTGCGTCGGCTGTGAGTGCGGAGCCGTCCGGCAGCGGTGCCGGGCTGCCGCAGCCGTGGGAAGACGCCTGGCGTGAGTCGCTGTACGGGCCGGGGGGCTTCTACCTGCGGCCCGAGGGACCTGCTGGCCACTTCAGTACGGCCGCGCACACGTCGCAGGGAGGACTGCTGGCTGCAGCGCTGGTGCGTCTCGCGCACGAGGCCGGGTGCGTGCGGGTGGTCGACGTAGGGGCCGGACGCGGGGAGCTGCTCACGGCGATGGCCGACTGCCCCGAGGCAGGTGCTCTCCAGCTCCAGGCGGTGGAGGTCGGGCCGCGCCCTGAGGGCCTGCCCCGGCGTCTCAGCTGGTCCCGCACGGTCCCACCATCGGAGCTGGCGACCCTGCTGGTCGGCTGGGAGCTGCTGGACGTGGTGCCCTGCCCGGTGCTCCAGGCGGACGCGCAGGGCGCTCTGCGCACCGTGCACGTGGGGCCGGACGGCGAGGTTCTGGGCGGCGACCCGGAGGGCCGGGACCTCACCTGGTGCCGCGAGTGGTGGCCCGGTCCCTACCAGCCGGGCCAGCGTGTTGAGGCCGGTCGCACGCGAGACGAGCTGTGGGTGACGACCCTGCAGGCACTGACCGGCCGCTGGCTGGCGATCGCGGTCGACTACCAGCACGTCGTGGGCACACGACCGGAACAGGGGTCCCTCACCGGGTTCAGGAGTGGCCGCCGCACCGAGCCGGTCCCCGACTGCGAGCACGACCTGACGGCGCACGTGGCGCTGGACGCGGTGGCCGCCGCCGTTCGGGCGTCGTTGCCCGCGACGACGAGCGTTCTGACCAAGCAGGAGCAGGCACTGCGCGCCCTCGGCCTGAGCACCCGTCGCCCGGCTGTGCAGGCGGCCCGGACCGAGCCGATGGAGTACCTGCGCGCGCTCTCCGCCGCCGGAGAGTCCGCCGCCCTGCTCGACCCCTCGGGCCTCGGCGGTTTCGGGTGGCTGCTGACGGCCTGCGGGCTTGAGGCGACCGAGGCGCTGCGGCGGATCGTGGAGCCGGCAGACCCTTCCACGTGACCGCGTCCGGTCGTCGCCCTCGTGTCAGTCGCCACTCACCGGCGCGGGGGCGCTCACGGGCGCGTGGGCACCGCCGTCACAGAGCCGGGCGGAGCTCCTGCGTGCAGCACTTCACGCTGCCGCCGCCCTTGAGCAGCTCGGACAAATCGACCGGCACCGGGGTGAAGCCCATCTCTGCCAGCTGAGCGGCGAACTTCTCGGCCTGGGCGGGGAGCACGACGTTGCGCCCGTCCGACACGGCGTTCAGGCCGAGCACCTCGGCATCGACGTCGGCCACCACGATCGCCTCGGGGAAGAGCCCGCGCACGATCCGCTGGCTGCCTTCGCTGAAAGCCTCTGGATACCAGGCGATCTGGGACCGGCCGGGAGTGTCGTCGAGCACGCAGAGCGCGACGTCGAGGTGGTAGTAGCGCGGGTCGACCAGGCGCAGCGAGACCACCGGCTTGCCCACGGTGTCCCCCAGCTCGGCGTGCGCTCGCGGGTCGGTGCGGAAGCCGTAGCCGGCCAGCACCACGTCTGCGGCCACAGCGAAGTCACCCTCGGCCTCGTTCACGTGCTGCGGCACCACGACGTCGGCCCAGTTGAGCTCGGTGGCGTGCTCGGTGTGCCAGGCCAGGTGGTGCGCCGCCTCGCCGACGCGCTGCGGGTTGGCGAAGCTGGCCCCCAGCACCCGGCCGTCGACCACGGTCGCCCCGTTGGCGGCGAACACCATGTCGGGCAAGCCCGGGACCGGCTCCAGCAGGTCCACCCGGTGGCCGAGGGAGCGGTAGGTCTCCACCAGGGTCGACCACTGCGCCACCGCGAGCTCGGCGTCCACCGGCGTCCTGATGTCCATCCACGGGTTGATGGAGTACACGACGTCGAAGTGGCGGGGAGGGCACATCAGGTAGTGGCGGCCAGGCAGTGTGGTCATGTCATTGAGCGTAAGGTTGCTTCTCAGTAACGAACAAGGCCGATATAGGCCGTGGAAGGACCAGTATGTTGCGTATTGACGCCACAGACCAGCGAATCATTGCATCTCTGTTGGAGGACTCCCGCCGCAGCTTCGCGGTGGTCGGCGCCGAGGTCGGGCTGAGCGCACCCGCCGTCAAACGACGGGTCGATCGGCTGCGGGCCGACGGGGTGGTGCGTGCCTTCACGGCGGTGGTCGACCCCGCCGCCCTGGGCTGGACCGTCGAGGCATTCGTCGAGGTCTTCTGCGAGGGCCGCGTCGCCCCCGCTCGGATCCGGACGATGGTGGCGGACATCCCGGAGGTGGAGGCCGCGTTCACGGTGACGGGGGACGCCGATGCGCTGCTGCACGTCCGCGCAGCGGACATGACGCACTTCGAGCGGGTCCTGGAGACGGTCCGGGACCACGAGGGGATCAAGCAGACCCGCTCCACGGTGGTGCTGTCGCGGCTGTGACCCGGGCGTCCTGCCTGCACCCGGCACGCCGCAGGGCCCGGGCTCACATCACGACCGAGCTCGGCGGGCCTCCGTCGAAAGCTCTGGGAAGCCCGGGCGTCGGTCCAGGTCACAAGCGCTTCCTCTCGGGCGCTCTAGTGTCCATCCACCGCTCCGGTCCGCTGCTCGCCCGTGCCTGACGGGCCCGTTCGGCCTGCTCCATCAGCAGCAGGCCCGCGGTCCCGGCGTCCAGGTGATCCACGCGCGGCGACACCGGTCCGGCGGTGCTGTGCGCCTCCAGGCTGGCGAGCCGCAGCCGGCGCTGGATCGGACCCTGGAAGACCTTCAGGCTCTGGGTCCGCTCGTGCGGCACGATGACCAACCGACGCCGTACCCGGCCCGAGCGCAGCAGCAGCGCCCGGCTGCTGACCGCCACCCCGTGCCTGCGCCAGGACACCAGGTCGAGCCAGCGGGAGCGCCGGGGCGCGCAGACGAAGCCTGCGGGGTCGACGTCGGTGCCCGACTCGGCCCCTGCTGCGGCGCCTGTCAGGCCTGCCTCCAGCAGGGCGAGCGGATCCGGGTGCCCGAGGTCCGGAAGAATTCGTGACAGCACCAGATAGGCCTCCGAACGCGTGGCCACCGGGATCAGCACGGTCTCGGACTGCTGGCCCTCGCCGCTCACCCCGTACCCCGCGACGTTGACCTGCAGCTTCCACCAGTCGGGGCCACGCCAGAGCAGCGGCTGGGTCATCTGCACCGCCTGCACCCGCCCCGGCGGCACGGTCTGGGAGCGCGTCTCGAGCAGGCCATGACGCAGCCGCAGCCCGTCCGGGGAGGAGGCGACCTCGAAGTTGAAGCCCCGGCTGAACTGGCCCCAGTAGCCGGACACGGATCCCAGCAGCATCGGCACCACCACGAAGAGCGCCTCCCTGCGCACGAACGCAGCCAGGACGAGCCCGACGATGGCCAGAACCAGTCCGAGCGTGGCACCAGAGCGCACCAAGGACCACACGAGCCGATCGACCGGGAGGCTGACCAGCTGGTCCTCCGGGGCGAGGGGCGCCTCGCCGTCGTACCGCACGCCCGCGGCCCGGGCCAGCAGAACGTTGCGCAGCTGCTGCGCCTCCTCGGCTCGCAGGTAGGCCAGCTTGACGTCGGAGCCGGCGCCGCCCGCGACCTCCAGCTTCAGCTCGCTCAGGCCGAGGAAGCGGCCCAGCAGGGGCTGCACCACGTCGACAGCCTGCAGCCGATCAAGACGCGCCTGACGCTGCTGGCGGAACAGCACCCCGGAGTGCAGCTGCAGGACGTCCTGGTCCACGCGGTAGCGGGTCATCCGCCAGGACAGGAACGCCCAGACCGCGGCCAGCACTCCGAACAGGGCGAGCAGCACGAGCGTGATCAGCACCTCCCTGCCGCCAGGGACGCCTCGGCCCGCGAGCAGGTCGTCCCCACGCTGCTGGGTGAAGAACACCAGTGCGAAGGCGATGCTCTTCCAGCCCTTGAGCAGCGGGGTCACCTTGTGCAGCCGGTGCCAACCCTGCTCGTCCGCGCTCGCCGCCGGCGCACCCGCTGGCGCCCCATCGAGCTCGGGCGAGAGCGGCGACGGGACGGGCTGGCTCACAGCCCCGCCAACCGGGCCTCACCGCGCGAGGCCAGCCGGTCCCGCAGCCTGGCCGCCTCCGCGGGGGTCAGACCAGGGATGGCTGCGTCGGTGCCGGAGGATGCGGTGTGCAGCTGGACCTTGGCCAGGTCAAAGGCTCGGTCGACGGGGCCGGCCTGGACGTCGACGAACTGCATCCGGCCGTACGGGACGACAACCAGCTCGCGGTTCATCACCCCGTGCTTGATCAGCAGGTCGTCCTCGCGCTCGGCATAGCCCCAGGACCGGACCTGGCGCGGGATCAGCAGCAGCCACCAGACACACAGCGCGACCCAGGCGGCGACGACCGCCCAGATCCACCACCCTCCTACGAGCACCCCCGCCGCAACCCCGGGGATGAGCACCACGACCGCGAAGATGGCAGTGCCGATCAACCGGACGCTGACCAGCCGCGGCGAGACAGGCGTCCAGACGATGTCGGAAGGGTTGAACGGGTCATGGGTGCCGGGGGCGTCCACAGTGGCTCCCTCTGCTGCTGCGCGGGTGGTGTCGGGTGGTGTCGGGTGCTGTGACCCGATCCTCCCATGCCGGTGGCAGACTGCGACCGTGCCAGAGAACCCGCAACAGGTCGTGGTGGGGCTCGGTGCGGGCTCCGCCCACGTGGCCGGCACCGGACGTGACCTGCCCACCCAGGAGATGGTCCTCAACATCGGGCCGCAGCACCCGGCCACGCACGGCGTGCTGCGACTGCGCCTGGTGCTGGACGGTGAGCTCATCGTCTCCGCGGAGCCGATCATCGGGTACATGCACCGGGGCGCCGAGAAGCTGTTCGAGGCCCGCGACTACCGCCAGATCATCGTGCTGGCCAACCGGCACGACTGGCTCTCCGCCTTCTCCAACGAGCTCGGCGTGGTCCTGGGTGCCGAGCACCTTCTGGGCATGGAGGTGCCCGAGCGCGCGACCTGGACGCGGACGTTGCTGGCCGAGCTGAACCGGGTGCTCAGCCACCTCATGTTCCTGGGGTCCTACCCGCTCGAGCTGGGCGCCATCACGCCGGTGTTCTACGCCTTCACCGAGCGCGAGCAGCTGCAGGCGGTGATGGAGGAGATCTCCGGTGGCCGGATGCACTTCATGTTCAATCGCGTCGGCGGGCTGAAGGAGGACCTCCCGGCAGGTTGGACGGGCCGGGTCGACGAGGCCATCACCGCTGTGCGGAAGGGCATGTCGCGGATCGAGGGGCTGCTGGTGGGCAACGAGATCCTGCGTGCCCGTACCGTCGGTGTCGGGGTCCTCACGCCCGAGCAGGTGCATGCCTACGGGGTGAGCGGACCGGTCGCCCGTGCCAGCGGCGTCGACCTCGATCTGCGCAGGGACCAGCCGTACCTGGCCTACGCCGAGCTGTTCCGCCCCGGCGGGCCCGGCCGGGTGGTGACGCGGACCGCCGGGGACTGCCTGGCTCGATTGGAGTGCCTGCTGGAGCAGGTGCACGTCAGCCTCGATCTGGCTCAGGCGTGCGCGGACCGGCTCCGGTCGCTGCCGCAGGGCCCCGTGAACGTGCGTCTACCCAAGGTGCTGCGGGTGCCTCAGGGGCATCGCTACACCTGGACGGAGAACCCGCTGGGTATCAACGGGTACTACCTCGTCTCGCGGGGGGACAAGGTGCCCTGGCGGCTCAAGCTTCGCTCGGCCTCGTTCAACAACGTGCAGGTGCTCAGCGAGCTGCTGCCGGGATGCCTGGTGGCCGACATGGTGGCGATCCTCGGCTCGACCTTCTTCGTCGTGGGGGACGTGGACAAGTAGCAGTCACGACGAGGGCATGTAGCAGCACTGCCCGCGGCGTCGCCGTCGGCAAGGTTCAGCGCTGCTGACTCGCCTGCGTCGCGGCGCGGCAGAATGCGGCTGCCAGCCCGGGGTCCACCGGGTTCGTCATGTCCCCGTGCTTGATGCTGGTGGCCACTGTCACCCCGTCGACGAGGTCGCTGACCACGTCGATGTTCTGCGCCGTCGCCCCTCCTCCGAGCCACACCGGGACGCCTGGCAGGACGTCCCGGACCCTGCGCACGCCGTCCAACGACTCGGCGAGTGTCTTGGCCGTGACGAACACCCCGTCAGCACCGCCCTCGTGCACTGCTGCGCGTGCCCACCACTCAACGCTCTGCTGTACGAGCGGGACGGCGTGCGGCTCGAAGAGATCCGCGTAGATAGGAACGCGCGAACGGATCCTGGCTCGGAACCTCGTCGCCTGGTAGCAGGACGCTTCGGATATTCCCCAGCTGGTGACACTGGCGCCCACCCAGGTGTGCTCCACCCGGACGAAGTCGGCACCAACGGAGTCGGCCACCGCCAATGAAGCCTCAGCGTCCCAGTTGACCAGCACGCTGAGAGAAAGCTTCGGGAACGCGCTCCGTACGGCGCTGCAAGCACGGGTCATGTAAGCGACCGTTTCAAGACCGACGTGCCGGGTGCTCGGGTTGTCGCCCATGTTCTGCACCTGGACGCCCGAGAAGCCGGCGTCTGACAGAGCCTGGGCATCTGTCAGGACCGCCTCGATGATCCGGTCGAGCGGCTCATCGACGTAGCGGGCTGCCCCAGGCAGAGGGCGCAGCTGCAGCATGCCCACGATCTCCGGCCTCCGCCGCGGCGCGCTAGCCATCGCGGGGCTCCTGCTGACGAAACGCCGCGCCGGCCAGGTCACGCACCTGCTCGGGTCGGATGGCTCCGCCTTCAGTGACTACAGCGGTGATGTCCGCAGGGTCGGTGTAGTCGAGATCAGGAAATGCGCCCTGGACGGTGAGCGCCGCACCTGCAGGGGTCGAGGCGCGCAGCCGCGCGAGAAAGTCCAGCGACGGCGATGGCCGACTGCCTCCCGGATCTCGCAGATCGGTCTTCAGCAGGATGCTCAACACGTAGAAGGGGATGTCCGCCCGGCGAGCCTCGTGCGCAACCACAGCCGTCCCGATGGTGTTGTAGCAACCCCCCTCCGCAGAGAGCGTCTCCGCGCCGACCACCACCGCGTCACACTGGCCAAGCGCCCAACCCATGGCGGCGTCGGGGATGAGCCGTACCTGCAGTCGCAGGTCATCCCAGTCCGAGAGGTATTTGCGACCGCCGTCGAGGCTGCGCGCCTCGGGCACGAAGACCGTGAGCCTGCCACCGTCCCGGCTCACATCGTCCCGACTCACATCGGCGACAACCTGGGCCACAGTGCTGGAGTAGTCGTAGGCCAGGATGGATCGATGTGTCCGGAGCAGTTCCAGGCCGTGGCGCCGCACCGACGCGAGCGAGCACACGAGATCCCGACGAAATGCTCGCACCGACTCCGACAGTGACTCAGCAAGCTCATGGTCAGCCACTCCCCTACCACGCCTGGTGAGAACAGGGCGAGCCATCTGCTCGAGCCCGTTCACGACGGCCTGGCTGGACGCGCCACGGGTCTGGGTGACGTGGTCCACGAGAGCCGTGACGTCTGCCCTCAGTGCTGTGGCATCGTCAGTGCGCACGGTCGCGACGTCGACCAGCGCATCGCCAAGAACGTTGAGCTGGCGGCTGGCGCCCAGCACTGCACCGGTACTGATCGAACGTAGAAGATCGGCCGCCTTGTCCGGCAGCAGAGGGATACCCGGGTCCCCTGTCACTCCGAGTCCACGATGAGCTGCACGAACGCACTCGCGGTGGATTCGAGATCGAGCTCGTTGGCCTGGACCATCTGCCCATAGAGGTTCTGCGGCACTGAAGAGAATCCGCGAAAGGCACCGGCGATACTGCCGGCGATGCAGGCGACGGTGTCGGTGTCGTCCCCGGCATTGGCGCCACCCACACATGACAGGAGGGGGTCTCCATCCGCCGCTACGAAGATGCCCAGTGCCGCTGGAACTGCCTCAGCCATCCCCAGTCCGGAGCCAGCCACATCGGTGACCGCACGCACTGCTTCGTGGAAGTCGTCCGCGGCCAGGGCTGCTGCAGCAGCGAGCTCGATACGTCGTTCGACGGAAGGCCCTGCGACGTCGCGGCCGTGCAGCCGCCCCAACCTCTCGCCCTCTCGGGCGCCGTACCTGGCGGCCGCCACAACCTCCGGCAACCGGGCGCCTGGCGCTATGGCGGCCGCCACTGCAGCCGCGACCGCCGCCGCTCCGGCGACACCTATGCTCGTCAGGTGGCTGGGCCGGCACGTCGTGACAGCGTCAGCGATGGCGGACCGCACGTCGCCGGGATGGCGCAGACCGGCCGGTGCCACCCGCATGGCGGCTCCGTTGCTCGTGCCTTCCGTGCACAGTCGGCCCTCGGCGCCCAGGGTCTCCGGATCGCGGCCGGCCAACAGGGCCTCGATCGCACGAGTTGTGCTGGGTCCGGCAAAGCGGGGGTAGTACTGGGTCTCGCTCCAGCGCAGGAGCATTCGCCCCATCCCTGCCGACGTGAGGCCGGACGGCTCGTCCATGTACGCCTGCACGAGCCCGAGCATCTGGCTGGCGTCGTCCGTGATCTGCCCCGGCTCACGGCCCTCTGCGTAGGGCGAGTCCGCCGGTGGCGCCTGGAAGTCGGTCAACCAGCCGCCCCAGTGCTGCTGGATCTCTCGGGGAGAGCGCTGTTCCGCAGGTGCGCCCAGCGCATCGCCAATGCAGGCGGTTGCCAGCGACCCCAGAACACGGTCGTAGAGCTGTTCGCGGTTCATGTGTCTCCTCGTCGTACGTGACTGACTTTGGTCTGGTCCACGAGAGTCAGCACCGCCTCGTGGTCGGGCAAGGACGTACGGGAGCCGACCGAACGGATGCTGAGCGTGGCGGCGGCCACCGCGTAACGAAGTGCCTCATCGATGGGGAGCCCACCGAGCAACCGGGTGAGCAGGGCGCCGATGAAGCTGTCACCGGCACCAGTGGTATCGATGACGGGTCCAGGCAGGGCCTCGACGCGGACAACCATTTCACCCGAGACGGCCAGCACACCGAGTGCTCCTCTCGTCACCACTACCAGGTCCGGCCCAGACGCCTGCGCGACCTCCGCCGCACGCGTCGGGTCGTCATCGAACAGCCGACAACCAGAGTGGTTCATGAACAGCACGTCGGTGTTCGACAGCAGCGGGCGCAGAGCCGCGAGCCCGTGCGCCGCCGTCGAGGCCTCCAGGTCGAGGGACACCAGTGCGCCGCGTGCTCGGGCCTCCCCACTCACCCAGGTCGCCAGCTCCAGGTCGTCGCCAGCCAGGTGCACCACGCTGGCCGCCGAGAAGCAGTCGACGTCCACGTCCTGTCGTCGGGGCCAGTGGCAGTCGGTGAGAACAGCTGTCAGCGCCTTCTCTCCAGAACCGTCGAGCATGATGACGCAGTAGAACGTCCGGCCGCCGTCGACCACGGTCACCAGGGACACGTCGACCCCGAATTCCCGTAGCCCCTGTAGGGCGATCTCCCCATAGGGGTCGGTACCTACCCGCCCGACCATCGCAGCGGAGCCGCCCAGCGCACTGACCGCGCAGGTAACGTTCGCGATCATCCCGCCCGGATGCTCGCCGAGCAGACGAGCAGGCACCTTCTCGTCTCGACCGGCTAGGGCCGGTACCTGGAGGAATACGTCGACGTCGATGTCCCCCACCCCCACGACGTCCCATCGACGTGAGCCCGCTGACACGGGCCGCAAGGGAGGCCTCATGCCCGCTTGCCGCTGCCACGAGTGAAGGCGTTGTTCAGGACGACCGCCAGCACGAGCACGATGCCGAGAACTCCAGCCTGCCAAGACGGGTCGACGCCGGCCAACTGGAGGCCAGAGCCGAGGATGACGATGAGGAGGACTGCCAGCAGTGTTCCCGACACCCTGCCGCGTCCACCGAAGATGTGCGCTCCACCAAGGACGGCGATCGTGATCGACTGCAGCTCGAAGCCTTCGCCTGCCCCGGGCCGGGCGACAAGCAGCCAGGAGTTGGTCACCACTGCGCCCAGGCCAGCCAGAGCCCCGGACACGCAGTACAGGGTGAACCGTATTCGCGGTGGCGACGTCCCGACGAGCCTTGCGGCGCGCTCGTTGTTGCCGACCTCATAGACCCGCCGGCCGAACAACGAACGACGCATGACCCAGGCTGCGAACGCGTACACCGGAAGCAGCACGAACAACACCTGTGTCGGGATGCCCAGGACAGTGCCCGTCCCGAGGACCCGGAAACCGGATTGGTCGAAGCCGCCAGCCTCTGCGCCGGCAGCAAGGACCTGTGCGGCGCTGCCGAAGAGGTACAACGTGCCCAACGTCGCGATGAGCGCTGGGATCCCGACGACGGTCACTGCGACGCCGTTGAGCGCACCGAGCACAAGTCCTATGGCTAGGACGATGGCGGCAGCGAGCCAGACATTGACACCCTGGCCGACGACTAGGCCCATCAACACGCCACAAAGGCTGAGCATGGCGCCGACAGAGAGGTCGATGCCGCCACCGCCAGCGAAGATCACCAACGTCTGCCCCAGGGCCAGGAGCCCGATCACTGCACCGAACTGCGTCATGGCCAGGAGGTTGTCCAGTACGAGGAAGTACGGAGACAAGAAGGACATCACGACGGAGGTGATGAGGATGAGCACCGTGAGGAGGGCCGTCCGGTCGCGAAGCAGACTGGAGATCCGCACGCTGCGGAGCACGGGCGCGGGCGCGCTCATGTTCCGGCCGCCCTTGCTGCCGAGAGCCGTTCACTGACGACATCGATACCGACCGCGAGCAGGATGAACAGGCCCACGAAGACCCCGTTCCACAGCGGCGGGACCCCGGTCAGGACCACACCGTTCTGCAGCACGGCGATGAAGATGACCCCGAACAAGGTACCGATCACGCTGCCGCGTCCGCCTGTGATGGAAGTGCCACCTACGACGACAGCAGCGATGGCAGCCAACGTCAGGTTGGCGCCTGAGGCTGCCTGGACCACGCCGACCCGGGCCATGTAGACGACGGCAGCCAGACCGACCAGCGCACCCACCAGGACGTACGCAGCCAGAACCACTCTCCTGACGCTCACCCCGCTCAGTCGCGCCGCCTCAGAATCGTTGCCGACCGCGTAGACGTGCCGGCCGAATGCGCGGTACCGCGATACGTACCACAGCACCGAGTAGACCAGGACCACGAGCAAAGCAACGGTGGGGAAACCGAGCAGCCGATCGGCAGCCGCGTACCGCGACACCGGAGGGGCGAAGAGGTCCGTGCCGCCCCAGAGACCGAACAAGACCGTCTGCCACACCGCCGCCATGCCCAGCGTGGCGATGATGGCGGTCACGTTGAGGAGCTGGACGATTGCGCCGTTGATCAGGCCCAGGACGCCTCCTAGTCCGATGGCCAGAACGACGACCAGCGCAGGCGGCAGACCCGTCAAGGTCAGTGTCCCCACGACCCATGCAACGACCCCCAGTGCCGGTCCGGTCGAGACGTCGATGCCTCCAAGGATGATGACCAAAGTCAGGCCACCGGCGACGAGCGCCAAGTCGACGGAGTTCAGTATGACGTTGGCGAAGTTCGCACCGGTGAAGAAGTTGTCCGACAACGCGGCGAAGATCACGACCTCGATCGCGAGCAGCGCAGGTACGACGAGCTGACGAACCGGGGCTAGAGCGCGTCGTGGACGGCGCGGACCGTCGCTGGTGCCCTTGCTGGGTGCGGCGTCACGCGACTCGATGTCAGTGGTCATCGTGGTGGGCACCCATCGTCGCAGTGATGACCGCGTGTTCCGAGCCCGATCCTCCGGGCAGCTCAGCAGCCACTTCTCCCCGGTAGAGGACGTAGATGCGGTCACTGAGTGCCAGGAGCTCAGGAAGCTCGCTGGAGATGAGCAATATCGCCCGTCCCCGTTGAGCCTGTTGGTCCACGAGGCGATGAATCTCCGTCTTCGTTCCCACATCGATTCCTCGGGTCGGCTCGTCTAGCAGGAGCATCTGAGGATCATTGACGAGCCAGCGGGCCAGAAGGATCTTCTGCTGGTTACCGCCGCTCAGGTTCAGGATGGATTCGTCGGCACTGCTCGACTTGACCGACAGCGCTGCGTACCCATCATCGATGACCTGCGTCTCCGCCTTCCGTTGGATCAGGCGGCGACGCGTCAGACGCGGGAGGGCGGCCGAGGCCAGGTTCGCCCCGCAGCTCATCAGGGCGTAGAGGCCGAGGGTCTTGCGGTCCTCGGGCACGTAGGCCACACCTGCGTGGACCGCGTCCTTGGGCGAACTGGGTTCGTACGGGGCCTCATTGAGCGTCATGGCTCCTGAGTCGGCTCTCAGGGCTCCGAACACCGTCAGGGCTAGCTCGGATCGGCCTGATCCCATGAGCCCATACAGCCCGACGACCTCGCCCCCGTGGACGTCGATGTCCACGTCCTTGTACATGCCCCGACGGCTGAGGCCGCGCAACGTCAGTACCGGCTGATCGGAGCGTTGAGACTGGTCGGAGCGCTCGAAGGGCAACAGCTCCCGGCCACTCATGTGTCGGATGAGTGTCTGCTCGTCCGCCGCCGCCGCCGGCACGTCAGCGACGACCTCTCCGTCCTTGAGGACGATCACACGGTCAGCCACCCTGGGGAACTCACCCATCCGGTGGCTGACGTACAGCACACCGCCGCCGGCCGCCACGTGCGTGTCCATGAGCTGGAACAGGAGCTCAGCCTCGTTGTCGGTCAGGATGGACGTCGGCTCGTCGAGGATCAGCAGTCGTGCGTCCTGGTGCACGGCTCGAGCGATGAGCGTCAGCTGCTGCTCACCAAGGCTGAGCCGGTCCATCCGACGTTCGAGGAGGTCCACCTGCAGACGCAGGGCGGTGAAGAGCTGACGGGCCTCGGTCCGCATCGCCGACCAGCGCAGGTTCCCAGCACGACCCCGGAGCTCGCGCCCGATGAACACGTTTTCGAGGACCGACAGCTGCGGGAAGAAGGTCGGCTCCTGGTGAACCATCGCGACACCGAGGCCGATCGCCTCGCCTGGGGAGGTGGGGGAGTACTCGCGCCCTTCGAACGTCATGGCGCCCTCATCAGGACGAAGCACCCCGGCCAGCAGCTTCATCAGGGTCGACTTGCCGGCGCCGTTCTCGCCCACGACCACCACCCGCTCGCCTACGTCGACCGAGAGGTCTACCCCCTGAAGGGCACGTGTCGGGCCGAAGGACAGGGACAAGCCCTCTCCGCGAAACAGCAGCTCAGGTGAGCTCCGACGTCCCGCGGAGGAGGGACCGTTCATCTCCTCGACCGGGTCCTTGATCAGTAGTCGAACTCGGCGTAGTTGGAGGCGTCGAAGATCTTTGGCGGACCGAGAAGGAGAGTCTTGGTCGCCTCGTCGTAGCTGATGGGTCGATCGATCCCTGGCACGTCGTTCTCAGCCTCGAACGACTTGCCTTCGATGAGCTGCTTGTTGGCCCAGACCGTGAGGTAGCCGAGCTCTGGGACGTCCCAGAGCACTGTCTCCTTCATGACGCCGGACTCGATGAACGGTCCTGCCGTCTTCGGGGACCCGTATCCGATGACAGCTATCTCACCTGCCTTGTCCGCGTTCTGAACGGCCTGACCTACCCCGGGGACCGCGGTGGAGGGGACTGCGACGATTCCCTTGATGTCAGGGAAGGCCGTCATGAGGTTCTGCGCCTCCTTGAGAGCCAGCTCACTGTCCGTGGCGTGCCGCACATCGCCCACGAACTCGATGTCGGGGTACTCGGTCTCAGCGCGCTCCAAGATGAACTTCGTCCATGCGTCCAGGCTGGCAGTGTCGGGAGCCCCGGACACGATGCCGAACTGCCCTTCGTTACCCATCTGCTCGGCGAGGCTGTCCATCACGGCGTAGCCGAGCTCCTCGTCGCTGGCCTGGGAGACGAAAACCTGCCGTTCGCTTTCGTTCGCGTCAGCGTCGGAGGTGGTGACCACGACGCCTCCCTCCCGAGCGTCCGCGATCGCGGAGTTGATCGAGGTTGGGTCCAGTGGCGAGATCGTGATCGCGTCGTACTCCTGCTGTACCAGGCTCTCGAAGATGCGCAGCTGTTCTGCACTGTTGGCCGTCGAAGGTCCCGACATCGTGAAGTCGACGCCGAACTCCTCTGCCGCCTCCTGCGCTCCGGCCTCGAAGCCCGCGTAATACGGGATGCCGATGATCTGCGGGATGAACGCCATCTTGATCGATGCCCCGGAGTCCGACGACTGGGCCGCTCCTGGGGAGTCGGCGTCCGGCGCGCTGGTAGTGCCGCAGGCGGCAAGGGCGAAGACGGCTGTGGCTGCCGCCAAACCGGTGAGGTACCTAAATCGCTTCACAGCATCTCCTGTTTGGGCTTCGATTGTCCTACGGTGCGATGGAGTGGAGGGCCCAAAGGCGATGCGGCTCAGGTCGCTGCCTCACTAGGATCCCCTTGTCTGCTGAGCCAAACTATCCCGATAGGTTCCTACTAATGTCAAGAGTTGTCGGTACCAATCACGTGGCAGTGCCCGAGGGTGCCCCTGCGTACCATCGAGTCGCGTCGGCTCTACGCACCGACATCCAAGAGGGCCGGTGGAAGGTCGGCGAGCGGATGCCTACCGAGATCGAGCTCGCCGCCCTGTTCGACGTCAGCCGCAACACCGTGCGTCAGGCTCTGCACGTCCTGCACTCCATGAATCTCGTACGCCGCCAACAGGGCAGCGGCACCTTCGTCGCCCCTCAGGGACTCAGCCACGCCATCGGCGAACTCAAGAGCCTCACAGAGGTCATGCGCGAACGAGGACTGCACCCCGGCACCAAGGCCATCGCCGTGATGAAGGATCCCGATCCGCCGGTAGACGCCCTTGAGCACCTGCAGAGCTCGTCGACCTGGCGCATCACTCGCCTGCGCACCGCTGACGAGCGGCCCTTCTGCAACATGGAGTCCTGGGTCGGGGATGACATCGGCCGGCGCCTCACCGCGGAACGCCTGACCGCGGAGGGCTCGCTATACCGCGTGTTCCAAAAGGACTTCGGGGTGCTGCTCAGCGAGGCGACGGAGATCATCCGCGCAGAGGCAGCCACTGCCGCAGAGGCGGCCGCACTGGCCGTGCGCCGAGGGTCACCTCTCATCGTCATCTACCGCTGGGTGTCAGACAACCGAGGGCGCCCGGTCGAGTACGCCCGAGCCGCGGCTCCTGGCGACCGCTACCAGTACCTGGCGAAGTTGCGTTCTTGATCGGCGACGCGGCGCAGGCTACGTCGGCATGAACGATCCAGATGAGACCCGCCCGATTCGCGTACCGTTCACCTTCAGGTGGACGGGGACGGGCGACCTCATCTCCAACAGGACACCTCCGCACGCCACCTCGACAGCGACCTCGGCCGTCCCCTCGTCGAAGTGCACGCGGGGGGTCAGTTTCTCTCGCCTGAGCCAGAAGTCGGCATAGTCGCCAAGCGTGATCCTAGGGAGCTTGAGGGCATCCGCCAAGGCGCCCAGCGCGGGGAGCACCCCCTCCGCCATCTTCCCCAGCACCTCAGGATGGCCGTACACATGCGCCGGGCGACCGCCCCGCACCTGCACCTGCATCGCCGTCAGATAGTGATTCCGGACAGCGTCCACCGTTGGAGGCGCCGCACCGACCTCGCTGGCCCACACCACGGCGCGCTCTGGCGAATAGGGATGAACCGGCACCTGTAGCACCTGCGCATCCGAACGAAAGGGCAGAGAGTCGAAGTCGAGCCCGAAGTCCGAGGAGTACCTGTAACCCAGGTCGCGCAGCGCCTCCCCCAGACCTCGGTTCCACAACCCACGCGGAGCGACGAACGACCGAGGTGTCAGAGCAAGGTCCTCCCTCATCCAGCGCTCAGCCCGCTGGAGGTTCTCGCGATTCTCCTCCCTCGTGTGCAGGAGCGTGTGCAGCCATGCGTGCTGGCCGACCTCTGCGTCGGCGTCCCAGGATGGTAGCGGCCCGGGGTGAAGGCGGCTGTAGTCGCCACTGAGAAAGAAGGACGCGGGTATGCGCTGCTGCGTGGCTGCGGTCGCCAGTCGCTGCGTGTTCTCGCCGTACACCCCATCGACGTCGACTCGGAGGATGAAGACGGAGGGAGCTCCACGAGGGAATCGCGCCATGGTCACCATGGGTAGCCCCGCGAGCACGAATGCAGTGCGCAGCATGCCGAGGAGCACGTCCACGATGACCGACTTGTCCGCCGACGCAACCCGTTCCGTCACCGGACTGTAGTCGCAAAAGATGCGCAAGCAGTCCCCCGGCGCTGTCAACAGCGCCGTCAGGGGGATGCCAGAGGCTACGACGGCACCCCTGCCATGGCGCTTCGTGAAAACCGCGGGGAAGCGATCGGGATCCACGTGGTACTTCACCACCCGGTCTTCGTGGAGCCGCAGCTCTCCCTCACCGCCGCATTCGAACATCGTGACGAGCGAGGGAGCGTGTGAACGGTTGGCGCGCCCAGGCGCCGTGAATCCCGTGACCGTTGCCAGGAAGCCCGGTGGAAGCATCGGGTCGTCCGCCACGGCACCGCTGACAACCGCTACCCCACCAGCTTCCACGAAATCCACGACCCAGTCTGGAAGTGGTCCGCTCAGCACCACCACAGGTGCCGATCGCGCATTGTCGTCACGGCTGTCCATGCGCTCCTGATCCAGGACGCGCATCCATCCGGGGTCTGCGTCCGCACGACCGACAAAGACCTCACGCACGGGCTCGCTCCCGACTGCTCCGTCTCCGGCTTGCTTCATGACCGTTCCGGTTCAGACCAAGACCCTCGCGGTGAGAGCCAGGCAGGGCCAACCGGCCCTCCACAGTGCGAGCGTAACCTCGCGGTGAGTTGCACAGGCCGGGCGGCCGACGGCCGTAGGTGGCACGCTCGCCCTTGTGCCCGACGCCATGAGCACCACAAGCACCGCCCTGGCCACCGCTGACTTCCGTCGGGGGGTCTTCACCCTGTACTCCCAGGTGCGTGCGGCGCAGGATCCCGCCCACGGGCACCGGCTGTGGGCAGCGGGGCGCGAGAGCCTGCTCGCGAGCTCCCCCGTCTCCCCGCTGCTGCCACAGCACCGCGGATCCGACACCCGCGTCCCCGTCGCGGCCTACGACCCGTCGTTCCGGTTCGTCGTCCCGGTGCTGCCTGCAGATCCTCGCCGCCTCGAGGTCCCTACCGGCACGGACGGGGTGGTGAGGTACGAGCGGATCGGGCGCGTCGAGCTCGACGGGCTCGGCAGCCTGGACGTGTGGTGGCACGACGGCTACGGCGGTGGCCTGTTCGTCCCCCTGCGCGACGGCCTGGCGGGCAGTACCGGCTACGGCGGTGGACGTTACGTCGTGGACACCATCAAGGGGGCGGACCTCGGCGCAGGCGTCGACTCCCGCCTGGTGCTCGATCTGAACTTCGCCTACCACCCCTCGTGCGCCTACGACCCGGCGTGGGCGTGCCCGCTGGCGCCGCCCGGCAACGTGCTGGCAGCAGCGGTGCCGGTCGGTGAGCTGTACCAGGGTCCCTGGACGCACTGAGCTCGTGCGCGATCCCACCCGCGCCGGCGGTTCAGCCGCCGATGAGCCCCTCCTCGGTCAGGTAGTCCCTGCGCACGTCCTCGGGCAGCAGGCGCACGTCCTCGAGCAGCAGGCGTTCACGGTCGACCTGTGCGTTCAGGTTCGTCAGGTCATGGGTGGTCAACCTGCGTCAGCTGAACCGGTGGTCGAGCTCGCACAGCCACACGGTCCTGCGATCCTGCTGGCCCCGGGCGTCCGTGCTGGTCAGCTGCTCGGTCTTCACGCCGGGCTGCCCGCACTGGGGGCACGTGGGTGAGGTGCTCATATACCGACTCTGCCACCGTCAGCGCCTCCCCACCAGGACCTGTCCGGGTACGGCCCTGCTCAGTACCGTTCCGCCATGGAGCAGACCGTGCACTTCATCACGTTGGCCACCCCCGACCTGGACGCGGCCCGCGCCTTCTACGTCGAGGGGCTGGGGTGGGAACCGACGTTGGACGTGGCGGGGGAGATCCTGTTCCTCCAGATTGGACCAGGGCTGCTGCTCGGGCTGTTCCTCGCGGACCGCTTCGACGAGGACCTCGGGCGCGCCGCCACCGGCACCACCGCCGCGAGCGGCATCACGCTGTCGCACAACGTCGCCGGGGAGCAGGAGGTGCGCGAGGTGCTGGAGACCGCGGAGCGCGCCGGTGCAACGGTCGTGCAGAGCCCGCAGCGGGCCGACTTCGGCGGGTACCACGGACATTTCGCCGACCCGAACGGTGTGCTGTGGGAGGTCTGCCACAACCCCGGCTGGCACGTCGACACCTCTGGGCGGGTCGTGCTGGGTCCGGCCGACGGAGCATGAGGGACCGCTCGGCCCGACAACCCTGGCCGGACCGGGCGAAGTACGCGACGATCGAGCGGTGACCGACCACATGGCGCAGACCATCTCCTACGCGGCAGGCGACTCTCGACGACGGCGGGGCGGTATCGAGCCGACGGCGCCTCAGGTGGTGGTGCTGTTCGGCGCCACCGGCGACCTGGCCCGTCGCAAGCTGCTGCCGGGACTGGCGCACCTGGCGACCTCGTCGCTGACGCCGGACATGCGGGTCGTCGGCACCTCGCTGGACGACCTCGACGACGAAGCGTTCCGCTCGTTCGCGCAGACAGCCTTGCGGGACCTCGGCAGCAGGCCGATGTCGGCCGAGCAGTTCGACGCCTTCGCAGCGACGCTCACCTACGTCCCGCAGGGGGCCGGGCCGCAGGCGCTGGCCGACGCAGTCGCCAAGGCCGAGGCGGAGCTGGGGCCGGACGTCCAGCGGCTGCACTACCTGAGCGTCCCTCCCAGGGCGGCGCTCGCGGTGGTGGCGATGCTCGGGGACGCCGGTTTGGTGGAGCGCTCCCGCGTGGTCATGGAGAAGCCGTTCGGCACCGACCTGGAGAGTGCTGTGCTGCTGAACCACGAGCTGCACAAGACGTTCAGCGAGAAGCAGATTTTCCGTATCGACCACTTCCTCGGCAAGGAGGCCGCCCAGAACATCCTGGCCTTCCGGTTCGCCAACGGGCTGTTCGAGCCGATCTGGAACAGGAACTTCATCGACCACGTGCAGATCGACATTCCCGAGGAGCTGGGCCTGGACAAGCGCGCGGCCTTCTACGAGGCCACCGGGGCCTACAAGGACATGGTGGTCACGCACCTGTTCCAGGTGATGGCCTTTGTCGCCATGGAGCCGCCGACGGCGCTGGAGCCGCGAGCGATCAGCGAGGAGAAGAACAAGGTCTTCCGGTCGCTGCTACCCATCAAGCCGCGCGACGTCGTGCGGGGCCAGTTCGCCGGCTACCTGCAGGAGGAGGGCGTGCCACCGGATTCCGACACCGAGACGTTCATCGCCCTGCGGTGCGGGATCGACAACTGGCGCTGGGCCGGCGTGCCGTTCTACCTGCGGACCGGCAAGCGGATGGCGGAAGGACTGCGGGTCATCTCCATCGCGTTCAAGGAAGCGCCCCGCACGATGTTCCCGGCGGACTCGGGGGTGGGCTCCTCCGGCCCGGACCACCTGACGTTCGACCTCGCCGACTCGTCCAAGGTCTCGCTGTCGTTCTACGGCAAGCGGCCTGGCCCAGGCATGAAGCTGGACAAGCTGAGCATGCAGTTCTCCACCCAGGAGACCGGGCACGCGGGCGACGTCCTGGAGGCCTACGAGCGCCTGATCCTGGATGCCATGCGCGGGGACCACACGCTGTTCACCACGTCCGAGGGCATCGAGAGCCTCTGGGAGAGGTCGATCCCGCTCCTGGACGACCCTCCCCCCGTGAAGCCGTACGCCGCCGGGACCTGGGGCCCGAACGCGATCCACCAGCTGGTCGCGCCGCACGCCTGGCGGCTGCCGTTCGAACGGGCCTGGCGGGGAACGACGTAGCGACACCGTCGACCCCCAGCACGACGTGCCGGCCGCCCTGAGCGGGTCGTATGCCAAGGCCAGGACGCTGGGACTGATGCTGTAGGTGCCATCACCCCCCTGCTGCGCTAGTTCACGAGTGCCGAGCACTCTCAGGCGGCTGGCGTGTCAGGCCGACCGTGGTCTTGCGGAGTGACGGGGTAGCCCTCGGCGTGGCCGTACCCGGGCAGCGGTTCGGGCTTGCTTGTCACCGTGGTGGTGAGGGTGGTCCAGGTGATGGTCCCGTCGGGGTGCATGCGGGAGCGCCACAGGCCCATGGTCTTCCAGCGGTGGCACCGTTTGCTCTTGGGGTTCCGATTGGAAGTGGCCGTCGGTCCCGGCCAGCAGCACACACGTCAGGGTGCCTGAGTTCGCGGCGCGGATGGCCTGGGACCGGGCGGGGCCGGCGCCGACCGGGATCGGTACCCCGAAGCCGCGGATCACACCAGGGTCACCGGCGGCCTGGCCCCGTCCGAACAAGGTGTCCGCGTGCAGCACCAGCCCCAGCTCACGAGAACGCCTCGACTCCGGCCGCGCAGGCCCCGCCGGCACGGACTCTGTTGCGCTGCTTGTGGCGGAGCCTGGATCTGTGTGTCCTGCGGCGCCTTCGCCCAGGACGGCGCGTTCGACCAGGTCGAACAGGGCGCCGACCTGGCGGCGGCCGGTGCTGACACGGTTCCCGCACTGGTCCACGCTGGGCCTGGCGTCGCCCAGGTCGTACAGGGTCCGGCTCAGCCACATGATGTCCTGGGTCGGGCCGCACACCTTCAGCATGGCCAGGCCGGCCTGGTCCTGGTCCTGGTCCTGGTCCTGGTCCTGGTCCTGGTCCTGGTCCTGGTCGACCATGATCCCGGTCCGCTGCGCCACCGACGCCGCCTCCGCCTCCGCGGTCGCGGTCTGGACCCGCCGCGCCAGAACGAAACTGACCTCCACCTCCTCACCCTGCGCCACATCCACCATCAACGTGATCACCTCACCCGGTCCCATGCCACAAACGGTAGACCCCACCACCGACGACCCGACGAATCCGACGACATGCGTTGTGTCAGAACCTACCTCGTCAGGGTCCACCCGCTAGTGCTGTAGGCCGTCAGCTTCCAGGCAGGCCGGCCAGCCCCGCGCCCAGCCCGAGGGCAGCGCACGCGCCCAAGGTGCGCGGAACCGACCAACGCAGCCGCAGCATCAGCACAGCCGCGACGATGGCGATCACGACCGAGACCGGACGGGCGGTGTCCAGAGCCGGCAGCTCGACGCGGACCGGTCCCGCCGACCAGGTGAGCGTCCGCTCGAAGACGGTGTGCAGGGCGAAGTACACGGCCAGGTTGGCGATGACGCCGACGACAGCCGCCGTGATCCCGGCCAGTGCCGCGGCGAGAGACCTGTTGCCGCGCAGGCGCTCCACGTAAGGGGCACCGAGGAAGATGAACACGAAGCACGGCACGAAGGTCACCCAGGTGGTGAGCAGGGCCCCGATCACCGCAGCGACCCAGGGATTCAGATCGCCGGGCGAGCGGTAGGCGCCCAGGAACGCCACGAACTGCACCACCATGATCAGCGGCCCGGGCGTGGTCTCGGCGAGCGCCAAGCCGTCGACCATCTCCCCTGGCTCCAGCCAGTCGTACACGTCCACGGCCTGCTGGGCGACGTATGCCAGGACCGCGTAGGCGCCGCCGAAGGTCACCAGTGCTGTTCCGGTGAAGAACACACCCTGCTGGGTGAAGACGCTGCCGGTCCCGGTGAAGGCGACCACCGCGACCATAGGAGCCCCCCATGCCAGCAGACCAAGGACCAGGACCCGCACCGCATGGCCGGTGCTGGGGCGCTGGGTGTGCAAGGACTCGTCAGCAAGCAGCGGTGCCGTTGCGTTGACCTCCACTGCCGAGTGCAGGGGCCGGTCGACCGTACGGGGCGCCCATCGGCCCAGCGCCCACCCGACGATGGCGGCAACGGCGATCACCAGCGGAAAGGGCACAGCCAGCACCGCGAGCGCTACGAAGGTGCCGATCGCCACAACGACCATGGACCAGTGACCGAGCGCCCGCCCGGCCACCCTGAGGACCGCCTGCACCACGATCGCCAACACCGCAGGTGCGAGGCCCAGGAAGAGCGCCTGCACGAGAACTGACTCGCCTGCCGCGACGTAGAGGACGGACAGCGCCAGCAGCGCCAGCATCCCGGGCAGCACGAACAGGGTCCCGGCGACCAGTCCGCCCCTGACCCCGTTGAGCAGCCAGCCCAAGTAGATCGCCAGCTGTTGCGCCTCCGGGCCGGGGAGCAGGGTGCAGAAGCCGAGAGCGTGCAGAAAGCGCCGCTGACCGATCCAGCGCCGCCCGTCGACCAGCTCGCGGTGCATCACGGCGATCTGGCCGGCCGGCCCGCCAAAGGTCTGCACGGAGATCGAGAACCACGCCTTCACCGCCTCGCGCATCGGGACGAGGTCACCACCTCGAGCCCCAGGATGGCTACGCATGGTGTCCTGCCTCGTGCGCCATGTGGCTGACGGGCTCAAGCTGGAAGGTGCAGTGGTCCGTGTCGAAGTGCTCACCCAGACACTCGGCCAGCGCATCCAGCACCTGCCCTGTCAGTCCCTGATCGATGCACTCCTGGTCCACGACGACGTGCGCCGACAGGACCGGGACGCCACTGGTGATGGTCCAGGCGTGCAGGTCATGGACGTCAACGACTCCAGCGACGTCCTTGATGTGGGTGCGTACCGCGTCGAGGTCGATGTGACGCGGGGTGGCCTCGAGCAGCACGTCGATCACCTCGCGCAGCAGCGACCACGCACGCGGCAGGATGAACAGTCCGATGGCGATGGAGGCGATGACGTCCGCACGGGTGTAGCCGGTGGTGGCGATGACGACTCCCGCCACGATGACCGCGGCAGAGCCCACCAGGTCTCCGAGCACCTCGAGGTAGGCCCCGCGCATGTTCAGGCTCTCGTCCTTCCCGCCACGCAGGATCAGGAGGCTGACCAGGTTGGCAAGGGCCCCGGCCGCCGCGACGACGAGCATCGCACCGGTCTCAACAGCAGGGGGGTCGTCCCAGCGCCGCAGTGCCTCCACGATGACCCACACCGCCAAGGCGCCGAGAAGGACCGCGTTCGCCAGCGCCGCGAGGATCTCGGCCCTCTGCAGCCCGTAGGTGCGGGCATTGGTGGCAGGGCGCGTAGCCAGACCGGCGGCGATGAGGGCGATGGCCACACCGGTGGCATCAGTAAGCATGTGACCCGCGTCGGCCAGCAGCGCCAAGGACCCCGAGATCAGGCCACCAACGACCTGGATACCGACGACGCTGAGGGTGATGGCCAGCACCAGCTTCAAGCGCGAGCGGTGCTTGCCCGTGGCGGTGCCGTGGCTATGGGTGTGCCCCGCGCTCATCTCACGTGTCCTCGGAGGGGAGGCCCAGCGCTTGGGGCTGAGCACCGACGTCACCTGTCGAGGACCAGGTCTCGCCGGCGTCGGTGCTGACCTGGACCGTACCGGCGGGAGTGATGCCGACGACTGTCTGGTCCTGCGCCCAGTCGACGAGCAGCGTCAGCAGCGCCGCTGAGGAGAGCTGCCAGCTCAGACCCCCGTCAGTAGACCGCACCAACCCTGATTCGGTGATAGCAAGGAGCACCTGGCAATCAGGGTTGGCCGCCAGGGAGTATGGCCTCGACGGCGGGTCCAGCGGCTGCCAGGTGCGTCCGTCCGCGCTGGCGAGCAGAGCTCCGTCGAAGCCGACGACACCTGCGGCCGATGCAGTCAGTGCGTGGAAGTCGGACTGGCCCTGCCTCGACAGCAGCGACCACGTCCGGCCCCCGTCGGTCGACTCGATCAAGCCGACCGGCTGGGGGATATCCACTCCGGGGCCTGGGTGACCGCTGATCCCCACACCGTGGACGTGCTCGCTCGGCAGTGCCTGAACTCCCTCCTGGGAGGGGTCGTCGAAGTTCTCGTCGGAGGGTCGTTCGATGTTGCCCGAGGCAGAGCCGGACGTTGTCTGGCTCTGGCTGGGTGTGGAGCAGCCAGCCAGGAGAGCTGCGCTCGCCGCCATCAGCAACAGCCCGGGGATGCGAGCGCGCTGTCGGCGGGTCATGGCAGCGCCTGCCTGAGCGAGCTGGTGGCCCTTGAGGCAGGAGCGCAGCCACTGTCCGAGCAGCCTGGCCCGCAGCCACAGGCGTCCACATCGGGCACGGCCAACAAGACCGCGACCGGGGTGCAGCAGGTGTCCCCCCGCAGGGCGCTGATCCCCTCACGGAGAGCCATGACAGCGATGACGAGCGCCGCGACAGGGTCGGCCCAGGTCCACCCGAGGACGCTGTTGGTGAGCAGGCCGACCAGCAGCACAGCGCTCAAGGCAGCGCAGATGCGGGTTTGCTTGCTGTCGGCGACCACGCTGGCCGAGCCGAGCTCACGGCCTGTTCGCCGCTCGAACCAGGACAGCCCCGGCATCACGAGCAGGCTGACCGCGGCCAGGACGATCCCGACGGTGCTGTGCTCGGGTCGCGCCCCGCCCAGCAGAGCACGTACGGCGTCGAAGGAGACGAACGCGGCCAGCGCGAAGAACGAAAAGGCCACCACCCGAAGAGCGAGGTGCTCGCGGTCCTCGTGGCTGCGACCTCCAGCGAACTGCCACGCGATGGCAGCCGCCGAGAGCACCTCCACCACCGAGTCCAGACCGAAACCGATGAGAGCCGACGAAGAAGCGGCCGCCCCGGCGGACAACGCGATCACCGCCTCGACCACGTTGTACGTGATCGTCGCCGCGACCACGAGGCGCACCCGTCGCCGCAGGACCAGTGCCCGCTCCGACACCGATGGGTCCGACACCGTCCGAGGCGGCGACGTCATGGCGCCACCTGCGTTCCCGACACCGGGCACAACGCCACGGCGTCCCCCGTCACGGCCAGCAACCTCTCAGCCGCCACGAACAACTCCAGCAGCTCAGGAGCCGCCAGCGAGTACACCGTCGAGCGCCCCTGCGCTCGGGCGCTGATCAGCCCGCAGTCGAACAGGCAGCGGCAGTGGGCAGACACGGTGCTCTGCGCCAGCCCCAGGTGGTCGGTCAGGTCCCGGACCCGGTGCTCGCCCAGAGCCAGGTGACGCAGGATCGCCAGCCGGTTGGCGTCGCCCAACCCGCGGAACAACGCAGCCGCCGCCGTCAGCGCTGACACCTCGCGCACAGAACGATCGTTCGCCAGCGTCTTCATCGTCATGCGGCGATGCTAACACGCAGTCGACGTGCGCGACGTCTCGGAACAGGCGTGCTTCAGCGCGACAAGAAGATGTCATGCTCTGCGCAGCCGGGCGGAACCATGACGCCAGCAATCGCGAAGGAGTCCGGCTCCATCCCCTCGGACGAGTGCTCGAGCACGTACCCACCGCCGATCTCGATCTCGATCTCGTCACCGACACCGAACGTGCCCAGATCCGGCACGTCTATCTGGAGCGGTTCCTCGCTCACGACGTCGGTCCCATACGGCCACACGACCACTGACGTAGCGAGACCCAGACACCCGCCGACCACCTCGAGCCGGCCACCGGCCAGAGCATCCATTCCACCATCGGGGCGCTCGGAAACCAGCACCGTGACGTCACCGGCCTGGACGACTCTGCCGTCGCCGGCCGGGACGGCTTCAGCGCCACAAGCCGCCGCAGACATCAGCGCCGTCGATACGACGAGGAGTCCGGCGAAACGCACGGGCAGGGGGTCAACCAACAACGGCGTCCCTGTCATCTCTGCCGTCCCCGTCGTCGCTGTCCGGCGGGAGCCGGCACCAGCGCTCGGCCACGAGCCCAGCCACCAGCACCGCGACCGCCGCCAGCACGCTCAGCACCGCAGCAGCGAACCGATCGCGACGCGGCTCGATCCCCAGGTCGCCAAGGACCACCAGGGCCTGTCCCAGGTACCAGCCGCCGAGCAACGCCCCGCACAGGCTCGCCGCCTTCGCCAGCACCACCGAGCGAGCCGCACGCAGCGGGTCGAGCCGCCGGTCCCGGTGGCCGGCGTTCCAACGCCGGACCGGCCAGGCCACGACCAGCACCGCCACCGCGATCACCAGCATCCCGAGAATGGCTGTCCACGGCACCGGCAGCGGTCGGGCTCCAGTTGCCTCCCAGACCCGAGCCAGGACGAATCCGACGACCGTCGTCACCAGACCCACGAGCAGCAGGGTCTGCGGCCTGGTGCCGGTCACGGCGCAGCCACGGTCAACACCACGTCGGGCCGCAGCCGGACCTCGTCGCGGTCGGCTGCGGCCAGAGCGAGTTCGCGCACCGGACCGCCACGCGGCCCACCCAGCTCGGCTTCGGGGTCGGCCAGCGCCCACGGCGTCAGGACGAAACCGCGCTCGTGTGCACGCGGGTGCGGCAGCGTGAGCAGCGGGTCGTCCTGCACCGTCGTGCCGTAGGCGATGATGTCGACATCCAGAGTTCTTGGTCCCCAACGTACGTCGTGGACCCGGTCGTGGTCCTGCTCGACCTGCTGGCACGTCCGCAAGAGCTCTGGCGGCGACATCGAGGTGCGCCCCAGCAGCACGGCGTTGAGGTAGTTGGGCTGGTCCGGGCCACCGACCGGAGCGGTCTCCACGACGGGTGACACGCGTCCCACCGCAAGGCCCTCCACGCCGCCCAGCGCCTCCACGGCAGAGCGCAGCACCGCCTCCCGGTCGCCGAGGTTCGTCCCGAGCGCCAGCACCACCGGGACCCCACGCACGGGGCTGGTCACAGCGCACCCGCCCGGCGACGGTGCACCCGCACCACGACGTCCGAGAAGTCAACGGACACAGGGGCTGACGGCTTGTGTACCGCCACGTCCACCGCACCCACGCCGTCCTGGGTCAGGACGACATCGGCGATGCGGGCGGCGAGGGTCTCGATCAGGTCCACCGGCTCGCCGGTGATCACGGCGTGCACCGCCTCGGCCAGCTCGCCGTAGTGAACAGTGTGCGCCAAGTCGTCCGAGGCTGCGGCCGCGCTCGCGTCCACGTGCAGCACGACGTCGACCACGAACTCCTGACCGTCGCGGCGCTCGAATTCGAAGACACCGTGAAACCCGTTGGCACGCAATCCCATCAGCTCGATACGATCCGGATAGCCCGGAACCTCGGCGCTCATGCGCCTGCCCGCTGCCAGGCGTGCGCAACCCGCACGGCGTCGACGGTGGGCCCCACCTCGTGCACACGCACGCACCAGGCGCCCGCCGCAGCAGCCAGGGCCGAGATCGCTGCGGTCGCCGCATCTCGTTGGGACGCCGGGCCAGGCTCACCATCCGGACCCGCCAGCAAGTGGCCGAGAAAGCGCTTGCGGGAGGCACCGACCAGCACCGGGTAGCCCAGCGCCAGCACCTCACCCAGACCCTGCAGCACCGACCAGTTGTGGTCCCCGTTCTTGGCGAACCCCAGCCCGGGGTCCAGGACCAGCCGCTCGGGAACGATGCCCGCCTCCAGCAGCACGTCCACCCGCTGGCGCAGCTCGTCCCGCACCGCTGCGACCACACCACCTGGACCGTCGTAGCGTGCCAGCTCGTCCATCGAGGCGCTCTGGCCACGCCAGTGCATCGCGACGTAGGGCACCCCCGCCGCCGCGACCAGGCCCGCCATCGCCGGATCGGCCAGGCCGCCACTGACGTCGTTGACCAGAGCGGCACCGGCATCGAGAGCCTGCTCGGCCACCTCGGCCCGCGTGGTGTCGGCGCTCACCACAGCCCCCGCGGAGGCCAGCGCCCTGATCACCGGCAGCACCCGGCGCAGCTCCTCGACCACCGGGACCCGTTGGGCGCCAGGCCTGGTCGACTCACCGCCCACGTCGATGAGGTCGGCCCCCTGGGCCAGCAGGTCCAGCCCGTGGGCGACAGCTTCGTCCGGCTGGAACCACTCGCCGCCGTCACTGAAGGAGTCGGGCGTGACGTTGACGACACCCATCACCAGGCACCGGCCACCGGCTCTCTCCGTCAGCCCGCGGGGGCTGGGGTCGACGTCCCCAGGGCCCACCGCTACCGCCCGTGGATGAGGCTGAGGACCTCGGCCCTGGTCGCGGGTTCACGCATCTGACCGCGCATCGCGGAGGTGACCGTGCGGGCCCCGGGCTTGCGCACACCACGCATCGACATGCACAGGTGCTCGCACTCCAGGACGACCGCGACGCCGCGCGGTTCCAGCAGCTCCATCAGGGAGTCGGCCACCTGGCTGGTGAGCCGTTCCTGCACCTGAGGGCGGCGGGCGAACACCTCGATCAGGCGCGCGAACTTGCTCAGCCCGGCGATCTTGCCGTCGCGGGACGGGATGTACCCGACGTGCGCCACCCCGTGGAAGGGCACCAGGTGGTGCTCGCAGGTGCTGTACACCTCGATGTCCTTGACCAGCACCATCTCGTCGTGGCCGAGGTCGAACGTGGTGGTCAGCACGTCCTGCGGGTGCATCGAGACGCCTGCGTAGATCTCGGCGTACGAGCGTGCCACCCTGGCCGGAGTCTTCAGCAGCCCGTCACGCTCGGGGTCCTCGCCGATGGCGATCAGGATCTCGCGGACGGCCGCCTCGATGCGCGGGAGGTCGACCAGGGCAGGCGGGACGCCCCCGATCCCCTCCCGCTGGCGCACCCGCTGAGCCCTACTCGCCTACGCCGGCGTTCGGCGGCAGCTGGGGGCTGTCACCTTGGACCCAGCCGGCCGGCATCGGCTCGCCCGCAGCAGCCGCCTGGTCCTGCGGTTGCGCCGGCTTGGTGCCGTTGAGGCTCTTGCGCTCCTTCGGCCCCATGACCGGCGGGACCTTCGAGACGTGGCGGCTCTCGCTGGACAGCCACACCGGCCGCAGGTCCCTCTTCACCACCGGCTTGAAGATCTCAGCAAGCTGCTTGGTGTCCAGCGTCTCGTGCTGGAACAGGGCCACGACCAGGTCATCAAGCACGTGGCGGTACTCCGTGAGCACCTCCCAGGCCTCGTCGTGGGCCGCCTCGATGAGCCTGCGCACCTCCTCGTCGACGATGACCGCGACACCCTCGGAGTAGTCGCGCTCGTGCCCCATGTCCCGTCCCATGAAGACCTCGCCGGAGCCGGACCCGAGCTTGATGGCCCCGACCCGCTCGCTCATGCCGAACTGGGTCACCATCTTGCGAGCCGTGGCGGTGGCCTTCTCGATGTCGTTCGAGGCGCCCGTGGTCGGGTCGTGGAAGACCAGCTCCTCCGCGACGCGTCCGCCCATGGCGTAGGCCAGCTGGTCCAGCAGCTCGTTGCGGGTGGTGGAGTACCTGTCCTCGGTGGGCATCACCATCGTGTAGCCCAGCGCGCGCCCGCGCGGCAGGATGGTCACCTTCGTGACCGGGTCCGTGTGCCGCATCGCCGCCGCGACGAGCGCGTGCCCACCTTCGTGGTAGGCGGTGATCTTCTTCTCCTGGTCGTTCATCAGCCGGGTGCGCTTCTGCGGCCCGGCGATGACACGGTCGATCGCCTCGTCCAGCGCGGCGTCGTCGATGACCTTGGCGTTGGTGCGGGCGGTGAGCAGTGCGCCCTCGTTCAGGACGTTGGCCAGGTCCGCCCCGGTGAAGCCGGGGGTGCGCCGCGCCACCGCCTCCAGGTCCACGTCCGCAGCCATCGGCTTGCCCATGCCATGCACCTTCAGGATCTGGTGCCGGCCGGCCATGTCCGGGGGGTCCACGGCGATCTGCCGGTCGAACCGGCCAGGACGCAGCAGGGCCGGGTCCAGGATGTCGGGACGGTTCGTGGCCGCGATGAGGATGACGTTGGTCTTGACGTCGAAGCCGTCCATCTCCACCAGCAGCTGGTTCAGGGTCTGCTCGCGCTCGTCGTGACCGCCACCCATGCCCGCGCCGCGGTGCCGGCCCACCGCGTCGATCTCGTCGACGAAGATGATGGCCGGGGCGTTGGCCTTGGCCTGCTCGAACAGGTCCCGGACCCGGGAGGCGCCGACACCGACGAACATCTCGACGAAGTCCGAGCCGGAGATGGTGTAGAAGGGCACGCCGGCCTCGCCGGCGACGGCCCGGGCCAGCAGCGTCTTGCCTGTGCCGGGAGCTCCGTACAGCAGCACGCCCTTGGGGATCTTGGCGCCGACGGCCTGGAACTTGGCGGGCTCGGAGAGGAACTCCTTGATCTCCACCAGCTCCTCGACGGCCTCGTCGGCCCCGGCCACGTCGGCGAAGGTCACCTGCGGGGTGTCCTTGCTGACGAGCTTGGCCTTGGACTTGCCGAACTGCATGACCCGCGAGCCGCCACCCTGCATCTGGGTCATCAGGAACCAGAAGAGGCCGACGATGATGATGATTGGCAACAGCGTGAACAGCAGCGAGGCCCAGATGGAGTCCTGTGGGACCTCGTCGTTGTACGGCTCCTCGAGGTCGGCCTCGGTGACGGCCGCCACGACCTCGTCGCCGCGCGGCTCGACGTAGAAGAACTGGACCTTGGTGCCCTTGTCCTCGAACTCCTCCGCCAAC
>JAABUN010002201.1_pt1 | contig 36140 bp, 40 predicted proteins | sample 5559311 | NCBI WGS metagenome assembly JAABUN01 (sample SAMN10711877, study PRJNA513370) | rock metagenome | isolation source: Antarctica rocks | place: Antarctica: Victoria Land, Siegfried Peak sud | reverse complement strand
ATCCTTGCCCGGCCCGGGTTACGCCGATTGGTTCGCATCCGCGGGGCGTTCCATATCGCCTGCTCGATCTCTGCGGCAGTGAGCCTCTTGGTCGCGTGGTCGAGGTTGTGCTCGTCCCACTCGATCCCGTCGAAGATCATCGCTGTACCACCAGTGTGTTGCGTAGAGCACGAGAAAGCAACACGTTAGGAACCCGCCCTCGGTCGGATCGTGCCGCCGGCCAGGGCGGTGTCGATGATCGCGGAGATGAGCTCGTCGCCCGCAGGCAGCAGGTGACCGTAGGTGTCGATCGTGGTGGTGATCGACTCGTGGCCCAGCCGGGCCTGGATGTGCGGCAGCGGCGCACCGCCGGCCACCAGCCAGGCCACGTGGGTGTGGCGTAGGTCGTGGAACCGGAAAGGTGCGATGCCCTCGGCCGCCAGCGCCTTCATCAGCCTGCGCCAGACGTGGGTGTAGAAGTCGCCGTTGTGCAGCGGCAGGCCCGTCCGGCTGGTGAAGACGAAGTCGTCGGGCTGCTTGCCCTCGATCCGCTGCCGCAGCACCTTGGCGACTGCGGTTGAGATGTTGACGGTGCGCCGCGACTTCGGAGTCTTCGGATTCCCGAGGTGGTGGTCACGCATCGTGTGCTTGGCCTTCAGCTGCTTGGCGAGCCAACCCGGGGTGTCGGTGGCGTCGTCCTCTCCGTTGCGCTTCCACGCCTTGTTGATCCGGATGGTGCCGTGGTCGAGATCGACGTCGCCGACCCACAGGGCGCTGACCTCACCGAACCGAAGCCCGAACGCTCAGCAGGTCACCGTGGGCTCCCGCGAGCCGCACGGCAGTCTCCGCTCTCGCTCGGTGAGGGACCGCAGCTCAGGTCGCGATTGATTGACCCGGGACCGCTTGGGCGCCGTGCCGATCGCCGGGTTGGCGACGAGGTAGCCACGCTTCACGGCGTAGGCGAAGACCCCGTGGATCAGGCCGTGGTAGTTGGCCTTGGTCTTCAGCGACCGGTCCCAGCGATCAGCCACTCCTTGATGTCGGACTCGTGGATCGACGTGACCGGTCGGGTGAAGACCAGCGAGCCGCGCACCCGGGTCCCGGCAAGCACCTGGAGCTGCCCGAGGTAGCGCTTCCGCTGGCCGGGCGAGAGGTCAACGATCTGGCGGACGTACTCCTCACCGATGTCGACGAGCCGCGGCGGCGCCTTGAGCGGATCGGCCTCGCCAGGCGGGCGGACGAAGCCCTCGCCCCTGACCCAGCCGTCTGGCCAACGCTGGCCAGCGGCGTCGACCATCTTCTTGAAGCCGTCGGCCCGCGCGACGTTCTGCGCATCGGTCCCAGCGCCGAACGTTTCGGCCTGATAAGCACCTTCGCGGGTGCCTCCCAGGCGCCACACCACCCGCGCGGAGACACCACCGTCACCGCGCGTCCGCTTCTCTATCCAAGCCATAGCCACACGTCCCGAAGGGGGGCCGGTGCTACCACCGTGCTACCTCGGCACAACAGGCTACGCCCGGAAATGGACGAAGCCCCAGGTCAGACCTGGGGCTACGGTGGTGCGCGAGGGGGGAGTTGAACCCCCACGCCCTTTCGGGCACACGGACCTGAACCGTGCGCGTCTGCCTGTTCCGCCACTCGCGCGCGACACCACCGAGGAACCGTGCCCCAGGGGGCCTCGGGCCGTGCCAGAGGCTAGCACGCAGCCGGTGCCCTCCTGAGTGGCGTCGGCGGGCCGCGAAGTGAGTGGCCGTTACGATCGAAGGCGTTCCTCCGGCTGACCTCAGCGAGCGCTGCGACACTGGCCGCTGCACTGTGCCGGACGAGCATGAGGCTGGAACCACGAGCAGGAAGGAGGGGAACAGGAGTGGGCGTCGTACACCGCTTCGAGCAGCGCCTGGAGCACATGGTGTCCGGTGCGTTCGCTCGGGCCTTCCGCAGCGCGGTGCAGCCGGTCGAGATCGCCGCGAGGTTGCAGCGCGAGATCGACAACTCCGCCCAGATCCTCTCCCGCGACCGCAAGCTGGTGCCCAACGCCTTCGTAGTCGAGCTGTCCCCCACCGACCACGAGCGCCTCTCCGCGTACGACCAGACGTTGCGCACCGAGCTCGCCCGCATGGTGCGCGAGTACGTCACGGAGCAGCACTACATCCTCGCCGGCCCGCTGACGATCGAGCTTGAGCGCCGCGACGGGCTCACCACCGGGCGGTTCGACGTCCGCAGCCGGGCGCTGGCCACGGTCGCGCCGGCCAGCGGAGCGGCGGCCAGCGACACCCAGGTGCGGGCCGCCCCGGTGGTCTTGGAGGTCAACGGCGTCCGTCACCCGGTCACGCCTCCGGGTGTCGTCCTCGGCCGGGGCAGCGAGGCCGACCTCCGCATCAACGATCCCGGGGTCTCCCGACGCCACACCGAGGTCCGGGTGACCGTCAACGGAGACCAGGTCAGTGTCAGCGCGGTCGACCTCGGCTCGACCAACGGCACCCTGGTCGACGGTCGGCAGGTGCAACAGGCCCTCGTGCGCGACGGCTCCCAGATCGTCATCGGCCGCACGACCGTCACCGTCCGCAACCCGCAGGCGCAGGCGCAGGGACAGCATGCACAGGGACAGGGAGCCGGGTAGGTGTCCGAGCTGACGTTGACCCTCATCAAGCTGGGGTTCTTGGCGGTGCTGTGGCTGTTCGTGCTGTCGGCGGTGTCGGTCATTCGCTCCGACATCTTCGGCTCGCGGGTCGAGACCCCCAAGTCCATCAAACAGAGCAAGACCGCCAAGCCGGTGAAGCCGCCGAGGCAGCGGCGACCGTCGCGCGCCGTGCCCTCTCACCTGAGTGTGACCGACGGGCCCAACGCCGGTCAGGTCGTCGCGCTGGACGGGGCACCGCTGCTGCTCGGCCGAGGCACCGATGCCGCGCTGCGGCTCGACGACGACTACGTCTCCACCCGACACGCCAGGATCGCCAGCAACGGCGAGCAGTGGTTCGTGGAAGATCTCGGGTCAACCAACGGCACCTATCTGGGGTCGCAACGCGTCACCTCGCCGACCCCGATCGCGATCGGTACGCCCGTACGCCTGGGCAAGACCGTCGTCGAGCTGCGGAAGTAGCCCCGCGATGACGCTCTCGTGGCGCTATGCCGCCATCTCCGACGTCGGCCGGGTCCGCAAGAACAACCAGGACTCCGGCTACGCCGGCGAGCACCTGCTCTGCGTCGCCGACGGGATGGGCGGAGCTGCCGCCGGTGACCTCGCCTCCACCGTCGTGGTACAGACCATGCGCCGGCTCGACGCGCCGGCACCCGACGACCTGCTCGAGGCGCTGGCCGGTGCGGTGGTGCGCGCCAACGACCGGCTCGCCGAGATCGTGGAGTCCGATCCCACCGTCGACGGAATGGGCACCACCGCGACGGCGATCGTGCTCGACGGGAACCAGGCCGGTCTGGTGCACATCGGGGACTCGCGGGCCTACCTGCTGCGAGAAGGGCGGCTCAAGCAGCTGACCGAGGACCACACACTCGTGCAGGGCCTGGTCGACGAGGGCCGCATCAGCGCACAGGAGGCCCGCCACCATCCGCACCGGTCGCTGATCTTGCGGGCACTCGACGGCCGCCAGGAGATCCAGCCCGACCTCGACATGCTCGACCTGCACCCAGGGGACCGGCTGCTGCTGTGCAGCGACGGCCTGTCCGGGTACGTCGACGACGAAGCCATCCGCCGGATACTGGACTCAGGCACCGTCGACAGCGCCGCCGTCGAGCTGCTGCGGCTCGCGCTGGACTCCGGCAGCACCGACAACGTGACCTGCCTGGTCGCCGAGGTGATCGAGTCACCGGACCGGACGCCGACGACTGGACCGACGACTGGGCCGACGACCGGTGGCGCCGAGGGTGCCGACGACGGCCGCGACGACATGACCGACACCGCCGTGCAGGAGCTGGCCGCGGTGACGACCGGACCCATGCTCGTCGGCGCGGTGGCCGAGGAGTCCCGCTCGCGGGCGCTGTCCGGGTCCGCCCCGCCGCGGCGCCGCGGCGACACCGAGACACCCGGCGCGGACGGCGGGGCAGGACACGGGACGGACGGCGAGGAGACCGACCCTGAACAGATGCGATACGCGCCGCTCCCCCCGGGCCGGTTCCGCCGCCTGCGCGGCCTCCTGGTGACACTGCTGGTGCTGGCTGTGCTCGCAGTCGGCGCACTGCTGGCGTACCGCTGGAGCCAGCAGCAGTACTACGTGGCCGAGTCGGCAGGCAGTGTCGCGATCTACCGCGGGGTGCAGCTGGACCTGCCGGGCGTCACGTTGAGCCACGAGTACGACGTGATGAGCGTCGCCGTCGACGACCTCCCCGACTACAACGCCCAGCAGGTGATCAAGGGCATGGGGGCCGCCGATCTGGCCGACGCCCAGGCGATCGTCGCCCGGCTCGACGACCTGGCCGCCCAGTGCGCGCGGAGCCGGCCACCGACCTCGAAGTGCGAGGGGGCCGGGCAGGACCCGACCGAGCCGACGGAGCCGACAGCGACCGGGCCGACCACCGGGCCGACCACCGGGCCGACCACCGGGCCGACCACCGGGCCGACCAGTAGGCCGCCGACCACCGGGGCCAAGCCCTCCTCCAACGACCCCTCGGCCGGCGCCGGGGGCAGGAAGTCGGGAGGGACTCGATGAGCAGCCCCGCGCCGGTTGCCGCCGCCGACGCACCGGCCCAGGACCCCGCGCCAACTCCGACCTTCCGACGCCGCCGCGGGTCGGAGCTGTTGCTGCTCGTCCTGGCGCTGGTGCTGGGGGTGGGCGCCTACGCCGCCGTCGGGCTCGGGTTCTCCGGCCGGGTGCCCGCCGACATCGTCACGATCGGGGGCGGCCTGGCAGCACTCGCCCTGGTCACGCACGTCGCGGTCCGGGCCCTCGCGCCGTACGCCGATCCTGTCCTGCTGCCGCTCGTGGTGGCACTCAACGGGCTCGGCCTGGCGATGATCCACCGCATCGACCTCAGCCTGGCGGCGGACCGATCCGATGCCGGCCCGTTCGCCGGACGCCAGCTGATGTGGACCGCGATCGGCGTCGCCGGGTTCTTGTTCGTGCTGTTCGTGGTGCGTGACCACCGGCGCCTGCAGAGCCTCACCTACACCTTCGGCCTCGCCGCGCTCGTGCTGCTGCTGCTGCCGTTCGTGCCGCTGCTGGGCACGCAGATCAACGGCGCGCGGATCTGGATCGGCCTGGGCCCACTGAGCTTCCAGCCCGGTGAGATCGCCAAGATCTGCCTGGTCCTGTTCTTCGCCGGCTATCTGGTGGTCAAGCGCGACGCGCTCGCGTTGGCGGGTAGACGCTTCCTCGGCATCGACCTGCCCCGCGGACGCGACCTCGGTCCCGTGCTGGTGGCGTGGCTGCTGAGCCTGGGCGTGCTGATCTTCCAGCGCGACCTCGGCTCCTCGCTGCTGTTCTTCGGACTCTTCGTGGTCTTGCTGTACGTGGCCACCGAGCGACCCGGGTGGCTGGTGGTGGGTGCGCTGATGTTCGGCGCCGGGGCGTACGTCAGCGCGCTGACCTTCTCCCACGTGCAGTCGCGCATCGACGGGTGGCTGGACCCCGATCCGACTGGACAGGTCATGCAGGGGCAGTACGGACTCGCGTTCGGTGGCCTGCTGGGGCGAGGCCTCGGCCAGGGCGATCCGACCACGACGCCGTTCTCGTACTCCGACTTCATCATCAGCTCGTTCGGCGAGGAGCTCGGGCTCGCGGGGTTGATGGCGATCCTGGTGATCTACGGCCTGGTCGTCGAGCGCGGGCTGCGCACGGCCCTGCTGTGCCGCGACGCCTTCGGCAAGCTGGTTGCCGCGGGCCTGGCGGTGTCGGTGGCCCTGCAGGTCTTCGTGGTCGTCGGCGGCGTCACCCGGCTGATCCCGCTGACCGGGCTCACCACACCGTTCCTGTCCTACGGCGGCTCCTCGCTGGTCGCCAACTGGATGATCGTCGCGCTGCTGCTGCGGATCAGCGACCACAGCCGGCGCCCGGCGCCCGGCGTGGCCCCGCCGACCCCCGACGAGGCGACCCAGGTGGTGAGGACGCGGTGAACCGTCCGATCAGGGTGATGGCCATCGGGTGCCTCCTGCTCTTCGTCGCACTCATGCTCAACGTCAACTACGTGCAGTTCCTCGCCGCCGACTCCCTCAACGACCGCAGCGGCAACAGCCGGGTGCTCGACGCCGAGTTCAGCCGTGAGCGGGGCCCCATCCTGGTCGCGCGGAAGCCGGTCGCGCAGAGCGTGCCGAGCAACGACCGTTACGACTACCAGCGCGAGTACCCCAGTGCGTACCAGTACGCGAATCTCACCGGCTACTACTACCTGTTCGGCCGTACCGGCATAGAGAACAGCCAGAACTCGATCCTGTCCGGCAGCGATCCCAAGCTTTTCGTCAACCGGGTGGCCGACATGGTCAGCAGCCAGCAGCCAGAGGGCGGTCAGGTCAGCCTCACCATCGACCCGGCCGTGCAGCGGGCGGCCTTCCAGGGCCTCATTGCGCTGCCCGGCGACTCCGCCGGAGCGGCCGTCGCGATCGATCCCGAGTCCGGCGCCATCCTCGCAATGACCAGCGTGCCGAGCTACAACCCCAACGAGCTCGCCAGCCACGACTCGGGCGACGTCTCCGACGCCTATGACCGACTCTCGAAGGACCCGGCAAAGCCGCTGCTCGACCGCAGCCGGCTCGACATCTTTCCTCCCGGCTCTACGTTCAAGCTGGTCACCGCCGCGGCAGCGCTCTCCGACGAGACCCTCGGCCTCTCCCCCGACTCCCGGGTACGTGCGGGGTACACACTCAACTTCCCTGGCATCACCTACCAGCTCGTCAACAGCAGCGGCAGCAACTGCGGCGGGGACACCATCACCCTCACCACCGCCCTCGTCGTCTCCTGTAACACCGCCTTCGGCCGGATCGCGATGAAGGTGGGGGAGGAGGCGTTGGTGGCCCAGGCGGAGAAGTTCGGCTTCGGCGACTCCTCCTACCTCGACGACCTGTCGATGGCGGCCAGCCAGGTGGTGGCCGACGGGGCAGGCGACCTCGACGCACCGCAGACAGCCCGGACCGGCATCGGCCAGGAGAACGTCGCGGCCACCCCGCTGCAGATGGCGATGGTGATCGCCGGCATCGCCAACCAGGGCACGGTGATGAAGCCCTATCTGGTCGACGAGACCCGTTCACCCGACCTCGAGGTGCTCGAGCGCGCCGATCCGCAGGAGCTCTCCGAGGCCGTGACGCCCGCGGTCGCCGCCGAGCTCACCTCGATGATGGAAGCGGTGGTGACCGACGGCACGGCAAGCGTGGCGGCGATCCCGGACGTCCGAGTCGCTGGCAAGACCGGGACCGCGCAGACCGAGGACGAGCGCAAGCCGTACGCATGGTTCGTCTCGTTCGCGCCGGCCGACGACCCCCAGATCGCGGTGGCCGTCTTCATCCAGGACGCCAGCGGCGTCGCCCGCAGCGACATCGCAGGTGGAAAGCTCGCCGGACCGATCGCCAAGTCGATGATGGAAGCAGCCCTGCGCTGATGACCGAGCCGACCAACGACTCCGGCGCCACGCCGGGTACCCCCGCCGGCAACGACAGGGGGTTCACTGGCACCACCGTCGGCGGCGGCCGCTATCGGCTCGATGCCCACATCGCCAGCGGCGGCATGGGCTCAGTGTGGCGCGCACACGACACCGTGCTCGAGCGGGCGGTCGCGGTGAAGCTGCTGCGCAGCGAGCTCGCCGACGACCCGTCCTTCCGCTCGCGCTTCGAGTCGGAGGCGCGCAACGCTGCCCGGGTGCAGCACTCGGGGATCGCGTCGGTGTACGACTACGGGCAGCGCGAGTCCGAGCACCGGGCGTACCTCGTGATGGAGCTCGTGGACGGCCGGCCGCTCGACGAGCTGCTCGCCGCCGGCCGCCTCGGCACACCTCAACTGGTCGACATCGTCGCCCAGACCGCCGACGTCCTGCAGGCCGCGCACGACCAGGGCCTGGTCCACCGCGACGTCAAGCCGGCCAACATCCTGGTCACCCCCACCGGTCAGGTGAAGGTCACCGACTTCGGCATCGCCAAGGCGCTGGCCGACGCCTCGGTGACCGACACCGGCATGGTGCTCGGCACCCCGCACTACCTCTCCCCCGAGCAGGCCGAGGGCCGGCCCGCGCAGCCGGCGTCCGACGTGTACGCGCTCGGGGTCGTGCTGTACGAGGGGCTGGCCGGACAGCGCCCCTTCGTGCGGGAGAGCCCGGTCGCGACCGCCCTGGCGCACCTGCGCGACGAGCCTCCACCGCTTCCCGCTGGCGTCCCCGACTGGCTGGCCACGATCACGATGTCGGCCCTGGCCAAGGACCCCGCCGATCGGCCGACCAGCGCGGCCGCGATGGCGGCAGCGCTGCGCGACCATGACGCCTCGGCCGTGGGCGGCACGACGGCCACCGCGCTGCTCGCCGGTGGTGGCGCGGCCGGTCTGGCCGCCGCCGGAGCCGCCCCGTACACCCGCGCGGTGACATACCAGACACCGATCGGTGGGCCGGACCCACTGCTCCCGCCGCCGCAGGAGCCCGAGGAGCCGCGGCGCAGCCGCTTCCTCCCGGTGCTCGCCGCGGTGGCCGCGCTGCTGCTGCTGGCCGGGGTGGTGGGTGCCCTGGTACTCGCCGGGATGGACAACGACCCGTCGCAGCCCGGCGACACCGCCCCCACCCAGAGCGAAGAGACCACGCGCAGGAACCGGCCGACGACCGAACCCACCACCCAGCCCACCACCCAGCCCACCACCCAGCCCACCACCCAGCCCACCACCCAGCCCACCACCCAGCCCACCACCCAGCCCACCACCCAGCCCACCACCCAGCCCACCACCCAGCCCACCACCGAACCCACCACCGAACCCACCACCGAACCCACCACCGTGCCGACCACGCCCACCTCTCCGGGCAACGGGAACGGGAACGGGAACGGCAACGGCAACGGCAACGGCAACGGCAAAAGCAACGGCAACGGGGGAGGACCGCCGTGAGCGCGCCCACGCCTGAGGATGCCGTCGGTGCGGCCAGCGGGGCGGCCCCTGCGGCGGGCGCGGCCACCGACGCGAATTTTCTGGGCGACCGGTACGAGCTCGGTGAACTGCTCGGCCGTGGCGGCATGGCGGACGTGCGGATCGGCATCGACCGCCGTCTCGGCCGCCGGGTGGCGGTCAAGCAGCTGCGTTGGGACCTGTCGCGCGACCCCACGTTCCAGGCGAGGTTCCGGCGGGAGGCGCAGTCGGCGGCCTCCTTGAACCACCCCAGCATCGTGGCGGTGTACGACACCGGCGAGCACGCCGACGCCACCGGCGCGGTGGTGCCGTACATCGTCATGGAGCACGTCGAGGGGGAGACCCTGCGCGACCTGCTGCGCTCCGGGCGCAAGCTGATGCCGGAGCGGGCCCTCGAGATCACCGCCGAGGTGCTGTCCGCACTCGACTACAGCCACCGCGCGGGCATCGTGCACCGCGACATCAAGCCGGCGAACGTCATGCTCACCCCCTCGGGCCGGGCCAAGGTGATGGACTTCGGCATCGCCCGCTCGATCTCGGACGCCTCGGCGACCCTGACGCAGACCGCGGCCGTGGTCGGCACCGCGCAGTACCTCTCCCCAGAGCAGGCCCGCGGCGAAGCGGCCGACGCCCGCAGCGACCTGTACTCCACCGGCTGCCTGCTCTTCGAGCTGCTGGCCGGGCGACCGCCGTTCCAGGGCGACAGCCCCGTCGCGGTGGCCTACCAGCACGTACGCGAGGACCCGCCGGCTCCCTCGACGTTCAACCCCGAGGTGACGCCGGCGATGGATGCCATCGCCGCGCGGGCGTTGCGGAAGAAGACCTCGGAGCGCTACCAGAGCGCCGCGCAGATGCGGGCCGACATCGAGCGAGCGCTGGCCGGGCAGGACGTCGCGGCGCCGGCGGCCGGCTCGGAGGCGACCTCGGTCACGCTGATGGCACCAGCCGTCGGCGGACCCGTGGCCAGCCCGACCAGCACCACGACGGGCAGGGTGACGCCGGCCGGTCAGCAACCCCAGCGCCCTCGACGCCGCCGGAGGTGGTGGCTACTGCTCGCGTTGCTCGGCGTGCTGCTGGCGATCGGCGCCGCCTTCCTCGTGCCGTGGCTGCTCGACGACTCCCCGCCCGCCGACACGCCGGTTCCGGACCTGCTCGGGCAGACGCTGCCGCAGGCGCAGCTGGCCCTGGATCGGGCCGGGCTCACGGTGGACCAGATCGAACGGCGCAACAGCGACGAACCGTCCGGCACGGTCATCGGCCAAGACCCCGAGCCCGACACGTTGGTGGTGGCGGACTCGCAGGTGGACCTCGTGGTGAGCGCGGGGGCCGCACAGGTGCAGGTCCCCTACGTCCTCGGGCAGAGTCGGCGCGAGGCGATCACCTCCCTGCGCGACTACGGCCTCGAGGCCGAGGTCACCTTCGAGGACAGCGACCAGCCACAGGGCACAGTCCTCGCCACCAAGCCGGAGCCCACGACGATGGTCGACCCCGAGAGCACCGTCGAGCTGATCGTCTCTGCCGGGCCGGTCAAGGTCCCCGAGGTGCGCGGCCTGTCGGAGTCGGCGGCGGTGGCCTCGCTGGCAGAAGCCGGCTTCGGGTATCAGGTGGTCGAGGACCCCGGATCGGACCAGCCCGCCGGCGTCGTGGTCGCCCAGACGCCAGAGCCCGGCACCAGGGCCACCTCCGGGAGCACCGTGTTCATCACGGTCTCGACCCAGCCCGTCGCGACGACTCCACCGCCGACGACCGAACCCACCACCCAGCCGACCACCCAACCGACCACCCAGCCGACCACGCAACCGACCACCCAGCCGACCACGCAACCGACCACCGAACCCACCACTCAGCCGACCACGCAACCGACCACTGAACCGACGACCCAGCCGACCACCGAACCCACCACCCAGCCGACCACGCAACCGACGACGCAACCGACGACGCAACCGACGACGCAACCGACGACGGCACCGACGCCGAAGCCGACGAAACCGCCGAAACCGCCGAAACCGCCGAAACCGGACGGTGGCTGACCCGATTCGGCGTCCGCGACTGGACGGTCCGGGGTCGAGGATTCAGCCCAGCGTTCGGGCGTACGCCAGGTCGACGGATCCGGCGTACGCAGGCACCAGCACGTCGTCCACCCAAGCGACGTCCAACCCGAGGTCGGCGTAACGGACGTACTCGCGATATCTGCGCACCGCGTCCGACCCCTCGAGGGCGGACTGCAAGGAGCCGATGTCGCCGACCGCGACGATCCGGTACGGCGGCGCGTAGGGGACGCCTTGGAGCACGACCGTGTTGCCGACGCACTTGATCCCCGTGGTGCTGGTCAGGCGCTGGTCCTGCAGGCTGACCGCCTGAGCGCCGCCCGCCCACAAGGCGTTGACGAACGCCTGGATGTCCTGCTGGTGCACGACGAGCAAGTTCGGGTCGATGTCGTCCGGCACCTCGGCGTCGCGCGGTGTGTCGTCGAGCTCGACCACGACACCCTCCCCTCGCACCGGCGTCAGACCCGCCGCCGGCGAGCGCCGGTCCACCTCCGCGGCGGCCGCATCGACCTCGGCGTCATCGAGGGCCGCCGAGAGAGCGGCTATCTCCTGGCGCAAGGAACGCTGCTCGGTCCGCACGATGGCGACCTGCCGCGACCGCTCGGCGACCAGCGCCGAGAGGTCGGTGCTCCCGGCGCGCAGGTCGGTGCCATCGGCAGACAGGGCGCTGGTCACGCACAGCAGCCCGCCGGCCGCCCAGACGGCGGGGACGGCGGCTCGCCAGCGGACGGAGGCAACGGGCGACGGCACGCGGCTAGGCTAGTCGAGCCATCCCCATCCGCGGTCGCGCTCGCGACCACTCCGAGGAGCCCTTGGTGAGCGACCGCCTACCCCGCAAGTCCGCCGGCTCCAAGAGCCCGGCGGCGAGCCGCGTCGGCAAGCGCTGGGCTGCCCCGGCGATGCTGACCTGCTGGCTCCTGGGCCTGCTCTGGGTCGTCGTGTACTACGTCGCGGGTGATCGGGTGCCGGTCATAGCCGACCTGGGCGGCTGGAACATCGTGGTGGGCATGGTGGTCATCGGCCTGGGGTTCATCTTCGCCACCCAGTGGGAGTGACCCGACGCGGCGGCTCGAAGCCGCACCGACTGCACGACCGCACCGACTAATGACATCGGTGGGATTCATCCACAGGGGTTGTCCCCAGTGTGGACAGGCTTAGGTCAGGACCGCGGTGCGCGCCAGCGTGGCCACCACGAGTACCACCGCGAGCAGGGAGTACACGGCGACCTGTGCCGCAGTGCGCCGGGCCCGGGGGGCGTACGCAATCACCGCACCGAGCAGCAGTCCGGCCGCCAGGCCGCCGAAGTGGCCCTGCCAGCTGATCCCGCTGCGGAACGACAGCACCACGTTGAACCCCAGCAACAGCAGCAGGAACGACACGTCCTGCCCGCGCTGGTACAACAGGACCAGGGCGGCGCCGAACAGACCGAAGACGGCACCGGACGCCCCCAGGGTCGGGGTGAGCGGCCCGCTGAACCAGTAGGCCATCACCGAACCGCTCACGGCGCACGTGAGGTAGAGCACCAGGAACCGGGCCCAGCCGAGCAGCCGCTCGAGCAGCGGCCCGAAGAGCACCAGCGCATACATGTTGAACGCGATGTGCAGGATCCCGGCGTGCAGGAAGGCCGAGGTCAGCAGCCGCCAGTACGCACCGTTGGCGACACCGGGCACCACGCCGACGTTGTCGAACCCCGCGGAGCGTCCGAGCATGGTCCCCCAGGCGTACAGCTGGTCACCGGCCGCACCGCCGATCAGGAACGGCAGGAAGGCGAGCACGTTGAGCGCCACCAGAACGGTGGTGACCAGTCCTGGGCGGCTGGGTACCGCACCACCGGCGATCGTCCGCGGCGCTCGAACCGTACGAGCCGCCTCGGCAACGCACTCGGGGCAGTGGAAGCCCACCGCCGCCGGCCGCATGCACTCCGGGCAGATCGGCCGCCGGCAGCGGGCGCACGAGATCCACGTCTCGCGGTCAGGGTGCCGGTAGCACCGCGGGGACGGGGCCGGACCCGGCCCCGTCGCCGGTGTGGGTGAGCTCATGGCCGCTCAGTCCGGGCGGCGCTCAATCGTGACCGAGTCGATCACGACCGGGTCGACCGGCTTGTCGCCTCGACCGGTGCGGGTGGTGGCAATGGCGTCGACGACGTCGCGGCTGGCCTGGTCGGCGACCTCGCCGAAGATCGTGTGCTTGCGGTTGAGGTGGGGCGTGGGGCCCACGGTGATGAAGAACTGCGATCCGTTGGTGGCCGGGCCCGCGTTGGCCATCGCCAGCAGGTACGGGCGGTTGAACGACAGCTCGGGGTGGAACTCGTCCTTGAACGTGTAGCCGGGTCCACCGGTGCCGGTGCCCAGGGGGTCACCTCCTTGGATCATGAACCCGGGGATGACCCGGTGAAAGATCGTCCCGTCGTAGAAGCGGCCGGTGGTCGGGCGCCGGTTGCGCGGCTCGAAGTACTCCTTCGAACCGTCGGCGAGGCCGACGAAGTTCGCGACGGTGGTCGGTGCGTGGTTGTCGAAGAGCGAGACGGTGATGTCGCCACGATTGGTGGCGAGGGTGGCGATGAGCTCGTCGGCCACGGGTTCTCCTTCACCGGCACACACGGTGCCGGCCGGTCGGGGGCGCACTGCGGTGGGCAGCAGGCTCGATCCTGCCACGGTCCTCCACGTGCTCGGGGCGGATGCAGCCGTCGGCGAGCTGTCGGTACGGTGGGCGAGACCGAAAACGACCCCGCACCCGCCGTCCGCCCGCGCGGCCGGCACAGGAGGAGCGCCATGCACCTGCGTCGCCGCAAGTCCACCACCGAGGTCTTGATGGAGCACGTGCAGGACCTCACCGAACGCGCCGGTGACCTCGGTGAGCACGCCGTGTCAGCGCTGGCAACGGGGGCCGGGGACGCGCGAGACGCCGCCACCGGCGCCTACGGGCAGGTGCGCGGCCGGATCGGGATCCGCGGTCGGGTCCCCTCGGACGTGGTGCCGAAGGCCAAGGCCGTCGCTGCGTCGCCCGTGGTCGTCGGTGCGTTGGCGAAGTCTGCGATCGACCGCGCCAAGCCGCGCAAGAAGACCCACCGGCTGCGCAACCTGCTCGTCACACTCGCTCTCGGCGGCGCGTCCTTCGCGGCCGCCCGGCGGTTCGGACGCTTCTCCTCGACACCGGATCCGTCCTACACGCCGCCGCCGCCGCGACCGACGGCCGTACCGGACCCGGTGCCGGACCCGGTGCCGGCCGCGCCGCCGCCCGGCGATGCGAGCGTCGGCGTGGACCCGGCTCCTCCCACCGTGCCCGGCGACGGGCCGACGATGGACGAGCTCGGTGGCGACCCGGTCTACCCCGAGGTGGGCTACTCCGAGGACCAGCCCAGCGACGACCGGCGTCCCGACGACGCCGCGTCCTGACTCGAACTCGCGCCTGCCGCTACCACGTTAACGTGGTGGCGCAGCGGACTGAGCGAAGATCGTCCGCCAGTGCCCCGCACCGCAGTGACCTCACGGCGTACGACGGGACGGGTCGAGCGTTCTCGCGGTGGCGAGCCGCTCGGCCACGAAGGTCCCGAACGGGACCAGACCCGACAGGAGCACCAGCACGGTGAACGGGATGCTCCACCGCGCGGCGCGCGCGAGCAGGGCGGCCAGCACGAGGAAGAGCATGTACAGCCAGCCGTGCGCGATTCCGACCCACTGGGTGATGAACTCCCCTGTGCGCTGGGGGTTCGTCCCCTCCGTCGTGAGGTACTTCAGCACGACACCGATGCTCAGCACCACCAGCAGCACACCCACCACGTAGGCCAGCACCTGGTAGCGACGCAGCGCGGGGCGCAGGTGCTCGACCTCGGGGCCTCGCGGCCGGGCCGGGACGGCGGTGTCGTCCACGGGGGTCAGGCTACCGGGGCGCGGTCGGAGGGCCCGGGCGCACCACCGGCGAGCACGGCGCCGTCCATCGCCTGGTAGTCGGCCACCCGGTCGCGAGCGATCCGCCACCACATGAACGCCGTGAAGCCGGCGAAGATCTCCCACTGGATGGCATAGACCAGGTTGCGGATCCCCGCGGTCCAGCTCGCGTCCGGCAGCACCGGTGCCACCGGGTCCAGGGTGGTCGGGTCGGGCGGCAACTGATCGGTGCGCACCACATACGCGGTGTAGAGGTCGTACGGCACCGCGCTCACCAGCACCGAGACGTTGAGCGCGTCGACTCGCCGGTCGGTGCCGACCGATGTGCCGAACGGCTCGCTGGGTTGCACGACCCCCGTCACGGTCACCGGTCCGGCCGGCACCGGTGGAAGTCGGTCGGTGGCGGTCGCTCCGCGGACCACGAGCAGCGCCGAGCCGGTGCCGTCGACGAGCAGCGGGGACACTACCCAGGAGCGCCGTGGCGTACGCCCGGGGAGCAGGAACTGGTCGTCGACCGGGGCCCAGCGCCCCTCGGCCCGGACCAGGGCGCCGTCGGAGCGCGCGGTGAGCGGCTCGTCCGGTCCAAGCACCGAGGCCAGCGGTACGGGGGCCCGCTGGATCTGCTGCGCCTGGTCCTGCGACTGGTACTCACGCCAGACGCCGAACTGCCACCGTCCGGCCAGCACCATGGCGATGACTGCGGCGATCGCGACGGCGTGCAGGACCACCAGCTCCGCGCGCAGCAGGATCCGCCACGCTGGGACCGGCGTGCTGGGGGTCGCGGTCACCGCAGCGTCCAGCGGGTCAGCGGGCGTACGTGGGCAGGTCGGGGTACAGCGGGAAGGCGTCGGTCAGCGCTGCCACCCGGTCGCGCAGTGCCTGCGCCGCCGACTCGCCGAGCTCGGGCACCAGTGCGGCGGCGATGATTTCGGCGACCTCCGCGAACTCGGCGTCGCCGAAGCCTCGGGTGGCCAGCGCGGGCGTACCGACGCGCAGGCCGGAGGTGGTCATCGGCGGGCGCGGGTCGAAGGGCACGGCGTTGCGGTTGACCGTGATCCCGATGCCGTGCAACCGGTCCTCGGCCTGCTTGCCGTCGAGGGAGGAGTCGCGCAGGTCGACGAGGACGAGGTGCACGTCGGTGCCACCGGTCAGCACCGACACTCCGGCTGCGCGCATGTCGGGCTGGATCAGGCGGCGTGCCAGCGCTCGCGCCCCGTCGATGGTCACCTGCTGGCGGCGGGCGAAGTCCGGCGTTGCCGCTGCCTTGAACGCCACGGCCTTGGCGGCGATGACGTGCTCGAGCGGGCCGCCCTGCTGGCCGGGGAACACCGCGGAGTTGACCTTCTTCGCCACGTCGGCGCGGTCGGTGAGGATCAGGCCTCCGCGAGGACCGCACAGCGTCTTGTGGGTGGTCGAGGTGGTCACGTCGGCGTACGGCACGGGGTTCGGGTGCAGACCTGCGGCGACCAGCCCGGCGAAATGGGCCATGTCGACCATGAGCGCGGCGCCGACCTCGTCGGCGATCTCGCGGAACGCGGCGAAGTCGAGCTGGCGTGAGTACGCCGACCAGCCGGCGATGATCAGCCGCGGCTGGTGCTCCTTGGCCAGGCTGTGCACCTCGTCCATGTCGATCAGGTGGGTGTCGGCGTCGACGTGGTAGGCGGCCACCTGGTACAGGCGACCGGAGAAGTTGATCCGCATGCCGTGGGTGAGGTGTCCCCCGTGAGCGAGGTCGAGGCCGAGGATCGTGTCACCGGGCTCGATCAGCGCCATCATCGCTGCGGCGTTGGCCTGCGCGCCCGAGTGCGGCTGGACGTTGGCGAAGCCGGCGCCGAACAGGGCCTTGACCCGGTCGATCGCCAGCGTCTCGGTGGTGTCGACGTACTCGCAGCCGCCGTAGTACCGCCGGCCGGGGTACCCCTCGGCGTACTTGTTGGTCAGCACGCTGCCCTGCGCCTGCATGACCGCCACCGGGGCGAAGTTCTCCGACGCGATCATCTCGAGCGTCTGCTGCTGGCGGAGCAGCTCGGCGTCGATCGCGTCGGCGACCTCGGGGTCTACCTGGCCGAGGTCGGCTCGGTGAGCGTTCTGGCTGGCTTGGGTCACGGCTTCCTCCTGGGCGGCTCGGGCACCGGGGGCGCCGTCGCGGCACCGTCCAGGGTAGCGGCGCACCCTGCGGTCCGAACGACCGGCGACGGCCCGCTGACAGGTGTTTCCCGCTCAGTGGCCCCGGTCGATCCACTCCTGCAGGTGCGGGACCTCGGCGCCGATGGTGGTGGTGTCGCCGTGCCCGGGGTAGACCACCGTCTCGCCCGGCAACCGGAGCAGGCGCTCACGGATCGAGTCGATGATCGTGGCGAAGTCGGAGAAGGAGCGACCGGTCGCTCCCGGCCCCCCGGCGAACAGCGTGTCGCCGCTGAACAGCGCGCCGAGCTTCGGCGCGTACAGGCAGGTGCTGCCGGGTGAGTGGCCCGGCGTCCGGATCGCAGTGAGCGTCACCCCGGCGACCTCGAGGTCCGTCGCCTCGGCCAGGTCGAAGTCGGGCCGGGTGTGGGGGTGCTCGGCCTCCCACAGCATGGTGTCCGGCGCGGGGAACCACACGGGCGCACTGGTGTGCTCGCGCAGGGCCGGGGCGCCGTTGACGTGGTCGTCGTGCCCGTGCGTGCACACGACCGCGACCACGCGGCGGGCGCCGACCGCGGTGAGGATCGCCGCCGGGTCGTGGGCCGCGTCGACGATGAGCACCTCCTCCTCGTCGCCCACGAGCCAGACGTTGTTGTCGACCTCCCAGGTGCCACCGTCGAGGCTGAAGGTGCCGGCGGTGACGACCTGCTCGATGCGGGCCGCCATCAGAACACCACCACCGAGCGCAGGACCGCACCGCCGTGCATCTTGTCGAAGGCGGCCTCCACCTCGTCGAGCGCGATGGTCTCGGTGACGAAGGCGTCGAGGTCGAGGCGACCCTGCTGGTACAGGTCGACCAGCACGGGGAAGTCGCGGCTCGGCAGACAGTCGCCGTACCAGCTGGACTTCAGCGACCCCCCGCGCCCGAAGACGTCGATCATCGGCACGGTGAGCTGCAGGTCGGGCGTTGGTACGCCGACCAGGACGACCGTGCCGGCGAGGTCTCGGGCGTAGAAGGCCTGCAGCCACGTCTCCGGCCGCCCGACGGCGTCGATGACGACGTCGGCGCCGAACCCACCGGTGAGTGCGCGTACCGCCTCGACGACGTCGTCGACCTGGCGGGCGTTGATGGTGGCGGTCGCCCCTAGCTCGGTGGCCCATCTCAGCTTGGTGTCGTCGACGTCGATCGCGATGATCGTCCCCGCGCCGGCCAGGCGGGATCCGGCGACGGCCGCGTTGCCGACGCCGCCGCAACCGATGACCGCGACCGAGTCGCCGCGCCCGACCCCGCCGGTGTTGATCGCCGCTCCGAGCCCGGCCATCACGCCGCAGCCGAGCAGTCCCGCGGCCGCCGGCGAGGCGCTGGGGTCCACCTTGGTGCACTGGCCGGCCGCGACCAGCGTCTTGTCGGCGAACGCGCCGATGCCGAGCGCGGGGGACAGCTCGGTGCCGTCGCCGAGGGTCATTCTCTGCGTGGCGTTGTGCGTGTCGAAGCAGTACCAGGGACGGCCGCGGCGGCAGGCACGGCACTCACCGCACACGGCTCGCCAGTTGAGGATGACGAAGTCACCGGGCTCGACCTGGGTGACACCCGAGCCCACCGACTCGACCACCCCTGCCGCCTCGTGACCGAGCAGGAACGGGAACTCGTCGTTGATCCCGCCCTCGCGGTAGTGCAGGTCGGTGTGGCAGACCCCGCAGGCCTGCACCGCCACGACCGCCTCACCCGGGCCGGGGTCGGGGACGGTGATGTCCTCGACGGTGACCGGCGCACCTTTCGTGCGGGCGATGACTCCACGGACGGTCTGCGGCATGGGTGGCTCCACGGGTCGGTGGCGGGCTCATGGGCGTGGTGCTGAGGGGCGGTCCGCTAGCCGAACGACGAGCCACCGTGGGAGTGCGGCGGCACCTTGATGCCCTCGGAGGCCTGGACGATCACGAAGCCCTGGCCCTCGAACGCCATCTGGTACGCCTCGCCGGAGCCCCTACCGATCAGCGCGCCGGCGGTGGCGGTACGCCGCAGCGACGAGCGCAGCGAACTCGACCAGGCCACCAGCGCCTGGACGTCGGCGAAGGTGGGGGCGTCGACGGCGAGCACCACCGGGGTGCCGCGCGAGGTGATCGCGATCTGCCCCGTACCGGTGAAGACGGTGTTGAACAGGCCACCGGACAGCATCGAGGCGCCCTCGACCCGCTTGACGTCCCACGACAGCGACGGGTCGAACGCCAGCACGTTGCGGCCGTTGACGGTGAGCCCCTCGCCCTCGAGGTCGATGATGTGGATCTCCGCGGCGTCGTCGGCCATGAACACATCGCCCTGCCCGGTGACCCGCATGAGCGGCAGCCCCTCACCGGTCAGTGCCTTCTTGAGGAACTTGCCGACACCCGAGCCCTGGAACGCGAAGTCGACGGCACCCTGGTAGGCGACCATCGCGCCCTGCCTGGCCATCACCTCGCCACCGGACTCGCCGTCGAGCCGCACCTTGAGCATCCGGCGGTTCTGCAGGGTGAACCGGCCCTGCGCCTGCTGCTCGATGTTCTCCCCGAAGAGGTCGCTGCGCACCATGGCGCCAGTCAAGCGCACCCGGGCGCAGCCGGACAGTGGAAACCGCCGGAGTGGAGGCAGACGACGCCGCGGCTCCTCAGGCGCAGGGGAACCACTGGGCCGCCGCGGTGGCGCGTGCACGCACCTCGGTGAAGCGCCGCCGGACCTCGGTGATGGCGTCCTGCAGCGGGAAGATGTCACGGGTGACGAGCTGGTCGTCGTGGTCGGCGCTGACCGGGTGCCAGTAGACCCCGTCGGCGGTGATGGTGACCTCCGGGATCAGCGACTCCACCGTCAGCTCGATGCCTTCCTCGGCCACCCCGCGGTGCGCCAGCGCGCGGATGACCTGGTCCTGGGCTGCGATACCGAGTGAGTCGAGGAACTCGTGGAACGGAGCCAGCTGGTGGCTCTGTTCGTACGGCAGCGTGGCCGCGACCCGTACCCGGAAGCCGTCCTCCTGGGCGGTACGAATGCCCGCGACCGCGCGGTCCCACGATCCGCGCCCACGGTGTGCGTCGTGCAGGTCCGAGGTGGCGGAGTCGAGGCTGATCTGCAGCGCCAGCCGCTCTCGGTCCATCCGGCGCAGTGCCTCCAGCCGCCGGCCGCGGAACAGCATCCCGTTGGTCAGCAAGGTGGTCGGTAGGACCGCCGTGCACGCGGCCACGAGTTCGTCGATGTCGGGGAGCAGGAACGGCTCGCCGCCGGTGAGGATGAGCTCCGAGACCCCGGCGTCCACGGCTTCGGTCGCGAGCTGGCGGACCCGGTCGATGCCCAGCGCTCTGCGGTCGGCCTGGGGCGAGGAGCGGGCGCAGCAGTAGTCGCAGGCCAGGTTGCAGTCGAAGTTGGTGTACATCCACAGCCGGGTCCCCGGCACCATTTCGGGCGCCAGCTCGGCGAGCGGATCAGGACTGCGTCCTCTGCGCACGGTGGCGACGTTGCCCTGGACCTGGACGAGCTCGTTGCCGGTGCGGGCGCACCACGCTTCGACCGTGGCCCTCGACCGCTCGAGCTCACCGTCGCCCAGTGCGACCGACGTGGTGCCGTGCCGTGGCACGGCACCGACGCGCTCCACCAGGTCGAGGATCAGTCCGGCATTCACCATCTGGCGGGAATCCCTTGTTCGCGCACTGCCTCGAAGAGCGATTCGTACCCCTCCAGCTTCGGCGGCACCCACTGTCGCAGCCCTTCCATCTCCAGGATCGGGCGGTGCTCAGGGTTGTCCCAGTCCATCGCGAGCAGCCGCTCCAGCCAGGGTTCGGTGCGCTCCTCGGGGAGGCTTGGCAGGGCGGTGAAGTTGCAGTGGCTGTAGGTCGGTGACTCCCAGAAGGCCGCGAACGCCCCCGGCATCAGCTCCTCGCGACCGATCGCCTCCCAGGTGTTGATCCCGATCGCGGCCGCGTCGGCCTTCTCGTCCAGGACGGCGCGCAGTGCGTCCAGCTCGCTGCGGCCGGTGTCGCCGTGCTTGCCGACGTCGCTGTTGATCCGAACCAGCTCGACCGAGTCAGCACCCGGGCCGGAGTGCTCCAGGAAGTGGACCGGCAGGATCGCCGCCTGCGCGGAGTCCTGGGAGCCCAGGGCCAGCCGCCTGCCCTTCAGACCGTCGAGACCGTCGATGTCGTTGCCCGAGCGAGTGACGAAGACGGTCTGGAAGACCGTGTCGGTGTCGCGCATCGCCAGCGCGCGGCAGGCCCCGTCCGTCTGGGCGACGGTGCGGACCCACGCCAGGTTGGTGTTCCAGGCGATGTCGATGGCGCCTTCGAGCAGTGCATCGACCTGGCGGCCGTAGTTGGAGAACAGCAGGAAGTCGATCTCTGTGGAGCTGCCGGCGAAGTAGTCACGCATCCCCTCCCAGATCGTGACGACGTTGGGGGTGTACGCGACGGACCCGATCATCAGCGGCTTGCTCATCTGCGGTCTCCTCGTGCTCAGGACATGGATGGTTCAGAGCAGTGGCCCGCTCAGAACAGTGGTTGGCCGGTGATCGCCTTGCCGTAGAAGTCGTAGAGCACGTCCGCGGTGGGCGCCATCACCGAGCCGGCACGGGCGTCACGGAAGAACCTGTCGACCTGCAGGTGCGCGGAGAACGCCGCGCCGCCGCAGACCCGCATCGCGGAGTCGGTGATGCGCAGGGCCGCGTCGTTGGCGGCGGCCTTGACGCTCAGCACGTGTAGCACCGTGTCGTCGGCGGGCTGCGCGAGTCGCCCGGCGGACTGGTCGACGTAGGCCCGCGTACACGCGAGGTCGATCGACATCTTGGCCAGCTTGGCGCGGATGGTGGGCAGGGCGGACAGGCTCTGGTCGAGGTGCTCCAGCTGGGCGGCGCTGGTGTGCCTCACGGCCGCGTCGACGGCCGCCTGGGACAGTCCTACCGAGACGGCCGCGTTGCCGAGGTTGAACCACGGCATCACGGCTTGCAGCATGAGGTCGAACCCACCACCGGCCGCCCCTAACCGATAGCTCTCGGGTACGTCGGCGGCAAAGGTCATCGGGTTGGACGCGTTGCCTCGCAGGCCCATCCCTCGCCAGCCGCCGGAGACGGTGATCCCGGGGTCGGCCCCCGGTACGGCGAAGATGTCCACCGAGTCCTCATCGGCGTTCAACGTGGAGACCACGTACATGTCGGCGTGCCCGGCCGAGGTGACCCAGCTCTTGCGAGCGTCCAGCCGCACCCCGGCACCGTTGCGCCTGGACTTGGACACCGGCGCCCAGAAGTGCGACCGGGAGCCGGCCTCGGAGAACGCGAGCGATGCCAACGTCTCGCCCTTGGCCAGTGCGGGCAACAGGTCGGGCAGGCCGGATGGAGGTGCAGCGGCAACGGTCATGGCGGCACTCATGTGCATGAGGTAGACCATCGCGGTTGAACCACAGGCGCCGGCCAGCGAACTGACCACGTGGGTGAACTCGTGCGGGCCGGCGCCCAGCCCACCGACGTCGCCGGGCAGGGTGAGACCCAGCAGCCCGGACTGCCGCAGCGCGTCGACAGCCGCCGTCGGGAAGGTTGCTTCTGCGTCCACCTGCCTGGCGGACTCTCGGGCAGCGGCGAGCACCGGGTCGAGCCGGTCGGTCAGATCCATTCAGGGCTCCTCATGGTCTTGTTGTCGAGGGACGGAGCAGGCGGGCAGTGGCGCCGCTGACCACAGCGGCGCAGAGATAGAACGCGGCAGAGGTGTTGGAGCCACCAAGCCACACGTCGGCACGGCTGAGCTGGAGGTACAACGAGAGTGCGGCGAGCACCGCAACGGCGGCGGCGGCCAGCGCGAGCTCGCGGCGGCGCAACGCCGCGGCTCCCGCCATCAAAGCGGCGACCACGAGCAGTACGACGGCTCCGAGCAGGTTGTAGCTGCCCAGCGACACCGAGAGACCCGGTGGGCCCAGCAACGAGCCGGAAGGTGCCAGCGGATCCTCGCCCACGGCCAGCACCAGGGCGAGCAGCCCGGCGAGGCCGACCAACACGCCCCAACCAAGCAGCAGCCGGACAGCCGCCGAGGAGCCGGCGCCAGAACCTCCCCCCCTGCGGACCGCGTCGACCGCCGCCACCCGTCCCGACGCGGTGAGCAGCAGGACGACGTGGATGCCGATCATCATCCAGTACGACCACGGCCACTCACCGGGGGTCTGCGCGACCGACAGCCCGATCGCCAGCGACTGGCCGATGCCGAGCAGAGCGACCAGGCGAACCAGCGTGCCGGTGAGCAGCAGCACCGCCAGCAGCGTCTCGACGACGAGGACCGTCCACCCGAAGAGCGTGAAGTTCGGGAGCACCGCGTTCTCCACCAGCCAGCTGAACGGCGGGAACACCGGGTGGTCGACCGCATCCTGCGTATAGCCGTACAGACCGGCGCCGCTCTCCTGACCGAAGTCGGGCGGCCGCTTCCAGGAGACGTTGTACAGCCACAGCAACCCAGCCAGGATCCGTAGCGCGGCCAGTGCACCAGCACTGGCGCGGGGCGTGGGGTCGACGGCCGGTCGCCAGAGTCCGGCCAACGAAGACGGCGCCATCATGGCGACGTCGTCGCAGGGTCGTCGGGCCGTGCCGCGGTGGTGGCAGCCATCCGTACGCCGTCCTTCCAGGGGGAGCGGCCTGGATCGTAACCCGCCGGTGCGGGATTCGCCCCCCGGTCGCCGCCAGTCAAGCGCACCGGCGGAGCCTTTCGGACTGCGGGCACTATGTGGTGACTACGTGCACGCGGTGCGGGCCGGAACTGCACTAGGCGACCAAAGCGCGTCGGAACACAGTGTGCCGACGACAACCTGGCGGCACCGAACGCCGTTCTCATGGTGTGACGTTGACCCAGACACGCAGTCAGGCGGACCGGGGAGGGGCGACGGTGCTTGCAGTCGAACGGCGCCGTGGGCGGACGCTCAGGGAGGCCGAGTTCGCCGCTTTCGTCGACGTGCGCCGGGCCGCGTACGTACGCACGGCGTACCTGTTCTGCGGCGACTGGCACCGCGCCGAGGACCTCGTCCAGGTGGCGCTGGTCAAGCTGTACGGCGCATGGGTAGTGGGTCAGTTTGAGCCACACGGCTCTTGACCGAGGCCGGCACCATGGGACGATGGGCCTATGCCTGACCGATCAAGGAAGCGCCGCCCAGCCGACCTCAACTCGCTCGCCGCATCCATCGTCGCGGACAGCACGGACGAGGACAAGGCCGAGCCTGCCGACGAACGAGACCCGGCTGCCGTGTCGCTGGGGCGCAGGGGCGGGCTGAAGGGTGGCAAGGCGCGAGCGGCCAAGCTGACGCCTGGGCAGCGGTCAGAGATCGCGCGCAAGGCGGCTGCGGCGCGGTGGGGCAAGCAGCAGTCGGGTCAGTCCTGATTAGGGAATTCGAGCGGCAGCATCATCGTCTCACCACGGCGTGGCATGACTAGATCGACGCTATTGACGAATCGCTTCCACCCGTGGCCGTTTGCGATGGCCAGCCTCTGAAGAGTGATAAGTGAGGCTAGGTGCTGCGCGAGCATCGGGTCGCCCACTTCTTCAGTAAACCACTGGTGAAACCGATAGGGCCGTTGTCCCTTTTCATTCTTGGGGGTCTTCCGCTCCAGTTCTTTGAGGATCCCCGGACCCAGCCGCTCGTATACGAGATCACGTGTGTAATACGCCACCACACTGTAGCGATTCTTCTGCATGCCTGGCCACGGCCACTGCTTGAGGCGGTAGATATTTTCGTAAAACTCGTCGGGAAACTTCTTTGCCCATACCGCGAGCTCCTTGCTAATGATCTTGTCGATGTAAATCTGAAGCGCGTTCTGTGGGCGAATCTTCTCGTAACCCGTGGCCTCGTCGATCAGCGCCACGATGCCAGTGTGCGCCAATCCAGACATGAGGATCTCGGCTGCGGCAGCCTTGGCTAGCTGTTGGTTCTGTAAAGCGTCGTCACGCCTAGCGTCCAGCCACACCTTGCAAACAGCCGGCAGGATAGCCGCATCATAGGCAGTAACGACACGATCGCCGTCCATGTACTCGATCGGCTGGAGCACGCCTTCGACAAGATCAGACGGAATGTATGGCCGCAACTGGCTGGGCGCCAGGAAGATGGGCAATTCTTCACCACGTTCAGCGGCTGCACGCTTGCGCCGCTTAGAGGCGCCGCTGCGCGTTCCGAGTATCGCGTTCGTGATGCCATGTTCGGTCAGAACCCGCTGGACGCCGTTTGGACCATTTATCACGGCGCAGGGCAAGTTTGCTCCCGCTACCGAGAGGACTGCGATATACCCTGGAAGCACGGTCGGCATTTCCCGTTGCTTATCTGCCTCGCGTTTGTCGGCCCAGCGCCGAGTTGCACCCTCGCGCGCAATCGCCGACCGGTCTTCTGGTGACAGCCGACGGGCCCGCGCCACGCCCCCACGGGCCTGCGGCGTCTCGCTGTCGTCGTGGTTGTCTTCGGCCATGAAGGGGCCCCGCCTTTCGCGGCAAGCAGTAGGTGCATCAATGCTTGCAAGAGTAGGCCTAGATGAGCCACTATGCAAGCATGGAGAGTACTGATGCTTACGATTTCGTTCTGGTGGCGCGCCAGGGGGCCCGTCAGGTTTGGCTTGACTTTTCCCTATGCGGTCAAGCATAATAGTCAGTATGAACAGGTTGAGCACGGAGCAGCGAGCGCAGATCATCGGCTGCCTAGTCGAGGGTATGAGCATCCGCGCCACCGTGCGGGTGACCGGTGCTGCGAAGAACACCATCGTCAAGCTGCTGACCGACCTAGGTGGGGCGTGCGCCGAGTACCAGGACGCCACCCTGACCGACCTGCCCAGCACGCGCATCGAGTGCGACGAAATCTGGTCCTACTGCTACGCCAAGCAGAAGAACGTCCCCGAGGAGCACCAGGGGACGTTCGGCTACGGCGACGTGTGGACGTGGACCGCGATCTGCGCCGACACGAAGCTTGTCCCCTCGTGGCTCGTGGGGGAGCGGACCGCCGAGGACGCCTACGTGTTCATGGCTGACCTTCGTAGTCGTCTGGCGAACCGGGTCCAACTCACCACGGACGGCAACCGCTCCTACCTGAGCGCCGTCGAGGACACGTTCGGCGCAGACGTGGACTACGCCATGCTGGTCAAGCTCTACGGCGAGCCGGCCGGGATGGGCAACGAGCGCCGCTACAGCCCCGCCGAGTGCACCGGGACCGAGAAGCGCCGGATCACCGGGCAGCCAGTCAAGTCGCTGGTCTCCACGTCCTACGTCGAGCGGCAGAACCTCACCATGCGGATGGGCATGCGCCGCTTCACCCGTCTGACGAACGGGTTCTCCAAGAAGGTCGAGAACTTGGCCCACGCCGTGTCGCTGCACTACATGCACTACAACTTCGCCCGCCCGCACAAGACGCTGACCAAGGCCGCAGGCGGGTACCCGACCACTCCGGCCATGGCAGCAGGGGTGGCCGATCATGTGTGGAGCCTCACTGAGATCGCGGCGCTGCTCGACTGATCCCCTGCCCACTCCCGGAGCGTCTCAGTCCTCTCTGAGGTAGCCGGTGGTGAAGTCAATCTCAGCGAGAAACCAGCGGATGTTCTGCCGATGCTCGTTCATCGACATATTCTGGTGCGGGCCTTCTGCGAAGCCATAGCCGGAGTTCGGACCGCTCAACCATGTGTAGTCGGTGCCGCCCTGCCCGTCGTCCCGGAGAAGGAAACTCTCACCATCGACTTCCACGCTGACAGAGGTGTCGTCAGGTTCAGAGCGGGTTTGGCGGCTGACGCCGGGAGTGGCATCGGGGTCGCCGTCACCTGGGTAGACAGCCTTCATGCATAGCATCATCCCCGGACGTCTCTGGCTGCTGCAAGACAGATCGAGGCGCCTCTCGACGTCCGCTCATGCCGCTGTCCGCGCTGTTTGTCAAACTGACCCACTACCGGCGCATGGCCACGGTTGACGCGGTCCGGCGGCGAGGACGCGTACGTTCGCCGCATCCTGGTAAACGCGCACATCGACGACTGGCGGCATCGGAGTCGGCGACCCGAAGCACCGCTCGCCGAGCACCACGACTACGCGAGGGCGACCGGGTCGGCGACCGAGGACCGAGACGCCCTGCTGAGGGCTCTCGCGGGGCTGCCCGAGGGGCAGCGCAAGGTCATCGTGCTGCGCTTCTTCCTCGACCTGTCCGTCCAGGACACGGCGAGTGACCTGGGGGTCACCACCGGCACCGTCAAGAGTCAGAGCGTGCGCGGCCTCGCCCGGCTGCGTGAACTCCTCGGCGACGAGTTGGTCCCGTCGCCCCCGGACATCAAGGAGGACGCACGATGAACGAGGCTGATCTGCAGGACCGACTGAGGGACCTCACCGCCGACCAGCCGCCGCTGCGGCGCGACACCGCCGACATTCTGCGGCGTGGCCGCCGCCGGGTCTTGGCGCGACGAGCGGGGGTGGCGGCGGGAGCAGGTGTCCTCGTGGTGGCCACCGGCATCGGGGCAACAGCCTGGTGGCCGGTCGACTCCGGACGTACGACCGAGGCCACCAGGACCAATGACGCGGCGGTGGCGGGGTCGCCCGAGGGCGGGCTCGTGCAGCGGTGCACGCAGGTCGACAACGGAGCGCTGGACCCCGCTGTCTTCGGGCCGGGTAGCCGGATCGTGGTCTCCGACGCCGCAGGTCCGGTGACCCAGCTCGTCATCGTGTCGGCCGACGGCGACTCGTGGGCGAGCTGCTGGCTCACCGACGACCCGGGGGCCGAGTTCAACGGCTACGCCCAGACCTTCCCGATGGACGTGGCAAGCGGGGGACAGGGCGACCAGAACACGACCGAGACCGCTGGCTACGGTTACGGCCACGGAGCCTTCTACTACGCCGACCGCTTCCCGGCCGAGGTGGCCGAGGTCGAGCTGCGCTTTCGTGGTGGGCCGACCATCACCCGTCCGACCGTCGACGGCTTCGTGGTCGCGGTGGCCGAGGACCCCGAGTTCACGATGGACGGCAGTGTCTACGTGCTCTGGACGCTGCGTGACGCCGACGGGAACGTGCTCGGTCGAACCGGAGGCTGGCCGGGACTGGGTCCCGAGCTGTCGCTGCCGCGCAGGTACCAGACGCTCGTACCAGCTGGCTGACCTGGCGCTGCGCCCGGAGGCGGGTTCCGCAACCTGCCAGCGCGCCGGCGTCGCGGGTCCGGCGCCACTCCGCCACGTGCGATGAGCCTGGCAGCGGACGCTCACTCCGGATCGACCACCCTGCTCACGATCCACGCGTGCTTGCCAACCTGCCGGCCGCGGGTGAATCCGTACTGCTCGAAGAGCTCGACGGTCGTGCTGAACAGGAAACGGCCCAGTGCCGCGCGGCCAGCGGTCACCTCGGGAATGGCCTCGACGAGGCCGCCGCCGGCATGGGCGATCTGGTCGAGCGCGCCCTCCAGCGCCGCCCGTGCGATGCCCTGGCCGCGATGCTTCTTGTCGACGTAGAAGCAGGTGATACGCCAGTCCGGATGCGGTGGCTTGTCCTTGTCGTATACGCGTTTGTGCTTGATCCCCGAGAGTTCCTCGGGGCTGCCGTACTGGCACCATCCCTGCGCGGCGCCGTCCTCGTCGAGGACGAGCGCGGCGTGAGCGCGACCTGTCCGGACCCGGTCCTCCTTGACCTCACGATGGTTGATCCCCTGCTGGCCGCACTCCGGGTGGTAACCGATGCACCAGCACCCGCCGAAGATCCCGTTGTTGCGCTCGACGAGCTCCGCGAAGGCAACCCACGTGGAGGCGTCGAGGGGTCGGATCGTGTACGACATCGTCGAGTCCTTTCGAGTGCGAGTGCCTCCATGATCAGTTCTCCATTTCCAGCGAGGTCAGATCACGTTCGGCATAGAGCCGGTGCTCCCATTCCTCGTTCAGGACGATGAGAAGACATTCCTTGAACGAGAAGTTCTCCACCCGGGGCCAGCCGGACTCGGTGCGAGTCACCTCGGAGGCGAGTTGCTCGTCGGTGAGTGATTCCATGACGCGGCGGACCATCGCCTGGCGTTCGCGTCGGACCGTGAGCACCTCGTCGAGCGAGGGTCGTGCCTCGCGGTTCCACGGGATACCGTCCCACCCGGGCGCCTCGTCCCACGGCAGGTCCAACTGGTGCCACGGCGAGGTGTCGCCGAGAACCATCCGGCCCACCCAGGCAGCGCTTGCGAAGTTGAGGTGCCGCAGGGTCTGGATGAAGGACCACTCGTCGTCGACGCTGCGGTGCAGCGCCGCTTCAGGGAACGTCCTCGCACGCGCGACGGTGCCCTCCCACAGCCGCTCCAGGATTGCCCACGCCTGACGGAACCCGTCGCTGTCGTCGGGTCGCATCCTCGCCCGCTCAGGCATGCGACGGTTCAGTTCGGCGTCGACGAGCGGTGCGATGTCGACGCCGTTCACGACGACGTTCTGCAACTCGCCGCTGATCTCGACGTCGACCAGCTCGACGCCGCGCATGCGGCTCTCGTTGAACGAGGCGCCGCGGACCTGCGCCCCGGTGAGGTCGACATCGTGCATGCTGGCGCCATTGAGGAACACCTGGGTGAAGGTGGCGCCCCGGAGACTCAGCCGCTCGAAGCACGCTCCGGTGAGGTCCTGCTCGCGGAACTCGGTCATGGACATCATGCTAGGACCAGTTCCGGACGGTCCACTTCCGGTTCTTCTCGTCGACCGTGACGCGCGAACGAACTCGCGGGAGCGGGCACCCGTCGGGTCCCCGGCTGCCGGACGTCGGTCACAGTCGTAGGTGGCTGCGGTTGGTGCGGGCTGTGCGGGTGAGGTCGATCCAGGCGGGTGGGGTGAACCAGGGTCTGCCGTCGGCGCCGATGGCCACGCTCCAGTGGCCACGGTGCAGCACCCGGTGGTGGGCTCGGCACAGCAGGACGCCGTTGGCGAGGCTGGTGTGACCGCCGTCGATCCAGTGGACGATGTGGTGCCCTTCGCACCAGGCCGGCGGGCGGGTGCAACCGGGGAAGGCGCAGCCGCGGTCGCGCAGGACCAGGGCGCGGCGGATCGGGCCGGTGAACAGGCGCTGGGTGCGCCCGACATCGAGGGGGTGGCCGGTGGGGTCCAGCAGGACGGTGCCGATGGAGGCATCGCAGCCCAGGCGTCGTACGGCGGCCACGGACAGGGACTGGCCGGTGTCGAGCACGGCAGCGCCCACCTTGCGGCGCAAGGCGTCGATGCCGATGGTGAGGACCAGGTGCGGCTTGCTGGTGCCGCTCGCCGGCAGGGCTCCCGTGTCCAGGGCGCGGCGCGCCAGCTCGACTAGTGCCTCACCGAGCCGGCGCGAGTAGGGGCGGAGGTCAAGGTCACCGTCGCTGCCAACCTCGGCGCCCGCCCCCTTGTCGGCGCCGGTGTCGGTCTCGGTGGACGAGCCCGGCAGGGACCGACTCCTGCCGGTGGGGCGCGGGGCGGCCAGCGGCTCCAGTGCGGCGGCGACGAACGCCCACGACTCGACGTCGAAGCGGCCGCGGACACTGACCATGCCGTGCCGATCATCGGCCGCGGTCAGCGAAACGCGTGACGCGACCGCCTCCTCACGTGCCAGCTGCTCGCCGAGCTTCGCCTCGGCCACGTCGGGAGCGATCACGTCCAGCAGCCGATTGGCCAGGTGAGTCAGCGCTGCGGCGTTGAGGGTGGCGGCCTGCTCCAGCAAGTACGCCTCTCCAGCGGCCCGTACGTCGGGGGGGACTTCGGCGGGAAGGGCGACCACCGCCCGAGCGATCACGTGCGCTCGGTCCTCATCCACCTGCCCGGCACCCAGTGCCGCCGCTGTCGCCGGGGCGCAGCGGTGCAGGTCCGCGGCCAAGTGCCACAGCGCCTTGGCCCGGGCCGGTCGGGCGGTCAGCACACCGGACAGCCACGCCGTGCCGCCGCAGGAGGCGGTGGCCGCGGGCAGGTCTCGGGCCGCACACTGTGCCACTGCCCGGGCGCGGAGCCCGGCCATCCGCGCGGCGAGGGCGTCGGTCGCCCGGACCAGGTCGACCAGCTCGTCATCGCTGGCCGACCACAACGCGACCCCTTCGCCGTCACAATCGCCCAGAGCAGACGCCCCCGAGCTGGGGTCGGTGCCCGGCGTGCCGATAAGCCCGTCGAGGATCACTCCGATGCGCGCACACCCGACCAGCGCCGGATGACCGACGCTGGCGTCGACAGGAGTGCTCATGCCCCTGAACGTAGCCACCCCCACCGACAGAACTCACTGTTGCACCGTGCCCGTATGCGTCGACTATCGAACTTGTGGTCGAGAGGGCGCAGCCTGCTCGCCGCGGCCGCCGCGGAAGGCCTCGACTTCCACTTCGAGGCAGCGGTGCCGGCCAACACCTTCGACGCGCACCAGGTGATTCACCTCGCGGCCGACCGCGGCGTGCAGGACGCCGTCAAGGCACGGCTGCTCACCGCGTACTTCACCGAGGGCGAGGCCGTCGGCGACCTCGAGAGCTGGTGCGCCTGGCGGCCGAGGCTGGCCTCGACACCGGCGAGGTACGCAGCGCGCTGGCCGAGCAGACGTACGCCGACGCCGTCCGCGCCGACGAGGCGCAGGCGCGCTCGCTCGGCATCAGTGGGGTGCCCTTCTTCGTGCTCGACCGCAGGTACGGCGTCAGCGGCGCGCAGCCGGCCGAACAACTGCTGCAGGCGCTACGGCAGGCGTGGGCCGATGCGCACCCGCTGCAGTCCGTGGGCGCGGGTGGCGCGGCGTGCGGGCCGGACCGGTGCACCGGCTGAGGCGCCGCCTGGCCGTCCGGAGTACGACCCCCGGGCCGGGGTCTACGTCATCGACCACGTCAAGCCGGGCAGCGAGGTCGAGCGCCGCGTACAAGTCGTCAACGGCACCCCCGACGCGGCAGACGTGTCCCTCTACGCCGCCGCCGCCGCCGAGACCCAAGGCGGCAGCTTCGTCGGCGCCGAGGGCCGCACGCAGAACGAGCTGTCGAGCTGGACGACGGTCACACCGACCTCTGCAGAACTCGGCCCGGGCGAGCGTACGTTCGCCGACGTCGCCATCGAGATTCCCGCCGACGCGTCGTCGGGAGAGCGGTACGCCACCGTGTGGGCGGAGGTCACCACACCCCCGGACACAGCGGGTGGCATCACGCAGGTGAGCCGGGTGGGCGTGCGGGTCTACCTGTCGGTGGGCCCCGGCGGCGAGCCGGCATCGGATTGCACGATCCGGTCGTTCACCGCCGAACGCGATGCCGCCGGCACCCCCGTGGTGCAACTGACGGTGCGCAACACCGGGGGCCGCGCGCTCGACCTGACCGGGGAGCTCACCTTGTCCGACGGCCCGACGGCCCGGCGGACTGTCGGCCGGCCCGTTCGAGCTGAGCGTCGGGACGACACTGGGCATCGGCCAGACGGAGCCGGTGACGGTGGAGCTGGCAGCAGAGTTGCCGGACGGCCCGTGGCGGGCCGAGGCGACGCTGCGGAGCGGGCTGCTGGAACGTTCGGCGCACGCAACGCTCACCTTTCCCGACGGAGCAGGAGCCGCCGCTCCGGTCGCCGCCGAGTCCGACGGGCTGCCCTGGCTGTACCTGGTTGCCGGGCTCGTAGTGCTGCTGGCGTTGCTGGCGCTGCTCGTGTGGTATGTGCGGCGACGCCACCACCGGTTCGATGTGTCGGGCCAGATCACCTGGCCAGCGCGGCCTTGACGTCGAGCCGCCCGCCGGTGCGGGTCTTCTCGGTCAGCGAGGCGGTCGGCACCGCGCTGCCGAGCAGGGCCTTCTTGATGGCTGCCGCCGAGGCGCTGGGATGGGCCGCGGCATAGAGCGCCACCGCGCCGGCGACGTGCGGAGTGGCCATGGACGTGCCGCTGTAGGAGGAGTAGCTGCCGTAGGCGGTGGTCGACAAGATGTCCACCCCCGGGGCCCCGATGTCCACGCTGATCGCGCCGGAGTTGGAGAAGGAGGCCAGCCCTCCCGTGCGGGTGATGGCGGCCACCGAGATGACATTGGGTTGGTGTACGACGCCGGGTAGCTCGCGGTGGTGTCGTTGTCGTCGCCGATCCCGTCGCCGCCGCCGTTTCCTGCCGCGGCGACGAAGAGGATGCCGGCCTGGTTGGCGCGCTCGATCGCGTCGCGCAGTGCCTGGGAGTACCCGCCGCCGCTCCACGAGTTGTTCGTAGCGACGACGTTGACCCCGTGGTTCAGCTTGAGATCGGTGAAGTAGTCGATGGCCTGGACGGCGTCGCTGGCCGTACCGCCCTGGGCGCCGAGGAACTTGGCGCTGATCATGCGGACATTCCAGTTCACGCCCACCACGCCGGCACCGTTGGCCTTGGCGCCGATCGTCCCGGCTACATGCGTGCCGTGGTCGTCGGCCGTCCCGAGCCGTCCGCCGTCGTACACCTTGTTGTCGTCAGTGGTGAAGTCCCATCCGTTCACGTCGTCGACGTAGTTCTTGGCACAGTTGTCTCCACACACAGTGTGATCGGGTTGGGTACGCGGAGTAATCATACCGGGCCCCAGCACGCTGGCCCCACGATCGAGAAGTCCGACCTGCGACCGCTCAGCCCGCCGGGTCGGTGACCGCAGCGGCGCGGCTGCCGATCTGGGGGACAAGATGGCGGTTGTGGTGGCGGCTGGGGAGGTGGCTCCGTACGACGCCGGCATGCTCGATGCCGGCGATGGTCACCAGCTCTACTGGGAGACGTGCGGCAACCCTGACGGCAAGCCGGCGGTGGTGCTGCACGGAGGCCCAGGATCTGGATGCACACCCTGGTATCGACGCTGGTTCGACCCGGGCCTCTACAGGATCGTGCTGTTCGACCAACGTAACTGCGGCCGAAGCACGCCCCACGCCGGCGAATCGGTGGTCGACCTCAGCACGAACACCACTCAGCACCTCATCTCCGACATCGAGCGGTTGCGCGCCCACCTCGGGATCGATCGATGGTTGGTGGCCGGCATCTCGTGGGGGACGACGCTGGCCCTGGCCTACGCACAAGAGCATCCGCAGTGCGTCAGTGAGATGGTCCTTAACAGCGTGGTCACCACGACTCGCGCCGAGGTGGAGTGGCTCACCCGCGCCATGGGCCGCGTGTTCCCTGAGCAGTGGGAGCGCTTCCGCGACGGCGTGCGAGAGCAAGAGCGTGACGGGGATTTGGCCGCTGCCTACAGCCGGCTGCTGCACGACCCGGATCCTGGCGTTTGTCACCGCGCAGCCGCATCGTGGTGCGCGCGGGAGGACACCCACGTCGCCACTTTTCTGGGACACGAGCCAAGTCCTCGCTACCTGGACCCGAGCTTTCGGCTGTGCTTCGCCCGCATCGTCACGCACTACTTCAGCCATGCCGGATTCCTCGACGACGGCGCTCTGCTGGCCAACGCGTCCCGCTTGACCGGGATCCCCGGCGTGCTCATTCAAGGACGCCTCGACATCAGTGGCCCACCCGACATCGCCTGGCAACTCCACCGAGCATGGCCGGACAGCCAGCTCGTCTTGCTGGACACCGGCCACGGGGCAACTCTCGACGCAGTCCTCGAAGCGACCCAAAGCCTCGCCGGGCGGGGGTAATCACCCTCAAGCTCACTGCCAGCGGCTCACTCAGGTGGAGGCGTCACCATCGGGGACCACGCGGACGGCGGCAGATGGGTGCGACTGCGACAGAGGTCGGCAAGCGGAAGGAGCGGTGCCGCGTCACTGGCGGCTACTAGACGATTCCCCTAGGACCGGCGTCTGGCCAGACTCGGTCCAGGTGACCGGCGGGATGCTCTCTTTGCGGCTGCCCACCGGCTGAACTGGTGTGGCTCACTATCGGTCTGCGGGCCGTCGGTCACCGTGACGAGGCGTGGCTCAAGAAGGGACTGCCCTGCTCGTAGTAGCACTGCCCACCTCGCCGTCCACTTCGGTTCGAGCACAGGCGGGAGCAGCACATGGAGCACGTCATCATCGGGGTCGATCCCCACAAGCTGTCGGCCACCATCGAGGTCGTCGACCACCACGAGCAACTGCTCGGCTCAGGTCGGTTCACCACCGACCAAGCCGGCTACACGGCGATGCGGACCTACGCGACGACCTGGCCGGATCGGGTCTGGGCGGTCGAGGGCGCCAACGGCGTCGGACGACCGTTGGCGCAGCGGCTCCTCGAGGCGGGCGAGCAGGTCGTCGACGTCCCGGCCAAGCTCGCTGCGCGGGTCCGGCTCTTCGACACCGGCCACAACCGCAAGACCGACGCCCGCGACGCCCATTCGATCGCGATCGTCGCGGCCCGCACCAGGACCCTGCGGGTGCTGCAGGTCGACGGGGAGCTGGAGGCGCTGCGGATGCTCACCGACCGCCGCGAGGCGCTCACCAGGCGTCGGGTTCAGACCGTCGACCGGCTCCAGGCGTTGCTGGCTGAGCTGCTGCCTGGGCAGGCAAAACGTGACATCACCACCGGTCAGGCCAAGGCGATGCTGGCCAGCGTCCGTCCACGTGACATCGCAGGGAAGACCCGCCGCCGTATCGCCGCCGAGGAGCTCGCCGAGCTGGTTGCGGTCGAGGCGAAGATCAAGAAGGCCACCGCCGAGCTCAAGGCGATCGTGCTCGCCCGTGGCTCCAGGCTGATGGACATCCACGGCGTCGGCCCGGTCGTGGCCGCCCGCGTCCTGGCCGACGTCGGTGACGTGACGAGGTTCGCCGACCGCAACCGGTTCGCGTCCTGGACCGGCACCGCGCCCCTGGATGCTTCCTCTGGTGAGCAGAATCGTCACCGCTTGTCGCGGGCCGGGAACCGCCGGATGAACCACATGATCCACATCGCCGCGATCAGCCAGATCCGGCTCGACACCGACGGCCGGGTCTACTACCGACGCAAGAGGGCCGAGGGCAAGAAGTCTCTCGAGGCGATCAGGTGTCTCAAGCGCAGGATCTCTGACGCGATCTACCGCCAGCTGCTCGCCGATGCCCAGCTCGCCGCCGCCACGGACCTTGGCACGGGTCCGGGAGGGCACTGCGGGGCGTCTCATGAATCCAGCGCGGTCGACCTTCCCCCGCACATCGACAGTAATGATCGGAAGCAGCCCGCGGCGGTCGTGACTCTCACTTCGACCGACGTCCTGCTGGACTGTCTTGGAACTGTAATGTCCGGCCGCTGCGGGTCCCGTTGAACGGCGC
>JAABUN010002200.1_pt1 | contig 36162 bp, 29 predicted proteins | sample 5559311 | NCBI WGS metagenome assembly JAABUN01 (sample SAMN10711877, study PRJNA513370) | rock metagenome | isolation source: Antarctica rocks | place: Antarctica: Victoria Land, Siegfried Peak sud | reverse complement strand
AGAATGGAAGTATCATTTTCAACTGATAGGTCTTGTTGACAAAATTTGACCTATCTTTTTCTACCATCATTCGGTCAAGTCTATACGTGATAAGGTTTTTGGAGTGCTTGTCACCCCCTCAGCTCCTTTGGTGGTGAAAGATATTCTAAGGTAGTTGCATCGTTTACAGATAAAATCATTAAAGCAACATCATCATTTTTCATTTTTATGCTGCTTGAATTTCTTGCCTGCGATACAAAACTTTCAAATTCTTTTTGTGAAGAAATGCTTAGTAAGTTTTTAAAAATAGCCTCTTCATTTTCATTCTCTACGCATTTAAAGATATATTCTGATAGTGCATCTGTTGCAAGAATAAAATGAAGGGATTCTGAAGATTCCTTATAATCTAAATGTATGTCTAAAAACTTAGGCGGATATTCATTATGATTTGCGTAACTTGCAAAGTATTCTGGTCTATCATTAAAATCGCTTGATTTTTCTAAAGGATATTTTTTCTTTAATTCGTGATCCTTTACGACAAAGAGACAACTGTCACCAACAATGGAAACTTTTACTTGATCATCAAGAAATTGCAAGCCTATAAATGTAGATGTTGCTGGTACGCGGGAGTTTAAGCGATTTTGATTAGTTACCCAGGTTGGCTTACTTTCGCTTTTAGCTTGCTCAACTCGGTCTTTAACATCTAAACTCCATTTTTTCTGAATAGGTTCAAGCCATTCCTTCCAGTTACCCTGATGAATGTCAGGATCTTTACAAAAATTCTCTACAAGAAGTTTTGCCCATATACTCGGATAGAATGATTGACTTGCACCATCAGCGATCGCAAAACAACTATTTGCTTCATTAGCGTACAAATAATCCTGACAATCGGTAAGGCTTTCGTTCTCTTTGGGCGTTTTATAATGTTTACAAGCGATCGCCATAGTGATGTTAGCTCCCAAGGTTTTTAATGACGAAAAATTCTAGCGTAAAGCGCCTTGAGAGCCAAAGTTGAGAATTCTAATGAGTGCTTCCGCATCTGCGTTAAATATGAAACCTCTAGAGCCAGACTCTACGTTAAAGCCTACATCTTTAGCTCTAGTAGCAAAAGTTTCAGGCAGTACAGTTGAAATATCAAACAAAAAGTTTGCAAATCTATTGCTACTAAAACTAGAATTGTTGCTTGGCAACTCTACTTTGCCTGCTGATGCTGTAGAAATATGTGCATTCATTAAGACTACATTGCCATCAGTAGTTTTGAGTTGTCCTAGCTTTTTAACTTCAGTAGCTGCGGTGTCAAAATTGTTGGGTTCTCCATCAGTAACATTGATAACAATCGGTGGAAAGCTATTGGGATTACCAGAAACAAACTTTTCAACCCCTTTGCAAGCTTGTTGAAAGCCTTCTGCCATAGGTGTTCCTCCACCTGCACTAGGTTTCACAAAAACCTGCACTACTTCATCAACTTCCACCAATCCACCTGCACCATCAGATACTTTTTTCTTGACGGTGGTTGTGTTTGGGTTTTTAGCTAAATCCGATACTTTATCAAGAAAAAGTACCTTTGTATTTGTACCATAACCAATTGCAGCAACATAACACCTGTCCTTAATTTCATCTCCAGATGAACAAGCTGTAATGATTTCTCCAATGACTTTATTAACTGCTAAAGCAGCAAACTCTGCTTTAGTTGAATTAGCGTATGGATCTGCCATTGAACCTGATTGATCGATCATGATAACTATCAATCCTGGCTTGGAACTGCTCAACTGTTCTTGATACATAAATTAGATTATTTTCGCGTGAGTCTTTCAGTTTTATTACAGTTATGATGATTAGAAAGCTACTATTTATCTTCGGTAAACCTACCTAAAAATACTGAATAAGTTTCATTAGTTCAAAAGTATTTAAGTAGAATTATGGTAATCTAAAAAAATAATAATTCTTACTGTGACAAAGAGAGATCTCTTGCCCCTTTATTTAACTTAAAAAAATGGATAAAAGACAGCAACAATTATCAGAACCGAAAACCGCGATTGCCCTAAAATCCGTGTTAGAGCTTATAATTGGAATTGCTCAATTGTTCTTCATACCATTACACATCTCCAAAACTCAAGGTTTGACCCAGCTTTTCAAGGGCTTCAAACTCATTTCTGGAGATGTTTATAAATTAGACAATCCTGATTTTATTGCTTTTTGGACTATTGAAGCGGTGTAATTATTGATTGTACGGAAATTTTTAGTAGAAACTTTTACTTAATGAGAAAAAGTTAGTATTAGACCTCTTACATTAATCAATTTTTGGCACAAGTTTTTAATAGTCCAATCTACCTAACTTGCTATTTACACAGGATGTCTAATCTTTTGCGCGTAGGTCTATCAAATTACAGCTTTCAGTTTTTGAGCCGCTTCGTTTAGTTGTTCAGTGCTGACTTTAACTTGAGTAATGCCACTCGCACTCTCTCTGGCGCTTAAATTAAGCGAATTCATGGCGCTAACTACTTGCTGTACAGCTAAAGCTTGTTGTTGAGCGCTGAGGGCAATTTGTTGGCTATTGAGAAACACATTATTAATAGAATCAGCAAAGCCTGCAAAGGTTGTAGCGGTAGAATTAGTAAGCTCTAAACCTTGGTCTACAGTTTTAGTACCTTCATCAGTTACCAGGACTGTAGTATTAATTGCTGATTGGATGTCTGCTACTAAAGCGGTGATTTTTTCGGAAGATTTTTTACTTTGGTCAGCAAGTTTGCGAATTTCACTTGCTACTACACCAAATCCTTTACCATGTACCCCCGCGCGCGCCGCTTCTACCGCCGCATTTAGTGCCAGCATATTAGTTTGATTAGCCAAGTCGCCAACTAAACTAGAAATGCCGCTAATTTGATTTGTCTGTTCGCTTAAACGGATAATTGCTTGGGCGATCGCTTCCACCTTATCTTTAAGTGTAGACATTCCCCGGATGGTTTGATGGACAGCTTTAGTGCCTTCTTCGGCTAACACTAATGCTTGACGCGCATTAGCCGCCGAAGCAGTGGCTTGTTCAGCAGATTGGTGAGAAGACGCGCCCAATTCTTCTATCGTAGTTGTAGTTTGATTTACAGAAATTGCTTGTCCGGCGATCGCCCGTTCTTGTTGTTGTACAGTGGTAGCAATTTCATGAGAACTTGTAGAAATTATCCGCCCCGCATTATTGATTGCTTGGTCGTAGCGTCTCATAGTCCGCAATACACTTATCCAAGCAAGTAGTAAGGTAACTAAAGTGATTAAAAGCAGTGCGATCGCCATAAATGCCTGCTGAGATTTTGATTGGATGTTTACATCTACATACTTCTGCAAAGCAGTGGTTGCTTCTTCTAATCCTTGCGAATATATTTCTTTTTGCCCCTCGTACTCCGCACCTAGTAACAAGGCGGCGGCGGCTTTTTGATTGCCTTTATTTACTAGCTCAAAAGCTCGTGTTTCTAAGGCAATTAATTTTTCATTTGCAGCATTAGTTTTAACAAATGCGTCACTTTTAAAAACGCTTGGTAGAAGTTTCTGCGCTTCAGCTAGAGCCGCATCTAGTTTTGGCACATAACTTAAATAACGCTCCTCCCAGCGCTTGCTTCCCGTAGTAGCCGATAAACGAGCGCTAGAAGTCAAGACTTCATCTAGATAAGTAATGTCACCACTCAATTTTTGAATTCTCAAGTCTTGAGTTTGGATTTTTTTAAAAGCATTGTACGAATCCCATACATACCAACCCATACCCGCACACAAGGAAACAGTTAGAGCTAGAGGAATTGTTAGCAGTTTGAAACGAGTTGAGCCGCTAGAGGTGTTTAAGTTAGTAAAAAAAGATTGAGAATTTGGGAGAATGGCTGTTTTTTTAAAAGCTTGATTCATAACTTAGTTAGATCATAGGTAATGTTTACTCCTGACAATAACTAGAGTTCCCAATATCTAACAGAAACTAACGCGCGTTTCAAGCTATTTTAGTTAAAGTTTTCCTGGATTATTTCTGTTGACGAGAAAAGGCAAGAATATCAAGTTCGCGGTTTAAGCTCAAAACATTGACACCTGGTTCGCCAAAAATGCTCAAAAATCGGCCTTGAGTATGTTTAACAATCAAAGGGGCGATGTCGTCAGTAGATAAGTTTCGGGCGGTGGCGACTTTTTCTAGCTGCGCGATCGCACTTGCTACAGTAATATGCGGATCTAAGCTGGAACCAGAAGTATAAACTAGGTCGGCAGTAGGTCGAACATTGATTTCTTGCAACCTTGTAACCTCTGCTTGAATGCGTTTAAGTAAGTCAGGGTTGCTAGGAGCAAGGTTACTCGCACTCGATAAGCCTGTAGGCGTGGCTTCTTTTCCTTGGCTGTAATTGCTGGTACTTGGACGACTTGAAAAATATTGCTCTGTAGTAAAAGCTTGACCAATTAAAGCCGAACCGATTAGTTTTCCTTCTAAGTTTGGGACTAAACTACCATTAGCTTGGTAAGGAAACGCCACTTGAGCGATCGCCAAAACCAGTACAGGATAGATAATTGCTGTTAGTACCCATAATACTAAAGTCATCCGAATTGCTTTAGTAGTTTCGCCGATAACTGACATAAGCTAGAAACGCTCCGGTTGAAAGACGACAACAAATAAATACACCACAAGTCCAAACGTTAGCAAACCCAGTAAACCCAAAGCGTAAGCATGGCGGCGCTCTAACGAGCCATCGGCGGCGGCGTAAACGGCGGGAGCAACAACCAAATTTAAACACAGTAGTAAAAAGGCGTATAGGGGCAATTTCTGCCTGCGCCACTCAATTCCACTCAATAGATTAATGTTTTCCATGTTTTTGTAGTTTAAGCTAAACCAATTCGAGTGATTACCCAGTCAATTACCTTAACTGCTATAAATGGCGCAATCACGCCACCTAAGCCATAAATTAAGATATTTCTTTGCAACAACTGATTTGCCGTCAAGGGTCGAAATTTTACCCCAGTTAACGCTAAAGGAATCAACGCTGGAATAATCAAAGCGTTGTATATTAATGCTGACAATACGGCGGAATTTGTGCTAGTCAAGCGCATGATATTAAGACTATCTAGCCGCGCCGAGGTAAAGATTACCGGAATAATGGCAAAGTATTTGGCAATATCGTTAGCAATCGAGAAAGTCGTCAAAGCACCACGAGTAATTAGTAATTGCTTACCAATTGCCACAATATCAATCAATTTTGTGGGATCAGAATCCAAATCGACCATATTCGCGGCTTCTTTGGCGGCTTGCGTTCCCGTATTCATTGCTACGCCTACGTTTGCCTGCGCTAAAGCTGGAGCATCATTAGTGCCGTCTCCAGTCATTGCTACTAACTTACCTTGAGCCTGTTCTTGTTTGATAACTTCGATTTTGTCTTCGGGGGTAGCTTCCGCGATAAAGTCATCAACTCCCGCCTCCGCCGCAATTACTGAGGCTGTAATTCGGTTATCTCCTGTCAACATAACGCTGCGGACACCCATGCGCCGCAATTGATCGAAACGTTCGCGGATACCAGGCTTAATAATATCCTTTAAATAAATTACGCCGTAGACATCATTATTTAGAGCTACAGCTAAGGGCGTACCACCTAAATTAGAAACTTTTTCGTAAGCAGTATCGAGATCGGGTGTCAAAGTACCGCTACGCGATCGCACAAAGCCTTTAACCGCATCTACCGCGCCTTTTCTTGTCTCTCTCCCATCAGGCAAATTAGTCCCACTCATCCGGGTTTTAGCTGAAAACTCTAACCCTTCGGCCGTGCTACGGTCAAAATCGACAGTTGCGCCTAATTTCTCGGCTAAACGCACAATCGATTTACCTTCCGGGGTTTCATCAAAAATACTAGCTGCCAGCGCCACTTTAGCAATATCTGCCATTGAGTGACCGTTGACAGGGATAAATTCTTCAGCTAGGCGGTTTCCTAGGGTAATAGTTCCAGTTTTGTCTAAAACCAAGGTATTCACGTCGCCGCACGCTTCTACTGCCCTGCCAGAGGTGGCAATGACATTAAATTGAGCGACTCTATCCATCCCAGCAATGCCGATCGCACTTAGCAAGCCGCCGATAGTGGTGGGAATTAATGCCACAAGTAAAGCAATCAAAACAGTAACGCTAACTGGGCTACCTACATAATTTGCGATCGCGCTCAAGGTTGCAACTACAAACAAAAATACCAACGTTAGCACGGCTAGTAATACCGTCAAAGCTATTTCATTAGGGGTTTTTGAACGTTCCGCACCTTCGACTAATGCAATCATGCGATCGATAAAGCCTTTCCCCGGATCGGACGTGATGCGAATAGTCAATTCATCCGACAATATCCGCGTTCCCCCAGTCACCGAACTAGCTACGTCTGATCCTGGTTCTTTGAGTACGGGGGCAGATTCGCCAGTAATTGCCGATTCATCTACCGATGCTACTCCAGCGATGACTTCACCATCGGCGGGGATAATATCGCCAGCAATAACTTTTACCATATCCTCTCGATGCAGGGTAGTAGAAGATACTTCTTGCAGCGAACCATCCGGTAATAGCTTACGGGCGATCGTATCTGATTTGGTCGATCGCAACGCATCAGCTTGAGCTTTTCCGCGCCCTTCGGCTACCGCTTCAGCAAAGTTGGCAAATACTACAGTAAAGAACAAAATCAGCGCAATTAAACCGTTAAACAGCCGTAAATTCTCGCCGCTAACGGGCCCAAACAAATACGGGTCGATAGTCAGTAAAGCAACAATAATCGTGCCTATCCAAACCAAAAACATCACGGGGTTTTTGATTGATTGCTTGGGATTTAACTTGACAAAAGCCTCTTTTATGGCTCTTGTATAAATTCCCTTGGTGTTGGCTTTGGGCTTGTTTCGGCGTGACGAACCAGAGGTGCTAGGTTGAGTATTTGCATCCATTATTTTAGACAATTAAGACAATTTGACTTCATAGACTTTTAACCTAATATCTCTAAAAATATTCTGATTAAAGGTTTCTAAGTTCTACTAGCAATACTGAAAGCTTCCGCAATTGGCCCCAAAGCTAAAACTGGGAAAAATGTTAATACACCCAAAACTAAAATTATTCCGGCGGTAACTGTAGTAAATAAAAACGTATCGGTTCTTAATGTTCCAGAAGTTTCGGGTACAGGTTGTTTTTGCCTCATACTGTCAGCTAACAGTAAAATAGCAATAATCGGCACGTAACGCCCTGCTAGTAAGCTTACAAGCGTGCTGAGATTCCACCATATAGTCGCGTCTCCCAATCCTTCAAAACCCGAACCATTATTAGCGGCGGCGGAGGTGTATTCGTACACTACTTGCGCCAGCCCGTGAAATCCAGGGTTGCTAATTCCTGACAAAGCATCGGCAAAGCCAAGGGTAATAGCGCTAGGAATTAAAACTACAATCGGGTGAACTAGCAGTACCACACTAGCAAGGACTATTTCTTGCTTTTCTACTTTGCGCCCCAAAAATTCTGGGGTACGCCCTACCATTAATCCGGTGACAAATACCGACAAAATTAGGTAAATAAACAAGTACGCTGTTCCTGTTCCCTGTCCGCCCCACACAATTTGTAGGAACATATTGAGCAAGGTAGAGAATCCACCCGTAGGCATAAGAGAATCGTGCATCCCATTGACTGCACCGCACATAGTTCCTGTGGTAGCAACGGCCCATAAAGCAGTTTGGGCCCAGCCAAACCTAACTTCTTTACCTTCTAAGTTTGGTTGTGGTGAATCTAAAAGGGCATTTATTAATGGGTTTCCTTGAAATTCTCCTACGGCGGTGAGGAAAGTTAAAAAGGCAAAAATTATAAATACCATCCCAAATAACAGCCATGCTTGTTTAAGGTTGCCTGCAATTATGCCATAGGTAAAAATCAAGGCGGCAGGAATACATATCATCCCCAAAGTTTCTAATAAATTAGTCGCCGGATTGGGATTTTCAAACGGATGCGCGGAGTTGATGGCAAAAAAACCGCCGCCATTTTCCCCTAGTTGTTTAATTGCTTCAAAATGAGCTACGGGCCCTCTAGCAATAGTTTGAGTTGCTCCTTCTAAAGTTGTAACGGTTGCTGGGGCGGCTAGGGTTTCTGGTACGCCTAAAATTACTAGCAATATTGCCCCCACAAAAGATAGTGGTAGTAGTATGCGCGTAATAGATATAGTTAAGTCAACGTAGAAGTTACCTAATGGTCTACCCGTCAAGCCTTTGATAAAAGCAATCCCCACCGCTAAACCTGTCGCCGCCGAGGTAAACATTAAAAATCCCAGCCCTAACATTTGACTGAGATAACTTATGGTTGTTTCGCCGGAGTAGTGTTGCTGGTCAGTATTGGTTAAAAAAGAAATAGTTGTATGTAACGATAAATGCCAAACTGGGGCAGTTAAGTCTGTAGGGTTTAAGGGCAAGAATCCTTGAGTGCTGAGGAGCAAAAATACTATCATGCCCATGACTAGGTTGCTATATAGTATCGCTCTGGCGTACTGCCAGCCTGTCATATCATCTTTCGCCTGTACGCCTCCCAATTTGTAAAGAATGCTCTCTACAGGATTCATTAACGGGTCAAGAATGGTTTTTTGCCCTAGAAACAAACGAGCTATGTATCTGCCCAGGGGATAGGCGATCGCTATTATGAGTAATAGAGTCAAAGCAATTTGAAAAATTCCTTGCAACATTGATGAAAGTTACTTTCCATTTGATTAATTTTGATGTGCTAGTTCATGCCCATAGCTACATCATCAAGATTATGCGTTAAAACGTGCGTGCGATCGCTATTGAAAGCTAACGAGCTAATCGTTTCTTTCTTAACCCTAAATAAGGAAACAAAACTTACTTGATGCCAATTGCTTATACTTAGAATAATCCGGCTTCTACGGATGTTTATTACTCTCCTGTTTGGGCTACTAGTTGCTGATACTTATCAATTTTTTGTACCATCGCAGAATACCGCACTAGATTTCAGTTATGTCAACCAATTATATCTACTTAATGTTTTTTTGCAAGTTTTTTAGTAATGAGCTTTGCATCTATCTATATAGATAATGTTATACTATTATTTTGGCTTTGAGAATTAACAGTAATTTCTATGTTTCAAGAAAGTCTTAGTCAAAAATAAATTCTAAAAATCCTTGGATTTATAAGTTAATTCGTATACACCGTACTAAAAATAATGTGTACTAGAAAACAAAGCTTTTGTTATGTATCTCATCTGGGGAGTATGCTGTAGGCGGATTTTATGCTTTAGTAATATGGTTAGTATTTTGTATAAAAAAATATTTAGCAAACAGTAAAAGCAAGTTGTCAAGCTTAATCGTTAGCCTAGGGAAATAAACTAAAAGTCATTATCTTATGGAGTAAGGGTTTCTCAAAGATACAATAATTTTAATTATTTATTTTATTATTAAAAATTTTTAGAGTTGTCAATAACCAAGCTAGATTTATAAATTATGCAAATGTTTATGACAGTAAGAGCAAAGCGATCGCTAAAAGCATCAGCCCAAGGTATTAGCCTTGCCAAAAATGCCGTTTTAGCTTTTCCCACCAAAGTTGACTTAGCAGCAGATTTAGAAATCTCTCGTGCTACATTGCAAAAGTTTTTTGCTGGCAAACCTGTAGGTAGAGAGAACTTTCATCATATCTGTCAAAAACTACAATTGCCTTGGCTTGATGTCGCTCAGTTAGATGAAGACAACATCGACAAACCAGCAGCAAGCCAAGATAACATTGATACTTTAGTAGAAGAAGTAAGAAACAAAGGCTATGCGAGTATGCAGCAAAAATGCGGCATAATGCGCGTGCTAGATATGTCCCAACCAATAGATTTAGATGATATCTATACCAACGTCAATGTTTTAGAAAAAATTATTGGGAGACGGCGTTTAGGGGTTGCAGAATTACTTAAAGTATGTGTTGCTGATGATTTCAATCGTCCTGGCTTAGGGCAAATTATTCAAAACCGAGTACCAGGATTACAAGCTCTGACAAATTATCCCAAACTTATTGTTTTGGGTAAGCCGGGATCGGGCAAAACCACTTTTTTAAAACATTTGGCGAGTCAATGCAATTCTGGTAAGCTAGAAACTGATAAAGTGCCAATTTTTATTACTCTCAAAGACTTTGCTGAGAGTGAGAGTTGCCTGCACTTATTAGAATATGTGTCAGAACAACTTATTAATTATGGTATCAATAACGCTGAAGCTACAGAACAAATATTAAGTCAAGGTAGGGGCTTAATATTATTAGATGGACTTGATGAGGTTCGGGAAACAGATTGCCACCGAGTCTTACAAGAAGTCCACACTTTTAGTGAAAGATTCCATAAGAATTACTTTGTTATTAGTTGTCGAATTGGTACTCATGAATACACTTTAGAGCAATTTACTGAAGTAGAAATTGCTGACTTTGACGAACAGCAAATAACGAGCTTTGTCCGAAAATGGTTTAAAGAAAAAGATCCTGTTAAAAGCTCTAGTTTTATAGAAAAAATCAAAAACAAATCCCCTATTCTGGAAATAGCAACTAATCCTTTATTATTAACTATGCTATGTTTGATGTTTGAAGAAATAGCTGACTTTCCCGCTAATAGTTCCGAACTTTATAAAGAAGGTTTGCACTTACTATTACGGAAATGGGATGCGAAAAGAAATATTGAGCGAGAGCAAACATACAAAAAATTATGTTTACAGCATAAAGAAGATTTACTCAGCCAAATTGCTTTCTTAACCTTTAAGCGGGGCGACTATTTTTTCAAACAAAATGAATTAGAACAACATATAGCTAATTATATTTGCAATTTACCTAATGCTAGTACCGAAATTGAGGTGTTGCAATTAGATAGTGAGGCAGTGGTTAAATCAATTGAAGCTCAACACGGACTATTGGTGGAAAGAGCGCGGGGAATTTATTCTTTTTCTCACTTGAGTTTTCAAGAGTATTTTACTGCCAAAGAAATTGTTTCAAGTTCCGATCCGCAAGTGTTAGAAACAACCTTACAAGAATTAGTCAGCAACATTACTGAAAAACGTTGGCGAGAAGTGTTTTTGTTAACGGTAGGAATGTTAAGAAATGCCGATTATTTGCTTTTAATGATGAAAGAGAAAGTTGATTTGTTGATTTCAAATAATAAAAAACTGCAAAATTTTCTTATTTGGCTACATAAAAAGTCTTGTGAGGTAGCTTCCAAGCATAAATTGAGCAATATTAGAGCTTTTTATTTAGATTTGGATATTGCTAGAAAACAAAACTCCGTTGGTAGTACGCTCGATTTAGCAAGAATGTTAGATGCTAGTTTTACACAAAAACTTTGCGCTGATTTAGCCCTGGATCTTGCTCTAGATCGAACTTTGACGCTTAAATACATTCTTAAATTTGCAAACCAGCCTTTGCAAGTGTTCAAAAATGTATTAGCAAGGACTAAAGAGCGATCGCACGTCGATAGTAAGCTAAAACAGGCTATAAATCAGCTAGAGAATGAAATCCCTTGTTTGGATAACGACGAAAAGTTTAAACAATGGTGGGAAGTAAACAATTATGACTGGATGGAAAAATTAAGATCGTTAATTATTTCCTATCGGGATTTTGGTTACGAATGGGAATTTAGTCATCAAGAATGGGACGACCTAAAACAATATTATGAAGCAAACCAATTATTAGTCAGTTGTCTTTATGCCAATAGTTATATGAGTCGACCAGTGCGTCAAAAAATAGAAGATACTTTACTTTTGCCAATTACGGAAATTAACAAGTAAGACCTTAAATTTTTTGTGGAGAACTTTTAGCTAACATTTGTTTAATAGTTTGAAGTAATTCGTGTTCGTTGTACGGCTTAGAAAAATAAGCTGTAGCTCCTAGTTGCATAGCTAATTGCCGATCTTTTTGCCCATTGCGGGAAGTAAGCATGGCTATAGGTAATTGTTTGAGTTTAGAGTTAGATTTCACCCGCCCTAAAAAGCCATATCCATCTAAACGTGGCATATCAACATCACAAATTACAGCTTTAATTGGTAAAGCCGTTAAAAGCTTTTCTAAAGCTTCTTCTCCATCAATAGCCTGCTCTACTCGATAACCAGCTTTTTCTAAAGTTAAAGACAAAAAACGCCGGACATTAATAGAATCATCTACTACCAAAATTGTATCTTTTTGACCTTCTAATTCCAAGTTAACAACTTTTTGGGGGAAATCTTCAAGCGCTAAATTGCTGCTATCAATCCAGTCGAGCAATGCGGGAACATCTACTAGCGGTGCAACTCTCCCATCACCTAGAACCGCGCAGCTACTAAAACCTGGCGGCATAGCTATTCCCGGTTCTACTTGACGAATTACAACTTCTTGTTCGCCAATTGAACGATTTACCAATAGTCCTAACCAAGCGTTGTTATGCTCAATTGTTAATACTGTTGGTTTATGCAGTGGTGTTTGCTCGAACTTTTGACGCGATTTTAACCATTTATCTAGTCGGATTAGAGGGGCAATATATCCTGACCAGCTAATAGCTTCCTTGCCAGCAATTTGGCAAAATTGGTTAGGAGTGGGCAGCAGCATTTCTCTAATAGAGTCGCAAAGAAACGCTAATAACATCCCATTACTTTCAACTAAAACTACTTTGGCAACGGATAAAGTCAAGGGAACGCTGAGGGTAAAAGTTGTACCGACTCCTAACTGAGTATCAACTTTAATATTACCGCCAATTTGTTTTAAATTGGTGCGAACAACATCCATTCCTACACCTCTACCAGACAAAGTTGTTACTTGACTTGCTGTGCTAAATCCTGGATCAAAAATTAAACTTAAAAGCTCCTCGCTACTTTGGTGATTTAGCCCTAATTGTTGAGCTTTAGAGCGGATTTGCTCTAAATTAATTCCCCCACCATCATCTTTAACAGTAATTAGAATTTGGTTGCTTTGGCAAACTGCTTTAATTTCAATTACCCCCACTGCCTTTTTACCCAAACTAGAGCGAATTTCTGGCTTTTCTATCCCATGATCGAAAGCATTGCGTAGCAAGTGCATCAAAGGATTATTTAAGACTTCTAAAATACTGCGATCGATAAGAGTTTGGTCGCCGCTAATTTTGAACTCAACATTTTTGCCGTATTCGGAAGCAAGTTCGCGAATAAACCGAGGAAATCTAGAAACTAGATCGGCAAAAGGACGCATTCGGACTTTCGTTAAGCTAGTTTGCAACTGTTTGGCAACCCGATTTAGTTCGCTGACACTGTGATCGGCTTCTTCCAAAGTCAGGTCAATATCATTAGTAACTTCTTGCAATCGCACGAGGTCTTGAACCATCGCTTGAGGCAAAAAATATCGATTACTTTGGTCAGTAATATTTCCTTGGCTAACCAATAAATTGCTATCTAAGTTTTGCATTGTCCGTACTCGCAATTTGAGCAAGCTACTCAAACTACGGAGCCTGTCTGTATACACATTGACGTTATTACGCGCAATAGTTAGCTCTCCAAACCAGTCATTGAGGCGATCGAGTAGTTTAATTGGTACTCGTACCGTGCTGTCTAAATATTCTTGAGAATCCTTAGTTGCAGCTAATCCTGATAGGCTAATACTTTTCGGTTCGGTAACAGCAACTTTTTTCCCCTCCAGAAATGGCACTAATTCGCCTTCTAACTGAGGAAGTTCAAAATCTGTTGGTACGAGAAAATCGAGCAATGGAGAGTCTTCTTGACCATCAGGGGCGGCAATTAGACTGTTCGGGAGGGTATGAAGTTCGCCAACTAATATAGTTGCTTGGGTTGTTCGCCAAGCTTGCAAAGCAAATGTAGCAATTTCTAGAGTGCGATCGCTATTTGTTTCTAATTGTTGTACCACCGACTCGCATAAGCTAGTAAAGGCTTGTAGCTGTAACATTTCCCCCAAGCCACCCAATTCTTGAGCCATAAGTGTTACTTCAGCTTGTAACTCAATAGCTGGAAGATTGCCGATTAGCAGCGATTCTAAACGCTGCAAATATTCTTCTACTTCCGTTTCAAAAATCAACCCTGCCATAGCTTGCCCGTCTTCAGGCATCAAGGCTATAGGATCGTCAGAGGATTGAGCGTCACCAAGTAGGGTTTGTAGTTGGGCAAAAGCTAGATTAGCTGTTTCTAAACATTGCTTGTCGTTGGAGTCGCCACGAAAGTTTAATTTTACTACTTGACTCAAACAATCAACCCCAACTAGCAAGAGCTTTTCTACTTCTTGATTTATTAAACTTGGTTGAGATTTTAAAATTTTAAAAAAATCTTCAAGGCGATGAGCTAAACTGCTTAAAGTCTGGAATCCCATCATGGCAGCACCGCCCTTAATAGAGTGAGCGGCTCGTAATATCGCATCGATTTGGTGACTACTATTATTACTTGCTAATTCTGACAGCGCCGATTCAATATTTCTAATATACTCTTCAGCTTCTTCTAAAAATTGCTGTCTAATTTCTGCTTCTTTGTCTTGAGACATGACATTGTTTTTATATATATTCTAAAATTCGATAGTTTTTAGCTTTCACTTTGTCTTGGCTGGTTGCGGCTTTGCAAAACCGGGTGCTTGGGAGTTATTCAATAACGCTTTGCAACCACTTTCTATTTCTAAACAGATATTACCAAGATGATCTAAAGCTGCTTGGCGCTGGGGGAAATCGCCCCGAGCAAGAAACAGGTTGGCTGCCGTTTGTATGCTTGCGATTGCTTGCCAATAATTAACTTCGCTCCCGCTACTTTTGGCTAATTCGTACAACACATTGCCTTTTTCTATATACGCCTCTGCCAACTGGGGATCTAATTGCAGTGCTAACTCAAAATCTTTAAGGGCTTTTTGATAACCTTGATTAGAGTCGCTACTATTTTGGGCTAATTTACGCTGGGTAATGCCGCGTTTGACATAATAAATCGCCTTGTTAGGATTTTTATTAATGGCTAAATTAAAATCTGCGATTGCTGCCTTATATTCGTTTTTAGCATTAGAGCTATATTCTGCCATCTCATAACGAACAATTCCCCGACTAAGATAGGCTTCTGCTTCGTTGGGATTAAGTTTGAGAGCGCTATTAAAGTCTTTAATCGCTATTTTGTATTCTTGATCCGGATTGCCGCTATTTTGAGCATTTTCATAAAGCGCGTTTCCACGCTCAATATAAGCTCGAGGATCGTCGGGGTTAAGATTTACAGCGCGATCAAAGTTTTCTACTGCTCCGTCATAGTCTTCATATTTAGAAGATATCCTTCCTTGATAGAGATACTTAGAAGCCTGATTAGAATGAATGGTTGGGTTATAAGTCGTAACTTCTTCGTGAGCCGGAAAAAGGGTTGAGCTAATTTTGCTAGAAAGTTTAAAGTCTTTAACTATTAGCATTAACCCAAATAGTCCAATCGCTCCTACACCAACAGCGCCTAACATTGCTGCACTAAATCTTTGCTTGTGGCGGTACTGGCGAATAATTGTGGCGGTGGGAGCTTGGCGATAAAAACGCGCTGCTACCACCGGATTTTTTGGCAATACAAGGGTAGGCTTAGGTCTTTTAACGGGTTGTAAGTGCTGTCCTTTTTGCACTGTTTGAGTCGAAGGAAAGGGATCTCGCCCATTGAGCCTAAAAGTTCTTTCGCACCAAGGACAATAGCTCAAATGCTTGCCGTGAAGATGATGAATATTGACTTTACAGGTAATCAAATCGCGTTCAGCAACACTTAGCGCACTTTGCCAAGTTTGAGCCGTCGGGCGCAGTTGCGGATTGTGATGACCTTCTTCAAAACAACGGATAAATAGCTGTTGCAAAGCTGGGTGCAGTAACTCGAACTTAGGAGCGATGGGAGTAGGCAAGTAAGGTACGCGCCGCCGACTATAAACAAAGTGTCCTTCAGCTATTCGAGTTTCGTAGGGTGGTGCGTCACCGCTACCTTGATACACACCTGCAAAGGGGTGTGTACCTTCCATTAGTAGCTGAAATATTAAAACTGCCAGCCCAAATAAATCATGTGCTGGGTGGCGATCTATCTGGGCGAAACTTTGCCCCTGGAGTTCGGGAGGGGTAAATTCAGGCTTACCTACAGCGCAACGATAGATTTCGCCATTACGTTCATTTGTGACTTGAAACGAATCGGTATCTACTAAGGTAATTAAAGCTGTGTTACTAACTAAAATATTTGATTCGTTTACATCGCCAATACAATAGCCGCGAGCGTGAAGTGCGCCAAAGGCGGCGGCAAGATTGCGAGCAGTACGATGTAAATAAAGGTAGTTAAAAAAGGGACTTTTTTGGCGACGGGTTTTTGGATTGTAAAAGTCTAACAGCGAGTGCATTTCTTTAACTCGCGTCATCAAAAAGCCCACTACTTTTTGTTTTTCATCTACTGTCCGCAGTACGTCTACAGGCCAAGCAATAGAGATATGGTCTCTGCTGGCGGCGGGGTTGTCTGGCGGGTTAGCCAGCATCAGCATTAGCTTATTAGCACGGGCTTCGGTGGGTTTGTGATAAACTTTTGCCACTAGAGTTTCATCTTGCGGCACGCTATAAACTTTTGCCTCGCCTCCATGTCCTAGACTTGAGGTGGGGTCTATAGTAATAATTTGGGTATCTAGTTGACGTTTCAACCTCATAGCATTAGTTCACTATAGTCGCCAGTAAAAGTGTTAGATCGTCATCAGTTCGCGTGCTAATACGTTCCGATCGCAAAAACGCTACTAATTGCTCTTGAGCTTCGGTCGGGTTGGTTACATCGGCGACAAATTTAAACATCGGGGAAAAAAAGGGCGCATAAGGTTTACCTCCACTCGTTTCTAAAGCTAACATTTGCAGTCCATCGGATAGCATGGCAATATTAGCTACAACTCCACGCCAGACTTTTACTTGAATATTATCCAAAGCGTTGGGGGAAACTAAAAAAATTGTTTCATTAACGTATTCTCCTCGCTGTGGTGTGGTGAGGGCAATTATGTTTCCCGTGCGATCGCACCCTACAGCTACACCATCACCTACTTGGACGGCGGCGATTAGATTTGGGGTGGCTACAACAATAATTAAAGTAGTAGCTAATTCTCTTGAGGTGACTTTACAAGCGATCGCTTCTTCTTCTACCGCTTTTTTTGCCGCTTCTAGGGCGTTACTTAGCAGTAATTGCCATTTTTGATCGTCGTCCTCCTCCTTAGCACCTTGAACTCCATACTCCAAGCGGATTGTTTCGACGGCGGTTTGAGAGGCGACAATCGCTCCTATTTTGCCCAAACTTGCACTACCCGCACCATCGGCTACCGCCGCTACTAATACCCCTTCTGGCAATAGCTCCCAATGATGAGCATCTTGACAATGTTGCTTTACTTTTTCATGGCTTTTTCCTAGCACTGAAGCTGCTACTACTCGCCAGCAATCTAAGTTTTGAGATATCGGTTCGTCTGTCTGCATTTTTGCTTAGTATCCACCTGCATTTAGTAGCAAGGGTAGCCACGATATTTTTTAGCTGACAAGGTTGAGATCAGCTACTTTATTGATTCTAACTATATTCAGCCTTAGCGATTATAAAAGTTGCCCTGCTATCTAGTTGTACAGACAATTGTTTTAAGTGAACAGATTACTTTTACTCTACATCATATATTTAATCGCCGAACAGAAACAATTTTTCTTCAAACTCTGAGCTTAAAATAGATAAGTCTGTTTTCTTACTGCTGCAACTATTTATTGCTGTTTTTTAGCTGCGATCGCTGCTATTTTAGTCAGTAACTTGTATATTTTTATATAAGTAAGCTATCAAGGGGATGGCAAAAATATCGAAGTTTTTGCTAGATGTTACAGTCAGCAAATCTCGTTCTAAAATTATTTGTATGATGGATTGTTCTTAAGTATTTGTAGCTATGACTAAAAATGCTAATACTGAAATGATTGGGTTGAAATAAGTTTAAGCTTATTGAGACAGTTAAAGTTATAGTTTAATTTAATAGACTATTGGGATTTTTTAAACTTTGATCTTACTAAAATTTGCTTAAGGAACAAGTGCTAAATGACTAGCTGTGGAACTTTTCAAAAACTACGTCCGCTCAGTTTGTTAACTCACTTATCTAATTCTTACGATAGCGCGCACTTAAAAGTAGTGAGCAATTCAGTTGCTTGGTCAATCTATCTAGAAAAAGGTAAGGTAACTTATGCTACTCATTCGGTAGAACCCTTCGATCGTCTTGATTGTCATTTACGCCGTCTAACTTCTAGAATGCCCTCTTTAAGCAGTGAAACTCGTGCCAAGCTGAGGTTAATGTTTGAAAACGATTTAAGAGGAGAGCAATTAAATATAAACTCTGAGTATCGAGCTATTTGCTGGTTAATTGAGGGCCAGCATTTAACAGCAGAGCAAGCAAAAATTCTAATTGAAGGATTAGTCAAAGAAGTAATCGAATCATTTTTATTAGTTGAACAAGGTAGCTATGAGTTGCATAGTTTTCCAGAAAAAACTTCTTATTTAACTAAGCTGGACTTATCAAACTTAGTTAAATATGCTCAAAAACAGTTGCAAGCTTGGCAATCTTTAGCACCGGAAATAAACTCGCCATATCAATGTCCTTACTTAGCTTCTTCTTCTCTAAATCAAAAACTGACTTCAGAATTACGGCAAAAACTAACAGCAATTTTAAAAGGATTTAGTTTTCGTCACTTAGCGATTTTACTCAATCAAGACGAACTGCGTTTAGCTCAAAGCTTGTATCCCTATATTGAGGCAGGAAACATATTAGTGCAACCTCCCTCTGCACCTTTTGATTGTTTACCAAGTTTTGCTAATTCTGCAAAGGAAACAACAAAAAATTATTTATTACCATTAGAAATTACTGCTAATAAAAGCGTTACTGCTATTTCTTTAGCTCCATCATCTCTGGAGTTACCAGAGTACCCACAAAATCCTCCGAGGGTGAATATTGTAGTAGAACCACTTAATAGTCTACCAGAACCACAAACAAATAAAAAAACCTATAAAATTGTTTGCGTAGATGATAGCCCAGCGATGTTGAGAGAAATCAGCTATTTTCTAGATGATGAAAGTTTTGCTGTTTCTACAATTAGTAATCCAGTTAAAGCTTTGATGCAGATAGTTAGACTTAGACCAGATTTAATATTGCTGGATGTAAAAATGGCAGGAATAGATGGTTATGAGCTATGTAGATTATTAAGAAATCACTCTTTTTTTAAAACTACACCGATTATTATGGTGACGGGAAATACGGGAATTATAGATAGAGTTAAAGCTAGAATGGTAGGAGCGTCAGGATATTTAACTAAACCCTTTACTCAAGCAGACTTATTGAAAATTGTATTTAGGCATTTGTCTTAATAAAACATTAAGGGGCGGCAAAAATTTTGAGTACAGTTTTATTAGTGGAAGATACGCGAAGTCTATTAGATTTGATAGCTGGATATTTGCGCGATGGCGGTTACACAGTAATCATGACAGATAATGCCAAAGATGCGTTAGTTGAGGCAATAAAACAACAGCCGGATGCAATTATAACTGATGTAGTAATGCCGGGAATGAGCGGGTTTGAACTATGTCGTCAACTTAAAAGTAATCCAGCTACCGAGCAAGTACCAATTATTATTTGTAGCTCAAAATCTGGAAAAATAGACCAATTGTGGGGAAAAAAACAAGGTGCAGATGCTTATGTAACAAAGCCATTTACCAAAGAACAATTGCTGCTGGTAATTAAATCTGTGATGGGATAATTAATGAATAGTTCTCAAATTGCGCCGCCAACAAAGCCGACAGGCGATCGCTATTTAAGTTTTTACTTAAATCGACAAACCCCCGCCTTGTTGTTAATGGAGTACGCACAGGAAGTAATAATTGTTCCTACTACTCGCCTTTCACCAATGCCCAATATGCCAGAATGCGTATTAGGATTGTTGAATCGGCGCAGTCGGGTACTGTGGGTAGTAAATTTAGCTCAATTATTAAAACTACCAGCAAGTGAATCTAGCGATCGCCAGTACCAAATAATAATTATTCAGATCAAACAAGTTAAGCTGGCGCTAGTTGTACAATCGGTTGAAGGTGTAAAGTATTTTTCCCACCAAAACAGCCAAGCACCAACAGAATTATTTGCCAGACTTGCTCCTTATTTGAGTGGGTGTATTGCTCAAGGAGATAAAATGTTAGTGGTTTTAGATGCAGAAAAAATCGCTAATTCGCCTAATCTAAAACCCTAGTAGCGGGGTCAAAAAATATTAATTTGAGGAAATCATGAGTACAAAATTTGAGCCTAAATCATTGGTTGAGCAATCTCAGGAGAAAAACAGCACAAATTTAAACAATTCTTCGACGTTATGGAAAGCTAAAACACCGCAAACAAATCGCTCAAAATTCCGGCAAAAATTAAGTTTAAAAACAAAAGCAACAGCCTTAGCGATCGCCTTAAGTGTATTGCCAGTTATTTTAATCGGGGCGATAGCAACCTATGTAACGACAGAAAAAATTACCGAAAACTTAGAACAGCAACAAAAAGCTAGAGCAATTACTTTATCTAATCAAATAAATCAATTTATAGTTCAACAATACCAAGATATTCAAACTCTATCCCAGCTAAGTATTCTTAGTAATCCAACGACTAGAGCGGCAACTTCCACTACAGCAAAGCAAGCAATATTAGAACGTTATATTAAAGATAATCCTGCCTATGACAGTATTGCAGTTATAAATTTAGATGGAAATGTAATATTACAGTCCGCAGGGGGAGTTATAGATAATTATAAAGAGATTAACTATTTTCAAGAAGTTAAAAGAACTAACCGCCCGGTAATTACTCCCCCCAGAAGATCGTTAGCAACTGGGGAATATTCAATATTTGTAGCCGCGCCAGTAGTCAATACGCGCACGGGAGAAACAATTGCTGTGGTGCGATCGCGTACTCCTTTAAAATATTTTAATAATATTATTCAAGCGGAAAGCAAAGAAATAACGCAAAGCATTAATGACTATATACCTGAAGAATATTTTGCAGTTAATGACATCGGTAAAATTGTCGTTTCACCCACAGATCATACTGACTATATAGGAAAAGATCTCAAAGTAATTTTCCCCCAGGCAGCCGCTCAATTACAAAAAGTAAAGAGCGTTGGTAGCGTCGTAGAGCAAGATTTATTAGAGCAGAAATGGTATTTAGTATCTTATACTCCTGTAGGCAAGTTTGTCGGAGCATCCCAACTAAACTGGAGCGTCTTAGTTACTCAAGATGAAGATGCCTTATTTGCCAGTCGCACCCGTGATACTTCAATAAGAATTTTAGCCGTAGCCACGGGTGCGATCGCACTTATTGTAGGCGCGATCGCTACAAAGCTAGTAAGTAGAACATTGCGCCCAGTAATGGCAGCATCAAAAGCCGTGCGTCAGCTAGGGGAAGGACAATTAGATACGCGCTTGGCGGTTAAAGGCTCGGATGAATTAGCAGTTTTGGGCGCTAATATTAATGGCATGGCGGAACAACTGCAAAATCTTTTAAACAGACAACAACTAGCAACAGAAGCGGCGGAAACTTTTACAGATATTACTTTACGCATTCGCCGCTCTTTGAACTTAGACGACATTTTGCAAACGGCAGTGCGGGAGGTGAGAAAAATTATGCACACCGAGCGCGTGGTTATTTACCGTTTTAACTCTGACTTGAGCGGTACAGTAGTGGCAGAATCGGTTGTACCTGGTTGGAGGGAAGCCCTAAAAGAAACTATTGACGATCCTTGTTTTAAAGAACAACATATAAAAAACTATAAAAGTGGTCGGGTGCGGGGAATTAATGATATTTACCATGCTGGACTTACAGAGTGCCATATTAAGACTTTAGAAAAATTTGAAGTCAAAGCAAATTTAGTTGCACCAATACTCAAAGATCAGCAATTGCTCGGTTTGTTAATTGCTCATCATTGCTCAGAACCTCGCAACTGGCAAGAGTCAGAAATTAATTTATTTACACAATTGGCGGCGCAAATTGGCTTTGCTTTAGATCAAGCAAATTTATTAGAGGAAGTAGAAAAAGCCCGAACTTCTGCCGAAGCGATCGCTGTAGAGCAGCGAGGACAAAAAGAATTACTGGAAGATCAATTATTAAATTTGCTCAATGAGGTAGAAGGAGCCACTCGAGGCGACTTGACAGTAAGGGCGGAAGTTACGACAGGAGAGATTGGGACTGTAGCTGATTTTTTCAATGCGATCGTTGAAAGCTTGCGAGAAATTGTGACTTCAGTAAAACACGCGACTGATAAAGTTAATATTTCTATTAATGAAAACGAAGGGGCAATTCGTCAGCTTGCAGAAGAAGCGGGGAAACAAAATACAGAAATTGTTAGTACCCTTGATTCGGTGCAGCAAATGACGCTCTCTATTCAATCAGTAGCAGATAGCGCCGGACTTGCAGCACAAGTAGCCCGTAAAGCTTCAACTAGCGCCCAAGCTGGGGAAATGGCAATGGAGCGCACAGTATTTAGTATTATAAATTTGCGCGATACGATCGCCCAAACTGCTAAAAAAGTTAAAAATCTAGGTCAAGCATCTCAGCAAATTTCTAAAGTTACAACTTTAATTAACCAAATAGCTTTACAAACTAACGTCCTCGCCATTAATGCCAGCATTGAAGCTTCTCGTGCGGGGGAAGAAGGGAGAGGTTTTGCAGTTGTAGCCGAGGAAGTTGGGGAACTTGCAACTAAAGCCGCCGCCGCAACTAAAGAAATTGAGCAAGTGCTAGAAAATATCCAACAGCAAACTAGCGAAGTAGTTAGAGCAATGCAACTAGGTAGCACCCAAGTAAATGAAGGGACTCATCTTGTAGAAAATACTAAGCAAAGTTTAAGCGAAATTTTACAGGTATCGCGCCAAATTGATGAATTAGTCCAAGTAATTTCTCATTCTACAGTGTCGCAAGCGAAAACTGCTCAAGCTGTAACTCAGTTGATGCAAGGGCTGGCTATTAATTCGGAGGAAACGGCTGCGTCTTCGCACAAAGTATCGAAGTCTCTTAAACGCACGGTAGAAGTGGCGCAGCAGTTGCAAACTTCGGTGGGTACTTTTAAAGTCCGTAAAGATTAATGGCTAATCAAACCTTAGGGCTAGAATCGCAGCTTTACAACTACTTGCTTGCTGTTTCTTTACGGGAAACTAAGGTATTAGCTCAACTCAGGCAAGCTACTGCTACCAGTCAATCTATGGCTCAAATGCAGATTGCACCGGAGCAAGGGCAGTTTATGGCGTTGTTAATTCAGTTAATTGGCGCTAAAAAAACTTTAGATATAGGAGTGTTTACGGGTTATAGTGCGCTGGTGGTAGCCTTGGCATTGCCCCAGGGCGGTAAAGTGATAGCGTGTGAAATAAACCGAGAATATGCAGAATTTGCTCGTCATTGGTGGCAAAAAGCGGGGGTAATAGATAAAATTGACCTGCATCTCGCCCCCGCTCAAGATACTCTGGCGTTGTTAATAGCTAATGGGGAAGTTGATAGCTTTGATTTTGCCTTTATTGACGCAGATAAAAGTAATTACGATACTTATTACGAGCAAGCTTTGCAATTAGTTTGCCCTGGGGGATTGATTGCAATTGATAATGTACTATGGTCGGGGAGGGTTGCAGACTCAAATATTCAAGATAATCGTACTATAAAAATTCGGGACTTTAATCAAAAGCTATATCAAGACAAACGCATCAATCTTAGCTTAGTACCGATCGCTGATGGTTTGACTTTAGCTAGGAAACTTCCTTAGTTAGGCAATGATGACAGGCTATAGTTTCATTATTAGGCGATCGCGCGATGGGATTTCCACAACTGCGACACAACCGATAATTCCCCGGCTGTAAACCATGTTGTAATGTTACTCGCTCGTCAAACACAAAACATTCTCCTTGCCACAAACTCTCCTCTGTAGGGACTTCTTCTAGATATTTGAGGATGCCGCCTTTTAGATGGTACACTTCCTCGAAACCCTGTGATAACAGCAATGAAGAAGCTTTTTCGCAGCGAATCCCACCCGTGCAAAACAGGGCAACTTTTTTATGCTTGGCGGGATCTAGATGTTGCTCTATATAGTCAGGAAATTGATTAAAGGAGCTAGTATTAGGGTTTTGCGCTCCTTTGAAGGTACCAATATCTACTTCGTAGTCGTTGCGGGTATCAATGATTGTAACTTCAGGATCGTTAATTAACGCATTCCATTCAGTAGGAGTTACATAAGTACCTACTTGCTGAATTGGATTTACGGGTAATCCCAAAGTGACAATTTCCCGCTTTAAGCGCACTTTCATCCGCTCGAAAGGCGGAGTTTGCGCCGAAGATAATTTATACTCTAAGTCTTTTAAGCGCAAGTCCGAACGTAAAAAAGATACAACCCCATCAATGCTTGCTCTGGAGACACTAGCAATTGTGCCGTTAATTCCTTCGGCGGCTAGAAGAATTGAGCCTTTAACATTTTGAACTTGACAGTAAGACAAGAGGGGTTGTTGCTTGTCTGCAAAGTCTGGCAAAGGTACGAATTTATAAAAGGAAGCAATAATATGAGTCATTTCTAGGCGCAAATTGAGATATTTTTAGCAGAGGTGCGATCGCCAACTATTGAATAAAAGATCGTTATCAACTATAATACAATCTGCCACACGGGGGTTTAACTCAGTTGGTAGAGTGCCTGCTTTGCAAGCAGGATGTCAGCGGTTCGAGTCCGCTAACCTCCATTATCTAGTTACTATCAAGCTGCGATAATTCTTTGCATTTTGCTTCGGCGGCTTCGTAGGCGGCTAAGTATTCTTTACCACCTAGCATAATTTCGCCGTAGTATTCGTAAGGCGCATTGCCATAAATAGGCAAGGGGTCATCTTCAGGATAATCTTCTTTTGATTCATCAACTACTGCTTTAAGATGTTTGACTTTCAAGCTTTGTGCCGGAAAATAGTAGAGATTTTGAGCATCTAAACTCAATGAAACAAAAGTAGGATCGATAATTGCGTCGTCAAGCTCAATCCAGGCATATTCCATAATCGAATAAGGCTCAATTCCTACAACTAAAAAGCCTTGAACATACAAATAATTATTATCTAGTAAGGCTGCTTGATACGCATTATCGAAGCATTTATGTGGCTTACTACCAATCTGTTCGGCGATTTGGGTAGAGAGATTTATATCTAGAGATTTGCTCATGTTTAAGCAATTAAGCAGGAAATATTTTTATTGTACTTGCTACATTTAACTTTACTTTCGCGCCTACCGGAAATACTTGGCTAATAGCTGTTCGGGCGTGTAGTTCTTTTCCCGAAGGCGTAAGCAGACAATAGCGATACTCTCTCCCCAAAAAGCGCCGATTGTGAACCACTGCCACCGCCTCCGATTCTGTCGGTTCTATCAGCAAATCTTCCTCACGAATCATTAATTCTACTTCGTTTTCTCCAGCATCCGCCGCCGCAAAATAGCCTACTTCCGTAGCCCACAACTGCCCCTGACGCTCGGCGGGAATAAAGTTAGCTCCGGTGACAAATTCTGCTACAAACCGGGAGGAGGGCTGCGTATAGACTTCTTGGGGCGTACCTATTTGTTCTAGCTTACCTTTGCTCATGACTGCTACTAAATCGGCGATCGCTAAGGCTTCTTCTTGGTCATGAGTGACAAACACTGCCGATGTTCCCGTCGCTTTCAAAATATCTCTAATTTCTTCGCGCAATCGCAGCCTTACCTGCACGTCCAAATTGCTCAAAGGTTCATCTAGCAACACTAATGGCGGCTGAGGTGCTAAAGCACGAGCAAGAGCTACTCTTTGCTGCTGTCCTCCCGATAGTTGATAAGGATAGCGTTTTTCTAGCCCCGTTAACCCTACTAATTCAATTAACCGTTTAGCCGCTTCTTTTTCTTGCTTTTTCAAGCCAAAAGCTACATTTTCCACGACTGTTAGATGTGGAAACAAAGCATAATCTTGAAATACCATACCTAAACGGCGTTGTTCTGGTGGAATCCAACAATTATTACTTGCAACTTTGCGCCCAGCAATTTCAATACTTCCGGTTTGTGGCTGCTCAAATCCAGCAATTAACCGCAGTAAAGTAGTTTTTCCGCAACCAGAAGAACCAAGTAAAGCCAGTATTCCTTGAGGTAAACTCAAACTTACGTCCGCCACCGCTTGACTTTCGCCAAACCACTTACTCACCCCATCAAGCTGTAAAATTTTCTCCATAACTCTTTTGTCTCCTATCTTTTGCTCGTTTTCTGCTCGTGCAACAACACAGGCAAAGTTGAACCCATAGAAACGACGAGCATTGCCAATGATCCCACCGCCGCATCGCTAAAAGATACATTTTCTGTAGCTTTCCAAATCTCTGTTGCCAAAGTATCAAAGCCAATCGGGGCTAAGAGCAACGTTGCGGGTAATTCTTTAATTGCGGTCAAAAACACCAAAACCGCCCCATTCAACACCCCAGGACGCACCAAAGGGAAAGTAATTTCTTTCAATGTCTGCCAAGGAGTACGCCCCAAAAGCCGCGCTGATTCTTCTAAGTAAGGATGCAACTGTAACAGTGAACTTCTTATTGTGCCTACAGATTGGGGCAAAAATAACACCAAATAAGCAAATACCAGCATCGGCAACGTTTGGTATAACCAAGGCAAATATTGAGAACCTAGAAATACTAAAGATATGGCTACAACTATTCCTGGTAAGCCAAAACCAATATAACTACACCGTTCTATAGCTGTAGTTACACGACTAGGAAACCTTACCGCTAATATTGCTACAGGGATGGCGCAAATAGTCGCAATTACTGCTGTAAAACCCGCCGCCGCAACTGAATTAAGGGCTGGCTGCGCGATCGCACTCCATGAAACTGCACCATAGGCTGTATTGCTATTTGTCAAGCCTCGCCATAACCAAAAAACTGTTACCCCAATAGGTAAAAACAAACTTAGGCTAACAACGATCGCACAAAACAATAAAGCAACTACTTTACTACTACCCAATTTTACAATTACAGGTGGATGCACAATTGATAAATTGCGACTGTAATAAGCAGCGCGCGATCGCACTTTATACTCTAGCCACAAAATCCCCAATACCAAAGCAACCAATAATAAAGCCAGCGCCGCCGCTTGGTTGCGATTGAAACTTGACCTGTATTGTAGGAAAATTACCCGCGTAAAAGCATCAAATCGCATCAATGAAGGTGTACCAAAATCTCTTAAGGCATACAAAGCCACCAGCAAACCGCCAGCTATTATCGATGGGCGTAACTGCGGTAATAAAACACGAAAAAATGTATTTAATTGATTTAAACCCAAACTCCGCCCCGCTTCTACTGTCGCCGGATCGATTAACATTAACCCCGCCCGGACACTTAAAAGCAGGTAAGGATAGGTAAACAGCGTCAGCGCCAAAATAGTCCCAAACCAGCCGTAAATCTCCGGTAATTCGGTTACGCCCAGAGGTTCTAACCATAGCTGTAATAAGCTACCTTTGGGCCCAAAAGCCGCAATTAAGGCAAAACTTCCTACATAGCTAGGTACAGCTAGAGGTAAGGTAGTTGCAATTAACCAAAATCTCCGCCCAGGTAAATCGGTTTGTAAAGTCAAAAAAGCCAGAGGTACGGCAATTAAAGCGCTACATAAGGTTACTAAAGCTGCCATCCCTGCACTATTGAACAATACAGTTAAGGTACGGGGACGAGATACTAAATTAATTAGCTTTTCTGTACCTACACCCGCCGTCCTAATTACTAAATAAGTCAAAGGCAAAGTAATTGCGATCGCCGTAATTGTAGCGATCGCAACTAAAAATAACGGTGGACTAGAAGCATTACGCCTCAAAGTACCCCTGCTTCTTGAAGTAACTCTATAGTGCCTTGTAAGTCAGACAAGTTGCTCAAATCAACTTTAGGTGGCTTAAGCTGACTGAGAGGAATTTGTTTTTGCGATGCTTGGATGCCTTTTACCAACGGATACTCGTTAGTTTCTTGCGCAAAATAAGCCTGGGCTTTGGGCGCAAGCATATAAGCCAAAAACTTGTCAGCGTCGCTCTTTTGGTCGGTGGTACTTAGTACCGCTAAACCTGCTACATTTACCATTGCCCCGGCATCTCTGCGGGTATAGTGATGGGCGACAGGAAAATTAGCGTTATCTTTGGTAAACCGATAGAGATAGTAGTTGTTTACTAATCCTAAAGAAATTTCACCTTTCCCTACTGCTTCGACGATCGCGGCATTTTTGGCATAATCTTTTGTCCCGTTAGCTTTCATTGCCTTTAACCATGCCAAAGTCTTTTGGTTGCCTTCTAGCAAGCGCATGGCGGTAACAAAGGACTGAAAAGAACCGTTTGAAGGAGCCCAGCCTATTTTACCGCGCCATTTGGGATTAGTTAATTGAGCTATCGATGTCGGTAATTCACTGGGTTTGACTAGCTTTGTATTGTAATCAATTACTCGCGCCCGTCCTGAAATGCCGATCCATTGCCCCGCCGAGGAGCGAAACTGCGGTTCTACTTTTGCAAGTAAGGTATTAGAAATCGGTAATGTGCGTTTTTCTTTGGCTAAAGCACCTAAAGCCCCTGCATCTTGCGCGAAAAATATATCCGCGCGACTGTTTTTGCCTTCTTCTAATAATGCGATCGCAAGTTCTGCTGTATCGCCGTATCGTACCTCAATATCTATTCCCAAATCTTTCTCAGCGTTGGCGATTAAAGGCCCTATTAATTTTTCTTCTCTACCAGAGTAGATAGTCAGCGTTTTTTGTTGTGCTGCTTGACTACTAAAAGCTATACCCCCACCTACAACTACCAAAGCTACAAGGGTAGAAATTTTCCTTAACGAACTTACCACCAACTTTATCCTCAATATATGTAACTAATCATCTTTTCGAGCGGAAAGTTTGGCTAAGAAATTCTTACTACCAGCTTTCCCCGACAGACGTTAGCTTTGCTTTCAAAAAAATACCATTAATTAGACAACTTATTTAAGAAGTTTTTGCAAGTTACTTTAGTTAAAGTTAGAGCAAAAATATTGATAAGTGCTTATTTTGCAGTAATCATAGGTAATTTTTATCTGAATATTATTGCAAATGATTATGACTAAGCTTTACAATTAGCCTATTGCTGTTAGGAAAACTTGGTTGCAAGCAAGTTCAAAGCTTGGTGTAGTACAAGTAGAGAATAATTAATTACATGACCTATTTCAAAAATCTGCCACCCTTAAATAAGATGTGGAAACCAATGTGGTTAGCCTCGTTAGGCTTTCATGGATTGCTACTGGTGATTCCAATTCCTGCAACAGATACACCTAAACCAACGAAAAAGCCCCAAGAGTTAGTTAAGCTAACTCCGGTAACACCAAAACCCAAACCTGTAAGTGCGATCGTTAAACCAAAACCAACACCCGTAGTTAGTAGTCGCCCCCTAGTACCACAGCAAAGAGTAGTAGAAACAAAACCAACACCGCGAATCGTTACAAAATCTCCTAGCCCCGTTGTTACCCCCACTCCTCAAAAGCCTGCAACACCTGTCGCAATAGCTTCTTTACCGCCAGCGACGGACATTGAAATAGATACAAAAAATCAAGAATTACTCCCGCCGCCTCAAGCTATTCCTTTGGTGTCTCCTAGCCCTGTAACCCTTGCAACCGCGTCCATTAATGGCGTACCCGTCGATCCTACTTGGCAAGTTGTAGAACAACCCAGCGAAGTCATGGCGGAAGCTGAAATGTTTACGCAGCCTGATGGTAAGCTACACCCCGATATCGTAGGTATTGCTCAAATTCCTGATAAAAGCCCCGACACAGTATTTGATAAGTTTTTTAGTTCGCAATTAGAAAATGCCAATTTTACAGTCGAGCCTAGTGGTACTTATGCTGAAGGTGGTGGACTTTACAAACTAACTCCTAAAGATAATTCTCCTATTCTCTATTTAGCTTTAGCGCCGGATAAACAAGGTACAGGTACAGTAGTAACTATTTGGAATAAATACCCTAGCCCGATTGAATCAACAGAAAGCAAAATTTTAAATTAGCATTGAATTATTTAATGTAAAAATATTTAATGGGAACTCGATATTTAGGTACACCAGAGGAAGTTACAGCTTTAAATGCTTACATCAAACTCGTTAGAGCAACAGAATCCGTATCCCATCGCCTCCATCGCCACTTAGAAAGTTCTAAGCTAACAGTTACTCAATTTGGCGTGTTAGAAGCATTGTTTCACTTAGGGGCAATGCACCAACGCGACTTAGCAGAAAAATTGCTTAAAAGTGGCGGAAATATTACTTTAGTGATTGATAACTTAGAAAAACGGCAGTTGGTAAAGCGCGATCGCGAAGTAGGCGATCGCCGATGTATTAGTGTATCTCTTACCCCCGCAGGCAAACAGCTAATTAGCGACTTATTCCCGGCTCATGTAGATGCAATTTCGCAGCAAATGAAAATTTTGAGCTTAGAGGAGCAAACCGAACTGGGGCGCTTGTGCAAGAAGTTAGGCAAACAAGAATAAAACTTTGTCACTCTTTAAAATGACTTGCAGGCAAACCAGAAGTATTAGTTTGCAGGCTAAATAAGTCTCCAGAATAGAAACTTTTGTCAATTTCTATTTCACTCAAACCTACCGAAGCAGTTGTAATGTAAAGTGTACCCAGGTCTTGATTGCCGAAAGCTAGGCAAGTTGGACGTTGTACAGGCATCCTTACCCGCATTATCTCTTTACCTTTGGGATCGAACCGGATAATACACCACCCGTCCCACATTGCTGACCAAATACAACCATCTTTATCTACCGTCAAACCATCGGGAAAAAATGATTCAGCTTGTAAATCGACTAAAACTCGACGGTTACTAATACTGCCACTTTGCGAGTCAAAATCGTAAGCATAGATAGTTTGCAAAGGCGAATCTGTCAGATAAAAAGTCTTGTCGTCTGGACTCCACCCCAAACCGTTAGATATTGTTAGTCCTGTTTGTAATATGTGTAAACCGTCAAGATCGTAACGGTATAAACTACCTTGAGGCTTACCACTACTACTCATTGAGCCAAACCAAAAACGCCCAGAGCGATCGCACTTACCATCATTAAAACGAAGATCGGGATTATTTTCTATATCCAAAATCGGCGTAACTTTACCACTAATAGTATTCAAAAAAGCAATCCGGTGGCGTTGACCTATAATCAGGCGATTATTTCCGGCGGGTGCAATACAGCCGACAACTTCACCCACATCAAAAAATTGATTCGCTCCTGTAGCCGGATTAAACTGGTGGACGCGATGGTTATAAATATCAGCCCAGTAAAGCAACTGTTCGTCAGGATGCCAAAATGGGACTTCGCCTAAACGCGCTCTGGCTTCGAGAATATTTTTTGGCAAGTTGGCTGCATTCATTACTTTTTTAGCTCTTTATTAACTTGTAACTTCTGGTGCTGCTTGATTCCAACTATTAGCGAAAACAAACTTATCTAAAGGCTTGCGAGTGCGCGGATTACTTTCTCTTTGTTGCAACGATTCCGACAAAGTTTGAGAGTTGCCAAGATACCCAAGAGCGATCGCGGCTACAGGTTCGTAACCTCCAGGAATCTGGTAAACTTCTTTTGCTTTTGGTACGTCAAAGCCTGCCATTTGATGAATATATAAGTCTAAAGCGGCGGCTTGGATCGCCAAATTAGCAGATGCAGCGCCAACATCATGAAAAGCATGGCGGTTTTCTTTACCATTGCGTTCAAAATGCAGTTTGGCAACAGTAAGCATCAATACTGGAGCCGTTCGCGCCCATTCTTGGTTTCCTTCTGCAAGGATACTAAGCAAATGCTCAAATTCGACGGAGTTTTCTTTAGTGGCAATAATAAAGCTCCAAGGCTGTTCGTTGTAAGAAGAAGCCGCCCATCGCGCTGCTTCTAACACACTGAGTAACTTTTCTTGTTCCACCATGCGATCGCTAAAAGCTAAAGGACTCCAACGTTTACGCACGGAATCTTCAATTGCGTATTGAGTGTCGGCTAATTTGTCTATCATCAAAATATTCCTCCTAAATGTAATTCAATCCTATTTGTCTCGTATCAACCTATCGCCTGCATTTAGTAGTATTTACCGATGCTTTCTGACGGCTTTTATCACTCTAACATCAAATAATTTAATGTTAAACTAAATATAGTTGAATCGAGCAGAAATAATATGATCACTCTACGACCAGGCAATGAACGAGGTCATGCTAATCATGGCTGGTTAGACAGTTACCATACATTTTCCTTTGCCAATTATTACGATCCCAAAAATATGGGCTTTCGTGACTTGCGCGTAATTAATGAAGATTGGATTGCCCCAAGCGGAGGATTTGGCGCTCACAGCCACAGCGATATGGAAATTATTACCTATGTTTTGGAAGGAGCGCTAGAACACGAAGATAGTTTAGGTACGGGAGCAGTAATTAAACCCGGAGATGCTCAAAGAATGAGTGCGGGAACAGGAATTACTCATAGCGAGTTTAATAACTCTACAACCGAGGCTGTTCATTTATTGCAAATTTGGATTTTGCCCGATACAACGGGAATTGAGCCAAGTTACGAACAGCGCAACTTTCCAATAGACGAAAAGCTAGGCAAGTTGCGGTTAATTGCGGCAAAAGATGGACGTGAAGGAGCAGTGAAAATTAATCAAGATGTAGATTTGTATACCTCAGTTTTAAGGAATGGCGATCGCCTTGTTCACAATCAATCACCCAATCGTTACGCCTGGTTGCAGGTAGCAAGTGGAGAAATAAAGGTAAACGATCGCGCGCTTATTGCTGGAGATGCGATCGCTGTTAGTGATTCTGAATCGCTCAATATCAGTACCAATACCGATGCAGAAATCTTGCTGTTTGACTTAGTTTGATAAACGAATAGGGGCGGTAAGCCGTAGCGCCCCTAGCTTTGACGGCAAGTACACCTAAGCAAATACGGCTCTCACTACTGCCAAAAGTAGTTGTAGATAGATACATTAAAGCAAGAAAGTACATAAAAGTTTATTTAATGGGTGAGAGTAACTCATCCGCTCTATACAGCCAAAAGAGGGCAACCCACGATGTTTGAACACTTCAGCAAAGAAGCGATTAAGGTAATAATGTTAGCCCAAGAAGAAGCACGACGCTTGGGACATAATCTCGTGGGGAGCGAGCAAGTGCTTTTAGGGTTGATTGGCGAAAATACTAGCATTGCAGCTAAAGTATTGAACGATTTGGGCATCAACATCAAAAATGCCAGAGTAGAAGTAGAAAAAATTATTGGGCGAGGTTCTCGCTTCGTCAGTGCAGAGATTCCTTTTACTCCCAAAATGAAGCGCGTATTTGATAAATCCTTTGAAGCAGCGCGTCAACTAGGAGACAACTTTATTGCTCCCGAACACCTATTTTTAGGACTAATTGAAGATGGCGAAGGCGTAGCCATAAAAGTAATTGAAAACTTGGGCGTTGATACCGCACAAGCTCGTAGCGCCGTTTTGAGTGAATTAGAAAAACAGCCCGTTGGCGCTAATAGAGATAACGTTCAAGGTACAAACCGGGGTGTTGCAGGCAAGACTACCACTTTAGAGGAGTTTGGGACAAATTTAACCAAACTAGCCGCCGAAGGTAAACTTGACCCCGTAGTCGGACGAGACAAAGAAATCGAACGCGCGGTACAGATTTTAGGACGACGCACAAAGAATAACCCCGTACTAATTGGCGAACCAGGAGTTGGGAAAACTGCGATCGCGGAAGGATTGGCACAGCGTATTGTTGACAAAAATGTTCCTGACATTTTAGAAGACAAGCAAGTATTTAGCCTTGACGTTGGTTCGTTAGTCGCTGGAACTCGCCATCGCGGAGACTTTGAAGAACGCATCAAAGCAATTATGGAGGAGATCCGCGCGGCGGGAAATATCATCTTAGTAATTGACGAAGTCCACAACTTAGTAGGTGCGGGATCAGTTCAAGGTGGAATGGACGCGGCGAATATTCTCAAGCCAGCCTTAGCAAGAGGCGAACTTCAGTGTTTAGGTGCAACTACTCTTAACGAATACCGCCAACATATCGAACGCGATGCAGCTTTAGAACGCCGCTTTCAGCCAATTATGGTAGGCGAACCATCGGTAGAAGAAACCATCGAGATTTTGTACGGCTTGCGCTCTGTTTACGAACAGCACCACAAAGTCAAGATTTCTGACGAGGCAATTTTTGCCGCCGCCAAGTTGTCGGATCGCTATATAAATGATCGCTTTTTACCCGACAAAGCCATAGACTTGATTGATGAAGCAGGTTCTCGCGCTCACTTAGCTAGTAGTAATACTTCTCCAGAAGTCAAAGAGTTAAAGCAAGAACTCGACACTATCACTAAGGGTAAAGAAAAAGCTGTAAAAGACCAAAATTTTGAAGTCGCCGGACAGTTACGCGATCGCGAAATTGAGGTGACAGAGAAAATAAAAGCAGCTTCAGAAAATAAGCAAGCTGTAGTAACTACGGTTGATGAAGAAGCGATCGCCCATATCGTTGCTTCTTGGACGGGAGTACCTCTCAACAAACTAACCGAGTCTGAGTCTACAGTTTTACTACACTTAGAAGACACTCTGCACCAACGTTTAATTGGTCAAGAAGAAGCAGTTACAGCAGTTTCACGGGCAATTCGTAGAGCTAGAGTTGGCTTAAAAAGTCCCGATAGACCAATTGCTAGTTTTATCTTTTCTGGGCCTACAGGAGTTGGTAAAACCGAGCTTGCTAAGTCTTTAGCAGCTTACTTCTTCGGCTCGGAAGAAGCGATGATTCGCTTAGATATGTCGGAATACATGGAGCGCCATACAGTTTCTAAGCTGATTGGTTCGCCTCCAGGTTACGTCGGCTATGACGAAGGCGGACAGTTGACTGAAGCCGTAAGACGCAAGCCTTATAGCGTCATCTTGTTTGACGAGATTGAAAAAGCGCACCCTGATGTATTTAATCTGCTGTTGCAACTATTAGATGATGGTAGACTTACCGATGCCCAAGGTCGGACAGTGGACTTTAAAAACACACTGATCATCATGACTTCTAATATCGGCTCTAAAGTCATCGAAAAAGGTGGCGGTGGGATTGGCTTTGAGTTTGCCGAAAATGGCGCAGAGACTCAATACAACCGCATCAAATTGTTAGTCAATGAAGAACTCAAAAACTACTTCCGTCCTGAATTTCTCAACCGTTTAGACGAAACCATTGTCTTTACTCAACTGAAGAAGACAGAAATCAAGCAAATCGCCGACATTCTGTTACTTGAAGTTGCCAATCGGTTAGCCGAGCAAGGAATTACTCTAGAAGTAACCGACAGTTTCAAAGAATTGGTAGTAGAGCAAGGCTACAGTCCTAGCTACGGTGCTAGACCATTGCGTCGAGCAATTATGAGCTTGCTGGAAGACTCCTTAGCTGAAGCAATGCTATCTGGTCAAATCAAACTTGGCGACAATGCGATCGTTAATGTTGAAGGCGGTGAAGTGAAAGTAACTAAATCTGAAAAACCAGAATTGGTACTTGCTTCTATTGCATAGTTTTAAATCCTGGTAGCAATACCAGGTTAAAGCGCACATTCTTAGGGATGTGCGCTTTTTTAATTAGTAAAGACTTCGCACTTCAGCCGTCGGTCAAATAATGTGCGATCGCTTTATCCTGAATACTAAATTGCCTTAAGTCTCGTCGTAAAGTTCCTGAAACATGGATACAGAAACACTCAATCCCTGTTTCAGCAAGATTTCTAAATATTCGTCAAAAGACTTAGGAGGATTTTTGAGTCGCTGTTGACAAGTCCTTGCTGCTGCTACCACCTTTGACAACTTCAAATCTAGCAAGTTAGAAATGAATTCATCTGGATGTTGAGCAGCAATGTTGTACTGGTTAAGGATAGATTGAGGGAAATCTGATAGGTTGAATGTTATGATCGCCTCTGCACCTCCAGCAATCGCTGCTGCGAGGATGTGGCGATCGTCAATATCGGGCAGTTGCAGAGAAGGAATCAGGTACTCATAATTTGTAACCAGGCAATCGCGGACATTGCTATTCATCAACTCTTTAGTGCGAGTAAGCTGTTTTAAGGTTAGATCGGGACGGTTTTTAAGAACATTTCTAATCCATTCGTCGTGAATTTGCTCTGAGAGGGTGACAAGCACTCCAAAAACCTTATCACGTATAGACTTGACCGAATGATGGTAGAAAAAGATAGGTCAAATTTTGTCAACAAGACCTATCAGTTGAAAATGATACTTCCATTCTACCAAAAACA
>JAABUN010002199.1_pt1 | contig 36169 bp, 27 predicted proteins | sample 5559311 | NCBI WGS metagenome assembly JAABUN01 (sample SAMN10711877, study PRJNA513370) | rock metagenome | isolation source: Antarctica rocks | place: Antarctica: Victoria Land, Siegfried Peak sud | reverse complement strand
GGCGAAGTTAATCCGCTCAAAGAGTTCTTGCTGGAACACGCCGCCGGTAAAGTCATCAACTAAAATTCTCCTTTTTCTACTGCCATGTTTCTCTTTCGCCGTTCTGCCACTTGCGCGCTCACCGTCATTCTTGTGACTTTGAGTTGCGGCTTGGCAGCGCGCGCGCAAGTGGGCGTGCCGCAACGGGCGCCCGTTGCTCCTATCGGTGTGGCACCAGCAAGCGCAGTTGGAACGGTGACAACGGCTCCTGTCATGGGTGCCGCGCCAGTCAAGACGGCACCAGTTGCGAGCGCCGCGCCGGTTAAATCGGTGAGCGGCATGGAAGTGAATGGCGTGAATACCGGTTTATTACTGTTGATCGGGCAAATCGCCGATGGTCAGATGACGATGGACGAGGCGTGGAGTAAAGGTTTGCTGGATGCGCCCAAAGTGCTGCAATTGCTGAGTCAGACGCAGCGTTTGACCGAGGACGAGCGCAACGAAACGTTGCAACTCGATTTGGCGGGATTATTGGTGCAATTCGCGCCCTCAACAGTAGCCACGCCGGAGCGGTTGAGCGCGCGAGTTCGAGTGGCGCTGTGCCGTTACTACTCAGATAACGGAGATGTGCGAACTATTCCTTTGTGCGAGGCCCTGATTGCCGAGAAGTTGGACGGCAAGCAGATCAAGCAGCCGTTGGCGAGCAATCCCGATGGAGGCAGTTCGAGTTTATGGCTGAGTAGCGTGATCTTGCTGGCGAAGTATTACGAGAACGTAGGGCTGTGGCAAAAAGCGGGCGGGACTTGGGAACATGCATTAAATTTCTGGCAAGATGTAAAGTGGTGGCAGGGCGGCGTTCGCATTGATGCGGCACAGGCATATATAGCGGCGGGTCAGGATGACAAGGCGCAAGCATTGTATCATCAGGTTGCGCTTTATGGGGATGGGTGGATGTCGGGTATGGCTTTGCATGCACAGGCCAGCACTCTATTACAGAACGGTGAGCTTGCCAAAGCTCAACAAATGTTGAGTAATTCTATATCTGGTGAAGGATCAGATGAGGCTAAAGTAACACTATCGTCCTTATCTGCATACGCTTATTATCTCGCTGGAGATTTTAAAGCGGCGAGTCATGAAATTGCAAACGTTGAAAATACATTTGGGCGACTAAATTCTTATCGTTATGAAGAAATAACCAAAAATCAAGTTAATGATTCAAAGGAAACTGAAGATTGGATAGAGCTATGGAAAAATCAGCCCATTGCTATTGTTCCTCAACATCTGCGACTCATCGCGCGTTCGGATGAGCCGACCCTCGAACAAATAATCATTCGCTCCTTCAAAGAAGTTCCGCTCACGGTGAAAGTGGATAATCCCAACGTCCACATCGATTTAGCCGACACTGGAGCGAAGTCCCGATATTACTTTGAAAGGCAGGCACTGCTGCGGATTGAGCCAGGGGGCGTCGCTGAAAGTTTTGATACAACACTCACTGTGACCAGCCCACAATTCCCCAAATTTCAAGTCCGTGTGCCTGTTCATGTGGAGGTGATGACCAACAGCAAGCCAATACAACCATAATCGTGGACGAGTTCCACGACCTACTCATCTACTCGGCGATTAAGCACAATTTATCGCCTTCAAAAAATCAGTCCCGCAAGGGAAAACAAAATCAAGGAATCCAATGAACAGAATTACAAAACACACCCCCTGCTTAGTTATGTTACTTTGTGCGCACAGCGCCACGACTATTGCTCACGCCTACGATCCGACGCTGGTTTACCCCGTCAGTGTGCAACAACACACGAAACGAGTTCACATCAATGGTTCTCCCTTTTGGGGGCCAAATAATTGGGGGTTCGATATGGCGACCGAGCTTCTCGTCTACGACAACAAAGGCGGTCACTGGGGAAAAGGGGATATTCAAGAGACTTTCTCCAGCCTGAGTATTAAACCCGCCTGGCCCGACACATCATTCTCGACTGGCGCCCTCAACGATTACGGGAAGAATAGTTGGTGGAATAGCGAATCTGGCTTAGTTGGAGGCGTTTTTATCGATAGGAACTTCGCAACTCCTCCTGGGCCTCTCAAGAGTTCAACTGCCAACACGGGCAACGATCAGTGGTTCACCGTTAACCAACATTTTCACGCGTATTACGGGACAGGCACCACCTACTTGAACAAATACAAATATGGGTGGAATTTGGGTCCGACTATGGCTCTTGACTACCGTCAAACTTACTACACCCGCTCCCCAGGATACTAATAACCGGAGGCGAAACCTGAAAGTTTCGCGCTGTCAAAAGAGTTAGCAAACAGAGGTGGCCTTATTTCATCAGGTCACCTCTTGCAAATTGTGAAATTCGCATTCCGTAATCATGAAAATCTCACCTTCGACCAAAAAAACGGATTCAAAGAAACTTAGATTTGGTGTGCTCGCTACAGCCTTGGTAGTAGCTGTTGCAATTAGCAGTGTGGCTTTTCAGCGCCTGAGCTACAAAACTCAGCCCAAATTAAACCCACTTCTTGGAATAGCCCGTGCTTCTGCTATGCGTCGTTCTATTCCCTTAGTTACAGCCATTGGGCGCGCGGAAGTTATCGTGGTTGGCCAGATAAATGATTACGTCGCCGACCCGCAACTTCCCAGAAAGGCTAGATCCGCTTTCGATCCCGAAGCATCTTCTGCCGCAACGCTACAGCCTTCTGGAAAGTATAGTATCGGCGTGATCCAGGCACTCAAGGGACAGTGCGCCCCTACACTGCAACTAAATCTGCCGCCGCTCCTCTGGGTTTATTACGATAGCGCGCAGTTGAGCGCGCACAAAGGCGATTCGGTGCTTTTGATGCTTAACAAGTCTCCCCAGGGCGACTGGATTCCCGTGGACAGCACTGTACCATTAATTCGGCTTGCAAACGGCTCTGAAGGTCCTGCGGTTGATAAGACTTCTGGCGCCGTTTACGCTCAAGTCATGGATTTGATGCTCGCCTCGCTTGCTGATCCTCAGGTGCGTAGTGCGAATATTTACCTGTTGCGCGATGTCGTTAATCCTGCGGTTGCTCAAGCTATGAAGCAATACTCGAATGATCCCGACCTACGGATTCGAGATCACGCGCTTAACTGCCTGGCGCTCAATCAAGACGTGACGGTTATTCCCCTGATTGCACAATTGGAAACCGCAGTAGACCGCACCAATCACGGAAGCGCCAACAGTGTCGGGGCTTTAGATAATCTCCGAACTCCTCTTGCGGTTCCTTACCTAAACCCTTTGCTTTTCCAGTCGGCCTATTTTTCACGCCTGAATGCCGCCGATGCCCTCAGGAATCTCGCTGATCAGACCAGTATTCCCTATTTAATTTTGGCGTTACGCGACCCCGACCCACAGCACATCATCCCTTACCAAGCCTATTGGACTTTACATCGTCTTATTCCAGAACTGGGTCCGCCGAAGGATCTGCCTTACTTCCAGGTGGCAAGTGCAACTGAAGTGCAACCTATTTACAAATGGTGGCAAGATGAGTTACAAGGCAAACACCCTCATCCACTCGTAACCGCACCAGAAGTCGCCAAAGGTATTGACGCGACTTCACCCACAGCCAAGGAAACTCGTCTTTTGTTTGACTCATCTGTTGTCAACAGGCGACTTGCGGTGACCGCTCTACAGAAAATAGGAACTCGTGATACCGTGCCCTACCTTATTCTGGCATTGCAAGATCCCGATTTAGAAATATCGTATGACGCTTACACCATTCTTTCACGCTTAATCCCCAATTTGAAGGAGGTGAAGGATAGCGCAGCTTACGCTATCAATAAAAAAGCTCTGAATCAACCAATATATAATTGGTGGGAAGACGAGTTGAAAGGTGCCCACACTTGAGCTATTGATGCGTCTCGCAACCTACCATATTGGAGTTCACGTCCAAATCAGTCTCTGTTATAGTCGCGTCGTGAGACGCACTTTTAGACTCACGACGCGACTACGACAGCGGAGTAGAAGGCTGGACTCTGTTAATGCGATCAGCGCTTATGTTCTGACGGGCCAGTGGCTTCCGGCGATGCAGCGCGCCCAAGACGTGTGGCTCAAAGACCCGCAGAGCGCGGCGGGCGCGCAGGAAGTCGGGCGCGTGTTCAAGGCGGCTGACTTGTCTCCGACGCGCGGCAACGCTTTTGTGGCTTACGTCACGGGCGGCGGCGAAGTAAATCCGCTTAAAGAGTTCTTGCAACAACACGCCGCCGATAAGAAAGTCGTGGGCTGAACTTTTCTTCTTCTACTGCCATGATTCTCTTTCGCCGCTCTGCCACTTGCGCGCTCACCGTCATTCTTGTGACTTTGAGTTGCGGCTTGGCAGCGCGCGCGCAAGTGGGCGTGCCGCAACGGGCGCCCGTTGCTCCTATCGGTGTGGCACCAGCAAGCGCAGTTGGAACGGTGACAACGGCTCCTGTCATGGGTGCCGCGCCAGTCAAGACGGCACCAGTTGCGAGCGCCGCGCCGGTTAAATCGGTGAGCGGCATGGAAGTGAATGGCGTGAATACCGGTTTATTACTGTTGATCGGGCAAATCGCCGATGGTCAGATGACGATGGACGAGGCGTGGAGTAAAGGTTTGCTGGATGCGCCCAAAGTGCTGCAATTGCTGAGTCAGACGCAGCGTTTGACCGAGGACACGCGTAATGAAACATTGTTGCGCGACATGGCTGGACTGTTGGTGCGTTTCGCGCCCGAAAGCATAGCGAAACCGGAACAGTTGAGCGCGCGAGTTCGAGTTGCGTTGTGTCGTTACTATGCGGATGAAGGAGATGCACGGACGGTGCCGTTGTGTGAGGCGTTGATTGCCGAAAAGTTGGACGGCAAGCAGATCAAGCAGCCGTTGGCGAGCAATCCCGATGGAGGCAGTTCGAGTTTATGGCTGAGTAGCGTGATCACGCTGGCGCAATACTACGAGAATACTGGGAAAGGGCAAAAAGCCGGAGAAACCTGGGTGCGTGCTTTAAAGTATTGGCAGGATGCAAAATGGTGGCAATCGAGCATTCGCATTGAAGCAGCGCGGGCTTATACCAGTGTAGGACAGTCGGAAAAAGCAAAGACTCTTTACGATCAAGTGCCGTCCATCGGAGACGGTTGGTATACAGGTTTAGCGTTATGGGATCAGGCCAGCATTCTGATGGCAAATGGGAATCACAGAAAAGCATTACAACTTTTGCAAACTCCCGTTTCGGGTGAAGGCACTGACATGATAGAAGTCGTGTTGTCTGAGACCATTGCCGAATCCCATTATCTGAACGGGAATGCCAAAGAAGCCGAAAAAAAATCCCTCGATTCTCTTCGCACTTTCAAGACTCTCAAAACACCGCGCGCCAGCGTAGTGGAGTTTGCCGAACGTTCAGAAAATATCTTGGCATGGCTTGACCTGTGGAAAAAAGAACCAATCATAGGTTTGCCACGCCGATTGCGACCAGTAAAAACTCCCATTGGTTCAATACAAGCACGACTCTCCGTCCGCACTTGGGGAGACGCACCGCTAACCGTGACAAGTGACAATGCGAGTATTCAGACTCTCGTTGAAGCAGAAGGTCAATGGTCAGAATTTCATTTCGAGCGCGGTGTTCTCATCCGCGTTGCGCCCAATACGCCAAGCGGTGACATTGACGCGGTTCTTACCGTCCGCAGTTCCAAATATCCAGAATTTGCACTCAAAGTGCCCGTTCACGTCGAAGCGTCGGAGAACAGTCCGAACGCAAAATAACGGCTATCCAAGCCATAACCAAAGGAAAACCATGATCAAATCCATCAAACTCGTTCCCCACACCATTGCAATGCTGACTGGCGCTGCAATCCTGATTAACACCCTGAGCATCGCGCACGCTGGTGATCCCTCAACACGTCGGCCATATAAGGTCATTCGCAAGGATAGCGCTTACCGCGATAATACCCCATACAATGGCCCTTATATTTGGGGGCACGACGCTTACTTCCAGTTCAAGATTGTCGAACAATCTGGCGCACTTTATGAATTGGGAAAGCCACAAGAATGGTTTAGCGAGCGAAGATACAATGGCATCTACAAAGATGTGAACAATGTGCCCTACTTCAAAGATTTGCCAGACGGTATTGCACAAGGTGGCCCCACGCATGATATAGGCGGAACTGGTCCTAAAGGGGCCTACTTCGCGGATCATAATGCGATCACTTTGCCTGTCAACACGGGAAGTGACTCGTGGTGGTATTCTTTCACTCAGACCTGGCACATTATTGGGACTCCGTATGCCCCGTCCCCGTCTGGTTTCACCACTACCAACCCACATCATGTTCAACATAACCAAGCTCAAGTTTACCACTCTAATGACCAGTGAGGAAAATTTAGACAGTTGGTGAACCCTTCAACGTCGGATCTAAAGGAGGCGAAGCATAGTAAGCGAAAGACTCCAAATTGCAGGGGTTTTACCAACTGCGTAACTCCTATTGAACATCGAATTTTCATCATCGCTTCACTCTTGGAGGACTAAAGCCCTCGCTCCAAACGAGGGTTTGACTTCAATAACTTCGTTTGAGCACAGCCTCTAATTAAGGATGTGTGTTGCGTCTTCTGGAATATAGCGGCTTTAAGTTGGCTGCGCTGTAAAACTTACACTATGAAGATAAAACTTTTGATAAGTATAGGAGTAGTTCTTCTATCAACCTTAGGGCAAACAATCAATGCATGGTCTTTCTTCATGCCCGAGACGGCGCCACTGCCAAAGACTATCGCTAAAGCGGATATAATTGTGGTGGCAGAATTGGAGAGCTTCACAATTGATTCGAATTACAAAGCACCACCAACAGATAAATCACTTGAAGGTATGCAGGCAATAGTTGCCATGACGAGCCTTAATCCTCCAGGACAAGGGATGTTTCATGTTTTGAGAACTATCAAAGGTCAGTGTGGAGACTATCTTAAAGTCAAGTTGCCCCAAGTCTTGTCAGTCTACTACTCACACGTGAACTTGCCGGTGAAAGAGAAGATGGAGGTGATCTTGATGTTAGACGCTGACGGTGGATTACTGCAACCTGTGGATTCCACTATTCCTTTCATCATGTTAGCCCGTCCTGGTCAATCATTAGATACCACGACAACTTCTTCAGTATCCGATACCGAGGTTTACGATCTGATGTTCAAATCAACTGTCGATCCATTACTGCGTAGTGCTAATATTTTCTTGTTGCGTTCGATCAAACACCCGTATATCAAAGAACATCTCCTTTCCTACACAAATGATCCTGAGCTAAACGTTCGTGATGATGCGTTGTATGGATTGGCAGTCAACCAACAATTGACAGCAATTCCGCAGATTGCTCAATTAGAACAAGAAGTGATGCAAAAAACCGGAAAAGGCATTGCGGCTGTAGGAGCGTTGGAAAATTACCGTTCTCCCGATGCTGTGCCATATTTAAACCCTTTGCTTTTTGCGACTTCACAGTATGCGCGTCTCAATGCGATGGCGGCCCTGCAAAACTTAGGCGGCCGTAGCAGTCTTCCCTATCTGATGCTGACGTTGTTCGATCCCGAAGAACAGAACGTGGTAGGTTACAGCGCCTATCGCACCTTGCATCGTCTTGTTCCGGCATTGGGTCGTCCGCGTGATCCGGGTTACTTCGAGGTTCAACGCGAAGCCGAAACCGCGCGCGTGTTGCGTTGGTGGAAAGACGAACTCAGCGGCAAACATCCTCAACTTATTCTGGAAGCGACAGAACCAACAATCGAAATTTCTGCGTTACCTTTGGAGAAACTCAACGCTCTGGTTTTTGACCCATCTACAGAGACTCGGCAAAAGGCTTTTGCCGAACTGGAAAAACGTGCTGACAGTAGCAGCATTCCTTATCTGGTCTTGGCTTTGTATGATCCCAACGAAAAGTTGGCGTTTGGTGCTTACACCAAACTGCATCAGTTGATTCCAAAACTGCCAGTGGCAAAGGATCAAACATTCTTTGTTGCACAACGCAAAAAGGCTTTGCTCCCAGTGTTCGATTGGTGGGAAGATGAACTATTGGGAAAGCACATCCAGCCTGTCAAAGTCTCGCAGAGGTCTGCGCCAACTCGGAGAGGCATCAAAGTGTCTCAAGCCAAGCAACCTTTGCAACAAAATTTAGTAGCACCTCGGTCGCAAAAAGTCGAGCCGGTTAAAGTGAAGGCGGAAAATAAACAGAAGTCGCCATTTACGCAAATTGTCTTCTGGTCAGGAGCTTCATTGATAGCAGGTGTTTCATCTCTGGGACTTATACGAAAATTTTGCTGAACTCAGTTCAAGCCGGTAAATGCAAAGAGGGCCGCTTCCGATGGGAGCGGCCCTCTTTTGCTTGCCCAAGCTAATCGCTTCTATCGCCAGTGAATTCTGATGGTTTAATCAAAGCAAAAGGGCCGCTCCCAACGGAAGCGGCCCTTTCCCTATTCACCTAAACCTTACTCATCGTCGTCGTCGCCGCTGATCTCTTTCAGCAGGGCATCGGCGTCGTTGTCGTTGAGTTCGGCGTCGTCCAAATCATCCGATGACGGCTCGCTGTCGTCGTCCAACACGCCCGCTCCGCTTCCGTTGCCTTCGTCCAGACTCATGCCCGCCGCCGAGAGTTCGGCGTCGTCGGCGCCCAGGCCTGGCACCGAAAACACGTCGTCCATGTCAATCGGCGTGCGCGGCGCGGGGCGCGCGCGCAGCTCTTCGGCGTGCATCAGGTCGGCGTTGGCGAGGGCGTATTCGACGGCATCGGGGTCTTCGTTGACCGCGATTTCGTTCTTGCGCTGCAAGCCCGTGCCCGCAGGAATCAACCGACCGATAATCACGTTCTCCTTCAGACCTTCCAGGAAGTCCTCGCGGCCATGCGTCGCCGCTTCGGTCAAAACCTTGGTCGTCTTCTGGAAAGAAGCCGCCGACAGGAACGAATCCGTCGCTAAGGCCGCTTCGGTGATGCCCAGCAACACGAAGTCGGCAGTTGCCTGCGTCAATCCGCGCGTTTTGGCGTCCTCGTTGTTGGCGGTAAAAGTCGAGATGTCCACCAGTTTGCCTGGCATGATTTCGGTGTCACCGGCGTCTTTGACGCGGCGCTTGCGCAGCATCTGGCGCACGATCACTTCGATGTGCTTGTCGTGAATCGAGATGCCCTGCGCCTTATAGACCTTCTGCACTTCCTGCACCAGATATTCGGCCACGCCCTTCAAGCCGCGCCACGCCAGAACATCCTGCGGCCACAAAGGCCCCTTGGTCAGCGTGTCGCCCAACTGCACCGATTGGCCGACGCGAACGTCGAGGTTGCCGCGATACGGAACCGCGAACTCGCGCTGAACCGTGACCTTTTTGTGCCCGTTCTTCTCCAACAGATCGAGCATTTTGTCGGTCAAATCGGTCATCGACTGCACGAGGGCTTTGGCGCCGTCCATCGGTTTGCCGTTTTCGACGGCATCGGTGGCATACGTCGTGTTGGCGATGCGCAGACCAATCAGTTTCTCGCGATCCCCATCGATATCGTAGGTCGTCTGCACCAACACTTTGCGCACACCGGTGCGCGCGTCATCGAGCAGGTGCTCGAACCCTGGCATCGCCTCGGCGCGCCCGCCGCCCAGAATGGCGATGACCGTGCCTTCGGTATCGGTGGTGATCGCCTCGCCCTTGGGACGACGCGCCTCGAACAGCTCGACAACGCGCAGCAGACCGCCCACGCTGGCCTCCAGAACCTTGAGGTATTTCTGGATTTCGCGTTTCTGCTCGGTCGCCGTGCCGACCATGGTGAAGGTGCCCGCCGACATATCCTTGCGCAGTTCGGCCAAAGCCTGCTGGCGCGCCTTTTTCACGTTCGACGCGCCCGTCAGGTTCTGGCCCTGAGCCACGCCGCCCATGTGGAAGGTGCGCATGGTGAGCTGAGTGCCAGGCTCGCCGATGGACTGGGCCGCGATGATGCCGACGGCCTCGCCGATTTCGACGGCGGCGCCGGTCGCCATATCGGTGCCGTAGCAGTTGGCGCACACGCCGCGCCCCATTTTACAGGTCAGAATCGAGCGCACTTTGACGCCGTTAATGCCCGCCTTTTCGACGCGCTCGGCCATCTCGCGCGTGATGCGCGCGTGCTTCTTGATCAGAATCGTATTGTTCTTCGGATGCTTGACCTGCTCCAGCGCGATGCGCCCGTTCAAACGCTCGGTGATCGTCTCCAAAGGCGTATGAATCCGCACGCGGCCCTTGCCGCCTTTCCACGGAAGCGTCTGCAAGTTGTCATAAACCTCTTCGGAAACGTAGGTTTCGAGCGGATAAATCTCGACGGTTTTGTCGTCGGGATCCATAACCGGATCGGCCAAACGGCGCCCGATGATACCGTGCGAATCCACGCTCGACATCTCGTCCGATTCATAAATCTCGCGCACGATAATACCGTCATCCGTTCCGCAATCTTCCGAACGAATGATAACGTCCTGCGATACGTCCACCAAACGGCGCGTCAAATATCCGGCGTCGGCGGTGCGCAAAGCGGTGTCCGCCAAACCTTTGCGCGCGCCGTGAGTTGACACGAAGTATTCGTGCAAATCCAGCCCGCGACGGAAGTTCGATTTCACCGGCAGGTCTTCGATCAGTCGGCCCGACGGATCCTGCATCAAGCCGCGCATTCCGACGATCTGCATCATCTGTTTGACCTTACCGGTCGAGCCGGACTGCGACATCAAACTCAGCGGGTTGAACGGATCCATCGAACGCGACACATCAGTAGCCACGTCCTGTGTCGCCTTGACCCACGCCTGCAAAACGCTGCGCTCGCGCTCCTGACCGGTCATCGACAACGGATCGTCATTATAGGCCGCGTTCACTTTGCGCACCTGCGTTTCCGTGCGCTCGATGATCTCTTCGCGCTTGGAGTCCACGCGGAAATCGCCCATCGAAATCGAAATACCCGAACGCGTCGCGTAGCGGAAACCCAAATCCTTAATCGCGTCGAGCAAGTCAACGCATCGTTCGTTGCCCTCGGCTTTGAAGGTGTCCTGAACCAGAATGCCCAGCGTCTTTTTGTCGGTCGCGATGTTGGCGAACTGCACCGATTCCGGCAAAATCGTGTTGAAAATCAGGCGCCCAATCGTCGTCACCAAACGGTTCGTCTTGCCTTCTTCGACGATCTGCCCCTTGGGATGACGCACCGCGACGAGTTGATGCAACGTCGCGTTACCGAAGTGGTAGGCGCGCGTGGCTTCATCGATGTTGGCGTATTCGGGCAAGCCCAACTCGCGCACCTCTTCCATCGTGGTGATGAGTTTCGGGTCTTTGGCACCGCGCTCGATCATCGTCAAGTAGAAGCAGCCCAACACCATGTCGTTGCCAGGCGTCATTGCGGGCGCGCCATCGCGCGGCGAAAACAGGTTCGAGGTGGACATCATCAAGATGCGCGCCTCGGCCTGCGCCGGAGCGAACAGCGGAACGTGAACCGCCATCTGATCGCCGTCAAAGTCGGCGTTGAACGCCGGACAAACGAGGGGGTGAATCTGAATCGCCTTGCCCTCGACCAACTTCGGCTCGAACGCCTGAATGCCCAAACGGTGCAGGGTGGGGGCGCGGTTCAACAGAACCGGATGCTCCTTAATCACTTCTTCCAAGGCGTCCCAAACTTCGGGTTTCAGGCGGTCAACCATGCGGCGCGCCGTCTTGATGTTGGTGGTATAACCCTTCTGCACCAGGCGTTTCATCACGAACGGCTTGAACAGTTCGAGCGCCATTTCCTTGGGCAAACCGCACTGATCCAAGCGCAACTGCGGGCCGACGACGATCACCGAACGACCGGAATAATCCACGCGTTTGCCCAGCAAGTTCTTGCGGAAACGCCCTTCCTTACCCTTCAACATATCCGACAACGATTTGAGCGGACGACCGCTCGAACCCGTAACCGGACGCTGACGGCGGGTGTTATCAATCAACGCGTCCACCGATTCTTGCAGCAACCGCTTCTCGTGGTTGATGATCGATTCGGGCGCCTTGATTTCGGTGATACGCTTCAAACGGTTGTTGCGGTTGATAATACGACGATACAAATCGTTCAGGTCGGAAGTAGCGAAACGACCGCCGTCCAACTGCACCATCGGGCGCAGTTCGGGCGGCATGACCGGAATGACTTCCATGATCATCCATTCGGGACGGTTCTTCGACTTGCGAAACGCCTCAACGATTTCCAGACGCTTGATGAAACGCCCGCGCTTGGCGCCGACGGGAGTTTCCTGCACCTGCTTTTTCAGTTCGCGCGACTGGGTTTCGAGGTCAATGTTTTCCAGCAGCTTTTGAACAGCCACGGCGCCCATGCCCGCGTCAAAGATTTCGCGGAAATCTTCGCCCAGCTTATCGGTCAGCACATCGAGAAGACGCTGCAAACCGCGATATTCCAGATCGGCCAGCAAACGCTTGGGCTCAATTTCGTTCAACAAACCCAAAGCGTCCTGCAACTCTTTCTTGCGCTCTTCGGCGTAGGTATCGCCCGAAATATCTTCGGCGATGCGCTTGGCCTTGGCCACATCGTCCTGCGTGATGGTTTCGTCGCCCGCTTCGAGCTGAGCCTTCATCTCGGTATACAAATCGAGATTGCGCTTGCGCTCGGCGTCGCGCGCGTTGTCGATATCTACCAACGCTTCCATCGCGGAATCACGAATCGCTTCGACGTTCTTGGCGATTTTCGCCTGATCCGCGCGCGTCACGATCCAGTGCGAGAAATAGAGCACGCGCTCCAGGAAGCGCGGCGACATATCGAGCAGCAGCGCCATCGGCGAGGGCACGCCTTTGACATACCACAGGTGCGCGACGGGCGCGGCCAGTTCGATGTGTCCCATGCGGACGCGGCGCACTTTCGAGCGCGTGACTTCGACGCCACAGCGGTCGCAGATGACGCCCTTGAACTTGGACTTTTTATATTTGCCGCACGAGCATTCCATATCTTTGGTCGGGCCAAAGATGCGCTCGCAGAACAGGCCGTCACGTTCGGGCTTGAAGGTGCGGTAGTTGATGGTTTCGGGCTTCTTGACTTCGCCGCGGCTCCACGAGTGGATGTCCTGCGCCGAAGCGATGCCGATGCGCAAAAGGTCGAACGCGGTGGCGCTGGTGGCCTGCTGCACTTCGACGTTATGTTCTCCGCCGCGCGCGCCGAAAACTCCGGCGTTAGGGTAGCGGTCAGTGACGGTGCCTTCGACTTGTTGGGTGCCAAAAAAATTGTTATCAGCCATGATTATTTTACTTTCGGAATACGGTCTCAGAAGCCGGTGGCTCCTGTTGTGGTGTTAGTTGTCGGTCGGTGGAGTTGGAGGAAGTTGAGGTGGTTGGTCGGGAGTTACATCGGTCGAATCGCAGGGTTTTTCGGTGACAGCTTCTGCGTTTTCGCCATCACTGACAGCAGAGGCTTCCACCTTTTTAGAGGCTTCGGCAAAGGCTTGCAGAGTTTTCATTTCTTCAGGCGTGAATTGCGTATTGCCTTTCACAAACTTCCCTTCCATCGTCATTCTCACGCTCACCATTTTACCTTTCAATGGCCCCGATATAATGACGGCCTCTACCAACTCGAACGATTCCTCATCGGACGCTTCTACGCTGTCCTCTTGAGGTTGAGTTTCTGTTGTTTCTGCCATGAGGTTGCTTCCTTGTTAGCTATCTTCTGAGGTTTCGCTTGGAGCAGGTAAAGGCGGAAGTTGATTCTTTATTGCCTGTCTCTCCATCCGCAACGCGAAACGCTCGAACTCGGTTGCTATCTCCTTTTTGTCAGCTTCGCGCGCGCTCTCCAGAACAGCAACGCGAATTCGCAGCTCGGTGACGTGTTCGCCCATTTTGTTCACTGTGTTTGTGAGTGTCGCCAATTCATCTTTCAACTGTTCTATCTGATGATTAATGGTGATTGCGGCAGTCACGGTCTGAGTTAAAGTCTCAAATGGGTTCACTGAGCCTCCGGTTGATTTCTTCAACTTTGGAATTCAGGCTTTGCACTTGATTGATGACTTCGCCCAAACCAGAAGTAGCTTTGGTCAACTCAGAGGCTAAAACTTGCAAAGCCGCCGCTTGTTCATCCGTGAGAACAAACGAGTTGTCGCTATTTTCGAGCGCAAAATTGTTGTCGGGGACGGAAACGATTTGTCCGCGCCTCGGCCCAGAAATGAAAACCGCCTCTTCGCGCATTGATTCGACTGTCTTTTGTCTTGACTCGGTTGCTGTTGCCATTAGTTTCCTCCTTGATTTTTGCTCAACGACTCCCTGGATGAATATCTCGAAATAGGTTTGCTACAACCTTACTCTGGATATTCGGCATCTCGGCCATTTGTGGTGGCAATCCGTATTCATCTTCGCAGAATTTTAATTGCGCCCGCAAAGCTGGGCCTAATCGTTCTCGAAGCGAAAAATACAATCCATCGCTTTGAGCTAAATTCTCCAAAAATGAAACCGCAACCAGTTCCTGAACTACGTCCTCTTTCGCGCTCATCCCTTGTTCTAAAACATCAAGGCATCTGTTCAAAAGAGACGACTGCGTTTTTAGATTGATTTCGCTTCGATGTTGATCAATGACAAACCGAGTGACATCCGCCAGAAGAACATGGGACAGAACCTCGCCCATGTATTCTTCGTGCTCTTGATAAACGCCACTAAGTTCAGGAACTTCATCGAGTAACTTCTGCATAAACGAAAGCATTTCTGCATTCCTCTGCTTTTGTATCGCCTCAATTTCAGATCGTGAAAGTTTTGCCATTGATTACCTCCGTGTTCGGTTAAACCGCGCATCGCCAGCCGAAACCAGCGATGCGCGGCATTCCCAATTTACCTATCGAAATCGTCTTCAACTTCCTTCAACTCCATGACCTGTCCGTCGGCGTCTTCGACTTCGACGTGCAGGGCCAGCGACTGAAGCTCCTTGACCAGAATCTTGAACGATTCGGGCACGCCAGGCTCCAGCACGGTTTCGCCTTTGACGATGCTTTCGTAGGTCTTGACGCGGCCCGACACGTCGTCGGACTTGATCGTCAAAATCTCCTGCAAGGTGTGCGCGGCGCCATAAGCCTCCAACGCCCACACTTCCATTTCGCCGAAACGCTGACCGCCAAACTGCGCCTTGCCGCCCAGTGGCTGCTGCGTGACGAGGGAGTAGGGGCCAGTCGAACGAGCGTGGATTTTGTCTTCGACCAGGTGATGCAGCTTCAGCATATAGACCTTACCGACAGCCACGTCCTGCTCGAACGCTTCGCCCGTCCGTCCATCGCGCAGCGTGCATTTGCCGGTATACGAATCGTAGCCGGTGCGATTGTCCACCGCGTCCATCGCTTTGCGTGAGATCAAATCGGCCTTCACGTTCTTATCGGCGCGCTCGAACTCTTCGGCGTTGGTGCCGGTCGTCTCGCCCAGCTCGTCCAACTTTTCCTCGTCCAAACCGCTCAACATCTCGGTGAACGCTTTGGCCAGCGTCTCGACGGCGGCTTCGGTTTCCGTGTCAACGTCAACTTTGGGCAGCTCCAATTCCAGATCGGTTTCTATATAAGAGGCCAGCGACGCGAAACGCAACTGCGCCGAAACGCGATCCATGTTGGCGTAAATCTCGTCTTCGCGCGCTCCCGAAAAGATCGGGTTGATGTAATCGGTGCCAAAGTGCGCGCCGACCAAACCAAGGTGCATCTCCAAAACCTGACCGATGTTCATGCGCGTCGGCACGCCCAAGGGCGTCAGGATGATGTCAACCGGCGTGCCATCCGGCAAGAACGGCATATCGGCTTCCGGCAAAATGCGCGAGACAACGCCCTTATTGCCGTGACGACCAGCCATCTTGTCGCCTTCCATAATCTTACGCTTCTGCGCGATGTAAACGCGAACCATCTGATTGGTGCCCGCGCGCAGTTCATCGCCTGGACGACGATCGAGCGGCCCGCCCGTAATCGGACAAACCGGACGTTCGGGATCGTTGACCAGAGCAAACGTCGCCATGCGCTCGGACTCGTGCTCGCCGAAACCTTCGCGGCGATACTTCTCGTAGGCCTGATGCGAGAAATACTTGTGCCGCGCGAAAATCTGCACGCCGACGACGGTTCCTTTCTCACCGTGCGGCATCCGCAGCGAAGCGTCGCGCGATTCCTCGGCTTTCTTGCCGAAAATCGCGATCACCAAACGCTCTTCCGCCGACAGTTCGCCCTGCGATTTGGGCGCGATTTTGCCGACCAGAATATCCTGCGGGAACACCTCGGCGCCCACGCGGATGATGCCGTGTTCGTCCAAATTCCGCAACTGATCTTCGCCGACGTTGGGAATATCACGCGTGATCTCTTCCGGCCCCAACTTGGTGTCGCGCGCCTCAACTTCATACTTCTCGATATGAACCGATGTCAGCAAATCTTCTTTGCTAACCCGATCCGAAAGAATAATCGCGTCCTCATAGTTGTAGCCGTCCCACAACATAAAGGCGACCGTCATATTGCGGCCCAGCGCCAATTCGCCGCCGCGCGTCGAAGGCCCATCGGCAATCGCCTGACCCGCCGTGACGCGCTGGCCCTTCTGCACAATCGGCTTCTGATGAATACAAGTGGACTGGTTCGAGCGCAAGAAATTGCGCAACGGGTAAGTCGCCTCGTCGCCATCATAATCCTGAATCGTGATGCTTTTGGCAGTCACTTCGGCGACGATTCCATCTTGATCCGCCGTAATCGCCGCGCCCGAATCCACCGCCGCGCGACGCTCCAATCCGGTCTTCACCAACGGCACATCGGGGCGAAGCAGCGGCACCGCCTGACGCTGCATATTGGCGCCCATCAAAGCGCGGTTGGCGTCGTCGTTCTCCAAAAACGGAATCAGCGACGTGGCTACCGAAAACACCTGCAAAGGCGAAGTGTCCATGTAGTCCAAATCGGCAGGGGGAACCTGGGGATGCTGCGTCGCTTTGCGCGACTGCACCAGTTCTTCCAGGAAATTGCCGTCCTTATCCACCGCCGCAGAAGCCGCCGCGATCACATAACCTTCTTCTTCGTCCGCCGTCATGAACTCGACTTCATCGGTCAATACGCCGTTTTTCACCACGCGGTAAGGCGTCTGCAAAAATCCGTAATCGTCCAATTTGGCGTGCGTCGCGAGCGAACCGATCAGACCGATGTTCGGGCCTTCCGGCGTTTCAATCGGGCAGATGCGGCCATAGTGCGAGTGGTGAACATCGCGCACTTCCAACTTCGCGCTCTGACGGCTCAATCCGCCAGGGCCAAGCACCGAAATACGGCGCTTGTGAACCAGTTCGGCCAGCGGATTGGTCTGCTCCATGAACTGCGACAACTGGCCGCTTCCGAAGAACGAGCGCACCGCCGCCGTAATCGGCTTAATCGAAATAACCGCCTGTGCCGTCACATTATCGCGGTCGAGGGAAGTCAAACGCTCGCGCGCCACCCGCTCCATGCGCAGCATTCCGCCGCGCAACTGGTTCTGCAAAAGCTCGCCAACCGCGCGCACGCGCTTGTTGCGCAAATGGTCAATGTCGTCGGCGCCGTAACGCTCTTCCTCGGTCGTCTCCATGCGGATGACGTAGCGAATGCCCGCCACCAAATCGTCCAGCGTCAGCGTATGCGTGCCGACCGGCACGTCAACGCCCAATTTGCCGTTGAGTTTGTAGCGACCAACGCGGCCCATATCGTAACGCTTCGGATCGAAGAAATACGAAGTCAACAGGTTACGCGCGTTGTCCTGCGTGACGGGATCGCCAGGGCGCAGCGTCTTATGAACTTCGGCTAAAGCCGCCAGTTCGGTCGCGGCGGGATCTTCCTCGCCTTTGCCCTTTTCGTCGCGCACTTTGTCCAGCACTAAGGAACCGGTAATCATCGCCGCGCACTGATAAACCTTGAGCTCAGTAGGAGCCACGCGCAAGACCTTCTCGATATTATCGGAATCCAGATGCGAACAGGCGCGCAGAATCACGCGCTTGTTGTCGGGATCGATCAAGTCGGCGGTCGTCCAATAGTTATAGGCGCGTTCGGAAGCCGAGGTGACCGATTCCTCCGACATGCCTTCGGGCGTGATGTCGGTCAGCGTCATCTCTTCGCTAAACATCTCCAGAATCTGGCGCGTCGTCGAGCACTGAATGCGCGTGGCTTTCAGTTCGACATCGGGATTATCGCGCAACTTGGCGATTTTCTTCGCCAAATCATTGTCAATCGTGGTATCGGCTTCGGCGACGACTTCGCCGGTCGCGTAGTCAATCAACTGCTCGGCCAAAACCCGACCGACCAGAGTTTTGTCGGAAATCGGCAAAACTTCGGTGCGCGCGCGGTGGGGCTGCGAAACGTCGAGCGCGGAAAACGCGCGCAGAAGCGTGGTGATCGGCATCCGCTTCGACTGCGCGACCTTGGTGCCCAGCGAAATCGCGATGTCCTTGGTAGATTCCTCGGCGACTTCGGCGTCAACCCAGGCGCCTTCCTGCGGGATGATCTGCATCTGCAACAGGCGGCGACCGGAATACGAAATCTCTTCTTTAAAGTAGGAGCCGCTCGAACGCGACAACTGCGCCACCACGACGCGCTCGGCGCCGTTGATGATAAAGGTGCCGCGCTCGGTCATGCAGGGCATCTCGCCCAGATAAACCTCGGATTCTTTCAGTTCGCCGGTCTCTTTATTGACGACGCGCACTTTGACCTTCATCGGCATTTCGTAGGTCAGGTCGCGCTCGCGGCACTCGTCGGGCGAGAACTTGGGCTCGCCCAACGAGTAATCGAGAAATTCGAGGGCCATGTTGCCGGTGAAATCTTCGATGGGCGAGAATGAATCGAACAGTTCGCGCAGACCGATGTTGAGGAACCAGGCGTAAGATTCGAGCTGCATCTCGACCAAGTTCGGGATTTTGTCGAACTCATACTGATTGAGGTAAGAACGATTCTCGGCGGTATCAACGAGGGTGGTGTTGAACACGGGTTTGCCAGGGCCCAGCGAAGGGATGTCGTCGGTAACGACGGTATCGTAAAAGTTGGTGGTGCCGCGCAGACGAATCGGCACACGGTTAGCGGTTGTTGCCATTTTAAAAATTTTGAGTTTTCTCCCTTATATAAGGAAGGATGAGGCGGTTTTAAGGTGAGACGGGCGCGCTTAGAAGGCGCTCAATTGCAGGGTCGCAGGCCATAGAATGTGGCGTGGGAGAAGTTGCAGCGTCATAAAAGGGGGAAGTCGAAGCGATTGACACGCGCGAAAGCGCGACAACGTAGTTCGGGAGGTGGGCTATATTGGGACGCGCGACAACAGGGTCGGGTTCCGAGGGGGCACAACTCTTGATTATAAAGGATTGGGACGAGAGTTGTCAAGAGCCACTTTCAAATTTATGGGGCAGGGATGAATCTGTTAAAATTGTTTTGAAGAGGATTTACGATGAAATTTCGATTAGCTTTTTGTCTGGTGGCAACATCTATTTTTGGCGGCGCGGATTTCTGCCTTGCGGCACCCGATCAAAGGCGCCTCGACACTGCTTTGGTGCAAGCCGTTGACGAAGGCAATGTCGCCCTGACCAAATCTCTGTTGGCCACAGGCGCTTCCGCCAACGCAAGCGGCGACTCCGGTGAGAGACCGTTGGTGATTGCAAGTTCCATCAACCTAAGCCCCGATCAGGAAGGATTCCCGCATTCATTCGAGTTATTCCGTCTTTTGCTGAGTCGAGGCGCCAATGTCAATCTCGCCGATGGTAGCGGCACAACGGCTCTGATGGGCGTTTCGTCAGTTGGCGAAGTTCGAGCCGCCAAACTTTTGCTCGCTAAAGGTGCCAACGTCAACGCCAAAGACCACGATGGTCAAACCGCGCTGATGCGAGCGGCTTCGAGTGACATCGAAATCGTCAAGTTTCTGGTTTCCAAAGGCGCCATCGTCAACGCGAAAGCAAACGCGGGCATGACCGCTTTGATGCTCGCAGCTTACTCGACTCGCGAGGGAGGAAACTACACATCACCAGAAATTGTCCGCTATCTGCTCGCCAAAGATGCCAGAGTCAACGCCACAGACAAAAACGGTAAAACGGCCTTGATTTACGCCACCATGCTCAACAAATATGATTACAACGAAGGCCTGTTGGATACGATTAAAGCGTTAATTGCCAAAGGTGCGGATGTGAATGCTCGCACTAATAACGGAAATACGCCGCTTAAATGGGCTAAAGCGAATGGCAATCCGAAGGTCATTCGGCTCTTGCAAAACGCTGGTGCGCGCTCAATCAAATGAAACTTTACAAAAGTGATGCCCTTGCCGCCGCTCAGAAATTGGCGACCAATCTTCATGGCGTCGGCGCTTTATCCAAAAAGACGAGGCGCGGATTAGACGAACTTTGCTTGAAGTTCAACTTGACAAAACGGCAGAGAGCCTAATACTAAAGATTACAGATGAGCGAAGTCCAGAGGGAAAAAGACGAGCGGATTTTCAAAAATCGGGAGTTCGCTGTTTTTGCTCGTAGACAGCGCATTGGCGATGCGGTGTTGTGCCGAGCGGTAGAGGATGTTCGACGCGGTTTGGTTGACGCTGATTTGGGCGGAGGCGTCATCAAGCAACGCATTGCGCGACCTGGAGCGGGTAAGTCGGGTGGATTTCGCACCATTCTGGCGTTTCGAGTGGAGCGGCACACGTTTTTCATCTTCGGCTTTGCCAAGAATGAGCGGGAAAACATTGCTCCCAGTGATTTGCGCGATTTGAAGGCATTGGCGAAGGAACTGTTTGCTTTGGATGCTGAACAGCTTGAAGTCACGCTCAGTCTTGGTTCGTTGGTGGAGGTGATTTGCGATGAAGAAAAACTATAGAAGCCGAATTTCAGCGGTTGTTCACTCGACGGCCTCTGACCTTTACGACGCGGGCGTAATGGACAAAAAGACGATGCGTCAATTTGACGAACTTTGCCTGACGCCGGTCAAGAAACTGGCGCCCGAAGAAATCAGGGCGATTCGGCAGGACAATCTGGCCAGCCAATCGGTGTTCGCGCGTTATCTGGGCGTTTCGCCTGGCATGGTCTCGCAGTGGGAGCGCGGCGAGAAATCGCCGTCGGGCGCGGCGCTCAAGTTACTGGCGCTGGTGCAAAAGAATGGTTTGGATTCTATCGCGTGAATCCCAATGATTCGATAGCGGCGCGGTCGGTCGCCGCTATCGAATTTATTTAATCGCTCACAATAAAATAGTTGAATAGTTGCTGTTATTCTCTGTTGTGGATTGTGGTGAAGCGGGTAGGGATGTTCCATCGAAAAGGCGCAGAAAATTCTGGGATTTATACCTCGCATCGCGCTCACTGAATCGGTGAAACGCTCAGCGAACTGGTATTTAGAACAAGTTTGGCTTTGATCAAAAATTCTCTGAGTTGCTCACAATCCACCATATGTGTCGGGCTGTTCCAATTGCAAGAAAACTTCAACTTCACTGGGAGCGCTATGACCCGTTTGCTTACGCGCGCGATTCACCGGGCAAGCCCAAATGCGTAACTTCTGAAATTAAAATTTTCTGGAAAATGTTTGAAACGCGCGCGAAATGGGTATAATAACTATAGACTCATTTCGCGCAAGTGAATGAGACCTTGAATTATGGCGATTCCCAAGCGTTCGGCGATGCGACCGAAACATGAAATTGTGCGTGACACTCTGACGCAGAGTTTGCGGGCGGGGCAGTTCGAGGTCGGTCGCCGCTTGCCGGGCGATAAAGAGTTGGCGGCGCGTTTCGGGGTCAGCTACATGACGGCGCGCAAGGCGGTCAACGAATTGGTCGAGGCGAGTCTGCTGGAGCGTCGCATCGGAGATGGGACTTACGTTCGCGAGGGCAGCCAACAGCGGCTTTCGACGACGACGCTCAACCTGATTTGCACGGCTTACGAAGGTTCGACGACCAAGACGTTTTTGGGGTTGGCCGGAGTTGCCGCGCTCAATCTGGGCTGGCGTTCTCATGTGATTCGCACGCACTCCGATCACGAAATCGGCGCCCTGCGCGCGATTCAGGACGGCGGGTTATGCCTGGTTCTGGCCGACGAAGAACTGTTTCAGGGGCCGCTCAATAAAGCGATTCGTAACGCCAGAGGCAGCACCGTTGTTTTGGGCGCTCGCATGGACGAGGACGCTGTGCCCTCGGTTTTGGCCGACGACGCGCGCGCCGTCAAAATCGCCTTTGCTCACTTGCAAAATTTGGGGCATCGCAATATCGCTCTGCTGTGCAATCACGTCGAGGGCACCAACGAACAAGTGCAAATCGCCGCCTGGGAAGCGCAGTTAGAAGCCAGTAACAACGGCAGCAAGCGCAAAGAGTGGCGCATCGAAACCAAGACTCCGCGTTTTCAATGCGCCTCGCGCTACGCTTACGATGCGATGATGAACTGGCTGCGTTCTCCGCACAGCGCGGATGTCAGCGCCGTCATCAGCATCGGCGACGAACTGACGGTTGGCGCCTCGTGTGCCTGTCGCGAGTTCGGACGTCCAATTCCCGACGCGCTGTCGCTGGTCAACCTCAACGACGCGCCCGCGATGGAGTTTTCTAACCCGCGAATGACCTGCGTGGATATCGACCTCGAATCGCATATCGCGCGTGCCGTCGAAATTCTGCAAAGCGCGATGAAGGGCGAAGCCGCACCCCGACAACCGCAACTCATCGAACCGCGACTCATCGAACGCGCAAGCGTGCGAGCAATTTAGTTTCGCCGGCCACCGTGCCGTTAATTCACCCAGAAACAAGGAAAAAACATCATGTTTTCAATTCATCAGAACACGCAAAAAGAACCTCAAAGACGGGTTTCGGGCTTCACCCTTATTGAGCTCCTCGTGGTAATAGCGATCATCGCCATTCTCGCGGCGATTCTGTTCCCCGTCTTCGCCAGAGCGCGCGAAAACGCGCGCCGTTCGTCATGCCAGAGCAATCTCAAGCAGATCGCGTTGGGTGTCGTGCAATATCGTCAGGATTACGACGAGCGATTTCCCTCGGCGGTCACGAACAATGTTACCGGTAGTCTGGGGTGGGCAAACTCGATTCAGCCTTACCTGAAAAGCACTCAAATTTACCAGTGCCCCAGCGAATCCAACAGTCAGAGTAACCTCAACCAACCTACGGCAGCGGGCGAAGGTTTCACCGACTACTACTATAACGGGATGCTGAGTTGGGACGGCGACTACACCACTCCAGATTTTAGCAACGGTATCAACGAAGCGGCTCTCATCAGTTCGACATTAACCGTAATGTTAGGCGATGGCAACGGAAACCGGAGTTCTTCGCGTTTCCGCTCCAACGGCTGTGGCACCGCTTCAAACGCTACTTATAGCAGTCCTGGTTTTGGCAACTGTGGAGGAACGCCGCCGGGCAACTTCGCTCCGACAGGTGGCATGGGTGGTGCGGGCTCAGACAGTTGGGTGCGACATCTCGAAGGCTCCAACCTCGCCTTTGCCGATGGCCACGTCAAATGGTATAAAGGCACTAATGCTGGCTCTACTAGTGGTAACATCATCGCCAGCACTCAGGTCTACAATCCGCGCGTCGGCTTCACGACTTCGGGGCAATCGCCGACCTTTAACGCGGTTAACCAGAACGATAGCTAAACCTTCGTCTCGCGCTCATCGCATCGTCGGAAACGGACTTTCCGTTTCCGACGCTCTCTTTCGCCTCAACCTCTTTCATCAACATGAATCAAACCCTCTGGATTGGCGCTCTGGCGCTTACCGTTTCACTTGTCGGCGGCTGCGCCAACGCGCAACCCAACAAACCTGCCGCCGACCCCGATGCGCAGCAGCCGCAACCCGAAGCCGTCAAAGGCCCGCCCGAAATGGTGGCGCCCGCGCCCCTCGAAAACACCGTCTGGCGCGCCGGACAAACCGGCAAACTGAAATTGACCGGCCCACTCGCGGGTTATGTCGGCCCGCTTTCGGCCACGACGTTCGACGGGCGCGTGGTTTGGAGCGGTCTGGCCAGGGCCGGACAAACCGAGATCGCGATTCCGGTTTCTGAGGTTGGATTGCATACTCTCTCCGCCGGAAACAACAAGTTTTCGTTTAGCGTGGTGCCGGTTCCCGTTGCCAAATCCAACCAGATTCCAGGGCGCGCCATCTGGGGCGTCAACACCCATTTCGGGCAGCGCGACACGCCCGACGAAGCCTACGAAATGTTGCAAATCGTCGGCATGGACGCCGTGCGCGATGAACTGGGCTGGGGGCCGCTGGAAAAAGAAAAGGGCGTTTACACCTTTATAGATCGCCATGTGGACTACACATCGCGGCTCAAAAAGCACGGGATTCCCCTCTGGTTTTCGGCCTCTTACGGCAATTCGCTCTATCCGCAGAGCGGGCGTCATCCCGCCGCCGGTGCCGCCGTGCCGTTTGCTAATTACATCGTGGCCGAGCTAAAAAAGTTCGGTGATAACATCATCGGCGTCGAAATTCTCAACGAGCCAAATAAAGTTAAACCAGTGGTGGATTACAATCCCGTTCTCCAGGAGACCTACCAACGCGTGCGCGCGGCGGGCTTTAGGCAACCGATTGTCGCCGTTGGCGGCGCTGGGCCTGCGGGCGGCGGCATGGCGCCGGGCTTTGCGCGCGCGATTTACAAGGATGGTGCCGCCAAATGGAGCGACGGCTTCTCGCAGCATCCTTATGTAACGCCGTTCACGCCCGATACCGGTTACGCGGGCGGCAAAGCCAATCTCGATGTCGCGCTGACGCGGGCCGAAGCGGTCGTTAAAGATTACAATCTTCAGGGCAACTGGATTACCGAACTTGGTTGGGCGGGCATTCCGCTGGGCATCACGCCGACGCCGGAGCAGTTGGAAGATCGGCGCAGCGCGCGCACGATGGTGCCCGAACCCAAGCAGGCGGCCTTCACCGCGCGCACTATTCTGATCGCTTCCAAATATCCGACGTTTCGTGGTCTGTTCCTCTACGATTTCCAGGATGACGGCCCGATTGACCTGCGCCGCGAACATCGCTTTGGCTTGGTGCGCCAGGATTTGCAGCCCAAGATGAGCTTTCAATCGTTCGCCATGGCCTCGAATTTCGTCAAAGATAAACGGTTTGTCAGCGCCTTTCAGAAGGACGATTCTCTGTTGAGCGCCAACTTCTACCGCGCGAAAAACGGCGATTTGTGGGCGGCGGTCTGGAGCATCGAAGTGACCCGCGACGACGCGGCAGCGGAGAAAGAAGGCACCATCGCGTTGCCGACGCGACCGATGACTTTGGAGCACAAAATTCCGTTTCGCTTTGTCGGCGCGACGGCGCAAAGCGCGCTCGATTGGCAGGGCGCACCACTTCCGGCAAGGCCGATGGGCGTGGCGACTGCGTTGCCGATTTACATCAATCTGGGACGCGCGACGGATGCTAAAATTGAACCGGTCGGGCCCGAACCGAAAGTCGCTTTGCCCGCGACGCCCGACGCGACGGCCAAAGCCCAGCCCAACGCCGAAGAAGCGGCGGCGGCAGACGACAAAGAAGACACGGAATGACACCTAAATTTAACGGATTAAGTGTCGGTCTGCCCGACATCGCGCGCCTGAGCGATGCCCAATCGCGCTCGATTTCGCCCGAGAACCCGACCGGCGAACGCAACAACGGCGCGCTCGCCGAAGTCGAGGGCGCCGATCATCCGGCGCGCGAACTGGGGCGCGGCTGGAAAGCGCGGCCTTACGTTCGCATCGCGCCCGGCGAAACCTTCGAGTTGGCCGACATCGCCGGGCCGGGCGCGATTCAGCACATTTGGATGACGCCGACCGGCAACTGGCGCGACTCGATTTTGCGCATCATCTGGGACGGCGACGAGAACCCCGCCGTCGAATGTCCCGTTGGCGATTTCTTCGCCAGTGGCTGGGGCCAATACGCGCCGATTTCCAGTCTGGCGGTGTGCGTCAATCCCGGCAGTGCTTTCAACTGTTACTGGCCAATGCCGTTTCGCGAGAACTGCCGCATCACTATGGAAAATCGTAACCCAGCGGAGATGACCTTGTATTACCAGATAGATTACGCGCTGGGCGCAGTCGGGGACGATTGCGCCTATTTTTGCGCGCAGTTTCGGCGCGCCAATCCGTTGCCTTATAAGGAAGAGTTCACCATCGTTGACGGTATTCAAGGGCGCGGCCATTTCGTCGGGACTGCGATGTGTTGGGGCGTGAATAATACCGGTTGGTGGGGCGAAGGCGAGATCAAGTTCTTCCTGGACGGCGACGAGCATCCGACGATTTGCGGGACGGGGACGGAAGATTATTTCTGTGGCTCCTATAATTTCGAGAACAAGAAAACCAAACAATACGAGACTTACACCACGCCTTACGCCGGGCTTTCTCATGTGATCGTGCCGGACGGACTTTACCAATCGCAGACGCGGTTTGGGATGTATCGCTGGCACATCGCCGATCCGATTCGGTTTCGCGAGGATTTGCGCGTGACGATTCAGGCGTTGGGCTGGCGCAGCGAAGGCCGGTTTTTACCGTTGCAGGATGACATTGCGAGCGTGGCGTTCTGGTATCAGACGTTGCCGGTCGCGCCGTTTCCGGCTTTGCCGGGGCGCGACGCATTGGAGATTATTTGATGAATTCTAAGTTTGGCGCGTTTTTCCCTCACCCCGCCCTTCGGGCACCCCTCTCCCGGAGGGAGAAGGACGAGATTAGTTCTGTCGAAGAACAGCCTTACTTTGCTGACGAACTTACGCAATTTCATGCTTTCTTCGACAGAACTAATCTCGTCCTTCTCCCTCCGGGAGAGGGGTGCCCGAAGGGCGGGGTGAGGGAAAAACGTCAATTCGCCGCCACTTTCGCCGCTCTCCTCGCCTTCGCAATTCCCGCTTTCGCTGCGCCGCATCTGTCGTTACCGTCGCCCCTCTTGCCCGACGGATTGGGCATCAACATTCATTCGACTGATTTTCTGCCCGGCGAGATGCCGCTTTTCGCCGCGACCGGCGCGACCTGGACGCGCATGGATTTCGGCTGGGGCAAAACCGAAAAAACGCGCGGCGTCTACGATTTTGGCGAATACGAACGCTTGTTAAGTCAGCTCGAAGCCCGCAAAATTCGCCCGATTTTCATTCTGGGCTATGGCAACAAACTCTACTCCGACGTTTCGCCCGCGACGCCCGAATCGCGCGCGGCTTACGCGCGCTGGTGCGCTGCCGCCGTCGGGCATTTTCGTGGACGCGGCGTGTTGTGGGAAATCTGGAACGAACCCAACGGCTTCTGGCGCCCGACGCCCAACGCCGCCGATTATACCTTAATGGCCGTGCAAGCCGCGCGCGCCATCAAAGCCGCCGCGCCGCGCGAATGTGTGATTGGCCCGACGACGGCGACCTTCGATTGGGCGTTCATCGAGACGACCTTCCAGGGCGGCGTTTTGAACTATTTCGATGCGGTCTCGGTTCATCCCTATCGCAACACGCCGCCCGAAACCGCCGCGCCCGATTACGCGCGTTTGCGCGCTTTGATCGCGCGTTACGCGCCGTCGGGCAAAGAGATTCCTATTCTGTGCGGCGAATGGGGCTACACTTCGCAAACAAGGGAACGCAGCGAGACCGTGCAGGCGCGCTTTCTGACGCGGCAATGGCTGGTCAATATCGCGTCGGGCGCGCAGCTTTCGATGTGGTATGACTGGCGCGATGACGGCGCCGACCCCAATGAACGCGAGAACCGTTTCGGCATCGTGCGTCACCAATATCGCGCGGATGGCGCGACAGTTTTCGATCCGAAAACGGCTTATTTCGCCGCGCAAACTCTGACGCGACAGTTGAGCGGACTTTACTTTCGCCAGCGTTTGAGTGGCGCCAGCGAAGACGATTGGATTTTGCAATTCGGACGCGGCGACAAAACCGTGTTGGTGGTGTGGACGGTAGACGCCGACGTGACAAAACTTGGCGCAACCGAGCCACGTTTTTATTCATTGCCGCCGGGCCGATGGCGAGTCACTTCGCATTTGGGCGAGCATTTGCCCGATGTCGAAGGCAAAATCGCCCTGACGGGCGCTCCGTTATTTTTGGAGAAGGGTGAGTGAAGCAATTACGATGTCCAACCTTATGAATCGCCCCAATATTCTCTACATCCATTCGCACGACACTGGCCGCCACATTTCGCCTTACGGTCACGCCGTCGAAACGCCCAATTTGCAAAAGTTGGCCGAGCAGGGCACGCTGTTTCGCCAAACGTTCTGCGCCTCGCCCGGTTGCAGCCCGTCGCGGGCCGCTTTGCTGACTGGCCAGAGCGCCCATTCGAGCGGGATGCTCGGACTTGCCCATCGCGGCTGGAAATTGCACGATTACGGGCAGCACATCATTCACACGCTGGCAAACGTCGGCTACAATTCGGCGCTTTGCGGCATCCAACACATCGCGCCGGGGCCCGATGCCGTGAAGACTATCGGCTACGATCATCACATCGAAACGCCGTCGCCGCGCGCGCGCGATGTCGCGCCCGCCGCCGCGAAGTGGCTCCATAACGCGCCCGATAAACCCTGGTTTTTGTCGGTCGGTTTCGTCGAAACCCACACTTTGCCCTCGAAAGACGGCTCGCTTTTCGATTGCGGATTGGGCGATCCGCGTTACGTTTTGCCGCCCGCGCCCCTGCCCGATACGCCCCAAACGCGCCAGGACATCGCCGACTTCGCGATGTCGGCGCGCGTCTTAGACGATGGCATCGGCGAAGTTCTGCGGGCCCTCGAAGAGAGCGGGCAAACCGAAAATACCCTGGTGATTTGCACGACCGATCACGGCATTCCCCTGCCTTCGATGAAGTGCAACCTGACCGACGGCGGTTTGGGCGTGATGCTGATCATATGTGGCCCCGGCGGATTTGAAGGCGGCCAAGTCGTGGACGCGCTGATTTCGCAAATCGATATTTTTCCGACGCTGTGCGAACTGCTCGAAATCCGGTGCCCCGATTGGCTGCAAGGCCGTTCGTTCTTGCCGATTATTCGCGGCGAATCCGCCGAAATCAACGACGTTATTTTCGGCGAAGTCACGCATCACGCGGCCTACGAACCGATGCGCGCGGCGCGCACTAAGCGTTGGAAATACATCCGGCGATACGGCGACCGCAAGGCGCTGGTTTTGCCCAACTGCGACGATAGCCGCTCCAAAGATTTGTGGGTCGAAGGCGATTGGCGCGCGCGCAAACGCGAACCAGAGCAACTCTTCGATTTGATCTTCGATCCGGGCGAACGCCAAAATCTGGCGCACGATGCGGATTATGCCGAACCGCTCCACGAAATGCGCGCGCGATTGGACGATTGGATGCAACGCACCGACGACCCGCTTTTGCGCGGCGCGGTGCCGGTTCCTGCGGGCACGATGGACAAAGACCCCGATGATTTATCGCCGAAGCGAGCGGGAAGAACGTAACCGCTTTCTTCTATCCGCCATCCGCTATCCGAACTATGCCAACTGTTATCTGTCTGGGGATTCTGGTCGCCGACGTGATTGGGCGTCCCATCGAAGCCGTGCCCGCGCCCGGTGCGCTGACTTTGGTCGAGTCAATCACGCCGCACATCGGCGGTTGTGCCGCCAATACCGGCATCGGTTTGCACCGGTTGGGCGTTGAAACCGCCATCGTCGGCGCCGTCGGGCGCGACGGTTTCGGCGAATTCGTGCGCGGCGTTTTGCAGGATGAAGGCATGAATGCGAGCGGCGTCGTCGAAAAAGAGGGGCCGACAAGTGCGACGATGGTTCTGGTTTCGCCCGATGGTGAGCGCGCGTTTTTGCATTGCGTCGGCGCCAATGCCGCTTTTCAAAAGTCCGATGTCGACGCTGCAACGTTAAACAGCGCGCGCTTGCTGCACATCGCCGGTCACGGCCTGATGCCCGCCTTCGATGGCGCGCCCTGCGCCGAACTTTTGAGAAATGCGCAAAGCTGCGGCGTGCAAACTGCGCTCGATACGGCGGGCGCGCCCGACGATAAGTGGCGCGCTAATTTGCGGCAAACTCTGCCGCATCTCGATTATTTCGTGCCCAGTCTGCACGAAATCCGCGATCTGTTTCCCGATTGCCCATCTCCCGAAAGCATTGCCGCCCGTTTGATTGACGAAGGCGTCGGCTGTGTTGCGCTCAAGATGGGCGAGGCCGGAAGTTATGCTCTCAACCGCGACGGTCAGAGCGCGCGCGCGGCGGCGTTCGCCGTCAATGCGATTGACGCGACCGGCGCGGGCGACGCGTTCGCGGCGGGTTTTCTGGCGGCGACTTTGCGCGACTTACCCCTCGAAACTTGCCTGAAAATTGGCAACGCGACCGGCGCCCGTTGCGTGAAGGCCGTCGGCACCATCGCCGGATTGGGCGATTGGAATTCGACGGCGCAGATGGCAGGAATTCTGATGTAACTATTCGGCAAAACAAAACCGGCATTTTGCGGTCTTTTCGGTTCCCGTCTGGTTAGCGGGGCTGACGCCCTCTTCCAATCTTGGGCTACGGAGAAACCTAAAGATTGGAAGAGGGCGTCAGCCCCGCTAACCAGACGGGAACCGAAAAGTTATTTTTCAACTGCTAACTCCTGAAAATTCACATGAAAAATTACCGGCTCAATCGCCTTTTCAACGCCCAGTCCGGCCACTGTTTCGATGTCGCCATCGATCATGGTTTCTTTGGCGAAGGCTCGTTTTTGACGGGCATCGAAGACATCGCCGCCGCCGTGAAAACCGTCGTCAACGCGGCGCCCGATGCGGTTCAACTCACCGTTGGGCAAGCCCATCATCTGCAAAATATCGCCGGACGCGACAAACCCGCTCTGGTTTTGCGAACCGATGTCGCCAACGTTTATGGGCGCGAATTGCCCGACGTTCTGTTCTCCAAAACCATCGCTGAACCCGTCGAGGCGGCGCTGCGTTTGGACGCGGCCTGCGTCGTGGTCAATCTGTTCTCGATTCCGGGCGCGCCCGAAGTGACGGCGCAGTGTTTGGATAACATTCTACAAATCAAGCCCGCCTGCGAACGTTTCGCGATGCCGCTGATGATCGAGCCTTTGGTGTTTCGGCCCAACGCCGAGGCGGGCGGCTATATGGTGGATGGCGACGCCGAAAAGATCGTGCCTCTGGTGCGTCAGGCGGTCGAGTTGGGCGCCGACATCATCAAGGCCGACCCGACCGATGACGCGACGGATTATTATCGCGTCATCCAGACGGCGGGCGAAACTCCGGTTCTGGTGCGCGGCGGCGGACGAGCGAGCGACGAAGAGATTCTAACGCGCACCGTCGAACTGATGAAGCAGGGCGCCAAAGGCATCGTTTACGGGCGCAATATCATCCAGCATCAGAATCCATCGGGCATGACGCGCGCGCTGATGAGCATCGTTCACGATGGCGCAAGTCGCGAAGAAGCGATGAAGTTTTTGCTTCAATAAAATGCTGGTCTGCGCCCCCGTAGAGACACCGACTTGTCGTCTCTACGGGGGCGCATCAACACAAATCAATCATGAAAACACTTAACTGGGGCATCATCGGCGGCGGCTTAATGGGCCGCGAATTCGCATCGGCGCTCGGACGCTGGTTCGCTTTGACTGGCGATGTGCCCAATGCCAGGTTAATCGGCGTTTGCGATTTGAACCCGACCGCGCGCGCTTGGTTCGAGCGCGTGCCGACCGTGACGCAAATCACCGGCAGCGCCGACGAACTGTTGGCTAACCCCGAAATTGACGCGATTTATGTGGCGCTCCCCCACAATTTGCATCAGGAATTTTATCTAAAAACTCTGCGCGCGGGCAAAGATTTACTGGCCGAAAAACCGTTTGGTATTGACCTGCGTGCCGCACAAATCGTGCGCGATGAAGCCGCGAAGTTGGGCCGCTTCGTGCGTTGTTCGAGCGAAATGCCGTTTTTGCCCGGCGCGCAACGCGTCTGGAAAATGGCGCAAAATTTGGAGAATCTGGGGCGCGTTCTGGAAGTGCGCGCCAGCTTTTTGCATTCGTCCGACTTAGACCCGAACAAGCCCGCCAACTGGAAACGCCTCACCAAATTTTGCGGCGAAGCGGGCGTGATGAATGATCTGGGAATGCACGTCGCGCACATTCCACTGCGCTTGGGCTGGAAACCGCAACGCGTTTACGCGCAGTTGCAGCGCGGCTTTAGCGAGCGTCCCGATGGCAAAGGCGGCACAACGACTTGCGATACCTGGGACAACGCGCTGTTGCACTGCGATGTCGAAATTGCCGGAGAAACGGTGCCGATGCGCTGGGAAACCAAGCGGATGGCGCCGACCGAGACCAATACCTGGAGCTTGGAAATCGTCGGCACGCGCGGCGGCGCGAAGTTTTCGACCAAAACGCCGAAGACGCTACATCTGTTCGAGAACGGTAAAGAACAAAGCTGGAACGCGATTGATCTGGGTCATTCGAGCGCGTTCGAGACGGTGACGGGCGGCATTTTCGAGTTCGGTTTTCCCGATTCGATATTGCAAATGCTGGCGGCTTTTAGCGCCGAACGCGCCGGAGTTTTGGGCGATAAGTTCGGCATGGCCACGCCCGATGAAGCCGTCGCGACCCATCAGGTGTGGACGGCGGCTTTGCGCTCGCACGCGGAAAAACGCGCGGTCGAAGTGGAGTAGAATCCCGTGCGGAGTGGCAAGTTGGCCAAAGGCCCGAAATCATGGGTTTCAACCCATGACCAATGATGAAACCCAACATTCTCTTAATCATGGCCGACCAATGGGCCGCCAAAAACTTCGGCTGCTACGGCTCGCCGATCCCTGAAATAACGCCCAACGTTGACGCTTTGGCCGCGCGTGGCGCGCGCTTTTCGCGCTTTTACGCCAGCGTGCCGGTGTGCGGCCCCAATCGCGCTTGTCTGTTCACCGGGCGCGCGCCCGCCGCGCATGGCGTGTGGGATAACAACATCGACATCGCGCCCGACGTGCCGCTTTTTACCCAAAGTTTGCAAAACGCGAACTACGGCACCTGGGGCATCGGCAAGTTTCACTTCTCTTCGATGCTCGAATTCTTGCCCGACAACTTTGAGCATTTGGGCTTCGACGAGGTGCAGATTACCGAAGACCCCAAACATGGCGTTTACCTCGATTGGATCAAAGAGCATCATCCCGAACATTACGAAACCGCGTTCGCGATGGCGTGGCCGATGCCTTATATCGAGAACTATCCGCCCGACGGCGAAAACCTGCGCGCGCGTTGGCAGGCGGCTGCGCAGAAATGGCTCGGCCCGCGCAAAGCGCCGCCGTTTCGTAATGTGTTTCATCCGTCGCCGCTGCCTGCCGAACTGCATCAAACGCATTGGATTGCCGACCGCGCCATCAAAAAATTGGCCGCTCATGACGGCGCCCATCCGTTCTTTGGCTACGTCTCGTTCGTTGACCCGCACGATCCCTACGATCCGCCCGCGCCCTACGACACGATGTTCGCGCCCGACGAAATTCCGCCGCCGGTCGCGCAAGAATGGACGGACGACTTTGCCGCGCGCGATTACATCAAGTTCCGCGACACGATGTTTCAGATCGCCGATTTCTCCGCCGAAGACTGGGCGCGTTTGCGCGCGCTTTACTTCGGTTCGTGCCGTTTTGTGGACGACCAAATCGGGCGCATTCTGGCGGCACTGCGCGACAATAGGTTGGACGAAAATACCGTCGTCATTTTCCTGACCGATCACGGCGATTTGATTGGCGATCACGGCTTGCTGATGAAAGGCCCCTGGCACTACGACGGTTGCATTCGCTGTCCGCTCATCATTGCCGGGCCCAACGTGGATGTCGCCGAAATTAACGAGCTGCACTGTTCGTTCGATCTGGCGCCGACGATTATCCAGTTGGGCGACGCGACGATGCCAACGGCGGAAGGGCGCGATCTGCTGGGCGGGCAGGGCTGGAACGAAATCGCGATTCAGACGCACGCCAACTATGTGGACGAACGCGGTTGGAGTCGCACCTTAATCTCGGACGATAATTGGCGATTGACGCTGTTTCCCGACGCGGATTATGGCGAATTATTCGATTTGACGAGCGATCCCGACGAGCAGGATAATCTGTTTCGCGCCCCCGAAACTTTGGAGCGGCGCGCGGAGATGATGCAACGATTGGTTGGCGCGATGGCGCGTGATAATTATCCGTTTCCGCGCGGCGAGAATTCGCGGATTTAATTCTGGTGTTCTTTGTGTGAACCTGCCCCTTATTCCTCGTCGCCTTCGCCCGTCGAGTCCATCGAACCGACGGGATCAATTAACCCATTAAAGCAATTAAGGGGACACAATACTTAATTAACCCATCACGTTAGGATAATTAAGTATTGTGTCCCCAAAACTCCCGCCGATTTCGCGTAAGCCTCAGCTATACCAAACGGGATAGAAAGGCACTGCATGAAATTTTTGCAATCTCTTCAAAGATTTCTCAACGTCATCTTTGACATACGGGTCATTCTGATAAATTTCTCCTAACCTTTTTAGAAGGGGCACTAAACTTTCATCTGATGAATAGCCAGCAGCTTCCAACAGCGCACGAAATCTGATCCCGTAATCTGTGTCTTTATACACGGATTTGCTTTCTACCAAAGCTTGCAATCCCGCCTTCAATTCATCCCGAGACACACTGCCCAGCGAAAGAAAATGTTTTTTCGTTATGTTCTTTGACTGAGGGGAAGTCACTTCGAGCTGCATACCATAATTGATGATTGCTGCCGCCTCTTGTCTGTCACTCAATGATGATAATTCGACTTTGAATTTTTGTGGCGGTGACAGAACCAACTGTTTCGCAATTGAATTTACCTTTTGGCCTTCTTTGCCCATTTGGTAAATGATGTCTACGGCATCACTCACAATGTAACAACCTGGGCTTCGTGGATCGGCGCGAGAGTATTGATTTCTATCGCCGTTACACCGTCCACTCAATTCTCTCAGTTCTGACCATGTGAGATCAAATTTTCCAGCGAAAGCTGTTAGTCTCTCTTTTCCCTTGAGAGATTTAGTTTCAATACGCGCTATGGCCAGTTGAAGAAACAGTTTTTCCTTCACGGCTTCTTCATCAACGCCAGTGTATGCCGTGGAAAGTGGAGTCTTTTTTTCGTTTGGCTCCCCTAAACGTTCCAATCGGCTTTTCAGCAGAGGAAGTGCCTTTTGGCTTTCCAGTTGCCCCAGTGCAATGATAGCTCGCGCTTGAACGTTCCGTTCAGGATGCGAGAGATATTCAATCATATTGTCGTCTATCGCGACTTTCTTGCGTGATTCCCACAACTGAGCAAAGGCTTTGTCTCGCAAGTATTTTGCGTTTAGCCCCGTTTGCGAATTACCTTCATCAGTGCGCGCCAAAGAAACACTCAATGATTGACCAAGGCGATTTAACTTTGCGTTGCTTTGGAAACGCATCGCAAATAGTGAAACAACGCAAACTAACGCTGTAAAAATAACAATTTTAACCAGCTTGGATTTCGATTTGTGCATGGGTTCTCCCTAATTAAGATTGGGTTGAGGCCAATCAAAGTCACTTTCTTGCTTTCCAAAAAAGTCGCCTGTGAAAGATGTAATAAAACGCTTACAGCGGCTGGGGCCAGTAGGTGGTCCAAACCCCGGCTTATCAAGATCGGGTGAAGAACGCGCCGCTCCCCAATTTAATCCGTCGTCCGCCCAATCCTGTTCCATGTCGCCAAATACTCCACGCTCCGTGAGACGAGCAACAACCTCCCCATCTCCTTCATACTCTTTGTAACCACCGAGAGGGGTATCATCATCCACGAAATCTGTCGAATCTGGATTGTTTGGAATCAGTCCCAAACTTAGCTCAAGGGCAGTAGGAAGGCCATCTTTGTCCGGGTCAATTGTGTGATCAGAGTCTTCTCCCGCTCGCAAGGCAAAGAGGTCATAAATTCTTTTATGTGTTGCTTCGTGGGTGACTGTTCTGGCAAAAGCATCAATTCCTCCCACGTTTTCTAACCCTACGCGCTTGAGTATGTTTGTGCCCTTCACTTTCGCAAACAAGTCAGTTGTTGTTCTGCCATGAGTTCCTTTGTTTCCAATGTGAATATGATCATCGGGTGCGGTGTAACCGCTCCTGTCTGTGTCTCTATAGTTCAGGGTATAACCGTAAGGAGTGGGAAATGCTTGGTTGTAATAATAAAGCCAATTGGGAGAGGGAATGCGAACGGAATGATAGGCCTCTCCCAATACAGGTTTCAATGGATGTTCCCAACCGATCGGGCCACCGTCAGGATGTTGAGTGCCCGTCGAAGGGTAGAATAACGCAACTTGAGCCTGCGTATTAACTCCGGCAACGGTGTGAGTGAAAGTTTTTATTCCAAAGTCGCCGTTGGACGCGGGAAAATTCCATCCGTCGTTAGAAGTGGCAGAAGGAGAGTTGC
>JAABUN010002198.1_pt1 | contig 36185 bp, 32 predicted proteins | sample 5559311 | NCBI WGS metagenome assembly JAABUN01 (sample SAMN10711877, study PRJNA513370) | rock metagenome | isolation source: Antarctica rocks | place: Antarctica: Victoria Land, Siegfried Peak sud | reverse complement strand
CTTCAGCCCGTGATTCGTCTCGCGGGCAGGAATCACGGGCTGAAGCCCGCGCCACAGAATGCCACCGATGCCGCTAACGTCTCTGAGAGCCACTCTATGCCGAGGCCGGGAGATTGGTGCCGCACGCTCCACGAACACCGTCCTACGCCCCGTAGACCCGCTCGCCACCGATCCATGTCCCGACCACGGGGACAGACGCGAGTTCGTCCGGTGGCGCGGTGCGCGGGTCTTGCGCGAGGGCGACGAAATCCGCCAGCATTCCCGGCGCGATACGGCCCTTGATACGCTCCTCGAAGGTGGCGTACGCGCCCATCGCGGTGTAGGCGTACAGGGCTTCCTCCACCGTGAGGGCTTGCTGCGGGGCGTAGGGTGCGCCGCTGCCCGTGCGCTCGGTCACGCTCACCTGTACGCTCTTGAGCGGCTCGAAGGCGGACACGGGGCAGTCGGACGAGAAGACCATCGGGATACCGGCGTCGAGCAGCGACCGGAAGGGATACGTGAGGGCGGCGCGTTCCTCCCCCAAGTGCCGGATGAACGAATCGCCGTACTCGGTGATGAACACGGGCTGCGTGACGACGACGACGCCCATTTTGGCGATGCGCCGGATGAGATCGGGGCGGAGAATGCCGCAGTGTTCGATGCGGTGGCGGTGATCGGCGCGGGGGTGCGCGGCGAGGGCGGCGGCGTACGCATCCAACACAAGCTCGATAGCGCGGTCGCCGATGGCGTGAACGGCGATCTGCCAGCCCGCCGCGTGCGCCCGCAACACGAGATCACGGAACACGTCGTCGCCCATCATCGTCAGGCCGAGGTTGTCCGATTGCGGGTCGTGCAGGAAGGGGCGCGACACGGCGGCGGTGCGCCCGATGAGGCTGCCGTCTATGAATATCTTGAACGGCCCCCACCGCAGGCGGTCGCTGCCGAAGCCCGTGCGCACCCCCACCGCTTCGAGGTGCGACAGCAGCGGCGAATGCACCATCAGCGAGGTGCGCAGGGGGTTCGTGCCGTCCGCCGCCCGCTGGAAGGCCCGCATCGCCGCCGGGGTACCGACGCGGGCGTCGGCACTGCTCGTGATCCCCGCCGCCATGTACGCACGGGCGCACCGACCGAGCGCGGCGTACAGGTCGTCCTCGGTAGGCGGGGGCGGCAGGGCGGTGACGAGCCGTTGCGCCGTTTCGAGCAGCAACCCCGTGGGTTCGCCGTTCGCGTCGTGGACGATACCGCCCCCCTCCGGTGCTGCGGTTCCCCGCGTGATACCCGCAAGGGCGAGGGCGCGACTGTTCGCCACGAGGAGATGCCCGGAGGCGTTCACGATAGCGACAGGGTGCGCGGGGGCGGCGGCGTCGAGGTCGGCGCGGGTAGGATGGCGACGCTCGACGAGCGATTGGTCGTCGTAGCCACGGCCCAGAACCCACGATCCGGCGGGCGTCTCCTCCGCCCGCACGGAGACGCGCCGCTGCATCTCGGCGATGCTGCCGCAACCGGGGGCGCGGCAGTCCACCTGCGCGAGCGACAGGCCAAACTCGATCATGTGGTTGTGCGCCTCGTTGAACCCCGGCAGCAGCGTCGCCCCCGCGAGGCTCACGATGCGCACCCCCGGCGCGGCGAGCGCACGCAAATTCGCCGCCGCGCCCGCCGCGACGACCTGCGCCCCGCGTACGAGTACGGCGGTCGCCTCCGGTTGCGCGGCGTCCATCGTCAATACCGTCACATCGGTGAAGAGCGTGTCCTGTGGCGCGGGCATAATTCCTCCTGCACGGGCATGGGGTGGCGGAGAGACGTGCAGGCGATTGTACCGCAGTGCGGCACGGGCAACGCGGGTTGCGTGGGGCAACGGCGCGTGATATATTTTCGTCGGTACGGGCCTGTAGCTCAGTGGTAGAGCAGTGGACTTTTAATCCATGGGTCGTGGGTTCGAATCCCACCGGGCTCACCAACATTTTCCCTTGTGTGGCAAAGAAAACGCCCTGCTCGCTGTCGAGCGGGGCGTCGTGCTGTATGACGTTTACTGCAATTTCTACTGCAATTCGTGCCGAATACTGCGAAGACCGTCACGCGGTGCCGGAGAATACGTCGTCGATCATGCGTGCGGCTTCACGTTGCAGGGCGGGCAGAACGTGAGTGTACGTGTTCGCGGTGAGGGTGATCTGCGAGTGTCCCAACTGGTGCATGATGAGTCGCAGGTCGCCGCCTCGCGCAAGGATGAGCGAGGCATTCGTGTGCCGTAAGCCGTGAAATACCATGTCCGGTAGGTCGGTGCGCTTGATGATGTCCTTGAAGTACTTCGACAGATTGCTGCCGTCGAAGGGTGTGCCGATAGTCGTGGTGAAGATATAGGGCGTTTCAGTCCACCGAGACCCGGCGAGCAGGCGAGCCTCTTTTTGCGCGATTCGCTGTCGTGCAAGGGCGTGTACGGCGATGTCCGGTAAGTGCAGCGTGCGATGCGCGTGCGTCTTCGTATCCGTCTGTGTGAGCTTGCCCTCCACGCGCTGCAACTGGTGCCGAACAATGAGTGTATCCCCTTTCAAGCCCACCTCTTTCCATGTCAGTCCGCGCAACTCTCCTTGCCGAAGGCCAGTCGCCATAGCGAGCACGATGAGATTTTCGAGGCGATGTCCCCTAACCACTTCGAGCAGTTTCATGGCCTCATCGGCTGAAAGTACATGCACCTCTTTGCGTTGCACACGCGGTAATCGTGCCTTCTCGGCGACGTTGCGCGGCAATAATTCGTCCCGGTAGGCATCGTTGAGTGCTGCTCGCAGCGTCGCGTGGATGCGTGCGATGGTCGTCGGATTCACGCCCTTACGGATAAGGTCATTTATGAAACCCTGCACATCCTGCCGCGTGAGATTCGCCAACCGCTTCCTACCGATGGCAGGGGCGATATGGTTGAGGATGTGACCTCTGTACGCCGGATAGGTGGAGTGGCTTAGTCGTGGTCGCGCTATTTCTTCGAGCCAGCACATGAGGTAGTCGCTAACTATGATGCGTCCGTCCACGGACGGTACCATATTCTGCTGTGCCTCGTGGAGCAGCACCGCGATCTTGTCCGCGACCTCGCGGCGCGTCTTGCCGTATCGCCCTTTGCGCTCACCGTTGACCGACACCTGCCCGTAGAAGCGTCCGTCAGGCCGTTGGTAGATGCTGCCCTCGCCGTTGCCGCGTCGCCCCTCCCGTTTCCGTTCCGGCTTGGCTTTGGTCGTGTTTGCGTTCTCGGTCGGTGCGCTCATCGGAACCCTCGCTTTCGCGTTGAATGCAAAGAGAGGGCGGCACGAGTACCGCCCTTATAGCGGATTACGCAGCGATCTCGCCGGGGAAGGTAACGGGGTGGACGCACTCGCAACGGTCGAGGCGGAAGCACTTCACAATTCCCCGGAACGTGCAGTACCCGCGCAGGCACAGATTGCCGTCCTTCGTGAGCATGATCTGCGAGGGGTAGACCACGCGAGCAGTGCTTGTGCCGTCGTGAGTGTAGAGGATGCAGACCGCGCCGCCATCCACGAGAGCGATACCGATATGCGCGAGGGCCACGGCCTGCACCGCGTCGGCGTTCATGATCGTGGCGTACGCCTCGCAGGCATCGCTCACAGTGGCGGGGTCGGTGTCGGGCCGTAGGATGCGGGGAACGGTGAGGGCGACGGGGCGCATCACGTTCACGGTGACGGTGGCGGTGCTATCCTGAACCGTGGTAGCCATGAGGGTAACTTCCTCTCGGTTGCCCGCCCTCGTCAGTGCTCGAACACTGGCGGGGGCATTTCGTTGTCCGGCCCATCGCCAGACTTGCTTTATATCCGTTTCTGGATACAATGTCATTGTACACAGCGTCGGATATACTGTCAAGCATGAAGATCGGAGAGACCGAAGTGTTCAGCCTCGCCCAAGCCGCCGAACGTCTCGGCATCGCGCACGACACGTTGCGTCGGCAGATACGACTTGGCGTGCTGCCCGCCCTGAAGGTGGGAAATCAGTGGGTAGTGACAGCGGAATCCCTCACCGCGTACGACGAGTATCGCAAGGGGCCGCGTGGTTTCGGGCGCGAGGATCACCCGCTGCACGGCAAGCGCGGCGGGGGCGGGCGACGAAAGAAATAAGCGGTGGGTTGACATCACCTCGGATGTACGTACAGCACATTTTATCTGTTGATTATTTATGTGAGCAGTGCTAGTCTCCGCACGATCCGAGTTGTGATTGTAGATTAGACGACCTTTCGGTTACGCACCGAAACCGGGGCGGGAGAAAAGAATGTCGGCCCAGACATTGTCACAAGCTTGCACACCACGCTCGTCCGTGTTCGACCGCTCTACACAGGATGTGGTGTACGACCTCGGCAATCTGCGAGACATTGACCCGCAACGGTTCTTTGCCGAGAACTACGTCACCGACGGGATGAAGCAACTCCTCACCGAGGGATTCAAGCGGCTGGAAGGCACGTCGGGGAGCGCGTCGGGGGCGTTCTTGCTCAGTCAGTCTATGGGCGGCGGCAAGACGCACAACCTCATCGCCCTCGGCCTGCTGGCGTTGCACCCGCAGATGCGCTCACGAGTGATGGCGGACTTCCACGAGTCGGGTGCGCTCGGCGCGATACAGGTCGTCTCGTTCACGGGGCGGAACACGAACACGCCCTACGGCATCTGGCACGAGATCGCGGCGCAACTCGACCGCGTGCAATGGTTCAACACATTCTATAGCCCCCTGATGGCCCCCGGTGACGCCGATTGGGTGAAACTGCTCCGTGACCAGCCTACCCTCATCCTGCTCGATGAGTTGCCGCCGTATTTCGAGGCGATGCAGGCGATTCCCGTTGGTGGCACTACGCTCGCCACGCTCACCACCACCGCCATTGCGAACCTGCTTTCCGCCGTCGCCAGTGGCAAACTGCCGCAGTGTTGCGTCGTGATGACCGATCTCAGCGGCACCGCCTACAACGTCGGCAGCGGGGCAATGGAGACGCTGCGCAACCTCGACCGCGAGGCGAAGCGTTCCGTCGTACCGATCAACCCAGTGCGCCTCAACTCCGACGAGCTGTACCATATCCTGCGCACGCGCCTCTTTGAAACCGACGCCCTGCCCGACACCGCCACGGTGGAAGCCATCGCCGCCGCCGTTGCCGCTGCCGTCGGCGACGCCGCGAAGCTCGAACTGACCACGGCTTCCGCCGCCGAAATGCAGGGGGCGGTGCGCGATTCGTACCCGTTCCATCCCGGTATCCGCGACCTGTTCGCCCGCTTCCGCGAGAACCCCGGCTTCCAGCAGACCCGCGCCCTCATTCGCATCATGCGGCTCGTGGTAGCGCGGCTCTTTGACCCGGAACACGGGCAGGCGCGACACCGCTATGTCATTGGGGCGCACGACCTCGACCTGAACGACAGCGCGGTCGGGAGCGAGATCGGCTACATCAACGGCACCTTCACCAACGCCGTGGCACACGACATCGCGGCGGGCGGCAAGGCGGTGGCGGAGCAGATAGACGGCGAATCCGGCACCGACGCCCGCGACGCCGCCACGTTGATCTTTCTGTCGTCGCTGTCGCAGGCGATGAACCCGAACCTCGGCCTCACGCGCTCCGAGATCGTGCAGTACCTCGCCGCCCCGGAGCGCGACCTCACCGCCCTCAACCACGCGCTCGACGAGTTGCAGCGGCGGGCGTGGTACCTGCACGCCACGGCGAACGGTGCGCTCTACTTCAAGAACACCCAGAACCTCAATGCGAAACTGGAGGAGTACGCCCAACAAACCTTTCCTGAAGACCGCGAGACCGAACTGCGCACGCAGTTAGGCGAGATGTTCAAGGCCACGCCCGCCGCGATTTATGGCCGTGTCGAGCCGCTGCCCGCCCTCAGTGCAGTTGCGCTCTCGCCGGACGAGATCACGCTCGTGATCTTCAAGCCGAACGCGACATCGAAGGCGGAGATCGAGGAGTTCTTCAAGCACCAGACCCACAAGAACCGCGTGTTGTTCCTCACGGGCGACCCCGCGCAATACGGGCGCGTGTTGGAGCAGGCCGCGTACGTGCGGGCGATTCGTACCATTCTCCGCGAATTCAAGGGGCGGAACATGGCGGAAACCGACCCGCAGATGGAGGACGCGCTTCAGCTCCAAACGAACATCAAATCCCAATTCTACATGGTGTGCCGCGAGGCGTTCCAGCAGCTCTCGTACCCCACGAAGAACGGCCTGCTCTCCACGCAGGTCAAAGCCGAGTACGTGGCGAACAAGTTTCAGGCCGAGGAGCAGATTCGCAACGCCCTCAAAGGCGCGTTCAAACTGCGCGAGGATGTGGGCGCGGACACGAACTTCCGCAAGGCCGTGGAAGACAAACTCTGGCTCAACGGGGCCGAAGCGAAGTGGAACGATGTGCGCGGGCGGGCGGCGAGCGACCCGGCGTGGTGGTGGCACCACCCCCGCGCCCTCGATGACCTGCGCACCGAACTGCTCGCCCGCGACCTCTGGCGCGACCTCGGCAACGGCTACTTCGCCCGTGGCCCCTTCCACGACAAGACCGAGGCGACCGTGCAGCAGACGCACCGCGACGGCGACACGGGCGAGATGACGCTGAAGGTGCGGGCGAAGTTCGGCGACACGATCCATTACGCCGTGGGGGAAAGCGTCTCCACGTCGTCGCCACGCCTCGTGGGAACCGACCTGAAGACCGCCGCGCTTACGGTCGCCTTTCTCGCGGTGGACTCCAAAGGCGAGCACGACACGGGCGAACCGCTCGTGTGGCGCAACACCCTGACGCTGAAGCACAAACTCTACGGCAGCGGCGCGAACCGCATGTGTCAGTTGCAGGCGATTCCCGCCGACCCCGCCGTGATCGTGCGCTACACCACCGACGGCAGCAGCCCCACGACGAGCGGCACCGTCTATACCAACGACTTCCCCGTGCCGCCGGGGGCCGCGCTCATTCAGGCGGTCGCGCACGCGGGGGCGGGGGGCGTCTCGTCTGAGACGCAGCGCATCACCGTTCCCACTGGCGGCGGCACGGGCGGGGACGGTCGCGACTTCAACCGCGACTTGCCCGCCACGCTGCGGTGGGGGGAGCAGAAAAGTTTCAATGCGTCCGGCGTCTACACCTTTCTCGAACAGGCGGACAAGCGCGGCGGCAAGATCGGCGGCTTCCGGGCGGTGGCGATGAAAGACAATCGCTGGCTCGAACTGACGGCAGACCCCGCCACGCACTTCGACGCCGCCGCCGTGCGCGACGCCGCCCGCCGCCTCACGGAGATGCTGCCGGGGGCATCGCTCTCGCTCGATGTGGAGTCGGTGCGCTTCGAGAGCGGGCATGACCTCGAAAACCTCGTGGTCGCCGACCTCAAAGAGACGCTGAACGCCGACGAGGTCGAGCAGTAGCATGGCGAAAGACGAGAGCCGCGATTTCGGTTTCGACCCCGCGCAGTCGCCGCACCATTTCGCGGTGGCGACGCAGGGCGACCTCGTGCTGTTCACCGAGCGGTTCGCGCACGGCGAGGAGGCGGACGGCCCCGACGCCCCACAGCCCGCGCTCAAAGCGCAACTCGACGCCTACCGCTGGTCGCTCGTGGCGGAAACGGCGGCGAAAGCCTTCAACGCCCGGTTGCGGGCGGAGGGCAAACGCGCCGCCGCGTGGCGGTCGCGGGGCGACACGCTGCTCGCGCCGCACTACGGCAAGGAACTCGTGTTGCTCGCGTGGGCGACCGAGGGGCAAGACCCGTCGGTGATCCCTGCCGTCTGCCTCAACTGGGGCGGCTTTGCCCCCGAAGAACGCTGGTGGCTCTACTCCACGGTGAACGCCACGAGCCGCCAGCAAGACGCTGCCGAACGCGGTTGGCGCAAAGCCATTCGCATCGCCCTCGCGGAGAACCCGACGAATGAGGCGGGCTTTTCCTTGCGCGAACCCGCGCCCCCGGAGCCGAAAACGCCCCGCCGCCGCCCGCCACGCGGCAACCAACCGGGGCTGTTCGATGCCCCCGTCGAGATAGCGAGCGAGAAGGAACGGACAGGTACCTATGACGACATCTATTGAACCGACCACCGCCCCGGCGCGGCAACTGATCGCGCCGGACGGACACCCGCTGTCGTTCATCGAGGTGCAGTTCCCCGTCAACCGCCTCAGCAAGGAATCGTACAAGGAGCGCAAGGGGGCGCAGGGGCAAGCCCTCACGGGCCTCGGCAAGTGGTGGGGGCGCAAGCCGCTCGTGCTCGTGCGGGCGATCATTCTCGGCCTGCTGCTGCCCGCCACCGCCGACTCCGCCCGCGACCGCGAAACCTTTCTCGCCCTGATGACGATGGACGACGACGGCCTCTGGGCGCGGGTGCGCGGCGCGATTCCCGCCGGGGCCGTGTACGACAAACTCACCCCCCGCGAGCGCACGGACTACTTCATCACTGACCTCAAAGGCAAGACCGTGTGGAAAGCAGGGCTTTCCGCCACGCACAAAAAGGCGGCGCAACGGCGGGCCTTCTCGCGTATGGGCCTCGACGACAAACTGAACTACTGCGTGCGCCCAGAGGAGATCGCGGGGCCGTCGCTCGACGGGTGGGGGCGCATCAACGCGCATCTCGGTACGTCTGCCTTAAATCTGCCGGGGCTGGTGGAAGAACTCGGCACCCGCCGCTTCGGGCATCTGCCGCGTGTGGGCGACGTGTTCAGCGGCGGCGGCAGTATCCCCTTCGAGGCGGCGCGGCTTGGGTGCGAGGCGTACGGCAGCGACCTCAACCCCGTTGCCGCGTTGCTGACATGGGGTGCGCTTAACATCGTCGGCGGCGGCAAGGGCGTCACCGACCGCGTGGCGGCGGCGCAACGGCGCGTCTTCGATAAAGTGCAAAAGCAGGTGGACGAGTGGGGCATCGAGCGCGACCCCGACACCGGGCGGGGGGCGGATGCCTACCTCTACTGCAACGAGGTCGTTGACCCCGCGACGGGGTGGCGCGTGCCGCTCGCGCCCTCGTGGGTGATCGCCAAGCGGGCGAAGCAGGTGATCGCCCGCCTCGTGCCGGACGGTGAGAGCAAGTCGTTCACCTTCGAGATTCACGAGGGGGCGACGGCGGCGGAGTTGGAGCAGGCGGCGCGGGAAGGCACGGCGGCGGACGGCGTGCGCTGCCCCGTGGATGCGGCGGGGAACTGGCTGCTGCCGGAAAACCGCCAGACGACCGGCACCGACACCCTGCGCGGGCGGGCGGGGTTGCGCCCGTGGGAGAACGCCGACCTCGTGCCGCGCCCGGACGATGTCTACGGCGAACGGCTCTACTGCGTGCGGTGGGTAGACCCCGCGACCGGGGAGCGGCACTACCGCGCCCCGACCGCCGCCGACGCCGAGCGCGAGGAACGGGTGCTGCGCCTGCTGCGCGAGCGGTTCGCGGCGTGGCAGGAGGCGGGCTACGTGCCGAGCCGCCGCATCGAGCCGGGGCAGAAGACCGACGAACCGATACGCACACGCGGCTGGACGCACTGGCACCACCTGTTCAACCCGCGCCAACTGCTGCTGCACGGCCTGTTCGCGCACTATGCCGCCGAGGAAAGCGGCGACGAAGCGCGGGCGATGTTACTGCTGATCGCTCGCCTTGCAAACGCCGATGCACGCCTGTGCCAGTGGCATTCGGGGAACGATCAGCACACGGCAGTTTTCTACAACCAAGCGTTGAACACTTTTGTTAACTATGGCGGTCGCGGGATGGCGCAACTGCGCTTCGCGTTTTGCGGCGACATCCAACCCGACCCTGTGAGCGGCAACGTCTCGGCTTCCGTCGTTGATGCACGCTCCGTGGAGTATGAAGCGGATTGGTGGATTACCGATCCGGGGTACGGTGATGCTGTCGCGTACGACGAGTTGAGCGAGTTCTTCCTCGCGTGGTACGAGCGGCGGCTGCCGGAACTCTTTCCCGGTTGGTACACCGACAGCAAACGCGCCCTCGCGGTGAAGGGCGAAGGGGCAAACTTCCGCGTCACGCTCGCCGCCTGCTACCGCCGCACCGCGTCGCTGATGCCCAACGACGGCTATCAGGTGGTGATGTTCACGCACCAAGACCCGGAGGTCTGGGCCGATCTCGCCCTCGTGTTGTGGTCGGCGGGCTTGCAGGTGATGAGCGCGTGGACGATTGCCACCGAAACGGGGAGCGCGGGCATCCGGCAGGGGAACTACGTGCAAGGCACCGTGAATCTCGTGCTACGCAAGCGGCGCGGCGACCGCGAGGCCGACATGAGCGAGGTCTTCCCCGATGTGCAGGCCGAAGTGACGGCGCAGTTGGCGGCGATGACGCAACTCGACCCGAAAGACGACCCGAACTTCGGCGACGCGGACTACCAACTCGCCGCCTACGCCGCCGCCTTGCGCGTTCTCACGGGCTACGCGAGCGTGGAGGGGATAGACGTGGAGCGCGAACTGCGCCGGGAACGCAAGCGCGGCGAAAAGAGCCAGATCGCGGAACTGATCGCGCAAGCGGTGCGCATCGCCAACGACGCGCTGCTACCGAACGGGGTGGAGCGGTCGGTGTGGGCGAACCTCTCGCCGGAGGCGCGGTTCTACCTGAAGGGGATCGAGATGGAGGCGGGGCGCGAACACAAGCAGGGGGCGTATCAGGAGTACGCCCGTGGCTACGGCGCGAACGACTACGCCGACCTGCTCGCCAGCAGCAAAGCGAACGCCACCCGCCTGAAGACGCCCACAGAGTTCGCGGGGCGCGATGTGCGCTACGGCTCGGCGGGCTTCGGCGGCACGCTCTTGCGGCAAGTGCTGTTCGCGGTCTACAAAACCGCCACGCACCCGGAGCGCGACCCCCGCCCCGCCCGCGACCACTTGCGCCGCGAACTGCCCGACTTCTGGGGCGACCGCGACACGATCCTCGCCCTTTTGGACTACCTCGCCACGAAGCCCGACGTAGCGAGCGGCACCGCCCCGCACTGGGCGGCAGACGTAGCGGCGGCACGGTTGCTCGCCGCGAGTGTGCAGGCGGCGTCGGCATGACCCCCGCCCCGGACGCCGCTCCCTCCCCCATTGCGCGGTACTCGTCACGCCGCTCCCCGCTCGCGGGCTTTCTGCCGGAAATGCTCGCGGGGGCGCAGTCGTACGACCGCATCGCGGGGTACTTCAGCAGCAGCGTGTTGGAGGTTGCGGGGGAGGCGTTGGAGGGAATGGCGGACGGCGCGACCGTGCGCGTGATCTGCAACAGCGAACTCGACCCGCTCGATGTCGCCACCGCCCGCGCTGCGAAAGCCGCGATGTTCCGCGAGTGGGCGCGGTCGCTGCCGCCGGACTTCCCGCCGCCGTTCCGGGCGCGGTTGGCGCGGCTGGCAGGCTTCCTGACGAGCGGACGGTTACAGGTGAAGGTGCTGCCGGACGAGACGTTCGGCCTCATCCACGGCAAAGCGGGCGTGGTGACGCGGGCGGACGGTTCGCGGGTCGCCTTCATGGGCAGCGCGAACGAGAGCCGCCGCGCATGGACGCGCAACTACGAGATCGTCTGGGCCGACGAGAGCGCGGACGGCATCGCGTGGGTGGACGAGGAGTTCGCGGCTCTCTGGGGCCACCACCACGCCGTTGACCTCGCGGAAACGGTGATCGCGGACGTGGTGCGGGTCGAGAAGCGCGTCGTCATCCCCGACGTGCCGCAGTGGAAAGAGCGGGCGGCGGAGGCAGCGGCGGTGGCGGTGGAACTGCCCGTGTATCGCCGCGAGAGCGGGCTGTGGGCGCACCAGAAGACCTTCATCCAGCGGGTGTTTGACCTGCACAAGCGCGGCGGGGCGCGGCTCGTGCTTGCCGATCAGGTCGGCTTGGGCAAAACGGTGCAACTCGCCCTCGCCGCGAAACTGATGGCACTCTGGGGCGGCGGGCGTGTCCTCGTGCTGGTGCCGAAGCCGCTCTTGCGGCAGTGGCAGGGCGAACTCTGGCACCTGCTGCAACTGCCGAGCGCGATCTGGACGGGCAAGGGCTGGCTCGACGAACACGACGTGCTGCACCCGACGGCAGGGGGCGTGGCGGGGCTGCGCACCTGCCCCCGCCGCGTCGGTATCGTCTCCACTGGGCTGCTGAAGCGACCGGATTCCGGCGTGCTGGACGTGCTGGAACGGATGGAGTTCGAGTGCGTAATTTTGGACGAAGCGCACCACGCCCGCCGCAAGAACCTCGGACCCACGCACCGCGACGAGCCGCCGCAACCGAACAACCTGCTCGCGGCTATCACGACGCTCGCGTCACGTACCAAGAGCCTACTGCTCGCCACCGCGACGCCCGTGCAACTCGACCCCATCGAGGCATACGACCTGCTCGCCGCCCTCAATACCGCGAACAATACGGTGTTGGGGAGCAAGTTCAGTCGGTGGGTGAACCAGCCACGAGACGGCCTCGGCTTCATCATGGCCCCGAACACTGCGCCCACGCACGAGCGCGAGGTGTGGGACTGGATGCGCGACCCACTGCCGCTGCCCCTGCTGGGGAACCTCGACGAGCGCGACTTCGACACTATCCGCCGCGCCATCCCCCTAAAGCCGGAGCGAGCCTACGCCCTACCGGAACACTTCGACCGCCTGAAGGCGCACGACCAAGCCCGCGTGCGCCGCACGGGGCGCGACCTCTTTGCGAAGCACAATCCGTACATCCGCCATATCGTGCGTCGCACGCGGCACTACCTCGAAACCACCCTCGACCCGCAAACGAACGAGCCGTACCTGAAGCCCGTGACGGTGGAACTGTTCGGCGAGGGGACGAAAGACGCAATCTCACTCGGCGTCTACCTCGGCGACGCCTACCGCACGGCGGAACAGTTCTGCGCGGAAGTGGGCAAGCGCGGCGTGAACAGCGGCTTTCTGCGCACGAGCCTCTTGCGGCGTATCGGCAGCAGCGTGGCGGCGGGCCGCGCCACCGCGAAAAAGATGCTGGCGAGCGGCGACCCCGACGACGAGGCGGGCGACGACGACGAACCGACCGCACTGTTCACCCTCACGGCGCACGGCACGGGGAAAGCGTCGCTCTACCCGCTGGAGCCGGACGAGGCGGAACTGCTGCATCGGTTCATCGCGCTCCTCGACACGGGCGGCGGCGAAGACCCGAAGTACCGCGCCGTCGAGAACATCCTCACGCGGGGGGCGAAGCGCGACGATGGCGGCACCACCGAGCCGTGGCGCGAACACGGCTGCATCCTGTTCTCGCAGTACCACGACACGGCGCGGTGGGTGGCGGAACGGCTCTCGCGCTCGCCGCTCCTAGGCGGGGCAGAGGTCTCGCTCTATGCGGGCGGCAACCAGTCGGGCGTGTTCCGGGGCGGGGAGTTCACGCGCATCTCCCGCGAGACGATCAAAGAGGGCGTCGCGGCGGGCGTCGTTCGCCTGCTCGTCGGCACCGACGCCGCCTCCGAAGGGCTGAACTTGCAGAAGATCGGCACGCTCATCAACCTCGACTTGCCGTGGAACCCGACGCGCCTCGAACAGCGCAAGGGGCGCATCCAGCGCATCGGGCAAGTGCGCGACACGGTGTACGTGTACAACATGCGCTATCGTGGCTCGGTGGAAGACCGCGTACACGACCTGCTCTCGTCGCGCCTCGCGGCGGTACACGATCTGTTCGGGCAACTGCCAGACGTACTTGAAGACGTATGGGTGCAGGTGGCGGAGAACCACGCCGAGCAGGCGAAACTCCTCATTGACACGGTGCCGAAGGAACACCCCTTCAAGCTGCGCAACGACCGCCCCGAAACCGTGGACTGGGAAACGTGTAGCACCGTACTCGACAACGAGAGCCAACTTGATGCCCTATACGGAGGGTGGCAATAATACCCCTAAAAAACAAATTGATGGGTAGTGGGTCAGTTTGAATTTCCCGTTGCCCCATTGTCAAGCAAGGCGACGATTTCCGCGACTGTCCATTTGTGGTCTGCGACGCCCGCCGCCATTGCGGGCGTCTGCTTGCCCTCTAAGTAGGTCCGCAACTGATTCTGGACGGGATAGCGGCAGGTGAAAGCCCGCCGCATCGGGAGAAACCCGCAGGCGAAAGCCCGCCGATTCCGTCCAAATCTCGCTGCCGACCTACTTAGCGACATATGCAGGCGGGCGAAGTTGTAGTGCATGAGGCAACTATCCCTTGACAGCACGTAACGGGCGTGTTACTATGAGTACATGGAGAAATACACGATTCGACAATTCAACGCGGACTTCCCGGACGATGAAGCCTGCTTGGAGCATCTCGTGCGGGAAATATACCCCACGTACCCCGATGGCATCCACTGCCGGACGTGCGAGGAAATCCGCAAGCACCACCGCCTGACCCACCGCAAGGCGTACTCGTGCGACCACTGCGGTACGCACGTCTATCCGCTTGCCGGGACGATCTTCGAAAAGTCCCGCACCTCGTTGAAGTCGTGGTTCTACGCCATGTACCTCATGGCCTCCACTCGTTGCGGCATCAGCGCGAAGCAACTAGAGCGCGAATTGGGCGTCACCTACAAGACGGCGTGGCGCATGTTCACGCAGATTCGCGGGCTGATGGGCGAAGAAATCGAGCCGCTATCCGGCGAGGTCGAAGCCGACGAGACGTACATCGGCGGGGTAGAGAAGGGCAAGCGCGGGCGTCCCGGCAAGGACAGCAACAAGACGCCTGTTGTCGGCGTGGTGGAACGCGGCGGCAAGGTGGCTGCTTTAGTGACCAGCGACACGAAGAAGGCCACGATACAGCCGATCATCCGGGAGCATGTGCTGCCTAAGTCGCTCGTGTACACCGACGAATACAAGTCCTATGACGGGCTGGACGGCGAGAAGGTGTATGTGCATGAGCGCATCCACCACGCGCAGAAGGTCTACGTCGTGGGACGTGTCCACACGAACACGATTGAGGGCTTCTGGTCGCAATTGAAGCGTAGCATTGACGGGGCGAATCACTCCGTCAGCGCGAAGCATCTACAGGGCTACATCAACGAGTACGCCTTCCGGTACAACCACCGGGACGATGAGACACCGATGTACGAGACGCTTACGGGGCGCGTCCCGAAGGTGCCGAGCGGCAAGCACGGCGAGTACGCCCCGGTGAAACGCACGCAGTAAGGCTCACTTTGTCTTGATTTCGAGTTTGAAACGCCCCCTAGTGCCGTCGTAAATGAGCATCCCGCGACTGAGAATATCGCGCCCAATCAAGCATTGGATTCCTTGCCCTTGTAGCGGCATTTCTACAGCCGTGACCTCCTGCACTGAAATATTCGGCATTCGCACCCGTAGCGAGTACGTGAAAGCCATATACCCCTCCGAACTAGGGGTGCTGACGGGTATTTGATTCACGGGTTGAAGACGAAGGCGGGCTGCAAGACCTTTTTGAATCACCGTCATTCCCGCCCCAGTGTCAATTAGAGCGGTGATAGGGATTGGAGGGGGGATAGGTTGTCCCCCTCTCCGCAAAGCCGCCTCTAGTGGCTCAGACACGGCGAGGAACACTTCAACATTCGGCCCAACCTCCGCAAGGTTTGGCAGTTCAACGTCAAATGATGGCATGTCAGACGGCGATGTGGGGCGACGTGAACATCACCGCCGTCTCGATTTCCTCAATCTCCTTGACGAGAAACGGCACGTTACCGAACCGCTCGTAACCAGCGGAGATAGCAGCCATCTGCGTATCGTAGGTGCCAACGACCTCATCACCGTGAACGAGGACATACTTGCCCTCAGCCGCACGGAGAAGGTCGGCACGACGCGATTCATATGTTCTCAGTTCCGCATCCAGAACCGGGGTAGACATGGGTTGCTCCCTTACGGCACCCCATATAGCACGAGAACAGCCCGCACTAATCGAGATACCACTACTTTATGTCAACGAGAAGTCGGCGGATTCTGTTCCGGTTGCGCAACCTTGTGGACGAACGCGACGAACGCGGTGCGTTCCACACCGCGCTCACGCACCATCTCATCAACCTTCGGGTCGCGTGGCTCACCCTCTTCGTACGAAGGGCGCGGCTGCTTCGGTGGTTGCTCGCCAGTCATGTTCCCTCCCTTCGTTCCCGCTAGACGCCGCACACGCTGTGCCTATTTGTCGCAATTTGTCCAGTACGTACTACATCATTTCTGTACGTACAAACGCCTTGACAAACAGCGTGTTCTACTAATCGAGTGTACAGTACGTTCGTGAGATACGCAATTGTTCCCTTATGTCACGGCTAGACGCGCCCTGAAGCCGAAAAACGGCCTCCACTGCGAACAAGTAAGAATGCGTATGGCTCTACAATACTGTAATCTGCCCGCTTTACGACCGTTTGTTCTTATGCCACACAGGCACAAATGGGTGTACGTGCTGTGAGGGGATAATCGCCGTGCATGAAGTGGAAGGATACTGCCGCCGCAAGGTTCTCCACCTTCTTCGAGAAGCCGTTCGTGAGCCGCGTGAAGCGGCGCATCCCCATCCGCATGGTGAGGTTGCTCCGCTCAACGTAGCTCGTGCTAATGTCGGCGTCCGTGGGCAGTCCGGAGATAGTGTGATGCTCTACACGGATGCACTTCGGCGGGCTGTAGCGCACTTCGTCCCCCGGCTCCTTGCCGTACAGCTTTATCAGTTGCGCGTAGTCTACATCGTCCCCGAAGGTGCCGTACACCGCCGTGAGGTACGGCTTGTGTCCGTCCGTGGTCAGTTGCACCCGGTTCGCCAGTCGCCCCTTCAAATCCTACATGAACACCCACGCCGTCTCGGTATCGCGGTTGCCCACGAGCCACGAGGGGATGAGCTTCGTGTCGGCGTCAATCGCCGTCCACGTCCACACGTCCCCATAGCCAAAGACGCCCTCGTGTTCGGGGGCGGTGTTCTTCTCCTTGTTGTGGCAGAACGACCAGATTTCGTCGCACTGGATGCGCTGGCACGGGAGGTTGCGGAACGTCATGTCCTGATATGCCGAACACGCCGCGCCCAAATCCACCAAGAGCTTCGTCACGGTGTTCTTGGCGACACCCGGAAGTCGCACCGTGGCGCGAATGCTGTTGCCCTCGACAAGGGCGGCGACTACTGCGGCACGACGGGGGTTGGGGAGCTTATTCACGCGGCACACTCCGGCGAAAGGTCACATTTCAATGTGACCATTATGCTTGACCGATCATGCACTGTCAAGCATTTACCGCTTTCTGACGGCGAAAATGCTCACTCTACCGCATGGAGCTTTCGGGGTCGTGGAAGAGCTTCTCGCGACTGGTCGCGCAGATAGAATGACCAGAGTTCCCGCTCATTCAGAGGCAACAGTTTCGCCATCTCTGTTGGCGTGTAACCGAGACGTGCGAGATGTGCCTCAACTAGCTGGTGAAGCAGCATGGGATGTTCGCCGTCCAAGCTCAACTCAATAGGTTCGTGGGTCTTGTACCCGGCGGCACTTATCTGCGCCCACAGCGACCGCGCCTTATTCATCGAGATCGTTTCTAATTGCTCCGCACGCACGAGCAGGGCCGTCATCGCTACCTTCCAATACCGCTTCATCTGCGCCAGCTTGGGGAGCGTCAAGCCTGCAAGATCGGCGCGAACGTCTTGTGCGGGCATGAGAAATTCGGCGGCGAACAGGTTCGCCTCATCTTCCATGTTTGGCGACGCTGTATCGTGCATGACCATGTGACCGAGTTCATGGGCCAATGTGTAGCGCAAGCGGTCTTTGGGGATGCTCACATTGACGAAGAAGATTGGCGGCAAGCCGGGTATCCAGCGACTGATGGCGTCCACTTTGGTCGTCTCGAAGTCCATCTCCACGATCATCACGCCCATTGATTCGAGCGTCTGCACAACGTCCTGCACGGGGCCGCGAGACATATGCCAATGCGCCCGTGTCATTCGGGCAATGTCTTCCGGATCGGCAAACTCGTCAATCCCGTAATGCGGCACGTCGCACGTCATTTCCATAACTCGGAGCAACGCCGCGAGATTCCTGATGCGGATTTCGACGCACGCATGAATCTTGGACAGCACCTTCTGCGGCACGTCCTGTCGCTTCCGGTGGAACATCTCCGAGATACCAACACCGAGTAGTGAGCCGCCCTGAAAGAAGAAGTGAGGGGGGTAGTCGAGTGCGCGGCTCAGTGCTTCAAGCTTCTCATCGGACACGGCGAACACGCCCGTTTCTATTTTCGAGACGTAGCTTTGCCCGACTTCGAGGGCGTCTGCCAGTGCTTGCTGAGACAACCCGCGTGATTCCCGCGCAAGGATAACCATGTTCGGGTTCACCGTCTGGCGCGGACTATTCCACTGACTCATCGGTTGCACGCTTTCTCTCCTCGTCACGAATCTGCTCTTCCACATCCTCACGGAAGCGGAAGGGGAGTGCGGGGGGCATCGGCGCGGGGGACACGGGAAGATCGAAGATGCTGAACATGGGCGGTTCGGATAGCGGAATCTCCCACAGATTTTTCCGCCCTTCGGGGCATACCAGCCAATACTCCTTCGGTTGCAGCACGTTGTTGAGCGTGTAACCAGCGACGATTTTCAACAGCTTGTTCGGCATCTCTCGCAACAGAAGACGAGGGACATAGACGTTCCCTTGATTGAGGAACTGGTGAGACTGGCGGGTACGGTTGCCTCGCACAAGATGGTGCTTGTCGAGCAGATTGAAGGAAAGCAGGCCGAAATCCTCAACGAGGAACACGTCCTTGCCGTGCAGCACTGCGTGCTGCACGCCCTCAACATCCGGGAGTGTTCGTCTCGCGTGCGCTACTACATGGTCGTGACGAGCATAGCAGATGGTGCCATAACTGTTGTCGCGCCGTGCCAGCCCGCGATAGTTAGCTTCCGAATCGTAAGCCGCCGTCCCTTCCTTCAACGCGGTCAACGCCCACTGCTTCCGGCGCGAACCGAACCGAGCCTCGAACCTAGCACTCTCCACTGGGACGCCCCAATCCTAAGTCGAACACCGCAAGCCGAACCTATGTGCGAAGTGTACGGTCAAGCCCGACAAAAAGCAAGCGTTTTATTCCAGAACCATTCCTCATCAGCCACAGTACAAGATTTACGCACCCTTGACGCCCGCCGTATACTGGTGTCATGCCTAAGCGGTCAAGGATGCCAACCGACGTGAATAGTCTCGCCGCCCGCATCACCGAGATAGCGACGAATCCCGCCGCGCCCGCCGAAGACGATGGCAAAGACCCCGCCGCCGTGTCACTCGGACGCCGGGGCGGGGCGAAGGGCGGGCCTGCTCGTGCGGCTGCCCTTGACCCGGAACGGCGGCGGGAGATAGCGCGGAAGGCGGCGGCGGCGCGATGGAGGAAGAAAGGTGAATCCGATGATACCGACGGGTCGGCTAAAGCCTGACTACTTTCTTATGGATGAAGAAGACGGCACTCACATGTATTTGCTCGTGCGCAACACACAGGGCGTACCTGTCGCATGTGAGTTTTATGGCACAGTGGATAGTCGCCCCGGTTGGGTAGCGGCTGGTGCCGCTCCTATGCCGCCTGCCAACATTCCCGCTGAAACCCTAAGCCAGTGGATGAGCGAAGGAAAGAAAAACGTACCGAAGTCGCCAAGTTGGGGACGCAAAAAGCGCACGTAGTAGCTTGTGCCTGACAGGGCATACTTTGCCACGCGAAGCTTCAAACTGACCCACTACCAATTGATGTATTCAAAGAATAATCTAGGAGAAGTGCTTAGAGAGTAGGGCAGTCGCCTCGACACCCTGCCCGAACGCTTTTACTCGCGTCGCCCGTACATGCGTCACGCCGTCCACGCGCTCAACTTGCCCCTCGACCGCGAGAAGCGACGCTGTACGGAGCAGTTGCCGCTCCCGCTCGTACACATCGGGCATCACCACCACGTTCACCACGCCCGTCTCGTCTTCGAGCGCGAGGAACACCACGCCCTTCGACGTTCCCGGTCGCTGCCGTACCGTGACCACCCCGCCCACCCGTACCTGCTCCCCGTGCGACGCCCCGTCAAGTTCTACTGCCGACAGTACCCCCCATCGCCGCATCTGCTCGTGGTAGAACCGCATTAGATGCCGTCCCCCCGGCGCACATCCCATAAGCGCGAGGTCGAGCCGCACTGCTTCCTCGTCGGTGAGCGGCGGCAGTTCGGGAATGACGAGCGGCGCATCGGGTAGCAGGTCGCGGTGCGCCTCAGCCGCACCCACCGCCCATATTGCCTCTCGCCGCGTGAAACCGAACGGGGCGAACGCGCCCACTGCCGCGAGGTTCGCCAGCGCATCGCGGTCGAGCCGCAATCGCCACGCCGCATCTCTCAGGTCGCGGTACGGCCCGCCCTGCTGCGCTTCCTCGATCTTGTCGCGCTCTTTCTCGCCGATACCCCGCACGAGCCGCAGGCCGAGCCGCACCGCCCATGCGCCTTCGTCCGTGCGCTCGACGCGGTGATCGTAGCCGCTCCGGTTGATGTCTGGTTGCAACACCGCGACCCCGTGCCGCTCGAAGTCCGCGATCAGCACGGCGGGCGAGTAGAAGCCCATCGGTTGGCTGTTCAGGAGTGCCGCGAGGAACTGTGCCGGGTAATACCGCTTCAGGTAGCCCGACACGGCAATCAGCAGCGCGAAGGCGATGGCATGGCTTTCGGGGAAGCCGTAGAGCGCGAACCCCTGTATCATCTCCCACACGCGCTCGATGAGCGCGTCGTCGTAGCCACGCCCTCGCGCCCCCGCGACAAACCGCTCTTTGACCCGCGCCATCGCCTCGACGCTGCGCTTGCTGCCCATCGCTTTGCGCAATACGTCGGCCTCGCCTGCCGTGAACCCCGCAAGCACCATCGCCGCCCGCATCCCCTGCTCCTGAAACAGCAGCGTGCCGTACGAGCGTTCCAGCACCAGCTTCAGGTCGTTGTGTGGGTAGGTGATTTCCTCCTTGCCTTGCCGCCTGCGGATGAGCGGATGCACCGCATCCCCCTGAATCGGCCCCGGTCGGATCAACGCCGTCTCGATCACAAGATCATAAAAGGTACGTGGACGCACGCGAGGCAACGTCCCCATCTGCGCTCGTGATTCGATCTGAAACACCCCGTAGGTGTCCGCCGCGCAGAACATGTCATACACGGCGGGATCATCCAGCGGCACCCGGTCGAGCGACAGGTGCGCCCCCTCGGTTTCGCGCACGAGGTCGAAGCACCGCTTGATGCAGGTGAGCATCCCCAACGCGAGCAGGTCGGTCTTCACGAAGCCCAAGCTCTCGATGTCGTCCTTGTCCCAGATCGTCACCGTGCGCCCTTCCATGCGGGCGCGTTCGAGCGGCACGAGTTCCGCGAGCGGCTGTGCCGTGACGATCATGCCGCCGTTGTGGATGCTGGCGTGTCGGGGTGTCCCTTCCAGTGCTGTTGTGAGCGCGGCGAGCCAATGCAGCGTCTCGCTATCCGTCCCGGCTTTCGCACCCGCCACAACCGCCGCTATGTCTGCGCCCGCGTCGTGGCCCATCGCCTTCGTGAGTGCGTGCAGGCGGTGTTGCGGGATGCCGAGAGTCTTACCCACGTCCACGAGCGCACTCTTGCCCCGGTAGGTGTTCACATTACAGACCATTGCCGCCCGGTCGCGCCCCCACCGCTCGTACACGTACTGGATGACCTGCTCGCGCCGGTCGCCGTGCTCGATGTCGAGGTCTATATCGGGGGGACTTGCCCGCTCCGCACTCAGGAACCGCTCGAACAGCAGATCGTGGGCGATGGGGTCAACGTTGGTGATGCCGAGTACGTAGGCGGCCACCGAGTTTGCCGCGCTGCCCCGCCCCTGCGCGAGGATGCCACGCTCGCGGCAGAAACGGGCAATGTCCGCCACGAAGAGGAAGTAGTCGGCGAAACCGAGCCGGTCTATCAGTTCCAGTTCCCGCGTCAGTTGCGCCATTGCCGCCCGTGGGAGCGGCTGGTACCGTCGCCGTGCGCCCTCCTGACAGAGCGCGTGCAGATGCGAGAAGCCAGTCTCCCCGGCAGGTATCGGGAACGGCGGTGCTTTGAAGGCGATCTCATCGAGCGAGAAGGTGCATTCTTCGGCAATTGCCAGCGTGTTGCGTAGGGCCTGCGGACGCCAATCGAAGAGCCGCGCCATCTCCCCCGGTGGCTTCAGCCATGCCTCGACGTTGGGGGCGAGGCGCACCCCCGCCTCGGCGAGCGTCGTGCCTTCGCGTACGCAGGTGAGCACATCGAGCAGCGGCTGCTCCCCCGGCGTCGCCATACGCACCGCGTTCGTGGCGACGAGCCGCGCCCCGGTTTCCTGCGCCCATGCCGCGAGGCGGGCGTTCCGGTGCGCGTCGCCTGCTATGTGATGGTCAGTGAGGGCGAGGTAGGTATGCGACTCGCCGTATACCGCCCGGTGCGTGTCGAGGGCGGCGCGTGCGCCTTCGGGATCGTCGGCGAGTAGGCGGGAGGCGACGTGGCCTTGTGGCAGCAGCAGGGCCGTCAATCCCGCCGCGAATTGACCGAGCATCGCCGGGTCGAGGCGCGGCACGCCCTTCACTCCCGCGAAGTTGGCACTCGTGCAGAGGCGGCAGAGGTTCGTCCACCCTGCCCGGTCGCGTACCAAGAGCACGAGCGCGTCCCCCGCCGTGGTCGTCACTTCCACACCGTAAAGGGGCCGAATACCCGCCTCTTTCGCTGCTCGATGGAAGCGGGGAACGCCATACGGGTTGTAGATGTCCGTGAGGGCGAGCGTCCCTATCCCGTGCGTGGTTGCCGCTTGCACGAGCGATTCGGGGCTACTCGCGCCCCGTAGGTAGGCGCAACTGGACGTGACGTGGAGATGCACGAATGGCTCGGTCATCAGTCCGCCACCCCGACGCGCAGCCACTCTCCCCCACGGCGATTCTCCATGACGAGGTGCAACGTCTGGTCGCTCGTCACGAGCAGCCAATACGCCCGCATATACCGCCCGGTGTCCCACCATCGCCCTTCCGCGAGATAGGGGCCGAGGACGGCGACGATCTCCTGCTCGATTGCGCCGGAGCGGAGGGTGACGGGCGACTCCCCCCACCACGCCACGGCGACGGGTTCGGGCGGTGCGCACCACACAAGGCCGGGGATCGTGGGCAGGAGCGTCGCACGCGGCAATGCTGGTTTCGTGTAGGGCGTGCCGACATTCGTGGCACGGTAGGGGCGCAGTATCCAGCCCTCTTCCGGTAGGTACGCATCCTGTGGCACGGCCTCGGTTACGCCACCCGCGCCGAGCAGGGCGTGCAGCCGCGTCAGTAGGTGCGCGACCGATTCGCGCTGTTGCACCATGCCCGCCCCGAAGAGCGGCAACTGCGTTCCCGCATTCGGCCCGCAATCGAGCAGCGAGAGGGCGAGGTCGGTAATCCGTGGCGTTTCCCCCGCGCCCCACTCGTCGGCGACGCGGGCATCGAGGGCGAGGCGCAGGGCATCGAATTCGGCGGTGTCGGGAATCGTCGCCATGCCCCACCGCTGTTCCACGACAACCGTTCCTCCCCCCTCGACCGCGAGCACGAGGCGCATCCCCCCGGCGACCAGCCCTTCCCGTCGCAGCGTCGCGGCATGTCCATTAAGCAGCGTTCGGGTCACGAAGAGCACGGCGGCGAGGTCATCGGCGGGCGGCTCGAACGGGTAGGCGAGGGTTTCGGCCCGCTCGCGGGGGAGCGGCACGAGGGGACGGGTATCCTGCCCGATGGCGAGCGCGAACGCGGTCATGCCTATGCCGCCGAACCGTTGCTGGATGTCGGCGAGGCGCAGCGTGGTGAATGCCCCGACCGTGCGCACGCCGAGCAGGGCGAGTTCGGCGGTTGCCCGCTCCGGGAGCGGCAAGAGGGACACGGGCAAGGGGGCGAGGAAGGCAACCGATTGCCCCCGTGGGATTACCACGGCCTTGCCTTCCTCGCGGGCGCGACGGGCGGCAACGAGCGCGACGAACGGGCCGTCCGCGACGGCGGCGCGGGCATGGAGGGCGAGCAGGGCGTGGAGGGTATCGAGGGTGCGGCGTATCAAGAGACGCTCGCTCCTGCCCGCCCCGGTGAGGTCTACGAGGGCGTGTCCGAGGCCGGCGTCCTCAACCAGCGGGCCGAGCGCATCCAGTTGGTCGAGCACTACGTCCCAGAGAGCTTGCACGCGCTTGGGATCGTACGGGGCAAGCACCAGATCGGCGGCGCGGGTTGTCGCCTCTGCCACCCGCATCCCCGGCACGATACCGGCTTCCGTCGCTACACGATTGCGGGCAAGGATCGTCGCGCCATCGGTCACTGCTACGGGACGTTCGTGCATCGCGGGATTATCCCGCCCGACGGCTTGCAGCGGCAACCCCGGCACCCACAGTGCCGCCACGCGGCGCGTTCGCATCCGCCACTCCTCCCTTCCGGGCAACGCGCACGAGCGAGGGGAGCGGGGACAGGAAGGTGAGAGTAAGCGGCACGGTCGTCACGCGCTGGCTGCGGTGATCGGTGACGGCGACGACAAAGCTCCGGCCCCGGCACTCGCTCCCGTCGTTCCGGTGTTCCCACCGAGCGTGGGCGACGGTGAATGTGGCACCATCGGCGGGCGATTGCGCGGGGGCGTGATCCGCCGTCACAATGAGGAACGCGCTCTGTCCGCCGCGCACGAGGGGACGGAAACGTTCGAGGCGAGCAATCGGTGGCAAATGTCCGGCGTCCCACACCACGAGCGGACACGCGCCAGAACGGAGGGCGGCGGCAAGCGTTCGTTCCATCTGGCGCGTATCTCCACCTTGTACAAGCAGTAGGTGGGGGAGATGTACCCCGGCAGCGAGGGCGGCGGGCGGGAAGAATCGGCGGTGTGGATCGAGCAGGAAGGCGGGCGCATCGGGCGTCACGGCGGCAAGCAGGAGATGCAGCAGGGAAGCTGCGCCACTGCCTCGCGTGCCAGTCAGCAGATGCGTGCGGCGTAGGGCAAGGCCACCGCCGAGCGCGGCGTCGAGCGGCGTGATCCCGGTAGAGACACGGTCGAGGTGCGGCGCGAGGTCTGCGGCTCGTTGCACGGGGAGTGTGGACGTGAGCAGGGCGAGCGCGGGCATCTGCGCTTGGGATTTCGCTACCGATTCCACCACCTTCTCCCTCTTCCTACCGCTCGACGCGGATACGCAACGCCATACTCTCCCTACGACTATAGAACGGATGTTCGTTGAATGTCAAGCACCGGCGATGTGTGGAGTCAACGCTGTCGTGAAATGCCCAACTTCTCGAACCGTGCAATCGTGCGCTCGAACCGCGCAGCAAGGTACTTGTTGCGCTCGATCTCGTGCTTCAGGAAAGCGTCGTGTAGCTGCTGGTACGTCATGTGGTGCATTCCCTTCGGCCTCGGTGGGACGCGGAATGGACTGTACTCTCCCTCCGCGCCGAGCCGCCGCACGATCACGCGGATGTGGTGCATATGGCGGTCGTGCGCGTCCATCTGCTGCGTGCCGTACACGAGCTTGTGGCACGTTCGGCACCGGAATCGTGTCGCGCTTAGTGGCAGATAGAGCGCGGCGCAGCGTGACTCGCACCCCGGACAGGCGAACCACGACCGCGTGCCGCCGTAGTTGCACGGCGTCCGCGTCACCGCCGCTGCCTCGCGCACGGTTTCTTCAGCCTTGCCGTAGGTGGCGGTATAGAGCAGCGTGACGCAGTTTCGTTCCACCTTCAGCCCGATGCTGCCCGTCTCTTTGCCGTCGCGTTTCCATGACCAGCCGAGTAGGTGCGTATCGCCCTGCAAATACGCCTTCAATCCACTAATTTCAAGGCACAAACACGTCCCCGTGGTGCGTCGAACCGCCTTTCCATACCATCGCGTGGAGCCATAGCCACCCATATTCCCCCCTTTCCGCAGTGCGGAGATACTGACGTTTCGCCCGCTGTGCAAGGGAAAACGGGCGAAACGACAAGCGCGGCGTTACTTGTTGCTTGTTGATTTCGATAAATCCACCGCCTGCGCGTGCAGTTCGTTTGGCAGTTTTACCCTTCCGCCCCCATGCCGCTCACGTCGAGGCGGGCGAGCGGTGCCGCGTGGCCTAAGTAGGTCGGCAGCGAGATTTAGACGGAATCGGCGGGCTTTCGCCTGCGGGTTTCTCCCGATGCAGCGGGATTTCACCTGCCGCTATCCCGTCCAGAATCAGTTGCGGACCTACTTAGTCGTCGCTCCTGCATCGCTTCCAGTTCGTGCAGCGTCTGGGTCATCTGTCGGTGTAGGTGCGTCTCGTAGCGCATCACCTTGTCGAGGTCTAAGGGGTTCGGCAGGGTGCGCTCGCGCCGGAGACGGCTCGCCTGCCGCTCCCATCGCGCCGCCACGAACGACGCACGGTACAGTGTGTACTCCCGCCGCCGCCGGTACGCGCCGAGCAGGTCGTCCATCGTGCGCTCGCTGGCGACGGCAACGGCCTGTAGACACGCCCGCACCATGCCCGCCGTCCACCGCTTCACGTCTTCCAGCGAGGCGTCAGCGGGTAGGCCGGGAACAGGGTAGTCGAACTCATCCTCGTCAATGTCCGCTTCGGTGCTCACCGCGCCGATCAGGTCGAGCGCATCCGCCTTCGCCACCACGCGGTCGTCCGTCAGTTGCTCGAACCGTCGCACACGCTTCATGTCCTGCGCCGCGTCCTCGATGGTCTCACGCACCTGCGCGAGTGACAGCCCGTACTCCGTGGTCTCGTCCGGCTCGCTCGAATACTTCCAGTTGTGCGCGATGGTGCGATCTACGTCTTCCTGCGCGAGCGTGATGGTCTCCGTCTCGTACCGTGCCACCCGCCCAAGCCGCCACAGCAACAGCGCGACGCGCTCTGCAAGAGCCGCTTCAGCCGCCCCAACCACCGCGAAGCTCTCCACCACCGACTGCCGGTGTTCGTCCCAGAGTGCGACATCCTCACCGGGAACTACCGGCACCACCGCCCGTAGCCCGTGCGCCGTGGCGTTCATCTTCGTTACCGCCTTGCCCATTTCCGTCTTCGGCCCACCACTCATCATTTGTTCTCCTTTCCACGCTTTACGTTTGGAAGACGAAAGAAACGAAAGAAACGAGATAAGTCGCCTACCACCGGATTTGGTTCGTTTCTTTCGTTTCTTTCGTCGCCCGTTACACCGCAAACCACCGTTCCGAGGGTCGCCCCTTGCCGCCCTCTGGGGTCTGGAACTCGCACCGTGCCAGACGAGCCGCTTCCAGTGCAGCAAGTACCTGCCCGATGCGTGCCGCGCTCCGGTTGTTGCTGAACAATCCACTGATCTCGGTGCGTGTCATTCCTGCCATGCCTATCTTGCGAAGTTCACGCAGGGTCTCGTCCGCTTCGGGGTCTCCGAGCGTGTCCCCGAATATCCACCGCACCGACGCTGCCGCGTAATCCCACAGGGCGAGAGCCGCACGAAGGTGGGCTTCTCCCACCTCACGGCACCCGTCGAGCAGTGCATAGAGCATCGAGAGGCGCACGGTGATCGGGGCGGCGCGAGCCATCATCGCCCCCACCATTCCCGGCACTTCCGCCCGTAATGCCGGGTATACCTCGTGCCACAGTGCGGTAGCAGTTTCGTCGCGGCGCATCTGCCCCACGGTGCGGGCATGGGTAATGGCCCGATGCAAGGACGGGATAAACGGGGCAAGATTGACCTCGCCGCCGCCGTCCGGCAGGAGCTTCGAGCTACGCACGGCGACCCAGAGGACGCGGTTGCCCATGCCGTTCGCCGCTTCCGTGCGGTCGAAGTAGCGGAGCAATTCGTCCCGCGTGATGTGACCGATGAGCGAGAGGTGCGCCCCCGTCGCCTTCGCAGGCGAGTTCTTCGTCATGCTGCTGAGGGTGCGTCCATCCCACCCGTTGCGGAGAATGGGCGACAGGGCGTTGCCGTCGCGCTGGAACTGCTTCAGCACGCTGGCGAACTCGTTCTCGACCACCATGAGCCGCTTGTCGGCGATGCCGGGGTCGGTGACGACGTACTTACCCTCGCCGGTCTTCTTGTCCACCTGCCACTCGCTCACCTCGTCGCGCACCCGCCACAGTAGCCCTTCTGCGCTACTCAGCCCGCCCTCGATACAGTGGGCTATCCAATGCTCGTCCACAGCTTCCAGCGGCTGCCGTGCGCGTCCGTAGGCCGTACCTTTGCGGGAACCGGCACTGCTGCCCACAGTTGCGGCATACAGGTTCAGGTGATGGCGGTCGGCCTCGATCTGGAAGTACGGGGCGTGACCGATGCAATTCCCAATAAGCACGAGCAACTGAATGAGCACCGCCACAGGATCGGCCTCGCTGTGCGGTTCGATGGCGCGAACGATGTTCCCTGCCAGCCCGTAGTACGCCTCGCTTGCCAGTACGGGCCACGTCGTCACAGGGCGTGTCCACGGTACGCCGTCTGCAACGGCAGAAGTTCCCGGCGAAAGTGGCAGAGAGCGGGACGGTAGCCTGATGTCGGTAAGGGTGGTCGCCAGTTCGTCGCCAAGTGCGTTCAGCGACGGCACCAGACCGGGCGGGAGTTTCACGCCTCGCGGCACGTTGTCGAGCACCACGCGCCCCTCTTCGTGCTGTATGCGTACGTCGGGATGCGCCTGTAGCCACTGTGCGTAAGGTTCAGGGAGCATCGTTTGCCCCCTTCCCCTTGCCCATGAGGGCGTGACGTACGGCGGCGAGACGTTCCGCGAGCCAAGCACGGTCGTGCCGGTCGTGGTCGTGGTCGAGGCGCGACTGCACCCGTCGCCCTTCGCGGTGTAGCGCGGAGACATCCATGTGCGCGAGGTCGCGGTGATGCCAGCGGTGCCAGTCCTCTTCCCAGAGGTACGGACGCGGCATCGGGTAAAGTCGTGAGAGGAACGACGCGGACGAGCCGCGTGTCATGGGCGAATGCATGGGCGCACCTCCAATGAGGGTGACGCGCCGGGGGCAATCACGGTACACTGTGGCTGCGAGAACACACTGCACCGCTGCTCCCCCGGCAATTGCGTCGGGGGAGTGGTCGTTATGCGGCATGGTCGCCATCGGACGACGCGCCGCTCGCCTGCTGGTCAATCCAGCGGTACAGCTGCTCGCGGTGGATACGCACCGCACCGCGTATGCGCACGACACCGGGCAACTCGCCGGACGCGGCGAGGCGGTAGGCGAGGGCGCGGCTGATGCCGAGGATGCGGGCGGCTTCGATGACGTGCAGGAGGGCCGGTTCCGGCGTTTGCGTGGATGGCATATCGGGCGAACTCCTAAGGATAATCCCTTTAGAGCACAAAACCGCCCCACGCCCCCGGCTCTACCGTTGGGGACATAGGTGCGGTTCCGATATACCGGCAACACGCCTCACATTCGACCAGTGCTTACACTATTTGTAGCACCTCGCTCAACGCAATATTGAATGCAGTGAATGGGTCAACGACGTTTCGCTCCTTGCACGGCACATGTCGCTCGTCGAAAAGGAGCTTTCCATCGCATTCCATCAAGAATGGAATAGCATTGGGTGTGCGCTCGCTGTTTTCGATGATGACTTGCAGGTTTGCGTACATTTCGCCGCCATCAGGTAAGGTGTAGCGGAACTTACGTCGTGGTTTGCGCTCGGAGCGGCGATATACTCCTACCGCATTGCGATGCCACGTCGGATCGAGGGAGCAATCAATTCGCGTTTGGCCTTCCAACTCTCCGATAAAGCCAAAAGTGAGTAGCCGTCCACACGATGCGCACAGAACTGCGTACGAGATGCCGTAGCATTTCGACACGTTGTTCGCCACCCTTTTGTACGGCTCCCAGAGGGCTTGACGGTACATCGGTCACTCCATCACCCGTACAAGTACGTACACCCTACTGTCCATAGCGTATCACGTCGGCGGTGATCGTCAATAGCGTGACGATTCGCCTTGCCAATGTACTGCAATCCGTACTGCAATTGATGCGAAGAGCCGCTTGTGAGTGGTCGCATCGTGATTTTACCGATCAGCCATTTTCTCTTGCAGTAGCAACGAAAACGGTACTACGGTGTGTCATGCAAGAGACCACATGGACGGTACGAATACGTTCTTTTAATCCATGGGTCGTGGGTTCGAGTCCCACCGGGCCTACCAGCTTTTTCCCTTTGTGCCGCAAGTGCAACCGCCCCGGTTTATCAGGGCGGCTTTGTTGTGTTTGGGGTTACGTGCTTACGGATTGCTCACGCATGGTTTTTGCTCATGTTCCCGTGCGTGCCGCTCCGATAGCATCCGCTACCGTCTGCTGCATTTCCGGTAGCGGATACGCCTACTGTCGAGGGTGATACCGACGCTACTCCGACTGATCTGCGCCTCGAACAGCACCGACTGGCAACGGGCGTTTGTTGGCGGGCGGCGGAGTAGGCAATTACCCACGACGCCGTACGCTCGTGCCTCACGCATCCCCCTTGCTCCCTCCGCGCTATTCCATAGACCGTTGCGTGCATCCTCATGTGTGTGGGTCGTTGCTCTCGCGTTGGCAACGTTGACAGCGAGACGGGAACTTCTTATAGTGCGCATGCCATCCAGTTTGTAGGAGAGACACGGCGTGGGGCGTGACGGTACCGGCAATCCTCTCTCGCCCTTCGGGGCGCGGTAGGGTTCTGGGCGTGGTGTCGTCGCACCCGCGAGAAGGAGCAGACAGTGGCTGTTCAAAGGTCAGGCGCGGATTGGACGGCGATCTCGCGGCGGGCGGCGTTGCGGGTGTTCGGCGGCACTGCGCTTCTCGCGGCGTGTGGGGGCGAGATCACCCCGTCGAACACTCCCCTTGCCGCCGCCACGGGCACGGCCCCGCCACCGACCGCCGCCGCGATGCCCGCCGCTCCCACGATGGTGACAGCAGCGATGGCGGCTCCTACCACAGCGGCCCCTGCCACGACCGCCAAACCGGGGGCAATTCTGATCACCGACCGGGGGGCGAAACTCCCCACGGGGCCGGTGACGCTCCGCTGGCTCGACAACGGCGACCAGAAGGGCGTGTTCCTCAAGCAGGTATTTGCGGCCTACAAGGCGAAGCACCCGAACATCACCGTGGAGTACCAATCGCTCCCCGGCCCCGAAATCCAGAAGATCGTGCCGCTCGGCGTGCAAAGCGGCAACGCCCCGGACGTGTACATGCTCGTAGGTGTCCCCGCTGGTCAAGCGGTGCGCGAGAACTGGTTGCTACCGCTCGACGACGTGATCCCGGACTTCGCGGCGTGGAAAAAGGCTCTCCCGTTCGGCCTGTTCCTTCCCGGCGTCACCGACTTCAACGGCAAGACGTACCTCACCTCGTTCGCGTCGCAGAAGCGGTTCGGCACGCTGATGCTCTACAACACGAAGTTCATGCGCGAGGCCGGGTACGACCCCGCCGCGAAGCCGCTGACATGGGACGAGTTCCGCGCCGCCAACAAGAAGATCACGCAGAACGGCAAGGGACAGTACTTCGGCACCATTCTCGGCGGCAACACGCCGGGGCAGTGGGAATTGATGGTGCGCAACCTCGCTCGCGTCGCCGGGGCTGCCGGCTCCGACACCGACATCAATTGGAAGACCGGTGAGTACAATTACACGTCCGACCAGTACCTTACGGCGACGGAGCTGGTCCTTGCGATGAAAGCGGACGGCAGCATCTTCCCCGGCGTGGTCTCGCTGAACGCCCCGCAAGCCCGCGACCGCTTCGCGCAGGGCGTGGCGGGAACGATCCTGCAAGGGCCGTGGAACATCCCGCTCTGGCAGGAGATGTACCCGAACTTCGATTTCGGCGTGGCGGAGCAGCCTGTGCCGAACAGCGGTACTGCCGCGCCGATCACCGTGGGCGTCGGCGGCGCGAACCACTGGGGCGTCTACGCGAAAAGCCCGAACGCGGCAGTCGCGGGCGACCTGTTCCACTACCTCGGCACCGTGGAGGGGCAGCGGGCGTGGGCGGCGGCGGTCGGTTCCGGCGACCCGCCGATCATGCCGCAGGCGACCGAGGGCGTGATGTTCTCCCCGCGTGAGCAGAAGGCCATCGAGATCGGGCAGCGGATGACGCGCTTCGGGCCGAACGCATCGGTGCGCAACTCCGACATTGACGCCGTAGCTTTCGAGACGAAAGCGATTCAGCCGAATTTCGGTGAGACGATACAGGGGCTGTTCAGCGGGCAACTGAAGGACGCGAAAGCGGCCCTCGCGGACTTGCAAAACCGCGCCAATGCCGAACTGGAGCGGGCGATCAAGGCGGCGCAGGGCAAAGGCGCGAAAATCTTCCGCGACGACTACAAGTTCCCGAACTGGGACCCCGCGAAGGACTACGGGCAGGCCGACTACGACGCGCTGAAAAAGGCGTAAAGGCGCGACACGCGCAACGGGAGGGTGGATGCAGGCGCACGGGGAAGCGGCGGGGGCGGCGGAAAAGCAGGATGCGGTGCATTGGTCAGTCGGCTGTCAGGCTCGACCGTGGATGCTGGCACTGGGGGAAACGTTCCCGCAGCGGTTGCCGGAGGTGATGGCGGCCATCGCCGCCATCGGCTTCGCGGGGTTCGAGACGCGCCTGAACCACCTGCCGCTCGATGACCCGAAAGGATTCGCTGCCGCCTCGCAACAAGCGGGCGGGCTGGCACTCTGCGGGGCGCACCTCGGCGGCACGTGGTGGTCGCCGGAGGGGGAAGCAAGCATCCCCGGCATTGTGGCGCAGGCGCGGAAGTTGCCCGCCCTCGGCTGCCGCCACCTCGTGGTCAGCATGGCGGCGTTGTCCCCCGACACGACCGGCGCACATCTCGACCGCATGGTCGCCACCCTGGCCCTGTTAGGGGAAGAATGTCACACGGCGGCGGGCGTCACGCTCGCGCTGCACAACCACGCGGCGGAACTCGCGGACGACGCCCGCATCTTACATGTCCTCATGGACGGCACGCCACCGGAGTGTGTATCGCTCGCCGCAGACCTCGGCTGGGTCGCGCATACGGGGGCAGACGTACCCGCGTTCCTGCGGCGGTTCGGCCCGCGCATCGGTTATCTGCACTTGCGCGACCTCACCGCCGTGCCGCATGGGAAGTGGACGGAGGTGGGGCGCGGCGTCCTCGACTACCGCGCCATCCTTGCCGCCCTCGACGAGATCGGCTACGGGGGCTGGCTCGTGGCGGAGTCGGAGTTCGACGCCGACATACCGGGGCCAACCGAGCCGCATGACACGGCGGAAGCACAGTATCGCGGGTTGCGGGCGGCGTTGGGGGCGATGGGCGCGTGAGGGGGTCGGGGGATGAGGCTCGTACGGAAGGGAGTACAGCGGGATGGGGAAACAGTACACCGTGGCGGTGGTCGGCGCGGGGGACATGGGCGGGCAGCACGTCGTGGGGTGGACGCTGGCGGGGCATCGTGTGGCGACGATTGCCGATGTGGACGAGCCGCGTGCGCGGGAACTCGCGGCGGCGCACGGCGTGCCGAACGTGGTACGTGACCTGAGCGACGTGCTGGCAGACCCCGCGATTGACATCGTCTCGCTCTGCGTGCCGCTGGCCCTGCACGCGCCGATGACCATTGCCGCCGCCGGGGCGGGCAAGCACGTCTTCTGCGAGAAGCCTCTCGCCCGCGACTTCGCGGAGGCGCGGGCGATGGAGGCGGCGGTGACGGAAGCGGGCGTGCAGTTTGGCATCGGCTTCCAGCGCAACCTCGCGCCGGGGGTGGAGCTGCTCGCGGGGCGGGCGCGGGAAGGGCGTTTCGGGCGTCCGCTCGTCTTCAACTCCGAGGCCATTGCAGAGGTACGCCCCAAGCGCGTGATGCACGACCGTTATGGCAATAACGGCCCGATCATGGACAACGGTTGTCACCTCTACTTACTGTGGCAGACGGTGTTCGACTCGGTACCGGTGCGGGTCTACGCGCAGGGGCGCATCCTCGCCAGAGACCGGCCCGAACTTGCGCATTTCAAGGAGCTGGCGATAGACACCGCTATCGTCACCGTGGAGTACGCGAGCGGCGACCTCGCCACGCTCACGACTTCGTGGGGGCTGGCGGCAAACCAGAAGATGCGCCCGCGCCCCGACCGCGTCTTCGGTCCGCAGGGGGGGGCCGAGGGGACAGTGAATGGCGACCTGACGCTCTACACGGGCGAGACGGTGGAGAACATCGCGCTCACGCCGGAGAACCTGCACGCGAAGGAGTTCACGCGCTTCGCACGCTCGCTCGATGAGGGCGGGGCGCACCACTCCGGTTTCCGCGAAGGCAAGGAGATGCTCGCCTTGACGCTGGCGATCTTCCGCAGCATCGAAACCGGGCAACCCGAACCCGTCTCGTACGACTTCTGAGCCGAGCCGCCGCCCGCAATGCGGCGGGGAAGGGAGCGACATGAACCTCAGTTGCCACGAGAACATGCTCGGCGATCTGCCGCTCGCGGAGAAGTTCCGCATCGCGCAGGAGGCGGGCTTCGACGGCCTCGACCTGCGCGGCGACCTGCTGCACGAGCAACGGGACGAGGTGCAGCGGCTCGTCGCCGCTACGGGGCTACCCGTGCCGACCATCTACGGGCGGCTGACCACGCCGCTCGTCTCGCGTACACAGCAGGAGCGCACCGAGAGCATGGGCATTCTGCACGGGCGGCTGACCGACGCGGCGACGGTGGGCGCACGCTGGCTCGTGGTCGTGCCGGTCTTTGGGGCGGCCCGCATCGTGGTGGAGCGCGGCGGTGGCGTGGAGGAAATTGAGGAAGCGGTGATGCTCGTGATGCTGGACGAACTGGCGGCGGACGCGGCGGCGGCGGGCGTCACCGTGGTGCTGGAGCCGCTCAACCGCAAGCAGACGCATCTGCTCGTCTCGCCGTCGCATACGGCGGAACTGACGCGCCGCCTCGACCCGTGGATCGGTACGATGGTGGATTTTTTCCACATGGACGAGGAGGGACAGGACGCGGCCCGCGAGATCGCCGATATGTACGATGAGCTGCACCTCGTCCACCTGAGCGACCGCGACCGCGCCCTGCCGGGGGAGGGAGCGGTGGATTTCGGGCCGGGGCTGCACGTGCTGCACGAGCGCGGCTACAACGGCTGGTATGGCTACGAGTGCAAGGGGGCGTACGGCGTGGAGCAGTTGCGCACGAGCGTGCAGTTCGTGCGCGGATGCATGGCGGGCATCAAGGCGGAAACGGTGGCCCGGTAGGCCGTGGCGGCGCGGAGGGAGGCGAGAACCGTGGCGCACAGGCGCAGGAATATCCTGCTTATCACGAGCGACCAGCAACACTGGGACACGATTGGCGCGACGAACGGGCGCATCCGCACCCCGGCCCTCGACCGCCTGACGCGGGAGGGAACGCGCTTCAACCGTGCCTACTGCCCGAACCCCGTCTGCACGCCGTCGCGGGCGAGCATCATCACGGGACAGTATCCCGCGTGGCACGGGGCATGGACCATCGGCGTGAAGCTGCCGGAGGACGTGCCGACGGTGGGCGACGCTCTGCACGCGGGCGGCTACGGCACGGCCCTGATCGGCAAAGCGCATTTCCAACCGCTGGCGAGTATGCCGGAACAGACCTCGCTCGAAGCGCAACCGACGCTGCGCGACCTCGACTTCTGGCGCAACTTTGGTGGGCCGTGGTACGGCTTCGACCGCGTGGAAATTGCCCGCAACCATGCAGACGAGAGCCACGTCGGGCAGCATTACGCGCTCTGGATGGAGGAGCAGGGGCTGGCGAACTGGCGCGACTACTTCCAGTTGTGGCCCCGCAATCCCGATGCCCCGCGCCGCGAACACCGCTGGGAGTTGCCGCAGGAATACCACTACACGACGTGGACAGCGGAGCGCACGGTTGCCGCTATCGAGCGGCACGCCGGGGGCGAGCAGCCGTTTTTCGTCTGGGCCAGTTTCCACGACCCCCACCCGCCTTACCTCGTGCCGGAACCGTGGGCGAGCATATACGACCCCGCCGATATGGTGCCGGGAACGCTCGTGCCGGGAGAGTTCGACGCGATGCCGCCCCACTTCGCCAAGACGCAGGAAGCACGACCCGACTTCTCGCCGTGGCGCGAAACCGCGTTCGCAAATCACGGCTTCACGAGCCACCGTGTGGACGACGCGAAACTGCGGCAGGACATCGCGGTGTACTACGGCATGATCTCGTTTATGGACGCACAGATCGGGCGCATCCTTGACGCCCTCGACCGCCACGGCCTCGCGGAAAACACCGTGGTCGTGTTCACCACCGACCACGGGCATTTCATCGGGCAGCACGGCCTGATCGCCAAGGGGCCGTTCCACTACGAAGACCTGCTGCGGCTGCCGTTCCTCGTGCGCGGCCCCGGCGTTCCGGCGGGCGAGACCAGCGACGCTCTGCAAAGCCTGGTGGACTTGGCCCCCACATTCCTCACGGCGGCGGGCCTGCCCGTGCCGGGGATGATGCAGGGCGTGAATCAGTGGGACGTGTGGCGCGGCGAGCGGGCGCAGGCGCGGGACTGGGCCATCGTGGAGAACCGGCACCAGCCGACCGCC